>Ga0136643_10000038_pt1 | contig 115218 bp, 131 predicted proteins | sample TergutLab28metaG_FD_96883 | JGI IMG/M metagenome (GOLD analysis project Ga0136643, IMG submission 96883) | Labiotermes labralis P1 segment gut microbial communities from Petit-Saut dam, French Guiana - Lab288 P1 (version 3) (version 3) | ecosystem: Host-associated > Arthropoda: Insects >... | reverse complement strand
CTTGGCCTCCTTCCGCGCCACCCAGCCCGCATCCACTTCACCTATCTCGACCCCGACCATCGAGCAGCGGGTCATCGCTGGCACGACTCCGCCACCGTCGGCGACGCATTCAAGCCCGCCTACCAGCCGACCGTCGTCCTCATCTCCGAAAACAAAGACACCGCCATCCACTTCCCACCCATCTCAGGTGGCGTCGCTGTCGAAGGCGACGGATTCGGCGGCAAGACAGCAGCCGCCTTCCCCTGGCTCGCCGAGGCACCCCGGCTCTTCTACTGGGGCGATGTCGACGCTCACGGATACGAAATCCTCAACGGCTACCGAGCCGACGGCCTCCCCGTCACGTCCATCCTCATGGACGCCGCCACCTACAAGGCTTACGAGCCGTACGGCACGAACACCGACAAGTACAACGTCCCCCTCAACCCGGCAGCCCCAAACCGCTCCTACACCTGACTGACGCTGAGCGCACCGTCTACGAAACCGTCCTCGACCCCGCCAACACCGGCCACCGCCGCATCGAACAAGAACGCATCCCGCTCCAAGATGCATCCGCAGCACTGAACCTCGCCACAACAGGAGCCTGACGTGTTCGAAGACCCACAAGCAGCCCGTCACCGGACTGCCTTCAACACTCGCGACGAACTCATAGAAACCGTCGCCCTCATCTGGGCCCAATCCATTGCGAATCAGGCCGCCCGTACCCCCGAGGAAGCAGCCAAAGCAGCCGGATGCCGCACCGAGAAAGCCATCGCAGCCTGGATTGAACACAGCAGCCTCCACACCGCTTGACTCGCCAAACCCCAGCCAGCCTCAAGGCAGTGCTTCCCGCGAAATTAGCCATGCCGACCACTCCTAGCGTCGGCCAGACAGAAGACGAGGCACGCCTGCAATGCGTCCACCGGCGGGCGAACCACAACGTGGGGCCGGTGGATGCACCCTTCACCATCGCCAGCACCCAACACTGTCGGACCCCACGTCTACGGTCGACGCCATGCCGGATGTCGAAGAGTTCGCCCCCGGAGACTGGGAGTGGCTGCGACGTGTCCTCGGGCACCGTGCCAACGACCCTGAATACCCGGACCGGGTAGAAGCAGCCATCGCCCTCCGCGACGCCGGAATGACCGACCAACGCATCCGCGAATGGACCGACGTCGTCGACGCCCACCCCAACCGGTTCAACGTCTTCATGGACACCGTCACCGACCGCATCCTCGACCTCGACCAACACGGCGTCACACCCATCGACGGCACACCCTGGCTCTTCGACAACGTGCCCGTCGAATACATCCGACTCCTACTCAACGCCGAACGCACCCCCACCGAGTACCACGCGTTCCTCGAAGCCGCATGGAAATACGCCGCCGCCCTACCGACCCCCGGAGGCAACTCCGCAGCAGGCGTCTTCCTCGTCACCTGGCTCTTCGCCACCACCTTCCCCGCCGACGAAGCCCTCGCCTACGCCCTCGCCCACATCACCCCAAACGAAGCCGTCACCACCTGGGAACCACTCCGCCAAACCGACCCCCAACGCTGGACCACCACCCTCCAACTCATGGCAGCCCTCAACGCCACCCCCGACACCCCAACACCAGCCACCTAGACACCGTCGACTCTTCGCCCGACCCCGTCTATCGTCGACACCCACGACGGACCCCGGTGCACACTAGGCAGGCGCACCACCCGCCGTAACCCGGTCCCGGACCGCAGTGGAAGACGGCCCGAGACCAGCCCGGCTCGCGGTGTGCAGGCGAACCGGACAACAAGAGGGGCACCAACCGCAGTGACAGACGGCTGGTGCCCCTCCTGCACGGACTGACCCTGCAGGCGCACACGGCATAACGAGCCGATACCCCTCACATGAACCTGACCTCTTGTCCTGACTGTGGGTGCTCAACATCCGATATGGCTGCCCCATGCCTCGAATGCGGTCATCCGGGCAACCAGTCAGCGCCAACGCAGCGGACCGCGACACCCGAACAGGCCCAATCGAAAGACCGGTTCGGGCGATGGGTCAACTACAAGTGGTCCTCGAAGTTGTACGGCGTCGCCTTCACCGCCGTCATCGTGTTGCTCGTGACCTCCACCCTCGTGCAAGCCAGCCACTCCACCAACCCATGCCACACGGCACAGTGGCCCGATACCCCCGGTAGTTGCCAGTCTCTTACCTCGTGAGAATCGAGGCGAGAATCGAACGAGATTCGGCAGCTGAGTCCGCCCTCGGCGTTATCGGGGAGTCCTGCAGTCACCAGGTGGCTGCAGGACTCCCCGATAACGAGTCACGGCGCGATAGCGGACGTCAGGTTGAAGAAGTCGGTCGGCATCGGGGTCTTGAGCTGCCAGGTGATGGCGATCGGCCGATCCCCCGTGTGGCTGACATACGTCGCCGGCCCGAGGAAGAGGTAGGGCGCGGTGCCGAAGTCGTCCCTCTGCTCGTGCCTCACGAAGAGCAGCACCGTGCTGCTGCCGCCGAGATAGCGCTGTCCGGTCGGTGAGCCGACGGAGGTCGTCGACTGCGACTCCCAGTGGAACAGCGTCGGGCTGATCGGGTAGTCGGCGTACATCGTCGTCGGCGAGTAGTCGGCCTCGGACTTCTTCAGGGTGATGCAGAAGCAGTCGGCGTTGTGGTCGGGGGAGTACCAGACGCCCTCGCGGAAGCTGTTCGGCTTCCGCGGGAAGTCGAGTGCGGCCAAGATCTCTTCGCGTTGATAGCGAGCGTGCAACTGCAACGGGAGCTCGCCGAGGTCGCCCAACAGGGGACGGGTGACATGGCGAGCGGCGTCGAAGGAGATCTCGAGGACAGAGCCGATCTCCTTGCGCACGGCCGGCTCGGACCGCAACGTCGCCAGCCCCTCGGCGTACGACGGATGGCCGCCGCCGTCGCTCCAGAGCGAGTAGAAGAGCATCCGGGCCAGCTTCTGCTCCATCGGTGAAAGCCGGCCGTACGCCGGCCCGTCGCTGGCCAGCAGCCTCTCGTACCCGCCGGCACGCAGCGGGTCGTCGACGTGCGCGAACGCCCGGACCCGCTTGAGCAGCTTGTCCTCCCGCTCGGAGCCGAGCGGCGTGACGAGGCCCGCGTCGCGTTGAAGCTTCGTCCACGACGACTGTCCCTGCCGCAGGATGTGGCTCAGCTCGAGGCCGCTGCGATCCAGGAACGTGGGCAGGTCCGCGGTCGGCTCGCGCTTGAGCTCGGCGACGATCTTGGCCCAGCGGGTGCTGATCTGGCTGCGCAGGTTCGCGAGGATGGACGCCTGCGCCTGCTGGTCCATAACGATCTGGCAACCGGAGGGCAGGAACGGGAACCCTTTCTCGGCCTGCTCTGTGAGGCGCCGGCCGCTGTGTCCGGTCAAAGCCCGGTAGCGGTCGGCGAACCGGAACTCGGCCCGATGCAGGCCGACGAAGTCGAGCACGGTCAGGACCGCCTTGTGCCGGGTGCGTCGCAGCCCGCGACCGAGCTGCTGCATGAAGATCGTGGAACTCTCCGTCGGGCGCAGCATGAGCAAGGTGTCGACCTCGGGAACGTCGAGCCCCTCGTTGAAGACGTCCACGGTGAACAGGACGTTGACCCGCGCCTCGCGGAGGTCGCGGAGCGCGCCCTCCCGCTCGCCTTGGGGCGTCGACCCGCTGACCGTCTTCGCGGGGATCCCCGCATCGTTGAACACTCGGGTCATGTAGTCGGCGTGCGCGACCGAGACGCAGAAGCCCAAGGCCCTCATCGCGCGGAGGTCGGAGACCTTGTCGCGCAGGTTCGTCAAGACGATCCGGGCGCGCGCATCGTTGCCGGTGAAGAGCTGCTCCAGCTCCCCATCGTCGTAGCGTCCGCGCCTCCACGTCACCGACTGCAGGTCGGTGCCGTCGGCGACGGCGAAGTAGTGGAACGGACAGAGGAGGTCCGCGCCGAGTGCGTCCCAGAGTCGGAGCTCCGCGGCGGTGCGTCCGTCGAAGAACCCTCGAACGTCGCTGCCGTCAGCGCGTTCGGGAGTCGCGGTCAGGCCCAGCAGCTCGCCCGGCTCGAAGTGGTCGAGGATCCGACGGTAAGTGCGCGCCTCCGCGTGGTGGAACTCGTCGATGACGATCACGTCGAAGGCATCACGCGGGATGTTCGCGACGTCGTACGACGTCAACGACTGGACGCTCGCGAAGACATGACGCCAGCGCTCGGGGCGAGCGCCACCGACGTACAGCTCGCCGAGGTTCGCGTCGCCGAGCACCTCTCGATAGGTCCGCATCGACTGCTGCAGGATCTCCTTGCGGTGCGCGACGAAGAGCAGCCGCGGCCGCTCGCCGCCCGCCTGCTCGCAGAGCCGGCGATAGTCGAGCGCCGCGATGACGGTCTTGCCGGTGCCCGTGGCCGCGACGACCAGGTTGCGGTGGCGGTCGTGGACGACGCGCTCGACCTCGATCTGGTCGAGCATCTCCTGTTGGTAGGGGAACGGCCGGACCTCGAGACCCGAGAGTGAGAGCGTCACGCGGTCGTGAGTGCGACCGCCACGCGCCTCGGCCAGTGCGTCGTCGAGCCGGTCGCGGTCACGGGAGGGGTCGTACCGCTCGAAGTCGGTGGAGTTCCAGTAGCTGTCGAAGGTCGCGCGGAACTTCTGCATCAGCGCCGGTGTCGCGGCGTTGCTGAGCCGCACGTTCCACTCGACGCCCTCGAGCATCGCGCTCGTGGTGAGGTTGGACGAGCCGACGTACGCCGTGTCGTAGCCGGTGTTGCGGCGGAAGATCCACGCCTTCGCGTGGAGGCGGGTGCGTGCCGCGTCGTACTGGACCTTGACCTCGGCGCCGAACTCCTCGACCAGCCGGTCCAAGGCACGCCGCTCGGTGCCGCCGATGTACGTCGTCGTGATGACGCGGAGGGGTACGCCGGCGTGTTTGACCGTGGTGAGCTGCGACTCGAGGAGCCGGAGGCCGTGCCACATGACGAATGCGCAGACGAGGTCCACCGAGTCGGCGGAGTCGAGCTCAGCTCGAAGCTCGGCAGCCAACGACGGCTCGCCGTGGGCGTTCGTGAGCAGCGCGGCATCGTTGAGCGGCGTGCGCGGCCGCACGCGGTAGCGGGGCGTCACACCGGGACCTTCGGGCCGGGTCAGCGACTCCAGTCGGCTCACCGGATCGAGGACGAGGTCCCCCGCACCCGCGACGGAGGCGAGCATCTCGTTGGCCAGCGCCAGACGCTTGGCCGGGTCGCGCACCGCCTCGAGCCTGTGGAGCGCCGTTGCCGCCACGTGCCGCGCGAGCACGTGGGTCTGATCTTCGTCGTCGACCTTGCCGAGTGACTGCGCCAAGTGCGTCTCGCGCGACAACAGTGCCTCGAGGGCGCGGGTCATCACCGCTTCGTGGAGGCCCTCCGGCAATCCCTGGCTCACCTACGGGAGCTTGCCAGTCGCAACCGACTCAATCTCGGCTATCGCCGATTCGGTCACGGTCTCGTCGGGCGCAGATTGTCCGACCTTTCCTGGCCGCTGATAGATCGTGAGAGCGGAGCTTCTCCGGCACCAGGTGCCGGAGAAGCTCCGGCTAGTGCCCGCCCTGCCCGAACATCAGCGTGGGGAGCCTGGCGGTGATCGTCGCGGTCAGCCGCCCGCCATCGCGCCGACGACCAGGAACGGCTCCTGTCCACGGGCGACCGGGTCGGGGAGGGCGGCGTCGGGGTCGTCGTGGGAGAGGTCGTCCTCGCAGGCGAAGAAGCGCACGAAGGATCGGCGCTGCGCGGTGGCGCGGTCGCGGATCGTGCCGCGCAGCATGGGGTACGACGCCTCCAGGGAGTCGAGCACCGACCGCTGGGTGACGTGGCCGGGCACCTCGACGGTGACCTCGTGGCCGACCTTGGCCAGGGCCCGGAGGTGGGCCGGAAGCACGACGCGGACGGTGTGGGACATCGTCACTCCAGCGTCTGGACCTCGACCGACAGCACCGCGGGGAGATCGCGGACGATCGCCTCCCACGAGTCGCCGGAGTCGCGTGAGGCGTAGACCTGACCGCCGGTCGTGCCGAAGTAGATGCCGCAGGACTCGTGCCGGTCGACGGACATCGCGTCGCGCAGGACGTTCACGTAGCAGTGCTCCTGGGGGAGCCCCACGGTGAGCGCCTCCCATTCGTCGCCGCCGGTGCGGCTGCGGTAGACGCGGAGCCGGCCGTCGGGCGGGAAGTGGTGGGAGTCGCTGGTGATCGGTACGACGTACACCGTCTCCGGCTCGTGCGCGTGGACGGCGATCGGGAACCCGAAGTCGGTCGGCAGGTCGCCGCTGACCTCCTGCCAGCTCTCGCCGGCGTCCTTGGTGCGCATGACGTCCCAGTGCTTCTGCATGTAGAGGACGTCGGGGTTGCTCGGGTGGAGGGCGAGGTTGTGGACGCAGTGGCCGACCTCGGAGTCCTGGTCGGGGATCTCGCCCGAGCGCAGGCCCTTGTTGATCGGCTGCCAGGTCGCTCCGCCGTCGGTCGTCCGGAAGGCGCCCGCCGCCGAGATGGCGACGTAGAGCCGGTCGGCGTCGGTGGGGTGCTGGAGGATCGTGTGCAGGCACATCCCGCCCGCGCCGGGCTGCCACTGCGGACCGGTGTCGTGCTTGCGCAGCCCGGACAGCTCCTGCCAGGAGGCGCCGCCGTCGGTGGACTTGAACAGCGCGGCGTCCTCGACGCCGGCGTAGACGGTCTCGGCGTCGTGGAGCGAGGGCTCGAGGTGCCAGACCCGGGTGAAGGCCCAGGGTCGCAGAGAGCCGTCGTACCACTGGTGCTCGCCGGGGACGCCGTCGTAGGTGAAGTCGTTGCCGACCGGCTCCCAGGTCCGGCCGCCGTCGTCGGACCGCTGGATCACCTGGCCGAACCAGCCGGTGCTCTGGGAGGCGTAGATGCGATCAGGGCTCAGCGGCGAGCCCTTGACGTGGTAGACCTCCCAGCCCGGGAAGTGCGGCCCGTCGACCTTCCAGCGCTCGCGCCGCTCGTCGGAGGTGAGGACGAACGCCCCCTTGCGGGTGCCGACCAGAACACGCGTGCCGCTCATGATGTCGATCCCTTCGCCGTCTCCGCGTGACGCTACTCGCGAGCACGGACAGCGGACAGATGTCAGCCGAGACCGTCGTCGAACGGTGCGACCGCGAGGACGGCGCGCTGGTCCGCGGCGAGCCGGACCGACCACTGCGGCCAGTACGCCGCGGTCCACTCCGCCATCTTCGCGAACCATCCGCGCCGGGAGTCCTGGTGCGGGATCCGGTGGGCGAGCTCCCAGCTGGTCGCGGCCGACTGCATCATCGACTCGACGAGCAGCCACAGCAGCTCGTCCTCGGAGTCGACCGTCTCGCGGACCTCGTCCCTGCCTCGGTCGCTGTAGACCACGCACCAGCGACCGGGCGCGGCGTTGTCGATGTCGTCGGGCAGGAAGTAGCCGAGCCGGTCATCGTGAAAGCCGTGGACCGGCACGGCGATCCGCGTGTCGCCGGAGAGGGCCACGAGCCGTACCCGGGCGTTCTCCAGCGTTGAGGCGATGTCGGGCATGGCGCCACCCTAGGAGGGGTCTGACGCGGCATCGGGGAGCTCTGCATCAACCAGGTCGATGCAGAGCTCCTCGATCCGAGTCAGCCCTTCACGCACATCAGCGTGGTGAGCCTGGCGACGACCTCGACGAGGTCGGTCTGGGCCCCGATGACCGAGTCGAGGTCCTTGTAGGCGCCGGGGATCTCATCGAGGACACCGGCGTCCTTGCGGCACTCCACCCCGGAGGTCTGCGCCTCGAGGTCGGAGACGGTGAAGGTCCGCTTGGCCGCGTTGCGCGACATCCGACGGCCGGCGCCGTGCGACGCGGAGCAGTACGACGCCTCGTTGCCCAGCCCGCGTACGACGTACGAGCCGGTGCCCATCGAGCCCGGGATCAGGCCGTAGTCACCGGAGCCCGCGCGGATCGCGCCCTTGCGGGTCACCACGACGTCGACGCCGTCGTAGGTCTCCTGCGCCACGTAGTTGTGGTGGCAGGAGATCTGCTCGCCGAACGACACCTCGACCCCGCGCGAGCCGAACTCCGAGCCCACCGCCTCGCAGAACAGCGCCATCATCACGGCGCGGTTGCGGGCGGCGTACTCCTGCGCCCAGTAGAGGTCGCGGAGGTAGGCGTCCATCTCCCGCGTGCCGGCCAGGAAGACCGCGAGGTCCCGGTCGGGCAGGCCCAGGTTGTGGTCCAGGCCCTTCGCCTCTGCGATGTGCCGCTCGGCCAGCTCCTTGCCGATGTTGCGCGAGCCGGAGTGCAGCATCAGCCAGATCTGGCCGTCCTCGTCGGAGGTCAGCTCGATGAAGTGGTTGCCGCCGCCGAGCGAGCCCATCTGCTGCTGCGCCCGGCGCTCACGGTCCTGCACCTTCTCGTGCAGATCGCCGAAGCCCGACCAGAAGCCGTCCCAGTCGGCGTAGCGACCGTGGGCGAGCCCCAGCCGGCGTACGTCCGGGGCGTCGCGGTGGGACTTGAAGCCGACCGGGACGGCCCGCTCGACCGCACGCCGGATCGAGCGCAGCGACTCCGGCAGGTCCGCGGTGGTGAGCGAGGTGCGGACGGCCTGCATGCCGCAGCCGATGTCCACGCCGACCGCGGCCGGCGAGACCGCGTCACGCATCGCGACGACCGAGCCGACCGTCGCGCCCTTGCCGAGGTGGACGTCGGGCATGACGCGTACGCCCTCGACCCACGGCAGCCGCGAGATGTTGCGGAGCTGGTCGAGCGCCTGCTGCTCGACGTCCTCGACCTGCGCCCACATCAGGGTCTCGGCGGTGGCGCCTGGCAGCCGCACGGGCAGGGTGTTCACGATGGTTGCCTCCTTCGGGGCATGGATGGGTACGACGGCAAGCCGTCGGACGAGTGGCGGATCGGTCGGCGGTACGCCGACGCGGGTCAACGCCTGGGGAAGCTGCTGCCGTGCGGATGATCGCGCAGGTCGCGCTCCGCACGCCGGCACTCGAGCTCGAGGAGGAGCGCGATCCGGGCGGGCGAGTACGGCGGTCGGGTGCGGTTGTCGCGCATCGTGCTGCCTCCTCGTCCTCTGCTCGGTGTGTGCGGGTCGAGGCTAGGCGGCCGAGGTCCTGCGTGCCACCGAATATCGCGGGCGCGTGCTCATGCCATCTCGTCGATGTCGATCGCACCCAGGACCTGGGCGATCTCAGGCTCCGCGAGGAGGTCGAGCGGCATCATCTCGCGAGCCGAGCCACGCAGCTTGATCGTCAGCTCGGAGCCGGCGTCGCTGACGATCCGGGTCGCGTCGGCGTCGTTCCAGCGGATGCCCTGGAGCCGGGCTCGCTCGAAGCGTCCGGCGAACAGCGCCTCCGCGTGCCGCTTGCCGTAGGCGTCGCGGTCCGAGGCGCGCACCGCGACGATCCGTGCACTCGTCAGCGCCGGCGCCACCGCGAACGCCTCCTTGACCGTCACCAGCACGTGCCCGCAGACCAGCAGTCGGTAGAAGTCGTTGAGCTCGCTCTTGGTCAGCTTCTTCAGCGTCAGGTTGCCGGCCGGTGTCCGGTCCGGCTTGCGCTCGGGAACGTCGCTGACGGGAGGTACGACGACGACCAGCGTCACCTCGTCCTCCACCAGGCCGACCGCTGCGGCGGCCGCGTCGTTGTCCTGGAAGGCCGCGCTCAGCGCGTGCAGCACCGTGCCGGGGTGGTCGACGAGCATCGCATGCCACCACTCGTCGAGCTGGCCCTGGTACGTCGTCCGCTGCTGCTCCATCTCGGCGGTCGCCTGTCGGACGTCGAGCTCCGTACGGCGCTCGGCCTCTGCGAGTGCGGCCTTGCGGGCCGCACGGTCGAAGACCGACGTCGACGCCTTCGCCTCGGCCACGTGGCGGGACCGGAACGGCTGCGCATCGACCGAGGGGCACGGTGGCGCGAACGGCTGCTGCGCGGGAGGGAAGTCCTGCTGCTGGAGGGTCAGGATGGCGAGCAGCGCGGTCCGCAGCGCCTCCGCCTGCTGCTGCTTCTCAGCGGTGCGCTGGGCCGCGACGAGCTGCCGCTGGGCGGCCGCGGTCCCGTTGTGCGACCGGGAGCGACCGCCGCCCCCGGTCCAGTACGTGAACGGTCCGGATCCGGTGGAGAACGTCGTACGGCCAGCGCCGACGTGGACCCGAGCGATCCGGGGCCCGATGCTGGTCCGTACTCCGCGACTCGACGCGCTCACCCTGATGCCTGGCGCCAGCCGTACCGAGAAGCCCACCGCCCCAGCCTGCCCGACGACGTCGCATCGCGCAGCGGATCGCCCGATTCGCGTACGCCGCTGCGGCCTCGTTCCTCACCGAACCGACGCGGTGATCAGCGGCTCACCAGACCTCGACGCGCAGCCCGTCGACCCGACCGAACTCCTGGGCATTGCGAGTGACGAGCACGAGACCACGGGATCGCGCATGGCCCGCGATCATGACGTCGTAGGGACCGATGGGTGTGCCGTGACGGGCGAGGTCGGCGCGAATGTCGCCGGCGTGGGCGGCAGCCTCGGCGTCGAAGTCGAGGAAGTCGACGGCCGTGCTGAGCTCGTCGACGGCGAGGTCGTTCTGGCTGACGGCGGCGCTGCGGGCCGCGCCGTACCGGAGCTCGACGAGGCTGACGGACGAGGCCGACACCCGGCCGGCGGCACGCCATCTCTCACGAAGTGCTGCGTCGCGCTTGCGGAGGATCTCGATCGCGATGTCCGTGTCGAGGAGGTGGCGGGCCGTCATGCCCAGGTCCGCTCCTGCGCGTTCGCCGGCTGGTCGCGCGCGAAGTCTTCGCTGATCCGGACGTCGCTGTCCCAGAAGACGTCCACCCGTGAGCCCGCGGGCCGGATCACGCGCGCCTCGCCCACCACGTCGATCTCGACCTCGGTGACGGACTCGTCGAACGCGACCGCCTTGGGCAGCCGGACGGCCTGCGTGGTGTTCGAGAGGAAGAGCCTGGTGATCACGGACATACACGAAGTATATACCGACTTGAGGGCTCTGCGTCCGGTGCGGGATCGGGCCGAGAGTGCGGGCGAGCCTCGCGAGCGCCCGCCGCTTTCGTCCAACCGACGACCGGGAGGGTCGGATGGATGAGTGCGATCCGCCGACGGAGACGTCGACGCCGTCATCGGCTCGGCGCCCGTCGACTCCGGCGGTCACGTCACGAGCACGGCGGCCAACGTCGTCACGCCGCTGTGGGTGGTCGCGCTCGTCCGAACGGGCTCAGCGTCTGCGGAGGCTCGCCTCGATCTCGTCCCGCCGCGTCTCGATGATCCTGCGGAGCACGTCGTCGGGGATCGGACGGGCGGCCGAGAAGTGGATGCTGCCCTTGGTGGTCTCGAAGCCGGCGAGCTCGTCTCGCAGCTCGGCGACGACCCGGCCGCTGAAGGGGTAGAGCGAGAGGAACCTCTTCGCGCGGGCGACCGACACCAACCCCTTGCCGTGGTGCAGCAGCGACGGCATCGCGTAGCTGGTGCCCTCCTCGGCCGCGGGCACGACCTCGCGCGCGACCGCGTAGACATGCTCCAGCGCGACGAGGTCGGACCCGTCGAGGGTGGCGAGGAAGTCGGCTACGTCGCCCATGCCCGGCACGCTACCGGTCGTGGGCGACGTCGGCCGGCCTCGCTCAGGCGTGGGCCTTCTTGGCCTGGTCGATCCAACCCTGGACCGTGTGCTCGTTGATCGGGAGCTCGCCGTGCTTGTCCTCGAGCGTCTTGATCAGGTTGTCGGCGCGGCGGTGCTGCAGCTCCTTGACCGAGTCGACACCGACGCCCTTGAGCAGCTCGGCGTACTTCGGGCCGATGCCGGTGATGTCCGCGAGGTCGTTCTCCACACCCATTGGGGTGCTCCTTCCGAGTCGGCCGGCGGCGATCCCCCCGGCGCCTGATCGCAGGGTAGGCCCGCCCGGTGGCGGCTGCCCAGGGTCCGATCGTGAACAGTCGGCGAATCAGGCGTGGAGCTGCTGGCGGCCGATCCGGCGGCGCTCGACCACGCTCGTCCCGGTGACGACGCTCATCGGCGGCACGTCCTTGGCCACGACCGCGCCCGCTCCGACGACCGAGCCGCGGCCGATGGTGACGCCCGGGGTGATGGTCGCGGCGGCGCCGATCCAGACGTCGTCCTCGATCACGATCGGCGCGTGGGTGATGCCGTCGTAGCGCTCCTCGAGCTCCACCGGGTGGCCGGCGGTGCTGAGCGTGACCCGCGGGCCGATCATCGTGCGGTCGCCGATGGTGATGCCGCCGAGGTCGAGGAAGTAGCAGCCCTGGTTGATGAAGACCTTCTCGCCGAAGCTCGCGCCCAGGCCGTGGTCGCAGTAGAAGGGCGGCAGGATCGACAGCGACTCCGGCACCGGCCCGCCGAAGATCTCGACCAGCAGCGCACGGCGGCCGTCGAGGTCGTCGAAGGGAAGCGCGTTGAGGCGGGCGGTCAGGCCCATCACGAGCTGGACGCGCTGGACGAACGCCCGTGACTCCGCTGTACGGCTGTGGAGGCGTTGCTCGTTGCGCACGAGCAGATCCTCGCACCGCCTGCCCCGTCCGCCCCGGGATGAGCCACTTGGCGAGTTCCTTCCTGTGGATGCGCTCCTCTGTCCACAGGCCGGCTGGCTCCGTGACGCCGTACGTCGGCGGTGGCGCCGATCGTCGTACGCGTGGATGACCGAACCTATGCACCACCGAGAGGACTGATGCACGATGAGCGATGTGATGACGCTGCCGCGGCGCCCGCTGAGGGTCGGGGACCTCGAGGGAGTGCCCGATGACGGGCACCGCTACGAGCTCGTCGACGGGACGCTGGTCGTGGCGCCAAGCCCGGAGCTGAGCCACCAGGCGATCCAGTCCAACCTCCTGCGGCTGCTGCTCGACCGCTGCCCGCCGGAGCTCTTCGTCCTCGCCAGCCCGACCGACGTGGTGCTCGCCGACGACACGGTGGTCCAGCCAGACGCGCTCGTCGTGCGGCGGAGCGACCTCGCCGCACGCAGGCTCACCGCGGTTCCGCTGCTCGTGGTCGAGATCCTGTCGCCGAGCACCAGACTCGTCGACCTGGGGCTCAAGCTCGCTCGCTACGAGAGCGCCGGGGTCGCCGACTACTGGGTGATCGACCCCGAGGGCGAGATGACGCTGAGCGCGTGGCGGCTCGTCGACGGTCGCTACGGGACGGCGGTGAGGGTGTCAGGTGACCGAGAGTGGGTCACGTCCGCGCCGTACGACCTGCGGATCAGCCCCGGCAGGCTCAGACCCTGACCGGTGTCAGCCCTCCAGGCTGCTCGGGTCGTCGGGCACGTCGACCGAGCTGGCCCGGAGAGCGGCGAGCGGGATGACCTCGAGCGCGCGCTCGTTCGTCGCGGCCAGCACGACGGGCGCGGGCGCGCCGTCGACGTAGGCCTGCATCCACCGCACGGCGACCACGCACCACCGGTCGCCCGGGGTGAGCCCCGGGAAGCCCCACTCCGGACGGGGCGTGGAGAGGTCGTTGCCGACCGTCTTCTGGTGGTCGAGGAAGTCGGCGGTCATCACCGCGCAGACGGCGTGCCTGCCGGCGTCCTCCGGACCGCAGGTGCAGCTGCCGTCGCGGTAGAAACCGGTCAGCGGATCGGTGCCGCACGGCTCGAGCTCGCCACCCAGGACGTTGCGCTCCGTCACGCGATCAGCCTAGGGGCTGCTGCTCGGCCCTAGGATCGGCACATGGGCCGACTGTCCTTCGCCACCGAGCTGCTGCCCCGAGGCAACGCGTCCGCGATCGTGCTGACCGACGGGCAGGCCGCGGAGATCGGCGAGGGGCCGAAGCGGTTCCCGGTCGCGGTGACCATCAACGGCTACACGTGGCGCACGACAGTGGCCCGGATGGGCGGGGAGAACCTGATCGGCCTCGCCCGCAGGATCCGCGACGAGACCGGGCTCGAGATCGGCGACGTCGTGGAGGTGGCCGTCGAGCTCGACACCGCCACGCGCGAGGTCGATGTCCCGCCGGAGCTGGCCGAGGCGCTCGCGGGCGATCCGGCCGCGGGGGCGGCGTACGAGGGGCTTGCCTACACCCACCGCAAGGAGTTCGCCCGCTGGGTGGCCGAGGCCAAGCGCGCCGAGACCAAGGAGCGCCGGGTCGCACAGGCGCTGGAGATGCTCCACGCCGGGCGGACCCGGAGCTAGCGCGTCGCCAGGATGTCGACGGCAGGTACGTCGGCGGGTGCCCACTCGAGCACGTGCAGCTCGCTCGGCTGCACCCACGCCAGCTCGGCGTGCTCGCTGGTCGAGGGGGTGCCGTCCACCAGCGCGCAGAGGTACGTCGACAGGCTGACCACGACCGCGTCGTACTCGTGGATCGTGGTGGTCACGTGGGCGCCCACCTCGACCTCGCAGCCGAGCTCCTCGGCGATCTCGCGGACCAGGGCCTGCTCGGGGGTCTCGCCGGGCTCGACCTTGCCGCCGGGGAACTCCCACAGGTCGCCGGCCTCGCCCCCCGGGCCGCGCCGGGCCACCAGGATCTGGTCGTCGTGCACGATCACCGCGCCGACGACCTCGATGGCCGGCTTGCTCTGGGCATCGCCGGCGATCCGGCCCGTCTCCGACGTCACGGAGGGAGCGTAGTGGCCCGGTGGCTGCGCGGGATTGGGAATGAGCAAGCCGGGTACCTGGCCGCATGACCAACGCCGGCACCACCAGCACGATCGACCTCGGTCGACCCACGAGCGGCGACGTCCTCGATCTCATCGTCGACGACCACCGCCGCTTCGAGCACCTCCTCGCCCAGCTGCGCGACGCGACGTCGGATCGTGAGTCCGTTCGGCAGGCGTTCGCCGACGTGCTGATCGCCCACGGCGAGGCCGAGGAGGAGCTGGTCTACCCGGTCCTGCGGCGCAAGGCGGGCGACGTCGGCGAGCACGAGGTCGAGCACGGCGAGGAGGAGCACGCCGAGGGCAACGAGGCGCTGCTGGCGGTGCTCGAGCTCAAGGGCACCGACACCCAGGCGTTCACCGACGCCGTCGAGAACCTCAGCAACCTGATCTCCCACCACATCGCCGAGGAGGAGCTCAGCATCATCTCCCCGGCCCGCACCGAGGTCGGTGAGCGGGTGCGCCGCGACCTGGGCGCCACCTGGGCCGCTCGGCGCAACGAGCTGATCGATCAGGGCTGCGGCTCGGTCGACAACGTGCGCCGCATCGTGGCCAAGGCGGAGCGTGCGGGCAAGCTCGACGACGAGGAGGAGTGACCGAGCCCTCTACGGTGGGTGCATGCCCGAGGAGCGACCGGTCGAGGACGTCGTGGTCCGGGCCCGAGGCCTGCTCGGCCGCACCCTGACCGGCCACGGCGTCGCCGTACGCATCACCGAGGTCGAGGCGTACGGCGGACGCCACGACCCGGCCTCGCACGCCTACACGCGCACGCCGCGCTCGGAGATCATGTACGGCCCGCCGTGGCGGCTCTACGTCTACCGCTCCTACGGCATGCACTTCTGTGCCAACGTGGTGACCGGTCCGACCGAGCACGGAGCCGCCGTGCTGGTGCGGGCCGGCGAGGTGGTCGACGGCCACGACCTGGCCCGCGAGCGGCGCAACCACACCGCCGACGCCAACCTCGCCCGCGGCCCGGGCAACCTGGCTCAGGCGCTCGGCATCACGCTCGCCGACCTCGGCACCGACCTCCTGGCCCTGCCAGCGGTCAGCGAGGTCGACGGCGTCCGGCTCGGCCCGGAGCTCGAGCTCGACCAGGCCGTCTCGGCCGGTCCGCGCGTGGGCGTCTCGAAGGCCGCCGACGTGCCGTGGCGGTTCTGGCTGACGGGCGAGCCGAGCGTGTCGGCGTACCGCCGCAGCCCGCGGGCGCCCTCCCCGCCGCGGTAGCGACTACTTCTTGTAGTGGCCCTTGGCCTTGCCGTGCCCACCCGGGGCCTTGCCGTGCCCACCCGGGTGGCCGTTGCCGTGGGGCGGGTGCGGGGGCGTGGTGACCGGGACGAAGCCCGCGGTGTGCTCGGCGGCGATGAGGTAGCGACCCTCACGGAAGGCGAGGTCGAGGATGGTCGGGTTGTCGCTGTTGCGCCAGTCGTCGAAGTGCGGCCGGTAGGTCACCCGCAGCGTGGTCGGGTCGGCCTGGATGTCGGTCACGGTGCCGTTGGTCGCGGGGTCCCAGAAGCTGCTGTAGCGCGCGAAGCCCCCGCTCTCGCGCTGGAACTCCGGCGTCAGCATCTGCCAGGACTGCGACGGGTCGGCGGCGACCGTGCGGACGTAGTCCTGGATGAACAACCGCATGCCTGCGACGGTCGGGGAGGCGGGCGGCTTCGGCGACGAGGAGCTCCTGGTCGGCGGGGCCGCCGTACGCCGGCTGTCGGCGCTGCTGGTCCCGCCCCCGCCGCCCCCACCGAGGAGGGCGGTCAGCGCGAGGACGAGGAGCAGCACCGCCGCGGCGATCGCGCCGACGACGACCGCCGGACGCCGCCACCAGGGCGCCGTCTCCGCGTCGGCCCGAGCAGCCCGCGCACCCGCAGCGGTCGGGCCGGGCGGCGTCGGGAGAACCGCCGTCGCCGCCGGGGACGCCGGCGGCTGCGACGGAGGAGCCGGTACGGCGGACATCACCAGGGTCTGCCCCTCCGCGCCCTCCGCGCCCTCCGCGCCATCCGGGTCGAGGCCCGCGAGCTCGTCGCGCACCCGTGTCATCGGCCAGCGCTGTGCCGTGTCCTTGACCATCGTGCCCTCGAGGACTGGCGCCAACGGACCGGCGTCGGCAAGCCGTGGCGGCTCGTCGTGGACGACGCGGTAGAGCCCGCCGATCACGTTGTCGCCCATGTCGTACGGCGGGTGGCCGGCCAGCAGGTGGAAGAGGGTCGCTCCCCACGACCAGACGTCCGCGGTCATGTCCGCGCGCTGCCCGCTCGCGACCTCGGGCGCGAGGTACGCCGGCGAGCCCGACAGCATGCCGGTCTGGGTGAGCTGGGGGTCGGAGAGCGTTCGGGCGATGCCGAAGTCGGTCAGCTTCGCGGTGCCGTCGCGCTCGAGCAGGATGTTGGAGGGCTTGACGTCGCGGTGGGTGATCCCGGCGAGGTGCGCCGCCGCGAGGGCGTCGGCCACCTGGCCCATGACGTGCGCGGCCTGCACCGGCGGCATCGGCCCGCGCTCGCGGACGACCTGGCTGAGGGTGGCGCCGGCGACGTACTCCATCACCAGCCACTGCTCGCCGGTGCCGTCGTCGACGGCGAGGTCGAAGACGGCCACGATGTTGCGGTGCTGGATGCTGGCGCTGAGTCGTGCCTCGCGGGCGGCCCGCTCGTCGTCGACGTCCATGCTCCCGGGTGCGCGGCCGACCTGCTTGAGCGCGACCTGGCGGTCGAGGAGCCTGTCATGGGCCAGCCACACGACTCCGGCGCCACCACGCCCGATCTCCCGCTCGAGCTCGTACCTCCCCGCGATCACCCGATCATTATGTCGGGCGGGCGGTGGACGACCGCCATCCGCGGCTCACCCGCAGTTGTCGCAGACCCCGGTCGCGGGCAGGGCCATGAAGCAGGTGGGGCACACCTTGACCTGCGGCTCGGGCTTGGCGACCTTCGGTGCCTTCGGCTCGCGCGGGCTGCGGGTCGCCGCCGTCCGCGGCCGCGACGCGCCCGTCGGCACGGTGGTGCGTACGACGCGCGGCGGCTCGACGATCGGCGGCTCCCAGCCCGGCGGCGCCGGGTCGGTCACGTCGAAGGTCGCCAGGATCGCCCTGGCCTCCTCGGTCGGCTGGTGCTTCGGGCGGGTGACGATGTCGAACGGGCTGGAGGCGCCCTCGAGGAACGTCTGCGCGTTCGGCTGCAGCGACGGCGGCAGGACGCGGTGGCGCCAGCGCAGCGGTGCCAGCTCGCGCTTGGTGATCGTCACCAGGTTGGGCCGCTCCCAGCACACGAGGGCCCAGTCGTCACGGTGGCTCAGCGCCCAGACCGCGATCCGCTGGTCGCCCGCACGGGCCGCCGCCTGCAGGGCGATGCGCTCGGCGTTGGAGAACCGTCCCCGGACGAGGAGTGCGCCGGTGACCGGCGAGGTGACGGCGAAGCCGTCGTCCTCGAGGGAGTCGACGACCTTCGCGAGCGGGTCCGCACCATCCAGCACGCTCCCAATTTATCGGGCGCTCCTGAACCCGCGGTGAACGGCCGTGGACCGCGTTGCGCGCGTCACTCGGGCGGGTTGTGCTCCAGCAGGTGCAGGACGGGTACGCCGATGTGCCGGCGCGCCTTCGAGGTCCAGTCGACGTGGAAGAACTCCGCGACGAGGTGGGGCTGGGTCAGGATGATCGCCTCGCGCCCGTCGACCTCCTTGACCTTCGCGGCAAGCGCGTCGATCGGCGACTCCTCGACGACGGTGGCCGTGCCGGCGGTCGCACCGGCCGAGGTCAGCGCTCGCATCGACGCCTCGACACCGGTCTGCGCGTCGGTGCGGCACTCCTCGCGCAGGGCGGCGATCTCGTCGGTGTTCAGGTTCGGCGACGGCACCACCATGTCGCCCGCGCCGATGGCGGTCATCGACGCCTCGATCGCGGCGGCGGCGTCGTTCATCGGCACCAGCACGTGGTAGACGACCTCCTGGTCGTCGAGGCCCTCGTGGAGCGCCCGGACCACGCCGGCGTCCTTGTCGCTCAGCTGCTCCTCGATGAGGAGGACGACGTCGTACCGGTCCTTGTTGGCGTCCATGGGTCAGTCCTACACCCGTCGGGAGGCCGCTGCCACCGTCACCCGCCGAGCACGTCGGCGAGGTCGTAGCGGACCGGCTGCTCGAGCTGGTCGTAGCCGCAGCTCTCCGGGTCACGGTCGGTCCGCCACCGCTTGAAGTGGGCGGTGTGGCGGAAGCGGCGGCCCTCCATCGCGTCGTACTTCACCTCGATGACGCGCTCGGGTCGCAGCGGGGTGAAGGACAGGTCCTTGCCCTGGCTCCAACGGCTCTGCGTGCCGGGCTGGCGCCCCGGGTTGGCGACCAGGAACTCCTGCCAGCGGCCCCAGGGATGCTCCTCGATCGGGCAGACCAGCGGCTGCAGCTCCTGCCACAGCTCGGCCCGCCGGGCCGCGGTGAACGAGGCCGAGACGCCGACGTGCTGGAGCTCGCCGCCGTCGTACAGGCCGAGGAGGAGGGAGCCGATCAGCGGCTGGTCGGGGGTCGAGGTCTTGTGCTCGCGGTAGCCGGCCAGCACCACGTCGGCAGTGCGCTCGTGCTTGATCTTGAGCATGGCGCGCTTGTTCGGCTCGTACGGCGACCCGAGCGGCTTGGCCACGACCCCGTCGAGCCCCGCGCCCTCGAAGACGTTGAACCACTCCTCGGCGAGCCTCGGGTCGGTCGAGGTGCGGGTGAGGTGGCAGGGACCGTCCTCGGGCAGCCCGCCGAGCGCGCGCTCGAGCTCGGCCCGCCGCTCCCCGAAGGGACGACCCGTCCAGTCGGTGTCACCGATCGCGAGCAGGTCGAAGGCAACGTACGACGCCGGCGTCTGCTCGGCGAGGAGCTTGATGCGGGAGGCCGCGGGGTGGATCCGCTCCTGCAGCACCTCGAACTCCAGTCGTGGCCCGACCGCCACGAAGATCTCCCCGTCGAGCACGCACCGCTCGGGCAGCTGCGTCCGCATCGCCTCGACCAGCTCGGGGAAGTAGCGCGTCAGCGGCTTGGTGTTGCGGCTGGCGAGCTCGACCTCGTCGCCGTCCTTGAACACGATGCAGCGGAACCCGTCCCACTTCGGTTCTATTTGTACGTGAGGAAGCAGCGCGAGCACCTTCTCGAGCGTGGTGGTCTTCGCCAGCATCGGAAGGATCGGCGGCATGACGGGCAGGTCCACGCTCAGGACTCTAGTTCCAATGGGTGTGGGCACCTGTCGGGCAACGACAGTGTCCGAGGGCTGCAACACTGGTCCAACCGTCGAGTAGCACAGTGGTGAGTGACCCCGCGGTGTTTCCCCGAGCCGTTCGGAGTCGCTGCGGGTGGCCTCTACGGTGGCTCTATGCTCGCGGGCGTGACGATCGACGCCGACCCGGGTTGTGACGGCTCGTTCGAGGCGTTGGATGAGGGCACGCTTGGTGTCGCGCTCTCAGGTGGTGGGGTTCGAGCGGCACTGTTCAGTGTGGGTGCGCTGGAGGCCGTGTGTGAGTATGCGGAGCAGCATGACAAGCGGCTGGTCGTGAGCACGGTTTCGGGTAGCGCGCTCCTCGCTCTTGAGCTGGCTTGGTGCGATGCGCCAACCGACCAAGACGCTCTACGGCTCGTGCAAGAGCGCATCGCGCGGTATGCCTACTGGCCGAGACGCCGCTGGTGGCTTGTCGCAAGTGGAGTGGTCGTGCTCTCCGTTCTGGCCTATGCCCTGCTGCAGTATCGCCACCAATCGGCCGCTGGGAGAACCTTGTCGGCTGAGCCGCTCGTCGCCATGGCCGCGATCATGATGCTGGCGCTCTTCCGGACCCAGGGCATCTGGTACCGCCCATTGCGGCTGACTTGGCGGAGGAGACGCCCCAATCTGTACACCGCGACGCCACGAGACTTTCCTATGATCAACGAGCGCAAACTCTCGTTGAACGCATTCGTGTTCAACGCCACGTCGTTGGCCGAAGGCACCTATGCCTCATTCGACCACGCTGCCCTCTCGGCGACTGCTGCCGTCCACGAGTACGCCGAGGCGTCAGCCGCCTTCCCGGGCGTTTTCCTGCCTCGTGGCCTGCCTGGGGCCAGCGGCCTGTACGCAGACGGCGGGATCTACGACAACACCGGTCTGACCTACTTCGAGAACCATTCGCCGTCACCCCAGCACGTCATCGCAATCGAGGCTGGGATCGCTGAAGAGCTTCCCCGACGCGGCCCTACGAGCGCCTCGCTGGCCTCACTCGGCACATGCCAAGGTTGCTCGGCATCGCGGCCGTTGTGATCTTCGGTGGCGCGGTTCTCGGCGCGCTGCTTCATCTCAGCTGGGTTCCGACGGTCCTCGCCGGTTCGCTGGTGCTCGCGGTGCTCCTGATGATGGTTCTTGTCCCGGTCGCCGCGGCCAGCGGAGCGCTGAGTGATATCCGCTGGCTCGTCCGCGGGTGGCCGACTACCCTGCGAGTGGCCACGGAGTTGAGGCTCGCAAATTTCAAGTCGGATCATGAGTCTCGCGGCGGCCGCCTTACGGTCGTTCGGCTCGGCGATGGTCCTGTCGCTTCTCGGACGAAGACCCAGCTGTGGAAGCTGCCGGACGAGGTCGCCCGGGCGCTCATCCGTGATGGTCACGACCAAACTGCCGCGAAGCTCGCGACTCTGACATCGGTGACCGCCGTCTAACAGGGACACGTGTACCGCAACGCTTGCGTGGCCGACCTGACGTTCGCGTATGGCGACTGCGCATGCGCTCCGCGTGGCCTCGGATTCGACTCCGTTGCCGTTCTTGGGGATGTTCATCCGCCCCGATCGGCGGATGGCACTTTGTGTGCTCGGTTCTGCCCAATAGTGGACCTCCTGCTATCTCCCATCGATAAGACTGGCTCGTGGCCATCATTCGCTCATTCCCTGCCGGCACGATCGAGACTGTCGCCAAGGTCATCGGCGATCTCTACTCCGGAAGTGAGCTCACACGTCTTGCGGCCGAGGTTCCTCTCAAGGACGACCCGGGGGAGGGGCATACGAAGTGGCGTCGGCTGGCGCACGCGCTGAGCAGCAACCAGGCGAAGACCCAGACCGGCAACGCTTTGGTCAAGCTGGTGACGGTGGCGATGCGGCCGGACCGGACGCTCGACCGGAAACCAGCAGCTGACATCGCGCGCGATGAACTCAACCAGGCCTTGTCGTTGGTCGGTCTGAAAGTGCTTGACGACGGGCGGGTCACAACCGCTCAACTCGCAACCACGGACACCGAGGCCCTCGCCAGGACGAGGCGTCTTCGCAACCTGCTGGAACAGCGTGGTGCGCATGCGCATGTGGCTGCGTACTGCCGTGAGGAACTGTTGCGAAGCGATTACTACGAGGCTGTCTTTGAGGCGATCAAGGGCCTTGGTGCTCGACTGCGCGAGCTGACCGGTATCGACGCGGACGGCTACGCCTTGGTCGACCGGGCGATGGCCGGTCAGTCGCCTTGGATCAGGATCAACGGCGGGAAGAGTCGATCCGAGCGCGACGAGCAGTTGGGCGTCGCCAACCTTGCCAAGGGCCTGTTCAGTGCCTTCCGCAACCCGGCGGCGCACGAGCCGAGGCTGATGTGGGATCTCACCGAGCTCGATGCCCTTGACGTGCTTGGGACGCTGTCGCTGATCCATCGCCGACTTGACCAGGCCACAGTCGGCTCCTGACGCAGCAGCACATCGCGAGCAGGTGCTTAGCCCGCCGCGAGACGATGCTGCCGGGTACTCGGCTCCGGTCCTAGTCGTCGTCCCACTCCGAGTAGGCGGCGGCCTCACGCATGTACTCGACCATCGCATCGTGGTCGTACTCGACTGGTACGAGTTCTGGTTGCATCGAGTCCGAGCCGGTTCCCAGTGGCTCTGAGATCGCGACGAGGGAGAGCAGCCACTGGCGGGCGGCTGCGAGCATGTCTGGGTCGGTGGTCCACATGCCCATCTCGAGACTGCTGCGCGAGCTCTTGGTGAAGTTCGCGGAGCCGATCCACAGGCGCTGTGGTCGGAACCCGATGATGTCCATGACGTGCCCTGACGGGTGCTCGTCGGTCCAGTACATCTGACCTAGAAGCATGATCTTGGCGTGCACGATCGGCACGAGGTGGTTGCCCACCTTGCGGAAGCCGACTTCGCGTACCGCGCCGATGTTGTTGTCGTCCCAGTCGCGGTGCCAGGGGCCGACCACGACTGGGTTTCCGTCCACGAGGGGAGCCAGCTCGGAGAGCTCGTGGTAGGCCTGCTGCGCCAAGCCGTTTGAAGAGGCCAAGGCCTTGAGTGGTTCAGTGCGAGCGCCGTCGTAGCGCCATCGCGGCTGCTTGGTCACCACGACACACGCGTTGGCCATCTGACCGAGTACCTCGATCAACTCCGGATCGTCCATCCACATCGAGCACCCCAAGACGCCCGGGCCCCATGCTCGCTCGGTCCGCCGTGCCTGGGCGGCGGCCCTCAGCTCGTGGACGAGCCGATCCAGGACGTCGAGCCCGAACACCGCATCGCCGGCCGCCGAAGCGGTCCGGAGGTTCAGGCCAGGAGGAAAGCTCGGTGCGTCGGCCACGGGGCAAGGATCGCGCATCGGTGGGCACGACCAGTGGGCTTGCCGGAGACCTTCGCGAAACTGCGGCGCACATGAGCGGCGCGCCGATACCCTCCGCTGAAGGCAAAGGACCGCGAGACGACCAGCGATCTCAGGGCCCGGGAGCGGAGGGCGTGGCCGTGTGGGCTGACACCGAGACGAACATCGATTACATCAACTTCTCCACCGTCGCTGACTCGGTGGTGGAGCTGATCGAGCAGGCCCAAGGCAAGCCCCTGTCCATCGGAGTCTCGGGGGCCTGGGGAGTCGGCAAGTCCTCACTGGTGATGCTCACCAAGGAAGCTCTCGAGCGCCGCGAACAGGAACGGGCGCACCAGGCCGGTCTCAAGGTGGGCGACTTCCAGTCGCAGTACATCTTCGTCTCCTTCAACGCCTGGCTCTACCAGGGCTACGACGACGCCCGAGCGGCGCTGATGGAAGCGATCGCGGTGAAGCTTGCCGCAGTCGCCCAGGAGCGAAAGACCGGGATCGAGAAGACCCAGGAATTCCTGCGACGAATCGACTGGTTCAGGCTCGCGAGCCTGACCGCGGGCTCCGCGGCCGCCCTGGCTCTAGGGCTGCCACCGGTCGGATTGATCGGTCAGTTCGCCTCCCTGTTCACCCGGGGTCGCAAGGATGGCGTCGACGATGCTTTGATCGAAGACACGCAGGCCACGATCACTGAAGGTGCCAAGCAGGCCAAAGGACTCCTGAAGCCCGCACAGGACGAAAGCCCCCGACAGCGAATCCAGGCCCTACGCGACTCCTTCGTTGCAGCACTCGCCGAGCTCGACGTCACCCTTGTGGTCTTGATCGACGATCTCGACCGATGCCTGCCCGAAACCGCAGTCTCGACGCTCGAGGCCATCCGCCTGTTCCTCTTCTTGGACGGCACCGCCTTCGTCATCGCCGCCGACGACCAGATGATCAAGCACGCGGTCAAGAAGCACTTCGACCAGCCAGACGACGCCCTGGTCACCAACTACTTCGACAAGCTCATCCAGATTCCCATCCGTGTCCCGATGTTGGGCACACAAGAAGTCCGCGCCTACATGTTCCTGCTCTACGTGCACAACAGCACCCTGGAGGAAGAAGAGCGCGAGACCATCCGCGTTGCCGTCTGCGAGCGGCTGGCGAAGACCTGGCAAGGACTGCGCATCGACCGCGCATTCATCCAGGACCTCGGGATCGACCTACCGACCGAGTTGGTCGCCCAGCTCGACACCGCTGACCGCCTGACCACAATCATGGCGACCGCGAGCGGCATCGCCGGCAACCCTCGGCTGGTCAAGCGATTTCTCAACGCCCTCTCGGTGCGCATGGCCGTGGCCAAGAACCAAGGGGTCTTCGTCGACGAAGCCGCATTGGCGAAACTGCTGCTCTTCGAACGTCTCGCGCCACCAGAGCTCTACCGGGAGCTCGCGACGAGCATCACCAACAGCGTGGACGGCAAGCCGCACCTGCTCGACGGATGGGAGCCCGGTGACTCCGATTCAGACACTGATGCAAGAAGCGTGGAAGCCTCTGGTGATCTGGTCGATGAGGAGGAGCCTGCCGGATCTCCACGTGCCGGATCTCCAGGTGCTGGGGCCGCGGAAACGGGGCCTGCCAAGGTCGCAGCCAAGGGCGATGCCGTGGCGACGTCCGCGCCTGACCCCATTCCCGAAAGATGGGCAACAGGATTTCCCAAGGAGTGGCTCGCGCTGCCGCCCCGGCTGGCGGACATCGACATGCGCGGCGCTCTCTACGTCAGCCGCGAACATCTGCCCATCCTCACGGTGGAGGACGGGATGTCCTCGACCGCGGTCGAGCTCCTCAACGCGCTCAAGGAACACCCTGGCGAAGCAGCAGCGCTAACCGACCGTCTCGGAACACTCACCGGACCCGAGCAAGCCCGCATCTTCGACCGACTTCTCGACATCGCTCGCCCCATCGACGAGTGGGGCGTGCCAGAGATCCTCGAAGCCCTGCTGGTCATGGTCCAGGTCGCTCCCAGCTTGAGCGGAAGCCTGGCTGGCTTCCTCGGTGGCCGTCCAGCCGCCCAGATCCAGCCCGATCTCATTCCCCGGCTCTCCGGGCAAGCGTGGGCAAGCGACCTGATGCAGACCTGGTCCACCAGCCCAGACATCGAGCCGCCCGTGAAGGCAGCCATCGCGCAAAGAGTGGGCAATGGGAACATCGCAAAGTAGCACCGGCCCCGGACCGAACGTCGCGCTCGTTCCACCGTGGGCCGAACCGCTGCCAGACGACACCGACCCCGCAGCCCCAGAGGGAACGCCCGTACCGGAGCCAGAGACCCTGCCCGGCCTCACGCCGCCCTCTGACCCGGATCCGCTAGCACCAGATCGACGCTTCGTCAGCGCCCGACGCAACCTCGCATCGTTCGCCAAGAACGGTGACGCCGTGAGCATGCGCCGCGGCATCGCGCACTACGTCAGCACCGGGTACGGCGGTGCCAGCACCATGTCGCGCCGCCTCGGGTCGATCTCGACCACTGCCAGATCGCTTAGCCGAGCCCTCGACCCCAGCAACGCCGACCCGGGCTTGGACCGTGCCCTTCTGCAAGGCAAGTCCGCCGACGAGGTCATCGACGCCGTCGTCGAAGCCGCCCGACCCCAAGACGGCACCCAGGATGCCGAAGCGTCGCGCGAGGCTATCCGCAATGCCCTCTCAGACCTTCTGCGCGACCACGCCGACGTCGACCTCCTGAACCTGAACGACCAGCAGCGCGAGTTCGTGATCGAGCGCTACGCGGCCCACGACGTATACCGGCGATTCAGCCTCGACGTCGGAAAGCACCTCGTCGACAACGCGCCCAACGCCACCATCGGCCTGGCAAGGCTCAAGCAGGCCCGCAACTACATCCGTCAAACGATCGCCGAGTCATTCCGACGCCTGCGCGATGCGGGCCAACCGATGACCACGACCAACGTGCGGGCCACCGTCGCACACGCACTCGCCGACAGTCTGGCCGTCTTCGAGGGATATCTGGCATGAAGTACACCGTCCGCCCCACCGGAGCCGTCTTCGCCACAGAGGGCCACGTATCCAACGGCGCAACACCCATCGAGCTGTACGCCCGGCCCGGCAATGCACACGGCCTCACGGCCGGCGCCTCCATTCTCCAAGAGGTCCGACGCGCCAACCTCAAGCCCAGTGCCCGCGCTTGGGACTTCCTCTCCATCGCCCTAGCCGCCATCGTCGCGGACGCCGCGACCCTTCGTCGCAACAGCCCCGACGGCTGGACCCGCGAGATCAGCCTCGACCTCGCCCTAGCCGAACCAGATGCTTGGCAGCCCCACCTCTCGCTGTTAACCAGCGCCCTCGAATTCCTCACCACCGACATCTGGGACATCGAGATCACCACCACCGCGACCGTCCCCTTCAAGACGTCGAAGGCCACGACCGCACCAGAGGCCGATTGCGTCGCCCTACTCTCTGGCGGACTCGACAGCCTCATCGGCGGCATCGATCTCGTCCAAGCCGGCAAGACGCCCTTCCTCGTCAGCCAAACCGTGCGCGGGGACGCAGCCAAACAGGAGAACTTCGCTACCCGTCTCGGCACCAACCTGCCGAGCATCCAGCTCAACCACAGCACGAACACAAGCGCCATCGCCGGCACCGACGAGACAAGCCAGCGCGTCCGCTCGCTCATCTTCATCGCCTACGCGGTCCTTGTCGCCTCGACGATCACCACCCCCGACGGAACACCCGTCGACCTGTACGTCAACGAGAACGGCTTCATCGCAATCAATCCGCCGCTGACGCCCATGCGAGTAGGAAGCCTCAGCACGCGTACCGCTCACCCCCGCTTCCTGGGACTCCTTCAGCAGCTGCTCGACGCAACCGGGCTGAACGTACGCCTCGTCAATCCGTATCGACTGCGCACCAAGGGACAGATGCTGGCCGAGTGCCAGGACCAGCAATTGCTGGCTCAACTCGCGCACGTGAGCACAAGCTGTGGGCGCTTCCAGCGCTACAACTACCGCCACTGCGGGCGATGCCTTCCCTGCCAAGTCCGCCGCGCCGCATTCCTGGCCTGGGACCAGCCCGACGGCACCGGCTACGTATTCGACGATCTGGGCCGCAAGGACGAAAACCACGCGGCCTTCGACGACGTGCGAGCCGTCGCCATCGCTCGACTGACCGTAGAAGAGGACGGGTTCGACTACTGGGTGGGAGGCGCTCTATCGTGGGTCCCCCTGGACGAGCGAGAAGCCGTGAGGGACATGCTGCACGCCGGTCTTGCCGAGCTCGGCAAGCTGCACGACCACTACAACGTCACCTGAACGGGCCCCGTCTCCAGCATGATCGACTTCCACTGCCATCTGGACCTGTATCCCGACCCTGACGCCGCGGCTGCCGCGGCGCAGCAGGAGCAGGTAGCAGTGCTGTCAGTGACGACGACCCCCTCCGCGTTCGCCGGTACCGCGACCCTGGCAGCTGGACGGCCCATGATCCGAACGGCCTTGGGTCTCCATCCAGAACTGGCACAGCAACGCGGTCACGAGCTGGCTCTCTTCGACCAGCTCGTAGCCACCACACCATTCGTCGGAGAAATCGGACTGGACGGCAGCCCGCGCTTCGCCCAATCGCGAACGGCACAGGCCGACGTGTTCACCCACATCCTTCGATCGTGCGCCGATGCCGGAGGACGCGTCCTCTCCATCCACAGCCGAGGCGCCGTTAGACCAGTCCTCGATGCGCTACGCGCCCAGCCCCATGCAGGGACCCCAGTGCTGCACTGGTTCACCGGCACCGTCCGCCAAGCGGAAGCCGCCATCGAGCAGGGTTGCTGGTTCAGCGTGGGAGCGCCGATGCTGATGACGGCGAAGGGCCGCGAGCTGATGACGATGCTTCCGCGAGATCGCGTGCTCACAGAGACCGACGGCCCGTTCGCCACGCGCGAAGATCGACCCGTCGTGCCGCGCGACGTTGCAGACGCCATCAGATTGCTGGCCGCCTCGTGGGGCGCCGAGGCGTCGCAAGCGGAGGACCAGATCGCCCTCAACCTGAAGGCACTGCTCGCTTCGCACGTCGGGGAACTCTCGCCAGCGCCGGAGGGTCAGTCGCTTCCCCGTCGCTAGGCTTCTCCGCGACCAGTACGACGGCCCGCACGCAGGACGACGTCACGCAAGAAGCCATTAGGGCAGCGCCTCGATTCCACTTGAGCGGCCGGCTGCCTATGGGAACCTTCTGACGTGGGGCAACTCGACGAGCTGGGCGATCAGATCGGAGGCGTGCGCCGCGAAGCTGACGACCTCGAGACCGTGCTGGATCGTGCCCGAGACGGGCTGCGTGCTGCTCTCGACTCCATACATCGTCAGCGGTCCGACGAAGAGGTCGAAGGGGCAGACATCTTTGGCCTGTTCCCTTCCGCTTTGGTCGCGCCCGTTCCGGCGATCGTGGTCGACGCCAACGTGCTGCGCAAGGACGTCTTGTACGCCTGCCGCACCGGCAGGCGGACGACGTTGGTCAATGCCGCGCGGGCCGGCCTGTTTCGGCTGTTCTGTGCGGGACATGTCGCCAGCGAAGTTCTCAAGCATCACGAACGGTGGAGCGGCGAAGGCAAGATCGACGCTGCCAGATTCACCGACGTCTGGGTCCGCGACTATGCCCCCTTGCTGCACCTGATCCCGAGCCCGCCCGAGGGCCTCAAGACCCACGCCGAAGAGGCGCGTCTCGCTGCCCTGCGTGCAAAGGATCCCGACGACGTTCCGTCGGCAACCTTGGCCTTGATCCTGGGCGCCTTCTATCTAAGCGAGGACGGCCCAGCGACAACCGCCGTCTACGGCGAACGCCGACACAACGACGAGCTACGCGCATGGAAGAACGCACTATCAGCAGGCGGTGATGCCGGCACGATCGCCTTAGGACTGCAGACGACCGTCGTCCTCGTTGATGCGCTGCGGAGCGGGCTGATCGGAATCGCGGCGCTGACCACCCGCGGAGTACCAGTGTGGCTCAAGGGCCTCCTGCTGGCCGGCGTGGCCGGCGTCGGCGGCTACCAACTGCACAAGTTGGATTCGAGCCAACGCCGGCGGACGGTCGACGCGCTCAAGGGCCTGGCGGCATTCGGAGGAGCTGTCGCGTTGGAGTACACCGAAGCCGGCGTGAAACTCGATCGCGTCTACGCACCCAGACCAGACCTCTCCGTGCTGATGCAAGAGCGCGGAGCCGACGCAGCGTTGCACCGGGCCACGCTCCAGATCCTGGCCACATCGCGCTCCAACTGGCTGTCTGCAGCCGAGATCGCCGCCTCACCATCCTTACTCCAGGTCGCGCAAGCCGAGAAGAAGGTCCGTCGATTGCTCCGCGCGCAGTCAAGTGCGATCGAGATCGGCCGCGGCCGCTGGCAACTCGGCGAACCGCTGTTCTGGCCCGAGGTCGCAGGCTGCTCGTAGCGAGCCGAGCGGTCGTCGCCGTTCCCGCTGAGCGTTGGTCCTCTCGTCGGCTGATCGACAACGCGTGTCCGGTACGGAGACTCTCGCCCCTGCGCGTAACCAGTCCGTCGTAGACGGATCACCCTTTAGAAAACCCTATTGCTAGCGCTAGTCTTTCCTAAAGGTGGTGAGCATGGACATTGCAGTTAAGGATGCAGCGCAGCGACTCGGAGTGAGCGAATCGCGCATCCGGCAACTGTTGATTGCCGGCGACCTGAACGGGCGGCGGATCGGTCGGGCCTGGCTGGTTGACGCCGACGACGTCGCCCGGCTCCAAGGACAGCAGCGACGACCGGGTCGACCTGTCGGGCCCAAGCGCGCATGGGCGATCATCGACATCCTGAGCGGCGGCGGCGCTCCCTGGCTCTCCTACTCTGAACGCAGCCAGGTCCGCTCGTATGCAGCCGGCCTGGATGAGCCGAGCGCAGACGACTGGCGCGCCATCCTTCGCGGTCGCAGCGAGTTGCGATCTGTCCAAGCTCACCCCGCAGCCCTAGCACGACTCGGCCGCTTCGACCACGTACTGCTAGCCGGGCCTGCAGAGGCGGTTCGACGGGGCTTCGACCTCGTCGCAGCCAGGGAGCCGAGGCCGGAGATCTATATGCCGATCAAGGAGTGGGACCACATTGCTCGCAGCCTTGCCCTGCGGCCGAGCCACGACGCCAACCTCATCATCCACCACCCGATGCTCGTGTGGCCCTTCGAAGGCCGCGACGCGGTCCCAGACGCAGCCATCGCCGCGGACCTGCTCCACAGCGCCGAACCACGAGCAGTCCGCGCGGGGCAGCTGCGGTTGAACAAATTACTCAAGGATCTACGCAGGGGCACGGGCAGATGACCGTGACGATCGAACTGCCGCCGCTCCCTGCGCCCATCAACGAGCTCTGGCATGTCCTGTTGGACCTCCAGGAGCGTCTGGCCCCACCCTGGTCAGTGATCGGAGGCCAGATGGTCCTCCTCCACGTACTTGAGCACGGACAGGAACCACCGCAGATCAGTCAGGACGGCGACGTGATCGCGGACATCCGAGCCGACCCGAGGGCGATCAGCGCCGTCGTTGCCCAGCTGGACGAGATGGGGTTCGTGCTCGACGGGATCAGCGCAGACGGGCTTGCGCACAGGTACAAACGCGACGCGGAACCCCGCCCAGTGGTCATCGACGTGTTGGCGCCCGAGGGAGTCGGGGCGAGAGCAAACCTGCTCACGAGCCCGCCGGGCCGAACGGTCGAAGTCCCAGGAGGCACGCAGGCACTCGACCGCACCGAGCTGGTGACGATCGTTCACGAGGGACGGCACGGAAGCCTGCCTCGCCCCACCCTCCTCGCCGCCATCGTCGGCAAAGCTGCAGCAACCGGCCTCGCCGACCCTGAACGTCACTACCGCGACCTCGCCCTGCTGCTTAGCTTGGTCGAAGACCCGTTCGTGCTCGCTGACCAGCTCACGCGGAAAGACCGACAACGCCTCCGCATGGCGCGGCGACTGGCCGACGATACACACCCGGCGTGGGCGCTTGTCCCCGCCGCAATCCGGGCCAACGGCCAGGTCTCCTACCAGATCCTGACTGCATGATGTCTGTCGAAGTTGACCGGTGTTCGTACTGGCATCTTGCCGGAACAGAGACTGTGCAGACACTGTCCGCACAACTTGATGACCTCAGTGGGCAACCTGCGATCACGACAGAGTGCCGGCCGCCGACCCGTGAACGGATCACCCAGGAACGACTTGAAGTGCGGCGCCGAGCGCGCATTCGGCATCAGCACGTCGACGCTGGTCCATGGAGGCAACGTCGTCGCAGGCGGCGAGCACCGGGCTGGCCTCGCTGAGACGGCGGACGCGGGCCATGTCGAACGAGGTCGATCTGAGCGTGATCGTGCCATCAGGGTCGGGGCGCATCTCGAGGATGCGAACGATGCGGGAGAGTTCGTCGGCCGCGATGTAGCCATCGAGGTGGCCGGGACGGGTTCCGACCAGTAGCGGCCCCAGCCCGTCGGGGTCGTCGAGTCGCTCCTGGATCACGGCCTCTGCGGTGAAGTCGCCAGCATAGGTTGAGACAGTCGCTCGGCCCCGGAGCCGAGCCGCGAGCTCCCGCGGGTCCTGCGTCGCGCGCAGGGTTAAGCGGACCCGAGAGGCCTGAGCCGGGGTGAGCCACTCGGCAGGTCGCCCCGAGAGCAGGGCGATGGCGCCCCAGGCCGTCGTCTCGGCCCAGACGCGCGTGCGGCCTCCGCGTCCCGAGGCGAGGTAGCGCTCGACGGATTGACGATCGATGAGTCCGCGTGCCACGCGGTTGATCGCGCCCGCCTCGGCCAGCCGGCGGACCTGCTGCTCTGTCACGCCCAAGAGCGCGCCAACTTCCTGCGTGCTGACGAGTCCGGGAAGCGGATCCATCTACCGATTATGTTCGCTTGCGAGCCTAATCAGAAGCGGCTGAGCGTGAATGTTACGTACAACATCCCCTCAAAGACGGTCGAACTTGGGCTCGAAACTGAGGTCGTCGCGCCTCGGCACGCCCGTGACCGCCTTGGCGAGCATCGGCTGGATCGGAGGCATCACGGGCAGGTCCACGGCCCCACCGTAGGGGAGCGGGCCGACACCCGGACCGGATCAGCCGGCCATCACACGACACCCAGCCGGGCGGGGGTGTCGTCGTCGCAGCCGGCGAAGAACGCGCCGACCTGGTCGACCATGTGCCCGAACGACTCGGCGGCGAAGAGCACCGGCTGGTAGTGGCTGATGTCGTAGTCGATGGTCGCCATCGCGGCGAAGTCCAGCGGCCGGATCTCCATGGTGCGGAACTCCTCGATCTCGCCGTACGACGACAGGATGCCGGCGCCGTACGCCCGCAGCTCACCGTCCTCGTGGAGCACGCCGAACTCGATGGTGAACCAGAAGACGTCGGCTACGAGGTGCAGCGCCTTGTCGGTGGTCACCCGTCGCGCCGCGGCGCCGGCGAGCCGGTTGACCTCGGCGACCTGGGGGTCGGCGAGCAGGTTCCCGTGGCCCATCACCTCGTGGAGGATGTCGGGCTCGGGCGTGTAGAGCGGCGCAGCGTCGTGGCGGAGGTACTGCGTGGAGTGGAAGACGCCGTCCTCGAGCGAGCCGTAGAACTCCTCCAGCGGGACGATCCCGGGAGCCGGGACGTAGGAGAAGCCGGTCAGCGGTTGCAGGCCGGCGCTCACCTCGTCGAGCTGCGGGACGCGGTCGCGCGGCAGGTCGAGCGACTCGACGGCGGCGCGGTAGGCGCGGCAGGCGTAGCGCTCGTGCAGCGGCGCGAGGTGCTCGCAGACGGTGCGCCACACGCCGTGCTCGGTCTCGCTGTAGTCGATCTGCGGCGCGGGTCGCCCGGGTGTCCAGGCGAGCGCCGCGGCCGCGATCTGGTTGCGGCGCCGCTGGTAGTCGGGGTCGGCCAGGCCCGGGTGGCCCTCGACCAGGTGCACGGTGACCTCGCCGTTCTCGTCGGTGGTCACCGGTGAGTAGAGCTGTGCTTCCTCGAACATCGCTCCCGCTTCCTTCTCCAGCCGACATGGGTGGTCGGCCTGGGCTCGGCATAGGTGGGGTCACGGGGTGGTGTGACCGCTGTCACGATTCTGCCCCTCCCTGCGGTCGACGCAAGTCAGCGGCGGTACGCCGGAGCGCGGTGGCTCGGCGACGGATCGCCGCTCGCGAGCAGCGGCAGCATGCGCGGCGCGATCAGCACCGACAGCACCATCACGCTGGTCGACCGCACGACCGACGACGACCGGTCGATCGCGACGAGGGCGGCCTGGAGCTCGAGGTGGGAGCGCGTCGCGACGCGGCAGAGCACGTCGTGGGTCCCGGTGGTCACGTACGCCTCGATGACCTCGGGCAGCTCGGCGAGATCGGCGGCGACGTCGTCGAGCGCGCCCTGCGCGATCTCCAGGGTGACGTAGGCCTGGACCTCGAACCCGGCCGCGACGACGTCGAGCGTGGGGCTCCAGTCGGCGATGACGCCCGCCTCTGTCAGGCGGCGCAGCCGGCTCTGCACGGTGGCCCGGGCGACGCGGGTCTGTCGCGAGAGCTCGAGGTCGCCGGCGCGGGGGTGCTCGGTGAGGGCGGTGAGCAGGGCGATGTCGACCGCGTCGAGGGTGATGGCCGTGGGCATGCTCCTTGATTAGCAGATCGACCGGTAGATGCCCAGAGAGGCTGGCCCGGATGTGCACCTTGATCATCTCCGGATAGGCAGGTTGCCGACCAGGTGACGTTCTCCTCATGCTCCTCGCATGGCACTCGCAGAGACCCTCACCAGCGAGGAGCGCCTCGCTGAGCTCGACCTGGACACCCTCAAGCGGCTCGTCGGCCTCGTCGAGCACGACGACGCCTCCGACCCGTTCCCGGTGACCGGCTGGGACGCGGTCGTCTGGGTCGTCGGCAACGCGACCCAGGCCGCCCACTTCTTCGTCTCGGCCTTCGGCATGGACGTCGTGGCCTACTCCGGCCCCGAGACGGGCAACAGCGACCACACGGCGTACGTCCTCACCAGCGGCGCCGTGCGCTTCGTGCTCAAGGGGGGAGTCGACCCCCGCAGCACCCTCCTCGACCACCACCGCACGCACGGCGACGGGGTCCTCGACATCGCGCTCGAGGTGCCCGACGTCGACAGGTGTGTCGAGCACGCCCGCTCGGTCGGCGCCACGATCCTCGACGAGCCCCACGACCTCGCCGACGAGCACGGCACGGTACGCACGGCCACCATCGCGGCGTACGGCGACACCCGGCACAGCCTCGTCGACCGCAGCCGGTACGACGGCCCCTACCTGCCCGGCTACGTGACCCGCTCCTCGTCGTACCGACGCCGCGAGGGCGCGCCGAGGCGACTCTTCCAGGCGCTCGACCACGTCGTCGGCAACGTCGAGCTCGGCCGGATGGACGAGTGGGTGGACTTCTACCGGCGCGTCATGGGCTTCACCAACATGGCGGAGTTCATCGGCGACGACATCGCCACCGACTACTCCGCGCTGATGAGCAAGGTCGTGGCGAACGGCAACCACCGTGTGAAGTTCCCGCTCAACGAGCCGGCGGTCTCGAAGCGCAAGTCGCAGATCGACGAGTACCTCGAGTTCTACTGTGGCGCCGGCGCCCAGCACCTCGCGCTCGCGACGAACGACATCGTCGCGACCGTCGACGAGCTGGTGGCCAACGGGATCGAGTTCCTGGCCACGCCCGACTCCTACTACGAGGACCCGGAGCTGCGCTCCCGCATCGGCGAGGTGCGCGTTCCTGTCGAGGAGCTGCAGCGGCGCGGGATCCTGGTCGACCGCGACGAGGACGGCTACCTCCTGCAGATCTTCACCAAGCCGCTCGGCGACCGGCCGACGGTCTTCTTCGAGCTCATCGAGCGGCACGGCTCGCTCGGCTTCGGCAAGGGCAACTTCAAGGCGCTCTTCGAGGCGATCGAGCGCGAGCAGGAGCGCAGGGGCAACTTCTGATGCACTACCTGAGGATCGGTGAGGTGCCGCCCAAGCGGCACACCCAGCACCGCGACCCCGACGGCGGTCTCTACTACGAGGAGCTGATGGGGGAGGAGGGCTTCTCGTCGGACTCCTCGCTGCTCTACCACCGCCACCTCCCGTCCGCGATCGTCGAGGCGCGCGAGTGGGTGCTGCCCGATCAGTCGACGACGCCCAACCACCCGCTGGTCCCGCGACACCTCACGCTGCACGACCTGTTCGGCGACGACTGGCGCGATGCCGACGCCGTCACCGGGCGCCGGCTGGTCCTCGGCAACGCCGACGTCCGGATCTCGTACGTCGTGTGCGGCCGGCCGTCGCCGTGCTACCGCAACGGGGTGGGCGACGAGTGCGTGTTCGTCGAGTCCGGCTCGGCCGTCGTCGAGACGGTGTTCGGATCGCTCGAGGTCGGCGACGGCGACTACGTCGTCCTGCCGCGCGCGACGACGCACCGCTGGCTGCCGACCGGCGACGAGCCGCTCCGCCTTTACGCGATCGAGGGCAACGGTCACATCGCGCCGCCCAAGCGCTACCTGTCGCGCTTCGGGCAGCTGCTGGAGCACGCGCCGTACTGCGAGCGCGACCTGCGGGTGCCGGCGGGTCTCGACAGGCTCGGGGGTCTCGACAGGCCGGACCACCCGGGGGAGACCGAGGTGCTCGTCAAGCACCGGACGTCCGCCGGGATCGTCGGGTCGGTCCACGTCGTGCCGGACGACCCGTTCGACGTCGTCGGCTGGGACGGCTGCCTGTACCCGTACGTCTTCAACTGGCGCGACTTCGAGCCGATCACCGGTCGCGTGCACCAGCCGCCGCCGGTCCACCAGGTCTTCGAGGGGCAGGGCTTCGTGATCTGCAACTTCGTGCCGCGCAAGGTCGACTACCACCCGCTGTCGATCCCGGTGCCCTACTACCACTCGAACGTCGACTCCGACGAGGTCATGTTCTACGTCGCCGGCGACTACGAGGCGCGCAAGGGATCGGGCATCGGCCCGGGATCGATCAGCCTCCACCCCGGTGGCCACAGCCACGGCCCGCAGCCCGGGGCGTACGAGCGCTCGATCGGCGTGCACTTCTTCGACGAGCTGGCCGTCATGGTCGACACGTTCCGGCCGCTCGAGCTCGGCGAGGCCGGTCGGGCCGTCGACGACGGCGTCTACGTCACCTCGTGGGTGCGGGGGCAGGACACGTGAGCGGCCTCTTCGGCCTCGCGAACCTGCCGTACGGCGTCTGCTCGGTCGACGGGTCGGCGCCGCGGGCGGTGACCAGGCTCGGCGACCACGTGGTCGACCTGGCGACGCTGCTCGACGACGACGTCTTCGCCGGCCCGAGCCTCAACCCGTTCATGGCGCAGGGCCGGGCCCGCTGGGACGTCGTACGCACGGCGATCGGGGAGGCGCTCGCTGGCGGGCTGCCCGCCGACGGAGTCCACGCGATCGGCGACGTGCGGATGCACCTGCCCTTCGAGGTGGCCGACTACGTCGACTTCTACGCCTCCGAGCACCACGCCTCGAACCTCGGCCGGCTCTTCCGGCCCGACAGCCCCGACCCGCTGACGCCCAACTGGCGGCACCTGCCGATCGGCTACACCGGTCGCGCGTCCTCGATCGTCGTCTCCGGAACCGACGTCGTCCGGCCCTGCGGCCAGCGTCTCGTCGACGGCGTACCGGAGCTCGGGCCGTCGCTGCGGCTCGACCTCGAGGCCGAGGTGGGCTTCGTCGTCGGGGCCGGAAGCCCCATGGGTACGCCGATCCCCGCGGTCGAGGCGGCCAAGCACATCTTCGGCGTGGTGCTGTTCAACGACTGGTCGGCGCGCGACGTCCAGGCCTGGGAGTACGTCCCGCTCGGCCCTCACCTGGGCAAGTCGTTCGCCTCGACGATCTCCCCATGGGTCGTGCCGCTGGCCGCGCTCGACCACGCCCGCGTCGAGGTCCCGCGCCAGCAGCCGGCGCCGCTGCCCTACCTCGCGCTCGACGAGCCGTGGGGGCTGGACATCGACCTCGAGGTCGAGCTGAACGGCGAGGTCATCAGCCGGCCGCCGTACCGGTCGATGTACTGGTCGCCCGCGCAGATGCTGGCCCACCTGACGGTGGGCGGGGCGCCGACCCGGACCGGCGACCTGTTCGCGTCCGGCACGGTCTCCGGGCCCCAGCTCGACCAGGCCGGCTCGCTCATCGAGCGCGGCAAGGGCTTCCTCGAGGACGGCGACGAGGTCGTCCTGCGCGCGACGGCGCCGGGCGTCGACGGGTCGCGCATCGGCTTCGGCGAGGCCCGCGGACGGATCAGGGAGGCGAGGTCGTGACCACGATCGAGAGGGCCGAGACGATCGCCCACGAGACACCGATGCTGGAGCTGCTCGCCCGCTTCGAGTCCACGCCGCCCGAGATCGTCTTCGAGTGGAGCGACGCCGAGACCGAGGCGCGCGGCTGGGTGGTCATCAACTCGCTGCGCGGCGGCGCCGCCGGCGGCGGCACCCGCATGCGCCGGGGGCTCGACCGCAGCGAGGTCGAGGCGCTCGCGAAGACGATGGAGGTGAAGTTCACCGTCTCCGGGCCGGCCATCGGGGGAGCGAAGTCCGGCATCGACTTCGACCCGCTCGACCCGCGTCGCGGCGGGGTGCTCGAGCGCTGGTTCAAGGCGGTGACGCCGCTGCTGAAGGCCTACTACGGCACCGGCGGCGACCTCAACGTCGACGAGCTGCACGACGTCATCCCGCTGACCGAGCGCTACGGCCTCTGGCACCCGCAGCAGGGCATCGTCAACGGCCACTTCGCCGCCGACGAGCGCGAGCTGGTGCAGCGCGTCGGCATGCTGCGGCTCGGCGTCTCCAAGGTCGTCGAGGACCCGCGCTTCACCCCCGACCGCGACGCGAAGTACACGATCGCCGACCTGGTCACCGGGTGGGGCGTCGCCGAGTCGGTCGCCCACTACTACGCGACGTACGCCGGAAGCCCCGATGTCGTGGGCAAGCGCGTCGTCGTCCAGGGCTGGGGCAACGTGGGCGCCGCGGCGGCGTACTACCTGGCGCAGGCGGGCGCGCGCGTGGTGGGGATCGTCGACCGCGACGGGGGTCTGGTCCGGTCCGAGGGGCTCACCGCCGAGGAGGTGCACGCGCTGTTCCTCGGCAAGGCCGGCAACGGGCTGCGCTCCCCGGATCTGCTGCCCTTCGCCGAGGTCGACGCGAGGATCTGGGACGTCGGCGCCGACATCTTCCTGCCCTGCGCGGCCTCCCGCCTGGTCACCCACCAGCAGGTCGAGAGGCTCGTCGCCGGAGGCCTCGAGCTGATCTCGGCCGGAGCGAACGTCCCCTTCGCCGACCCGGAGATCTTCTACGGGCCGACGTACTCCTTCGCCGACCACAGCGTCGGCGTGATCCCCGACTTCATCGCCAACTGCGGCATGGCGCGGGCGTTCACGCTGCTGATGAGCGGCCACGGCGAGGTCACCGACGAGGTCATCCTGGGAGACGTTTCGCGCACGATCCGAGAGGCCCTCGAGCGGTGCCACGACCGCTCGCAGGCTCCCACCGGGGTCGCCGCGACGGCGCTCGCGCTCGCCCTCGACCAGCTCGTGTGAGGGCGCTCAAGAGAGCAGCGGCAGGTGGCGGGCCATGTCGGTGATGAGGGCGTTCGCCTGCGCGACCGACGCGACGCCGTACCCGCTCCGCCGGCCCAGCGCGAGCGGCAGGGGCGTGTCGTCGGCGAGCACGACGACGATGGCGCGCCAGTCGTAGACGTACGCGCCGCCGTACCGCTTGGCGTCGACGTGCACCAGGTCGGCGCGGATCCCGGCGATGTCCGCGCGCGGCACTCGGGCGAACGACAGGTCGGTCCGGCCCGTGCGCGGCCACAACTCGAGGGCCTCGTCGTCGACCGTCGCGAACAGCGCGCCGCCGAGCCCGCCGGGGAGGTACCCACCCTTGTGCAGGCCCGCCTCCAGCGCGAACGACGGGAACGCGAGCAGCACCGTCGCGCCCGGCCGGAGCCGGGCGAGGACGGCGTGGCGGTGCCTCGTCTCGACGGCACGCCAGACCAGCAGCGCCGCGAGCATGACCAGGACGGTCGGCACGACCGTGAGCGACGAGACCGACCCCCGGTTGAACGTGACCAGGAAGTAGATGCAGAGCGCGAGGACGAAGAGGTGGGGGAGCGCCGTCCGCCACCGCGCGCGGTAGCGACCCGGGCCGATCGCGCTGAACGGGCTTGTGGCCTGGGTGGTTTGGCTCATCGGTCGACCTCCGGTGCCGGATCGAGCACGAGCATCGTACGGCGGCGGCGCAACGGAGCCGCGTGTCGGACTCGAACCGACGCCCCTTCGCTTACAAGGCGAACGCTCTGGCCAACTGAGCTAACGCGGCGCGTGCTCACGATGAGCACGGCGACATCGTAGTCAGGCGGACTGCCGCGACGATCGTCACTCCCAGAACCCGTCTACGGCCCGGCAGTTGGCGAACCTCACCACCTGTGCGCCACCATGTGGTGCGTCCGACCCAAGCCACTCGGGAGGCCCTTTCCGTGTCCGCAACCAAGACCTTCAGCCGCCGTCTGTTCCTGACCTACCAGGAGCTCATCGAGGGCAGCGGTCGCGACCTCGACAGCGCGGTCGAGAAGTACGCCGCCAAGAACCGCGGCGTCGACCTCGAGCAGCAGCTGACCTTCGCGCAGTGGTTCGAGGAGACCGCGCCGCCGAAGGGCGCGCGCTCGAAGTAGCGCCAGCGGGGCCGGATCCGGCCGGCGAGAACCTTTCGTGCCCAAACTAGAACGCGTTACAGTTCTCGGGTGCGCTACAGCAACGAAGCCGACTACGTCGTCGTCGGGTCGGGCAGCTCCGGCTCCATCATCGCCGGCCGCCTGGCCGAGTCCGGCGCAAGCGTGATCCTGGTCGAGCCCGGCAAGTCCGACGACCAGCTGCTCACCAAGGTCCCCGGGATGATCGGCCCGATGCACGCCGAGCCGAAGATCAAGCGGATCAACGACTGGGGCCTTTACTCGGTGCCGCAGCAGCACATGGACGGCCGCAGGATGCCCGCCCCGCGCGGCAAGGTCCTCGGCGGGTCCAGCTCGGTCAACGGCATGGTCTACGTGCGCGGCAACCGGGCCAACTACGACTCGTGGGCCGCGGAGGGCAACACCGGCTGGTCCGCCGACGAGGTCAACCCGGCGTTCAAGCGCTACGAGGACTTCGAGGACGGCGAGAACGACTACCGCGGCGCCGGCGGGCCGATCAGGATCACCCGCAGCAAGACGCCGCAGGCCGCGACGCAGCAGTTCATCGAGGCGACCGCCCAGACGCTGAACGTCAAGATCCTCGACGACTACAATGCAGCCGAGCAGGAGGGCGTCGCCCGGATGCAGCAGAACGCCGCCGACGGTCTGCGCTACTCCTCCGCCCGCGGCTACGTCCACCACCTGAACCCGGCGACGCTGGAGGTGCAGACCCGGGTCCAGGCGACGAAGGTCGTGATCGAGAACGGCCGTGCCACCGGCGTACAGGTCGTCGACCTGGACAAGGCCGGCAAGAAGGCCACCACCCACCGGTTCATCCGGGCCGGCAAGGAGGTCATCGTCTCGGCCGGCTTCATCGGCAGCCCGCAGCTGCTGATGCTGTCCGGCATCGGCCACGCCGACCACCTGCAGAGCCTGGGCATCGATGTCGTCGCCGACCTGCCGGTGGGCGACAACCTGCACGACCACCTGTTCCACCCGCTGACCTTCCACGTGCCGTCGGTGACCCACCGGGGCACGCCCGGCTACTTCGCCCGGGGCCTGCTCAAGGAGAAGACCCGCGGTGGCTCGTTCCTCGCCAACTCGGTCTTCGAGTCGGTCGGCTTCGTCCGGACCTCCTTCGCCGGCGACGGTCCGCCGGACCTGCAGCTGCACATGCTGCCGTGGGCCTACCCGAGCCCCAACCAGGACGCCCCGGTCCGCCACGACGTCGACCCGCACCCGGCCATGACGGTCTTCTCGACGCTCATCTACCCGCGCAGCCGCGGCACCCTGCGGCTCGCGACGTCCGACCCGCTGGCCTCGCCCCTTATCGACTACGGCTACTTCAGCGAGCCGGACGACGTCAGCGTTCTCGCCGAGGGCACCGAGATGATCCGGGAGATCATGGGCTCCGCGGCGTTGGCCGCTGCCGTCGCCGGCCCGATCCACCCGGAGGCCTCGCTCGAGGGCGACGCGCTGCGTGCCGCCCTCAAGGAACGGTCGACGTCGGTCTACCACGGCGTCGGCACCTGCCGGATGGGCGTCGACGAGCGGGCGGTCGTGACGCCCGAGCTCGAGGTGCGCGGTGTCGAGGGCCTGCGGGTAGCAGACGCCTCGATCATGCCGTCGATCACCGGCGGCAACACCAACGCGCCCTGCTACATGATCGGCGAGCGCGCCGTCGACTTCATCCTGGGCCGCGCATGAGCGCGCCCACCAGGCCCGCGGGCCTCACCGACGACTTCCTGGAGGGCCTCGTACGCCGGGTGCCCGGCCGCACCGGCGCCACCTGGAAGCTGACCGAGGTCTACACCGGCGAGGTGCTGGTCGAGCTGCCCCAGTCGACCCCGGAGGACATCGAGGACGCCTTCGCCCGGGCCCGCGCCGCGCAGGAGCTCTGGGCGCGCTGGCCGGTCAAGAAGCGCCTGGAGGTCTTCCACCGCGCCCACACCCTGCTGCTCGACAACGCGCTGACCACAGCGGACCTGATCCAGGCCGAGAGCGGCAAGAACCGGCGGATGGCGATCGAGGAGACCTGCGATCCGCCGATGGTGATCAGCCACTACCTCAAGCGGGCCGCCAAGCTGCTCGCGCCGACCAGGCACGGCGGTCCGATCCCGTTCGTCTCCTCCTCGACCGAGGTCCGGGTGCCCAAGGGCGTCGTCGGGATCATCGCGCCGTGGAACTTCCCCTTCGCCACCGGGCTGTCCGACGCCATCCCCGCGCTGATGGCCGGCAACGCCGTGGTGGTCAAGCCGGACAACAAGACGGCGCTGTCGCCGCTGTTCGGCATCAGGCTCCTGGAAGAGGCTGGGCTCCCTCCGGGCCTCTTCCAGGTCGTGTGTGGTGAGGGGCCCGACGTCGGGCCGACCCTCATCGACAACGCCGACTACGTCATGTTCACCGGGTCCACCGCGACCGGTCGCGTGATCGGCGAGCGGGCCGGGCGCAACCTGATCGGCTGCTGCCTCGAGCTCGGCGGCAAGAACCCGATGATCGTCCTCGACGACGTCGACAAGGCGGAGTGGCTGGAGTCGACGGTCTTCGGCGCCTTCGGCAACACGGGTCAGATCTGCATGCACATCGAGCGGATCTACCTCCCCGAGTCGCGGTACGACGAGCTCAGGTCGGCCTTCGTGGAGCGGGCCGCCAGCCTGAGCATCGGGGCGTCGTACGACTTCGGGCCGGAGATCGGCTCGCTCGTCTCGCCCGACCACATGGAGCGGGTCGCCTCGCACGTCGCGGACGCGGTCGGCAAGGGTGCGACCGTGCTCACCGGGGGCAAGGCGCGGCCCGACATCGGTCCGGCCTTCTTCGAGCCGACGGTGCTCGAGGGCGTCACCAAGGACATGCTGGCCGGGTCGGTGGAGACCTTCGGCCCGGTCGTCGGTCTCTACCCCTACCGCTCGGTCGACGAGGCGGTCCGGCTCGCCAACGACACCGACTACGGCCTCAACGCCTCGATCTGGAGCGGGAACCTCGAGAACGCTGAGCGGATCGCCGCGCGGATCGAGTCCGGCAACGTCAACATCAACGACGCGCTCGCCACGGCGTACGCCTCCAAGGGCTCGCCCTCCGGCGGCGTCAAGAGCTCCGGCGTCGGCGCCCGCCACGGCGACCAGGGCCTGCTGAAGTACACCGACGCCAAGAACGTCGCGGTGCTCAAGAAGCAGGTCCTCGGCGCCCGCCCCGGCCAGGACTACGACGGCTACGTCAAGCAGATGCTGAGCTCGTTGAAGCTCATGAAGAAGCTCCACGTGCGTTGACCTGCGCTGCGGTGTCAGCAGGTGACACCGCAGCGCAGGTCAAGCGCCCGGCGGGCAGTCGGGCACGTGATCAGGGTGCCCTGCCACCCTCGGCGGCGGAGGATGCGCGCGATCCACGCGGCCGTCGCGCACTGGCCGCCGAAGACCAGGCCGTAGGTGACCCGCGCGGTCAGCCCGTCGGAGATCGCCAGCTCGGCGAGGTCCCGGCGGGCGTCGGCATCGCGGGCGCGGGGCCGCTCGTGGAGGAGGCCGTCGAGCTCCACGACGAGCCCCTGGTCGTCGTACCTCACGTCCTGGAGGGTGACGCCGCCGGTGGCGGTGCTCCGCCTCTGACGCGCGCCTGTCGGGAGGCCGTGGGCGCGCTCGACGCGGTGCAGGTAGCCGCGCTCGAGCACCGAGCATGCGCCCGTTCGTGCGTCGGCCAGCAGCGCGGCGAGGGTACGACGACCGGCGACCCGCCCGCGCCCGGCGAGCGACTGCTCGATCCTCGCCACGGAGGTACGGCGGGAGTGGATGACGGTGCACAGCGTGGTGAACGCGGAGGCGACGTCGTCCTGCCCGATCGCTCGCGACATCACGTCGATCGTCGCGTGCTCCAACCGGACCCTCGGCGGGCTGGCCCGCCAGTCGACGCGGGCATCGATGCCGCCGATCCGGTGGACGACCGCGTGGGGAGGACGCCGGACGGTGCGGTCGTCGGCGATGACCACCTGGACCGCGAAGCCAGGGTGGTCCGGCAGTGCGCTCTCGAAGCCCAGCGCCGCGGGCCAGGCGGCGAGCACCGCGACCCACTCCTGCTGGGCCCGGGTCGCACGGCCGTTGTGGTCTGCGTAGACGCCGGGGTGGATCTGGAAGAGCTCGCGACGTCGGAGCATCCTGCGGAGATCGTTCGGAGTGGCGCCCATCGCGAGCAGCTGCCGGCGGGAGACCACGCCGTCCTGCAGCCGGCGCAGCAGGTGCTGGAGGTCGGGGTGGCCGATGCCGAACGTCATCCGGGAAGCGTGACGCCTCGCCGGGCAGCGCGCCACGCTCCGTCGCGTGCCTGTGGAAAAGCAGTGACCTGCGCTGCGGTGTCAGCGTGTGCCACCGCAGCGCAGGTCAAGCGCCCCGGGTCCCTGGGGTCAGGCCTCGATCGCCTCGTGCTCGGTGGCGGGGGCGAGGCCGGCGACCTGGATCTTGCGCGGCTTGGCCTTCTCGGCGACCGGTACGACGAGCCGCAGCACGCCAGCGTCGTACGCCGCCTCGATGCTCTCGAGGTCGAGGTTGTCGCCGAGGACGAGCTGACGGCTGAACTGGCCGTGGACCCGCTCGGAGGCGAGGCGCTGCCAGTCGCCGTTGCCGGCGACGCGCTCCGCCTTCACGGTCAGCACGTTGCGCTCGACGTCGATGTCGATGCTCTCCGGGCTGACCCCCGGGAGGTCGAACTCGATGACGAAGCGCTCGCCCTCGCGCCAGGCGTCCATCGGCATGACGGCGGGCCGGTTGGTGGTGCCCAGGCCGCTGCCGAGCAGCTGGTTGGTGAGGCGGTCGAGGTCGCGGAACGGGTCGGTGGTGCGCAGCAACATGGGAATCTCCTCCTTCGTGGTGGCTCGTGGCCGAGTCGATATCTGCAACAGTTGTTATAGGTCATCTGTTCCTGACATTCAAGGTACGGTGGGCCTGTGAGTGAGCGGACGCGCGGTGTCTATGCCATCTCGGTCGCGGCCGAGATCGTGGACATGCAGGTGCAGAACCTGCGCGTCTACGAGCGCCGCGGCCTGCTCACGCCGACCCGCTCGTCCGGCGGCACCCGCCTCTACAGCCGGGCCGACGTCGAGACGCTGCACCGCATCCGCGACCTGCTCGCCGACGGACTCAACCTCGCCGGCATCCGCAAGGTCCTCGAGCTCGAGGACGAGGTCGCACGGCTGCGGAGGAAGCTCGATTCACGACACCAGGTCCGGAACCACGGCTGAGGCGACGCGGGCGATGTCTCGCCCCGGGTGGGCGCGATGCGCGCGTGGCGACGGCTGTCGCGGGCGGCTCGCCTTGGGCACGGCGGCCGACAGCTGCGACCTCGACGACGGGCATGGCTTCGTGGGCTCCGCGCCGGTCGGGTCCGTCGTGGGCTGAGCGGCTACTCCCGGATCGTCCAGTCGACCGGCTCCGCGCCCTGCTCGACCAGCAGCGCGTTGACCCGGCTGAACGGCCGGGACCCGAAGAACCCCCGCGACGCCGAGAGCGGCGAGGGGTGGGCCGACTCGACGTATGGGATGGGGCCGAGGTGGGGCTTGAGCGAGCCGGCGTCGCGCCCCCACAGCACCGCAGCCATCGGTACGCCGGACTCCGCCCGCCGGACCAGCGCCGTGATCGCGCAGGCGGTGACGTGCTCCCAACCCTGGCCGCGGTGGGAGGCGGGCTCGCCGGGCCGGACGGTCAGCACCCTGTTGAGCAGCATGACGCCCTGCTCGGTCCAGGCGGTCAGGTCGCCGTGCTGCGGGCCCGTCACGCCGACGTCGTTGCCGAGCTCGCGGTAGATGTTGGCCAGCGACCGGGGGATCGGCCGCACCTCCCGGTCGACCGCGAAGCAGAGCCCGATCGGGTGCCCGGGCGTCGGGTAGGGGTCCTGCCCGACGACCAGCACGCGCACCGACGCGAGCGGCGTCCGGAACGCGCGGAAGATCGCGTCGCCCGCGGGCAGGTAGGTGCGTCCGGCCGCGATCTCCTCGCGAAGGAAGCCGCCCAGCGCGGCGACCCTGTCCTCGACCGGCGCGAGCGCCTCGGCCCAGTCCTCGGCCATCAGGCCCTTGTCCACGAGTCCGGCCAGCGCGCCCATGCCCGCGAGACTAGCCTCGCCCGTCGTCCGCCCAGGCTTCGCCCGGATCCGGTCGAGCGGTTCGGGCGGCGGTGGTCGCGCGTCCGACCCAGGAGAAGGAGGCTCCTCCGCGGCGCCCCTCTCCCTCCGAGGGGCGCCACCGATGGCATGCCCGCGAGGGCGCGCCGAAGGAGTAGCTCCGACGCGGATCTCGAGCCCTGCTGGTCCTTCCGGGGCACTCCATGACGGGGCCTTCCGGACGGGGCTCCCTCCAGCGGTATCGAGATCCGCGTCGGTAGTGAGAAATCTATGGAATCCGCGCCGCCCGCGAATCAGGCAGACGTCCGATCCGATCTAGTCATTTGTGACTAGAGGCCCCGGGCGGACGTCCCGGGCATCCGGGACGGTCCCTACCGGGCCAGGAACCTCGATGCCTTGGAGGAGTGCCGCCGCTGGCGGTTCGTGCCGATCGACGGTTCCTTGGGCTCGTCGTCGCCGTCTCCGCCCGCGTCGGCCTCGGCCGCCCGGCCGGAGCACTCGGCCAGCCACTCGTCCATCACCAGCCAGGTCGTACGGCGGGCGGCCCGCCCGGTCAGCATCCCCAGGTGCCCCCCGGGCACGATCTCGAAGCGCACCTCCGGCGCCCCCGTCAGCAGAGGTACGACGGCCCGCACCGCCCCGACCGGCGCGATGCCGTCGGTCGCCCCGGCGAACACCAGCGTCGGGACGTCGATGTCGGCCAGGTCGATGGTGCGGTCGTCGAGCTCGAGCTGGCCGCTGGCGAGCTGGTTGCCCTTCGCGAAGCGGTGGTAGAGCTGCCCGAAGGTCCGGCCCGGGTAGGCGATCATGTTGTCGGTGAACCGGTCGACCGCCTCGATCTGCGCGAGGAACTCCCGGTCGTCGATGTGGGTCGCGAGCGCCAGCGGCTTAGTGACCATCTTCTGCACGGCCGAGAGCTGGAAGGCCCACTTCACCAGAGGCTTCGGCGCCCCGCCCATGAGCTGGTAGCCCTTGGTGATCGGGCCGCGGCCGTTGAACCAGTTGAGCAGCGGCCGCAACGGCGCGATCAGCGGCACCTGGGCGACGTCGATGGGAGAGCCGACCACGGTCAGCGACGCGACCGGCAGCTCGCCGGAGCGCTTGTCGGCCAGGGTCAGCAGGGAGAAGATCCCGCCGAGGCTCCAGCCGATCACGTGCACCGGGCGTCCGCCGGCGTGCTCGGAGGCCGCCCGGATCGCGGCCGGGACGACCTCGTCGATCCAGTGCTCCATGCCGAGGTTGCGGTCCTTGAACGACACCTCGCCGTACTCCACGAGGTACGTCGGCCGGCCCTCGTTCACGAAGTGCTCCACGAGGGAGCAGCCACGGCGCAGGTCGTAGCAGATCGCGGGGGCGGCCAGCGGCGTGACCAGGAGGACAGGGGCGCCCTTCTCCTTGACCGTGCCGGAGGGGCGGTAGTGGTAGACCTCGCGGAGGAGGCCCTCGTCGATGAGGGTGCGGGCCATCGGGCGGAGGTCGGCGAGGCCGCCGTACAGGACCTTGTGGGCGACGTTGCTCGCGGCCGCGACCACCTGGTCGGGCGCGGGCACGACGCGGCCGACGAGGTTCGCCGGGGCGGAGCCGAGGGAGCGGACGGGCACGAGGTCCATGGGCGGGAATCTACTCGCCGTGGATCAGGATCGGTCAGCCGAGCGGACGGTCTTCGTGTGCTCGCGCTCGGCGTCGAGCTCGGTCATGAAGCTCTCGGCCCAGGCCTTCACGTCGTGCTGGGTGATCTGCTTGCGCATCGCCCGCATCCGCTTGGTCAGCTCGTGCTCGTCGGCGCGGCAGGCCGAGAGCAGCGCGGCCTTCATGCCGTCGATGTCGTAGGGGTTGACCAGCCACGCCTGGCGCAGCTCGTCGGCGGCGCCGGCGAACTCGCTGAGGACCAGCGCGCCGTCCTCGTCGACGCGGCAGGCGACGTACTCCTTGGCGACCAGGTTCATGCCGTCGCGGTAGGGGGTGACGACCATGATGTCGGCGGCCCGGTAGAGCGCGGCCATCTCCTCGCGCGGGTACGACGAGTGGAGGTAGCTGATCAGCGGCTTCCCGATGCGGCCGAGGTCGCCGTTGAGGCGCCCGACGAGGCGGTCGATCTCGTCTCGGAGGAGGCGGTACTGCTCGACCTGCTCGCGCGAGGGCACCGCGACCTGCACGAAGACGGCCTCGTCGACGTCCAGCTCGCCGTCGCGGATCAGCTCGCCGAACGAGCGCAGCCGGGCGTAGATGCCCTTGGTGTAGTCGAGCCGGTCGATGCCCAGGAAGATCTTCTTCGGGTTGCCGAGGGCCTCTCGGATCTCCTGCGCCCGCCGCGCGACGATCTCCGAGCGCGCCAGGTCGTCGAAGCCGGTCGCGTCGATCGAGATCGGGAAGGCGGCGGCCCGGACCGTCCGGCCGTCGGGCAGGTAGACGAGGTCGCGGTGGGTCTTGTGGCCGACGCGCTGGCGCACCAGGCGCACGAAGTTCTGCGCCGCCCCCGGCAGCTGGAAGCCGACCAGGTCCGCGCCGAGGATGCCCTCGAGGATCTGGCGCCGCCACGGGAGCTGCTGGAACAGCTCGGCGGGCGGGAACGGGATGTGCAGGTAGAAGCCGATCCGCAGGTCCGGACGCAGCTCGCGGAGCAGCTGGGGGACCATCTGCATCTGGTAGTCGTGCACCCACACGGTCGCGTTCGGGGCGGCCAGCTCGGCGGCCTTCTCGGCGAAGCGGCGGTTGACCTCGACGTACTCGTGCCACCACTCGCGGTGGAACTCCGGCTTCGCCACGACGTCGTGGTAGAGCGGCCAGAGGGTGCCGTTGGACATGCCCTCGTAGTGGTTCTCGATCTCCTCGGGCGTCATCGACATCGGCACCAGGTGCAGCCCGTCGATGTCGAACGGCTCGAGGTGCTGCTCGGTCCCGCCCGGCCAGCCGATCCAGACGCCGTCGCCCGCACGCATGACCGGCTCGATCGCCGAGACGAGGCCGCCCGGCGAGGCACGCCAGCCCATCTTCCCGTCCGGCCCGGCGACGCGGTCGACGGGGAGACGGTTGGCGACGATGACGAGATCGTGGGCCACGGTCCCCACCCTATCGGGGCGAGCCCATCTGCCCCTTGAGGTCGTCGATCTGTCCCAGGATCGTGAGGGTCTGGGCGTGCGGGACCCATGGCGACTCGGTTCGGCCCTGGCGGATGCAGTCGCCGACGTGGGCGACCTCGTTGCCGTAGCCGATGCCGATGATCGGCTCGGGCGGGTCGAAGCGCACGGGCTCCGGGGCGCTGCCGCGCGAGGCGACCCGGTGGAAGGTGAAGTACGGCGGGAAGTGGAACTCCCCGGCCACCTCGATCCACCCCTGGTCGGTGTAGATCGTCGCGGTGTTCGGCGAGTACGACGTCAGGCTGGTCTTCAGCGTCGCGACCACGTCGCCCGGGTAGCGCCCGGCGATCGCGGCGTCGAGGTCCACCTGCCCCGAGTCGTCGAGGATCCCGGTGGCCCGGAGGTCGACGGCCTCGCCGAGCATGACGTGCGCGAACGTCAGCGGATAGATCCCGATGTCCAGCAGCGCTCCGCCGCCGAGCGCGGGGTTGAGCAGCCGGTGGTCGGGGGCCACGTCCGCGACGAAGGACAGGTCGGCGGACAGATGGTGGGGAGTGCCGAAGTCGCCGGCGCGCAGCCGTCCCGCGAGGTCGCGCCAGACCGGGTGGCAGGCGCTCCACATCGCCTCCATAAGGAGCCGGTCGCCCGCGGAGCCGATCAGCTCGGCGGCCGTCGCCCGGTCGAGGGTCAGCGGCTTCTCGCACAGCACGTGCTTGCCGGCATCCAGGGCCAGTCGGGCCTGCTCGAGGTGCAGCGAGTGGGGCGAGGCGACGTACACGACGTCGACGTCCGGGTCGGCCACCAGCGCCGCGTAGTCGTCGTACGCCGTCGCTCCGGGCGCGTGCGCCGCGGCGAACGCCTCGGCGCGGGCCTGGTCGCGCGAGCCGACGGCGACCAGCTCGGCGTCCGGCACCAGGGCGAGGTCGGTGGCGAGCTTGGCGGCGATGCGCCCGGGGGCGAGGATCCCCCAGCGGACTGTGGTCTGGCTCACAGCACGAGACTCTAGTGAGGCCGCCGCGGAGCACGCGAAGCGGTCCCGGTCGATTCCGGCGTGGGAATGACACCGTTGTGATTCCCCGACTACAGTGGCAGGAGACCAGCACATCCGACTTCAGGGGAGACGTCGCAGATGAACGCGGAGCGGAGCACCCGGCCAGAGGCCGCTGCCGATGGGGCTGCCCTCACCGACCGCGACCGGGCGATCCTGGAGTTCGAGCGCCAGTGGTGGAAGTACGCCGGTGCCAAGGAGACCGCGGTCCGCGAGAAGTTCGACATGAGCTCGACGCGCTACTACCAGGTCCTCAACGCCCTCATCGACCGTCCCGACGCGCTCGAGGCCGACCCCCTTCTCGTACGCCGCCTCCGCCGCCTGCGCGCCCAGCGCCAGCGCCAGCGCTCCGCGCGTCGACTCGGGTTCGAGATCTGATGCGCCCCTTCGCGCGCACCGACCAGCGCGGTGCCGTCCTGCCCTCGCCGGTCGTCATCCTCAGCGTCGTCGCCGTCGCCCTGGCCGCGCTCACCTTCGTGCTGACCCGCCACGACGGCGCCAAGGAGCGCGACATCACGACCGTCGCGTCCAGCCACGCCTCCGGCTCGCCGAAGGCGAACGCCTCCGCGTCCGCCGGCTCCTCGGCCCGGCCGAGCAAGGCCCCGAGCGCGAAGCCGAAGAAGAAGCACAAGGCCATCCAGCGCTCCCAGGTCGGTGTCGTGGTCTTCAACGACACCTCCATCACCGGCCTCGCCGGCTCGGTCGGCCAGAAGGTCTCCCATCTCGGCTGGCACTTCGTCGCGGCCGACAACTGGGTCGGCACCGTGCCCGCCACGACGGTCTACTTCCCCAAGGGCATGCGACCCGCCGCACGCCAGCTCGCCCTCGACCTGGGCGTCCAGCGGATCATGCCGGCCGACCCGGCCAGCAACATGAGCAGCTCCAGCCTCACCCTGATCCTGACCGGCCCGTTGAGCTGACCTGTCGGCGCGAGCGCGTCGCCGCGGTGGGGCCGGTGCGGTGACGGTCGTCTCGGATTCGCCACGGCCCACCCTGCCGACGCCCCACCGGCAGCGGGTTCGTGGTGGGATGGAGACGTGAAGTTCTCTTCGGACGAGGGCGAACGTCGCTATGCCGCGTTGGTGCGGCGGGCCCAGCACGCTGTGGTCGGCCTCGACTTCGACGGCACGCTGGCCCCGATCGTGGAGAACCCGGCCGAGGCGCACATCCACCCCGGAGCGAGCGCCGTACTCGTCGAGCTCGCGCGGGAGGTCCTGGCGATCGCCGTCATCACCGGCCGCCCGGCGCGGCAGGCGCTCGACCTCGGTGGCCTCGAGGATGTCGGGGACGCCCTGGCCGACATGGGCAAGGAGCTCTACCTCTTCGGCCAGTACGGCAGCGAACGCTGGAACACCCGCGAGCGCCACATCATCGCGCCCCGGCCCGCGCGCGGACTGGCGACCTTCGAGCGCGAGCTGCCCCGATTGCTGCGGGCTGCCGACGCCGCCGAGGCGTACGTCGAGGACAAGGGTCTCGCGGTCGCGGTGCACACGCGGCGGATGACCGAGCCGGCCGCGGCGTACCGACGACTGCTGCCGGTGCTCACCGAGCAGGCCGAGCGCAACGGCCTGCAGGTCGAGCCGGGCCGCAACGTCATCGAGATCCGCTCGCCCGGCACGCACAAGGGCCAGGTCGTCGACCGGCTGGTGGGGACCCTCAAGCCGACCGGCTTCCTCTTCGCCGGCGACGACCTCGGCGACCTGGACGCCTTCGAGGCGCTCGACCCACTCCAGGAGAGCGGCGTCGCGACGTTGCGTGTCTGCTCCGCCTCCGACGAGGAGAGCACGCTCCTGAAGATGGCCGACGTCGTGGTCCCCGGCCCCGACGGCGTGCTCGACCTGCTGCGGCGACTGGCCGCGGATGCCCGTCTCGCGCGGGTGGCGCACGCCTGACGTATCGAATACTGGACACGAGTCCCGAATGCCGGGATATCGATTCGGTCGAGCGCGGGTGTCGGCCCTACGCTGGCTCTGCTCATCCAGAGGGACTGAGGGAACGGCCCGACGACGTCCCGGCAACCGCCGCGATCCCCGACCTGCCCGGTCGGCCGCGGAAACGGTGCCAATTCCGACCAGGCGGCCACACGGGTCGCCCGGGCAGATGAGAGGGAGGACCCCATGAGCGCCGCCGTGACCGACACCCAGGCCACCGACAACGTCAGCAGCGCCGGTGAGTCCGGCCCCCGGGAGGGCGCGTTCGGCAACGCCGTCGGGCTCGCCTGCCGCGAGTGCGGCAACCGGATCGCGCTGGGACCCTTCTACGCCTGTCCGGACTGCTTCGGACCGCTCGAGGTCGCCTACGAGTTCCCGGCGATCACCCGCGAGGAGATCGAGGCCGGCCCCCGCAACATCTGGCGCTACAAGGCGCTGCTGCCGGTTCCGTCCGACATCGAGGCGAGCCCCAACACCGAGCCCGGCTTCACCCGGCTGCTGAAGGCCGACAACCTCGGCCGCGAGCTCGGGATCGACAACCTGTGGGTCAAGGACGACTCGACCAATCCGACGAACTCCTTCAAGGACCGGGTCGTCGCCTGCGCCCTGAGTGCCGCGCGCGAGCTGGACGCCAAGGTGTTCGCCTGCCCGTCGACCGGCAACCTGGCCAACGCCGTCGCGGCGGCCGGCGCCCGTGCCGGCATCCCGACCGTCGTGTTCATCCCGAGCAACCTCGAGCAGCCCAAGCAGGTCAACTCCGCGGTCTTCACCGAGAAGCTCGTCGCGGTCGACGGCAACTACGACGACGTCAACAAGCTCGCCCAGGAGATCGCCGCCGAGGAGGAGGGCTGGGCGTTCGTGAACGTCAACGTCCGCCCCTACTACGCCGAGGGCTCCAAGACGCTGGGCTACGAGATCGCCGAGCAGCTCGGGTGGCGCCTGCCCGACCAGGTCGTCATCCCGGTCGCGTCCGGCTCGCAGCTCACCAAGGTCGACAAGGCCTTCCAGGAGCTCATCAAGCTCGGCCTCGTCGAGGACAAGCCGTACAAGATCTTCGGCGCGCAGGCCACCGGCTGCAACCCGGTCTCGACCGCCTTCAAGGGCGGCGTCGACGCGATCCGCCCGGTCAAGCCGGACACCATCGCCAAGAGCCTGGCGATCGGCAACCCCGCCGACGGCATCTACGTCCTCGACATCACCCGCCGCACAGGTGGTGCCGTCGAGGAGGTCACCGACGACGAGATCCGTGCCGGCATCGTGCTGCTCGCCCGCACCGAGGGCATCTTCACCGAGACCGCCGGCGGCACCACGCTCGCCGTCACCAAGAAGCTGGTCGAGAACGGCCTGCTCGACCCGAGCCTCGAGACCGTCGCCATCAACACCGGACACGGACTCAAGACCCTTGACGCCGTCTCCGGCCAGGTGGGCGCTGCGGCGACCATCGCGCCGTCGTACGACGCGTTCGTCGAGGCCGGCATCCTCGCCTGACCTGGCGGGTGCTGCTGTCACACGTCGTTCGGTGAGCTGGCCGGCCGTTCACAGCTGTAACACGTCGTTCGCTGACCTGCTCGGCGGTTGGCGGCTGTAGTACGCCGACGCAGCGGCGTACTACAGCCGCCAACGACCGTCTACCTCGCCCAACAGCGTGTTACAGCCGCCCTCACCCGAGCAGCTGGCGCGCCAGCTCGGCGCTCGCGGGGTAGTCGACCTTGCTGACCGGGGTGCGCGGGACCTCGTCCACGAAGAGCAGGACCTTCGGCACCTTGTAGTTCGAGATCAACGCGCGGCAGTGGGTCCGCAGCGCCTCCTCGTCGACGTTCGAGCCCGGGCGCCGCTGGACCAGAGCGGTGACCTGCTGTCCCCAGCGCTCGTGCGGCGTGCCGACGACGACCGCGTCGAAGACGTCGTCGTGGCGCAGCAGCACCGCCTCGACCTCCTCGGGGTGGACCTTCTCGCCGCCGGTGTTGATGCAGACCGAGCCGCGGCCGAGGACGGTGATGGACCCGTCCGCCTCGAGCCGTGCGGCATCGCCGGGGATCGACCACCGCCTGCCGTCGATCTCCTTGAACGTCGCGGTGGTCTTAACGGGGTCCTTGTAGTAGCCGAGCGGGATCGCGCCCGAGCGGGCGAGCAGGCCCTCCTCTCCGACGGCGGCCGGTCTCAGGTCGGAGGTGAAGACCTGCACCGTCTCGCTGGCGTCGAACCTCGGTGCCCCGAGCGCGCCCTCGGACCCGTCGTCGACCCGCGACGCGGTGGCGCCGGACTCGGATGCGCCGTACGTGTCGAGGATGAACCGGCCGGGCAGCGCGCGGCGGATCTCCTCGCGGACCCCGTCGGAGAGCGGTGCGGCGCCGTTGGACACCGCCGCGAGCGAGGACAGGTCCCAGCGGTTCGGCTCGGCGATGATCGCCTCGGCGACCGGCCTGCCCATCGCGTCGCCGAGGAAGGTCAGCGAGTTGACCCCCGCCTTCTCGACGAGGTCGAGGATGCCGGTCGCGGAGAAGCTCGGCTCGGTGTAGAGCGCGATGGTGTAGCCGGCTACGTGGCCGTTGCCCAGGATCCACTGGCTGCCGCCGTGCATCATCGGGCCGCAGGCCAGCAGCGTCATCGGGCTCTCGTTCGCCGCGGCCTCCCTGCCGAGGTCCTCCACCGAGGTGATCGGGGCATTGAAGCGCGCGGAGTTGAGGGCCGCGTGGATCACGTCGTCGTTGCGCCACACCACGCCCTTGGGGTTGCCGGTGGTGCCGCCGGTGTAGAGGACGTAGTGGTCGCCGGGGCTGCGCTCGGCCCGGCGACCGTCGAGCTCGTGGTCGTCGGAGGCGGCGGCCAGTGCCTCGTCGTACTCGGGGCCGAGGGTGAGGATCCTGCGCAGCGCCGCCGGGTCCACGGCCCGTACGGCGTCGAGGTGCTCGGGCGCGACGAGCGCCATCGTGCAGTCGGCGTTGTCGTAGAGGTAGGCGAGCTCGTCGTGGAGGTACTTGTAGTTGACGTTGATCGGCACCGCACGTGCCTTCATGCAGCCGTAGAGCGCGTCGACCCACTCGATCCGGTTGGCGGAGTGCACGGCGACGTGCTCGCCGGGCTGGAGGCCCAAGCCGATCAGGTGGTTCGCCAGCCGGGTGGCCCTCTCATCGACCTCGGCGTAGGTGTAGGACCGGTCCGTCGTGAGCACCGCGACGCGGTCGGGGATCGCGTCGGCCATGGTCTCGAGGACGTCGGCCAGGTTCAGCGGGCGGCTGCTCATGGCGCGACTCTGCCAACGAGAACATGTTCTCGTCCAGGGATCCGGGGAAGACTGGGGGCGTGACTGAACACCACTACTCGCTCGCGGTCACCTGGCAGGGCGACCGCGGCACCGGGACCAGCGGCTACCGCGACTACGGGCGCGACGTCGTGCTGCGGGCCGGCGACAAGCCGGACCTCCTCGCGTCCGCCGACCCGACGTTCCGCGGGGACGCCGGCCGCTGGAACCCCGAGGAGCTCCTGGTCGCGGCGCTGAGCCAGTGCCACCTGCTGTCCTACCTCCACTCGGCCGTCCGCCACGGCATCGTCGTCACGGCGTACGACGACGAGCCGGTCGGCACCATGGAGCAGGTCGGCCAGGGCGGCCGGTTCACCTCGGTCGTCCTGCGCCCGCGCGTCACCGTCGCCGAGGAGTCGATGGTCGAGGTCGCGCGGTCGATCCACGGCGAGGCGAGCGAGAACTGCTTCATCGCCGCCTCGGTCGGCTTCCCGGTCACCCACGAGCCTCCGATGCCGCGCGTAGCGAGCGGTGCCAGACGGGCGTGACGGGAAGGCGCGCACGCGATGGCGGTCTGGCTGCACCATCGAGCGGGCGCAACGCCGCCAGCGCACCCGTGTGGCGCCGCGCAGTAGCGCGGCACCGGAGGCTCGTGGGTAGCCACGAGCCGGAGACCCTCGTCGGCTGACCGCAACCGCGGCGTCGACGTCCGTTCAGGTGAACCTGGCACAAAGGTGACATGCCGCGCGTCCGCTCCGTCGTGATCTCCGCGGGCGCGGTGGCCGTCGGCCTCAGCCTCACCGCCGGAGGCGCCCGGGAGCTGCTGCGCCGCCAGGCGGCCATCGCCCGACGTGCCATCGGCAAGCCGCTTGGCGAGGAGGCGCCGTACGCCGACAGGACCTGGAAGGCGTCGTACGGCGACCGCATGGACCTCCTCATGCTCGGCGACTCGATCGCGGCGGGGCTGGGGGCCGAGCGGCGCAAGGACACGCTCGGCGCGCGGCTCGCGCGGGGCCTGGCCAAGCACCTGCACCGCGCCGTGCGGCTGCGGACCGCGGCGATCGTCGGCTCGGAGTCCTCGGCGCTGGGTCAGCAGATCGACAGCCTGCCGCACGACTACGTTCCCGACGTCGCGGTCATCGTCATCGGCGGCAACGACGTCACCCACCGGGTGCCGGTGGCGAAGTCCGTCGCCCACCTCGAGGAGGCGATCCGCCGGCTGCGCGCCCGCGGCGCCCAGGTGGTGGTCGGCACCTGTCCCGACCTCCGCGCGATCAGGCCGGTGCCGCAGCCGTTGCGGACCATCGGCTCGCGGCTCTCGCGCCAGCTCGCGGCCGCCCAGGCGCGGGCCGCGGTGGCGGGCGGCGCGCACGCCGTGTCGCTCGCCCACGTGGTCGGTCCGCTCTTCGTCGACGAGCCCGACCAGATGTTCAGCACCGACCGCTTCCACCCCAGCGCCCTGGGCTACAAGCGCACCGCCAAGGCGCTGCTGCCGTCGGTCCTGACCGCGCTCGGCATGCAGGACGAGGCGCCGTACGGACACCTCGTGCCGGACTCCCTCCCGGACCCCGCCGCCGGGTTCGTCGTGGAGCCCGTCGCCGAGCCCGCGGAGGACGCCGGTGAGGGGCCGGGCGGGTAGCGTCTGCTGCTTGCACTCGCCTAGGCCGAGTGCTAAACATGAGGCTGGCACTCGTAGCATGAGAGTGACAACACCGGACCGGTGGCGTTGAGGATCAGACGAGCGGCGAGAAAGGGTTCGCCGGGCGGCTGGTCCGGCCGTCGCGGGCAGCCCATCGGACCGGTCCCACGAACGCACCTGTGAAGGATCACTGGAGCTATGCCGAAGCTGATTGCTTTCAACGAGGAGGCCCGGCGCGGTCTCGAGCGGGGCATGAACACCCTCGCCGACGCCGTCAAGGTCACCCTCGGCCCCAAGGGCCGCAACGTCGTGCTGGAGAAGAAGTGGGGCGCCCCCACGATCACCAACGACGGTGTCTCCATCGCCAAGGAGATCGAGCTCGAGGACCCCTACGAGAAGATCGGCGCCGAGCTGGTCAAGGAGGTCGCGAAGAAGACCGACGACGTCGCCGGTGACGGTACGACGACGGCCACCGTCCTCGCCCAGGCGCTCGTCAAGGAGGGCCTGCGCAACGTTGCCGCCGGCGCGAACCCGATGGGTCTCAAGCGCGGCATCGAGGCGGCCGTCTCCGCCGTGTCCGAGCAGCTGCTCGCGCAGGCCAAGGACGTCGAGACCCGTGAGCAGATCGCGGCCACCGCGACCATCTCCGCCGGTGGCGACACCACCGTCGGCGACGCCATCGCCGAGGCGATGGACAAGGTCGGCAAGGAGGGCGTGATCACGGTCGAGGAGTCGAACACCTTCGGCATCGACCTCGAGCTCACCGAGGGCATGCGGTTCGACAAGGGCTACATCTCGGCCTACTTCGTCACCGACCCCGAGCGCATGGAGACCGTGCTCGAGGACCCCTACGTCCTCATCGCCAACTCCAAGATCAGCAACGTCAAGGACCTGCTCCCGCTGCTGGAGAAGGTCATGCAGTCCGGCAAGCCGCTGGTCATCATCTCCGAGGACGTCGACGGCGAGGCTCTCTCGACCCTGGTCGTCAACAAGATCCGCGGCACCTTCAAGTCCGTCGCCGTCAAGGCCCCGGGCTTCGGCGACCGCCGCAAGGCCATGCTGCAGGACATCGCGATCCTGACCGGTGGCCAGGTCATCTCCGAGGAGGTCGGCCTCAAGCTGGAGACCGCCGGTCTCGAGCTGCTCGGCCAGGCCCGCAAGGTCGTCATCACCAAGGACGAGACCACCATCGTCGAGGGTGCCGGCGACCAGGCCCAGATCGAGGGCCGGGTCAACCAGATCCGGGCCGAGATCGAGAAGTCCGACTCCGACTACGACCGCGAGAAGCTCCAGGAGCGCCTCGCCAAGCTGGCCGGCGGCGTGGCCGTCATCAAGGTCGGCGCGGCCACCGAGGTCGAGCTCAAGGAGCGCAAGCACCGCATCGAGGACGCCGTGCGCAACGCGAAGGCGGCCGTCGAGGAGGGCATCCTCCCCGGTGGTGGCGTCGCGCTGGTGCAGGCCGCTGCCAACGCGTTCGAGAAGCTCGAGCTCGTCGGCGACGAGGCCACCGGCGCGTCGATCGTGAAGGCCGCCGTCTCGGCGCCACTGAAGCAGATCGCGATCAACGCCGGCCTCGAGGGCGGCGTCGTCGCGGAGAAGGTCGCGGGCCTCCCCGTCGGCCAGGGCCTCAACGCCGCGACCGGCGAGTACGTCGACCTGCTGGACAACGGCATCATCGACCCGGCCAAGGTCACCCGCTCGGCGCTGCAGAACGCCGCGTCGATCGCCGCGCTGTTCCTCACCACCGAGGCCGTCGTGGCCGACAAGCCCGAGAAGGCCGCCCCCATGCCGGGTGGCGACGGTGGCATGGGCGACATGGGTGGCATGGGGTTCTAGCCGCCTTCGTGCGGACACAACCCGCACATCCCACGCATCACCAGCAGGGCCCCTCGCCAGCGAGGGGCCCTGCTGCATCTCGGCGGGCGGCGGGGCGGCGGCGCGGCGGGGTCGTAGGGGCGTCGGGGTCGTGTGCCTGAGACATCGCTATGCCGATGTCTCAGGCACACGACCCCGACCCAGCCGACCGACCGACCGACCCCCACTGACCGACCTCCGCAGACCGACCGAGCGGGGGCTCAGGTCAACAGCATGATCAGCCCGACCGCCGTACCGACGACGACGATGGTCCAGCGGAGGACCTGGGGCGGGATCCGGCGTCCGTAGTGGGCGCCGATCCGCCCGCCGACCAGCGAGCCGGCAAGGATCAGCAGTGCGGCAGTCCACGCGACGTGGGTGAGCGCGATGAACAGCACCGCGGCGACCACGTTGACGATCCCGGCCAGCACGTTCTTGAGCGCGTTGAGCCTCTGGAGGTCGTCGTCCATGACCAGCCCCAGCAGCGCCATCAGGATGACGCCCTGAGCCGCGCCGAAGTAGCCGCCGTACACACCGGTGAGGAAGATCCCGACGTAGCCGGCGATGCCGAGGTGCTGGGTGCGTACGCCGGCGAGCCGGCGCGCGATCCACGGCTGGGCCGCGATCAGCGCGCAGGCGAGCAGGATGAGCACCGGCACCACCGAGGCGAAGACGCTGCCGGGCAGGCGCAGGAGCAGGACGACCCCGACGATCGCGCCGAGCAGGGAGGCCGAGCCGAAGCCGAGCGCGCGTCGGCGCTGGCCCCTCAGCTCCCGGCGGTAGCCGAAGGTGCCGCTGATGGTGCCGCCGCAGATGCCGACGGTGTTGCTCACGTTGGCCACCACCGGCGAGTAGCCGACGGCGAGCAGCGTCGGGAAGGTCAGCAGCGAGCCGGAGCCGACGATCGTGTTCACCCCGCCGGCGACGACGCCTGCCGCGGTGACCGCGACCGCCTGGATGGGTGACACGGGCAAGGACTCTAGTGTCGCGGTCACTCGGCCGACCGCCCACCCGGCCAACCGCGGGCCAACGCGCGACGGCCTAGCCTGAGCGCATGGACGACGGTGTGGCCGCCCTGGCCGACAGGTTGCGGGAGGTCGGCTACCTGGCCGACGACGACCTGGCGACCGTCGTCTTCCTGGCGCTGCGGATGGAGCGGCCGCTGTTGCTCGAGGGCGAGCCGGGGACGGGCAAGACCGCGCTCGCCGAGGCGCTGGCCGCGACGCTGGGCCGCCCGCTGATCCGGGTCCAGTGCTACGAGGGCATCGACTCGACGCAGGCCCTCTACGACTGGGACTTCCCGCGCCAGATCCTGCACCTCCGCGCGCTCGAGGCGCTCGGTCGCGACGGGGGAGACGGTGAGGTCGCCGAGCTCGAGAAGAGCCTGTACGACGAGCGGTTCCTGCTCGCGCGACCGGTGCTGACCGCCCTGCAGCAGAGCCCGAGCGTGCTGCTGGTCGACGAGGTCGACCGGGCCGACGACGAGTTCGAGGCGTTCCTGCTCGAGGTGCTCTCGACGTACCGCGTCACGATCCCGGAGCTCGGGACGGTGGCCGCGGCCCAGCCGCCGACGGTGGTGCTGACGTCCAACCGCACCCGCGAGCTGCACGACGCGCTGAAGCGTCGCTGCCTCTACCACTGGATCGACCACCCCGGCCTCGAGCGGGAGGTCGCGATCCTGCGCGAACGGGCGCCCGAGGTGAGCGCCGAGCTCGCGCGGCAGGTGGTGGGAGTCGTGCAGCAGCTCCGGGCCGGCGGCGACCTCCTCAAGCCACCGGGCGTGGCCGAGACGCTCGACTGGGCGCGGGCCCTGCACCACCTCGGCACCGCCGAGCTCGACGCCGAGACGGCCGCGCGCACGCTCGGCGCGCTGGTGAAGTACCGCGACGACGCCGAGCGCGTCCGGGCCGCGCTCGACCGGATGCTGACGCCGTGACCGTCCTCGAGCGCGGCGGCGACGAGATCCTGGTCGGATTCGCGACGGCGTTGCGTGAGGCGGGCGTGGCTGTGACGTCCGACCGCACGCGCTCCTACCTCGAGGCGACGGCGCTGCTGGGGGTGGCCGACCGTGAGGCCACGCGGTCGGCGGGACACGCGACGCTCTGCGCCGGGCCAGACGACCTCCACCGCCACGACCGGGTCTTCGAGGAGTGGTTCTCGACCGATACCGGTGGGGGCGCGCTCCGGGCCCGCCCGCGGCCAGCCGCCGCCTCGCCCCGGCTGCTGCCCGACGAGCTCCGCGACCACGCGCCGGGCGACGGCGACGTCGAGGAGCAGGACGCGGTGCACGCCGCCGCCAGCGCCCGCGAGGTGCTGCGGCAGCGCGACGTGGCGACGCTGAGCCCGGCGGAGCGCCGCGAGCTCGCGGCCATGTTCGCCACGCTGCCGGTCGTGCTGCCGCGGCGATCGGCCGCCCGTCGTACGCCGCAGCGGCGGGGCGAGGTCGACATGTCGCGGACGCTGCGCTCCAGCCTGCGGCGCCTCGGCGAGCCGGCCCGGATCGAGCGGCGGAGGCGCGGAAGCCGCGTCCGGCGAGTGGTGCTGCTCGTCGACGTGTCCGGCTCGATGAGCGGGTACGCCGACGCGCTGCTGCGCCTGGCCCACCGGGTCGTCACGGGAGCGCCGGGCGGGGCGGGGCGCGTCGAGGTCTTCAGCCTCGGCACCCGGCTGACCCGGCTGACGTCGGCGCTGCGGCTGCGTGACCCCGAGCGCGCGCTCGCCGCAGCCGGCGACGTCGTGCCGGACTGGTCGGGCGGCACCCGGCTGGGCGAGACGCTGCGGGCGTTCCTGCAGCGCTGGGGCCAGCGGGGGATGGCGCGAGGCTCGGTGGTGGTCGTGCTCAGCGACGGCTGGGAGCGCGGCGACCCGGCGCCGCTCGCGGATGCGATGGCGCGGCTCCACCTGCTGGCGCACCGGGTCGTCTGGGCCAACCCGCACCGCGGCAAGACCGGCTACGAGCCGATCCAGGGTGGCGTGGTCGCGGTGCTGCCGTACGTCGACGACTTCCTGGCCGGCCACTCGATGGCGACGTTCGCGGAGTTGATGGAGGTGTTGCGCAGTGCGTGAGGTGCTGCCCCAGCTGATGAAGTGGTGGGCGGCGGGGGAGACCGTCGGGATGGGCACGGTCGTCGCGACCTTCCGCTCGGCCCCGCGCCCGCCGGGCGCCTCGATGCTCGTCGGCCCCGACGACTCCGCCGTCGGGTCCGTCTCCGGCGGCTGCGTCGAGGGCGCCGTCTACGAGCGCGCGCAGCAGGTCGTCGCCGACGGCCGGCCCGCGCTCGAGAGGTACGGCGTCTCCGACGACGACGCGTTCGCGGTCGGGCTCGCCTGCGGCGGCATCCTCGACGTGTACGTCGAGAAGGTCGATCGCGAGACCTTCCCCGAGCTCGGCGAGATCGCCGCCGACGTCGAGGCCGGCCGCCCGGTCGCGGTCGCGACCGTGGTCGAGCACCCCGATCCGGCGTACGTCGGGCGGCGGGCGGTCCTGCGGCCGACGGCGGTAGTCCCTGACGAAAAGCACCAGGATCCGGTCGGAAGTGGTGCTTTTCGTCAGGGACTGTCCGCGTCGCTGGGCAGCCCCCGCATCGACGACGCCGTCCACGACGACGCCCTCGGCCTGCTCGCGACCGGTCACGACGGCACGCTGAGCTACGGCCCGGACGGCGAGCGCCGCGGTGAGGGGATGCGGGTGTTCGTGTGGGCGTTCGCGCCTGCGCCGCGGATGATCGTCTTCGGCGCGATCGACTTCGCTGCCGCGGTGGCACGTGTCGGGACCTTCCTCGGCTACCGGGTGACGGTGTGCGACGCGCGGCCCGTGTTCGCCACGAGCTCGCGCTTCCCCGAGGCCGACGAGGTCGTCGTCGAGTGGCCGCACCGCTATCTCGCCGCCGAGCGCGAGGCGGGCGACATCGACGGCCGCACGGTGGTGGCGGTGCTGACCCACGACCCGAAGTTCGACGTGCCCGTGCTCGAGCAGGCCCTGCGGATGCCCGAGCTGGCGTTCGTGGGGGCGATGGGGTCGCGGCGTACCCACGAGGACCGGATGCGGCGGCTGCGCGAGGCCGGCGTGACCGACGAGGAGCTCGACCGGCTGTCCAGCCCGATCGGGCTCGATCTCGGCGCCCGCACCCCGGAGGAGACGGCGGTCAGCATCGCGGCCGAGATCATCGCGCGGCGATGGGGCGGGAGCGGCCATCCGCTAGGTGTCACCGAGGGCCGGATCCACGGCGTGGAGCAGGGCGCGACGACCACGTGAGCGGGGTCACGTTCGGTGCTAGCGTGACGACATGGTGCGGCAGGACCTGCAGGACCGGCGGACCGCCACGGTGCGCGCTTGGACGTCGTTCATGGCGCGGCCCGACTCGCAGCTCCCGGTGCGCCCCGAGATCCTGACCAGCTGGCACCGCTCGCGCGGCGCGGTCGACGTCGACACGGTCGCGGCGGCGCCGCTCGCCGACGAGGGCGACACCCGCAGCTTCTGGCGCGACTCGCCGCTGCAGGTCGGTGTCGAGCGGGTCGAGGCCGAGCTGCGTCGTACGGCCGAGGACGGCGACCTGGTCATCGGCATCACCGACCGCGAGACCCGCGTCCTCTGGACGTACGGCGGCCGGGTGATGCGCCGACGTGCCGAGACCGTCAACTTCGTGCCCGGCGGGCGGTGGGACGACGAGTCGGTCGGCACCAACGCGCTCGACCTCGCCAACCGCTCGTCCGCGCCGGCGATGGTCTTCAGCGCCGAGCACTTCGCGCCGTTCGTGCACAGCTGGGTCTGCTGGGCCGCCCCGGTCCACGACCCCGTCACGGGCGGCCAGCTCGGCGTCATCGACCTGTCGACCACCTGGGACCGCACCCACCCGATCGGCCTCGCCACGGCCCGCGTCCTGGCGACGCTGATCGAGCAGGCGATGCCGCGCTCGCGGCTGCTGGTGCCCGACGAGGAGACCGGCGACCCCGGCCTGGTGATGACGCTGCTCGGCAACGCCGAGGTCCGTCTCGACGGACAGCGGCTGCTGCTGACCCGCCGCCAGACCGAGGTGCTCGCCCTCCTCGCCCTGCACCCCGACGGGCTCTCGCTCGAACAGCTCCACGCGGCGCTCTACGGCGACCACGCGGTCACCTTCTCCACCCTCAAGGCCGAGGTCTCGCACCTGCGCCACGCGCTCGGCGGTCAGCTCGCCTCGCGCCCCTACCGCCTGCTGATGCCGGTCGCCAGCGACATCGAGCACGTCCTCGCCCTGCTCCGCCGCGGCCAGGTCGGCCCCGCCGTCGAGGCGTACGGCGGCGACCTGCTCCCCGGCACCGACAGCCCGGCGCTGGTCGAGATGGGCGAGTACGTCGCCGTCGCCGTCCGCGAGGCCCTCCTCGCCGACCCCCAGCCGGATGCCGTCGTGCGCTACGCCGAGCTGGCGCCGTACGACACCGAGGTGGTGGAGCGCTGCCTGGCTGTCGTCGGCCGGCATCCCGCCGTACCGCTGCTGAAGGCGCGGCTCGCCGCCGCACGCGACTGAGCGGGCGGTCACCGGTAATTCACTGGGTTCCCAGTGAATTACCGGGCTCTGGCGCGAAACTTCACCCCAAGACCGAGCAAATCGCCGCGTAGGTCTTCGGTATTTCACTGGGTTCCCAGTGAAATACCGGTTGCCCAACCACCAGCCAACCGCGCCTCCCTAGCGTGAGCCGGGTCACAGATCTCTGTCTGACCAAGGGAGTGCCATGACCCGGATCAACCTCACCGTCGACGGCCAGAGGGTGGCCGACGACATCGAGCCCCGGATGCTGCTGGTGCAGTACCTCCGCGAGCGGCTCGGCAAGACCGGCACCGTCGTCGGCTGCGACACCAGCAGCTGCGGGGCGTGCACGGTCCACCTCGACGGGGCCAGCGTGAAGTCGTGCAACGTGCTCGCGGTCCAGGCCGACGGCGCGACGGTCACGACCATCGAGGGGCTGGCCGCCGAGGACGGCACGCTGCACCCGGTGCAGGAGGCCTTCCACGAGTGCCACGGCCTGCAGTGCGGGTTCTGCACGCCCGGGATGATCATGCAGGCGGTCGACCTCCTGAAGCAGAACCCCGACCCGTCCGAGGAGGCGGTCCGGCTCGGCCTGGAGGGCAACCTCTGCCGCTGCACGGGCTACCACAACATCGTCCGGGCGGTGCAGCGCGCTGCGGGGGAGATGTCCGGGGCCTCGACGGGCCCGACCACCGGCGCAGGGGAGGTCGTGTCATGACCGCCACCCAGGACGCACCCGTCGCCGAGATCGGCCGCGACCGTCGCCGCAAGGAGGATCAGCGGCTGATCACCGGCCGCACCCGCTGGACCGACAACATCACGCTCCCCGGGATGCTGCACCTGGCGATGGTGCGCAGCCCGTTCCCGCACGCCCGCATCTCCGGCATCGACACGACCGCCGCCAAGGCGAGCACCAACGTCGTCGCCGTGCTCACCGGAGCGGACCTGGGCGAGGGCCAGGGCGCGTGCATCAACGCGTGGCCGGTCGTCGAGGACCAGGTCACGCCCGCCCACGTCCCCATGCCCAGCGACCGGGTGACCTTCGCGGGCGAGATCGTCGCCGTGGTCGTCGCGCGGACCGCCGCCGAGGCACGCGACGCGGCCGAGCTGGTCGAGGTCGACTACGAGGAGCTGCCGGCCGCGCTCGACCTGAAGGACGCGGCCGAGAACAAGGTGCTCGCGCACCCCGACCTCGGCACCAACGTCTCGGCGGTGTGGCGCTTCGACTCCGCCGAGGCCGGCACAGGCGGCGACGTCGAGGAGGCCATCGCGAAGGCCCGCGACGGCGGCATCGTGATCGAGCGCGAGTACCGCCAGCAGAGGCTCATCCCCGCCTTCATGGAGCCGCGCAGCGTGGTCGTCGACCCGACCGGCGAGCAGATCACCGTCTGGTCGGCCACCCAGATCCCGCACATCCTGCGCTTCGCGATCGCCGCGTCCACGGGGGTGTCGGAGTCGAAGATCCGGGTCATCGCACCGGACGTCGGCGGCGGGTTCGGCGGCAAGCTGCAGCAGACGCCGGAGGAGATGATCGCGTTCGCGGTGGCCCGTCGGCTCGGCAAGCCGGTGAAGTACACCGAGACCCGCAGCGAGTCGCTGCTGTCGGCCCACCACGGCCGCGACCAGTGGCAGCGGCTCACGCTCGCGGCCGACAAGGACGGCAACGTCACCGGCCTCAAGGTCGACCTGCTCGCCGACCTGGGCTCGTACGTCGCCATCGTCGGCGGCGGCGTCCCGGTGCTCGGCGCGTTCATGTTCAACGCGATCTACAAGTTCCCCGCCTACCAGTTCCAGACCACCAACGTCCTCACCAACAAGACCTGGACCGACGCCTACCGCGGCGCAGGCCGCCCGGAGGCGACGTACGCCGTCGAGCGGCTCATGGACGAGCTCGCGGCCGAGGTCGGGGTGGATCCGCTGGAGATCCGTGAGCGCAACTGGATCAAGCACGAGGAGTTCCCGTTCACCACCGTCGCCGGGCTGGAGTACGACTCCGGCAACTACGAGGCGGCGACGGCCCGGGCCAAGGAGATGTTCGGGTACGACGCCCTGCGGGCCGAGCAGGCCGAGCGCCGCGAGCGCGGCGACCGGGTGCAGCTCGGGCTCGGAGTCTCGACGTTCACCGAGATGTGCGGCCTCGCGCCGTCCCGCGTGCTGGGCAGCCTCAACTACGGCGCCGGTGGCTGGGAGCACGCCGAGGTGCGGATGCTGCCGACCGGCAAGGTCGAGGTCGTGACCGGTGCGTCCGCCCACGGGCAGGGGCACGAGACCGCGTTCAGCCAGATCGTGGCCGACCGGCTCGGCGTACCTTTCGAGGACGTCGAGATCCTCCACGGCGACACCCAGATCTCGCACAAGGGCCTGGACACCTACGGCTCGCGCAGTCTCGTCGTAGGCGGCGAGGCGCTGGTGAAGGCGGTCGACAAGGTCATCGAGAAGGCCAAGCCCGTCGCGGCGCACCTGCTCGAGGCGTCGGTCGACGACCTCGAGTTCGGTGGCGGTCGGTTCACCGTCAAGGGCACCGACCAGGGCATGGCGGTCACCGAGATCGCGACCGCGGTCTTCGCCGCGCACAACCTGCCCGACGGGGTCGAGGCCTCGCTCGACTCGGAGGCGACGTACGACCCGGTGAACTTCAACTACCCGCACGGCACGCACCTCTGCGCCGTCGAGGTCGACACCGAGACCGGCCAGGTGAAGATGCGCAAGTACGCCGCCTGCGACGACATCGGACAGATCATCAACCCGCTCATCGTGGCCGGCCAGGTCCACGGCGGTCTGGTCCAGGGGATCGCGCAGGCGCTGTGGGAGGAGGCCGTGTACGACGAGAACGGCACCCTCGTCAGCGGCTCCTTCGTCGACTACCTGCTGCCGACCGCGGCCGACACGATCAGCTTCGACCTCGACCACACCACGTCGCCGTGCACCACCAACTCCCTCGGCGCCAAGGGCGTCGGGGAGGCCGGCACGATCGCCTCGACACCGGCCGTGGTCAACGCCGTGGTCGACGCGATCCGCCACCTCGGCGTCAACGACATCCAGATGCCCTGCACGCCCGAACGGGTCTGGCGCGCGATCAACGGAGGTGCGAAGTGATCCCCGCAGCATTCGAGTATGTCGCCCCCGGCTCGGTCGACGAGGCCCTCCGGGCGCTGTCCGAGCACGGCGACGAGGCCAAGATCATCGCCGGTGGCCAGAGCCTGCTGCCGGTCCTGCGGATGAGGCTCAACGCGCCGGAGTGGGTGATCGACCTCGGACGCATCGACTCGCTGCGCGGCATCCGCGACGGCGGCGACCACCTCGCCGTCGGCGCGATGACGACCCACCACGAGGTCGGCAACGACGCGGGCATCCACGAGCACGCGCTCCTGGTCACCAAGGCGATCGCCGAGCTGGCCGACGCCCAGGTGCGCCACCGCGGCACCTTCGGCGGTGCGCTCGCGCACGCCGACCCCGCCGGCGACCTCGGCGCGCCGGCGCGGGCGCTCGGTGCGACGTTCGTGATCCAGGGACCGTCGGGCACGCGCGAGGTCGGGGCGGACGACTTCTTCGTCGACCTCTTCGAGACCGCGATCTCCGAGGACGAGATCCTCACCGAGATCCGGATCCCGAAGCACACCGGCTGGGGTGCGGCGTACCAGAAGTTCGTGCGGATCGCGCACCAGTGGCCGATCGTCGCGGTCGCCGCGACCGTGCGGATGGACGGCGACACCATCGCCGAGGCGCGCGTCGGGCTGACCAACATGGGCGCCACGCCGCTGCGTGCCACCGCGGTCGAGGAGGCCCTCGCCGGGCAGCCCGCGACCGAGGACGCCGTCGCGGCCGCCGCCGCGAACGCGCCCGAGGGCACCGACCCGCCGAGCGACCTCAACGGCGACGCGGACTATCGCCGCCACCTCGCCACTGTCCTGACCCGTCGGGCGGTCCTGGCCGCCGCGGGCCGCAACGGCATCCCCGCGATCTGAGGCGCCGATGGACCTCACCCACTCCTTCACCGTCCCCACCCCGGTCGGCGCGACCTGGTCGTCCTTCCAGGACATCGGCGAGCTCGCCGAGTGCTTCCCCGGCGCCCAGGTCACCTCGGTCGGCGAGACCGACGAGGGTGCGCCGACGTTCGAGGGCACCTGCAAGGTCAAGCTCGGCCCCATCGCCCTCGTGTACGCCGGGTCCGGCGCCTTCGTCGAGCGCGACGAGTCCGCCCACCGGTTCCTGGTCGAGGCCAAGGGCCGCGACAAGCGGGGAAACGGCACGGCCGGCGCGAAGGTGACCGTCTCGATGCAGGCGGCAGGCGATGCCACCCAGGTCGACGTGCACACCGATCTGGCGATCACCGGCAAGCCCGCGCAGTTCGGCCGCGGCGTCATGCAGGACGTCTCGGACAAGCTGCTCGGCCAGTTCGTCGCCTGCTTGGAGCAGAAGCTGTCGGCCGCCGCTCCACCGCCCGAGCCCGAGCCAGCGGACGAGGCGGACGCCGCCCCCGCACAGGCGCCCCAGCCGCCGCCGGCGGCCGGCCCGACACCGCCCGACGACGACGCGCTCGACCTGGGCGCGGCCATGCTGCCGGTGCTGCTGAAGACCTACGGCAGGCAGGCCGCCGTCGCGCTGCTCGGCCTCGTCGGCGTGTGGGTGCTGATCAGGAGGCTGCGCCGACGCTGATGCGGCCTACCAGTTGGGGGTGTAGCCCCAGCCCTGGTCGAGGTTCTGCTGGCTCTTGCGCTGCTGCGCGCCCTGCTGGTTCTGCTGCTGGAGCAGCCGCTCGCGCTTCTGCTGCTGCTTGCGCTTGCGTTGCTGCTCCTGCTGTTGCTGCTGGCGCTTGTGCTGCTCGCGCTTCTTGTCCTGCTGGCGCTGCTTCTTGCTCTCGCTGCGCTTCTTCTGCTGCTGTCTCTTCTTCTTCTGTTGCTGGCGCTGCTTCTGCTGCTGGTTGTGCTTGATCTTGTCGTGCAGGCGCTTGTCGACGCGCTTGGCGTCCTTGGTCTGGTGGGGGCCGTGGCCGGAGTCGGTCGGGCACCTGCCGTCCTCGAGCGCGGTGATGCCGGCCTGGTAGGCGTCGTCGGCGGCGTTGGCGTGGCCGGCCTTCTCCGCCTTGTCGCCGATCGCCTCGTCGGCGAGCGAGAGGTTGATGCGCACGGTGCAGCTGTCACGGTGGGGTACGCCGAAGGCCAGCGCCGCCTGGTAGGCCCTGACGGCCACGGCGTACTGGCCGTCGGCGTGGCGGGCCGCGCCCGCGTCGAAGGCGGCGATCCAGTTCTCGAACGGGTCCAGGTGGCCCGCCGACCGGTAGTGGCCGGCCGCGTCGAGGAAGTGGCCGTCGTCGTACGCGCTGTCGCCGGAGTGCTGGACGAGCAGCATCCGCGCGACCATCGCGGCGAACAGCACGGCCGCGATCGCGGGCAGGACGCCCACGACGAGCAGGATGGTGCGAATCCGCCGGCGCGTCATCGCAGCGCCCTCCGCGTCGTCCAGACCGCGCGCCAGCCGGCGCGCAGCTCGAGCAGGACCAGCCCCAGCAGGACCAGGCCGAACACCCAGGTGAGGTCGTTCTCGGCCGTCGCGCCCTCGCTCGCGGGCGCCGCGACGTAGCTCGCCTTGAACGACCTCGCCAGCGCGTCCATGCCTCCGGGCGCGGAGCGGTGCTCGTAGCCGATGCCCATCTGCTGGGCGATCCTCTGCAGGTTCGCGGGGTCGGCGTGGGAGATGGCGGTCGTGCCGGTCGACGGATCCTGGATCAGGCCCTCGTCGTTGGTCAGGTCGTCGGCCTCGGGCATCGGGCCGCCCTGCGTGGTGCCGTAGCCGAGCACGACACCGCCGTCGACGTACTTCGCGACGTCGGACATCGACGTCTGCGGTGTCTTGGTGGTGTCCTCGCCGTCGCTGACGAAGACCAGGACCTGGCGCCGGTCGGGATACTGCTTCTCGGCGTCGGACAGGACCTGGACCATCTGCTCCTTGGGGCGGTCCATCGCCGACCCGATGCCGGCCGTCGGCTGCTCGAGCGTGAGGGTGTCGACCTCGGAGTCGAACGCGTCGGCGTCGTTGGTGTAGGGCAGCTCCATCCGGCTGTCGAAGCCGAAGGTCATCAGCCCGAACCGTGCGCCGGGCAGGGCATCGGCGAGCGCCTTGAGATCGGTGCGTACGCCGTCGATGCGCGGCTCGTGGTTGCCGTAGTCCTCGGCCGCCATCGACCGGGTGCGGTCGACGACGAACAGCACCTGGATGTCGGACACCTGCGTCGGAACCTTGGCGTGGCCGAAGCCGGGGTGCAGCAGCACCAGGACCAGGGCGACGACGATCCCGATCCGGCGGGCGAGCAGGAGCGGGAGCCTCATGCGGGATCACGGTCCTTCAAGAAGAGCAGTCCCTCGACCAGCCACACGACGACGAGCAGGCCGACGCCGATCCCGACGACGACGGTGCCGAGGTGCGGCTCGTCGACGACCTGGATGATCGGCGGCTTCTGGATCCTGCGTGCCTCGGTCCGCTCGATGGAGTCCACGACGGTCGGCACGCTGCCGTCGGCGCCGAGCAGCGAGAAGGTGCCGCCGGTCAGCAGCACGTCCCTCTTGAACTCCGCCAGCGCCAGCGGTCGCGCGGACGTCGTCGGGGCGGCGATGCCGTGCACGACGATGTGCCTGCTCTTCGTGTACGCCGCGGCCTGGTCGAAGGTGAAGACACCCCGCCCGTAGGGCTGGTTGTCGGTGGCCAGCACGATCGAGCGCGAGCGGTGCTGGCTGCTGCGGTCGAAGCGCTGCGCGCAGGAGGCCAGCCCGTCGCCGACCTGGGACTGCACCTTCTGGTTGACGATGGTGCCCTCGGTGAACTTGCCGTAGGCGTCGGAGAAGGTGTCGCCGGTCGCGAACGCCGCCTCGGCCGCTCGCAGCTGCTGCTGGACGAAGTCGTAGTCGTCGGTCAGCGGGAAGACGGTCACAGCAGTGCCGCTCCAGATGGTCAGCCCGACCCGGTCGCCCTTCAGGCCGGCGACGATCTGCTCGAACTGCTTGAGCACCTCGTAGTCGATCGTGATCATCGAGCCCGACGAGTCGAGGCACAGCATGATGTCGCGCGAGCTCTCGCTCTGGGGGATCCGCTTGGTCTCCTGGATCCGCCCGGCCAGGATCACCGCGCCGGTGCAGGCGACGAGCGCGGTCAGCGTCAGGGCGACACCGAGCACGACACGTCGTCGTACGAGTGCGCGGAAGCGGGGGAGCGAGCGCAGCCGCGCGGCATGGGCGACGTACGCCGCCGAGGCCGGGGTACGCCGTGACCAGCCGATCGCCCACACGACCATGAGCACGACCACCAGCACGGCGAGCGCGACCACCAGCCACGGCCAGTGGAGGTGGCGGTCGTCTGCGGCGAGGGGCAGGGTCAGCGGCGCCACGTGCCCACCAGCCCCCGGGCCTGCTGCACCGCGTTGTCGAACCGCTCGGCCGCCTCGCCGTCGTCGTCGGGCGCGAACTCCGGCGGGTACATCACCTCGATCATGTCCGCCAGCGGCCGCGGCGCGTGTGCGCGCAGGTCGGCCAGCGTCATGGTCGAGGCGTGCAGCGGGGTGATCCGCTCGACGTACGCACGGACGACCTCGCTCAGCTGCTGGTGGCCGTCGCGCGCGCTCGTCCGCCCCTCGCGCACGGCGACGACGACCGCGTCGATGCGCGCGAGGTGCTCGCTCTGCAGGTCGGGCAGCGGAACCGGCGGGGGAGGCGGCTCCGGCCTGTCGCGGGTGAACCACAGCGCGGCGAGGTAGTAGGCCGCGGCGAGGAGCAGCGCGAGCGCGGCGAGCCAGAACCACCGGTCGGAGTAGCCGACCGGCCCGTGGAACTCCTTCGGGAGCCTGGCCGGCAGCGTGGCGGGAGCGGAGACGCGCTCTGCCCAATGGAGGCTAGCGGCGGCGAGCATGGCGGTGCCTCTCCAGCAGGCGGAAGACCGCGGTGATCGCCGCGTCGGTGTCGCGGACGCGCTCGTGGACGATGCCGAGCTGGTCGAGGCGGCGGCGGAGTCCCGCCTCCTCGGAGCCGACCAGGGCGGCGTACTCCCTGCGAAGGCGGCGGTCGCCGCGCAGCCAGCCGGGGATCGGGGTGCCGGCGTCGATGTCGTAGAGCGGCCGGTCGGTCAGCGAGTCCGCGGCCGCGGTGGGGTCGGCGTCGCCGATGGTCACGAACAGGATCTCGTGCTGAGCGGCCAGACGCCGCAGGACGTCGGCGAGCTCGTCGGACACCGACACCTCGTCGCTGACGATCGCGAGGATCGTCCGGCGTCGTACGACGCGCGCCGTGTAGTGCAGCAGCGCGACCAGGTCGGCCGGGCCGGACCGCTCGGTGGTCGCGTCGTGGATCGTGGCGAGGAGGCGCTCCAGGTGGAGCTCGGTCGACTCGCGCGGGCGGATGTGCTGCTGGTCGGCGTCGCCGTACACGAGCGAGACGAGGTCGCCGTGGCGGACGGCGAGGTAGCCGATCAGGCCGGCGACGAAGACCGAGAGGTCGCGCTTGGAGACCGGCGAGCGCGTGCCGACCTGGTTGAGCGCCGCCATCGAGCGGCCGGTGGAGACGCAGAGCAGGACGGTGTGCTTGCGCTCGGCGACGTAGCGCTTGACCAGGAGCTGGCGACCTCGAGCGGACGCCTTCCAGTCGATGTCTTTGACGTCGTCGCCGCGGACGTACTCGCGCAGGTCGTTGAAGTCCATGCCGCGACCGATCTGCACGGCGGCGTACTCGCCCTCGAGGAGGCCGAGGACCTTGCGATGCGCGTGGATCGTGAGGCGGGTCCGGATCTTCTGGAGGTACGTCATCGGCGGCGTGCGCTCACGGGGTCGGTACGGCGCGGAACACCGCGTCGATGATCGTCTCCGGCGCGACGCGGTCGGCGAGGGCCTCGAAGCTGAGGTGGAGGCGGTGGCGGAGCACGCCGTGGCGCAGCTCGCGGATGTCCTCGGGGATGACGTAGTGGCGGCCCTGGACCAGCGCCATCGCCCGGGCGGCCTGGAAGAACGCGATCGAGCCGCGCGGGCTCGCCCCGATCTCGACGTACGCACCGAGCTCGGGGCCGACCAGGCGGCCGGCGTCGCGGGTGGCTCGGATCAGCGCGACGACGTACCGCTTGATGGCGGGGTCGACGTACACGCGACGGGTGAGCTCCTGGAGCTCGGCCACGTCGGAGGTGGTGATGGCCGCCTCGACCTGGAGCATGTGCTGGCCGAGAGTGCCGTCGTCGAAGCGGTCGAGGACCTGCAGCTCGTCGCTCTCCGACGGGTAGTCGACGACCTCCTTGATCAGGAAGCGGTCCATCTGGGCGTGCGGGAGGACGTAGGTGCCCTCCTCCTCGATCGGGTTCTGCGTCGCGAGCACCATGAACGGCTCCGGGAGCGGGTGGACCGCGCCGGCGATCGACGTCTGCCGCTCCTGCATGGCCTCGAGCAGCGCCGACTGCGTCTTGGCGCTCGCCCGGTTGATCTCGTCGAGCAGCACGAAGTTGGCGTGCACCGGGCCCAGCTTGGTCTCGAACTCGTGGCGCCGCGGGTCGTAGACCTGGGTGCCGATGATGTCGCTGGGCAGCAGGTCCGGAGTGCACTGGATGCGGGAGAAGTGCGCGCTGACCGATCGGGCCAGGGTCGAGGCGGCCAGCGTCTTGGCGAGGCCGGGGACGCTCTCCAGCAGCACGTGGCCCTCGGCCAGCAGGGTGACCAGCAGCGCCGTACGGACCCGCTCCTGGCCCACGACGCGACTGCCGAACGTGGCGCCGACCTTGTCGATCATCCCGGTCGCCCGCGCGACCTCCTCGCCGGAGAGGGGAGCCGCGGCGGGCCGCGTTCCCCCCGGATTCGTCGGGTCGGGACGCAGCTGGGTCATCTCGGCGGGATCTCCTGGCTCAGGACGGGCGGGATGCTGTGCGGATCGTGGCCGCGGCCGTGCGCGACCAAACCTACCGACCGCCCCGCAGCCACGATTTGGATCTGCCTTCGGGCGTCTGCCAAGATAGCCAGGTTGCTCCGGCGGGGTCGCCGGGGCGCGTCATACCTTGACTACTGAATCGTGTCTCCTCTGCGGCGGCTCTCCGCTGCGATGAGCGTGCTCGGTGGTCACCGCGTGCGGCGCTCCTGGAGACCCGATCGGTCCCGGATCCCTCAGGGGAGCGGGGCGGCCCACAACAGCAGTTCCCAGCGATCCTCGGATCGGTGTGTGCATCAACAGGTGCGACACGCCCGACCTCGGGGGTCGGAGGGGGAGCCCACAGTTCCGGTTGTACGACGAGTAAGGACGAGAGAGACCTATGGCGGGACAGAAGATCCGCATCAGGCTCAAGGCCTATGACCACGAGGTGATCGACACCTCTGCGCGGAAGATCGTGGACACCGTCACCCGTACGGGTGCGAAGGTCGCCGGCCCGGTGCCGCTGCCGACCGAGAAGAACGTCTTCTGTGTCATCCGCTCGCCGCACAAGTACAAGGACTCGCGCGAGCACTTCGAGATGCGCACCCACAAGCGCCTCATCGACATCATCGACCCCACGCCGAAGACCGTCGACAGCCTCATGCGGCTCGACCTGCCGGCCGGCGTCGACATCGAGATCAAGCTCTGATCGAGAAGGCTGATTCAGACATGACCATCGAACGCACTGTCAAGGGCCTGCTCGGCACCAAGCTGGGCATGACCCAGGTCTGGGACGAGAACAACCGGGTCGTCCCGGTGACCGTCATCGCTGCCCCGACCAACGTGATCACCCAGGTCCGCCAGCCCGAGCCGGACGGCTACAACGCCATCCAGATCGGCTACGGCGAGATCGAGGGCCGCAAGGTGAACAAGCCGCAGGCCGGCCACTTCGCCAAGGCCGGCATCACGCCGCGCCGCCACGTCGTCGAGATCCGCACCGCCGACGCGTCGACCTACCAGATCGGCCAGGAGCTCCCCGTCGACACCTTCGAGGTGGGCGAGGCCATCGACGTCACCGGCACCAGCAAGGGCAAGGGCTTCGCCGGAACGATGAAGCGTCACGGCTTCTCCGGCGTCAGCGCCTCGCACGGTGCTCACCGCAACCACCGCAAGCCGGGCTCCATCGGCGCCTGCGCGACCCCGGGTCGCGTCTTCAAGGGCCTGCGGATGGCCGGCCGGATGGGCACCGACACCGTGACCACCCAGAACGTCACCGTGCACGCGGTCGACGTCGAGAAGGGCCTGATCCTGCTCAAGGGCGCCGTCCCCGGCCCCAAGGGTGGCGTCATCGTCCTCCGCACGGCTGCGAAGAAGGGCTGACCTCCATGGCTACCAAGACCGTTGCCGTTGACCTCCCCGCCGACATCTTCGACGTCGAGCTCAACGTCCCGCTGATCCACCAGGTCGTCGTCGCCCAGCAGGCGGCGGCGCGCCAGGGCACCCACGCCACCAAGACCCGCGGCCTGGTCCGCGGCGGTGGCAAGAAGCCCTACAAGCAGAAGGGCACCGGCCGCGCCCGTCAGGGCTCGACCCGCGCGCCGCAGTTCGCCGGCGGTGGCACCGTCCACGGCCCGCAGCCGCGCGACTACAGCCAGCGGACCCCCAAGAAGATGAAGGCCGCCGCCCTGCGCGGCGCCCTCTCCGACCGGGCCCGCAACGAGCGGATCCACGTCGTGGAGACGCTGGTCAGCGGCGACAAGCCGTCGACCAAGACCGCTCTGTCGGCTCTGCTGGAGCTGTCCGACCGCCGCAAGTTCCTCGTCGTGCTCGAGCGCAACGACACCGTCACCTGGCTCTCGCTGCGCAACGCGCCCGAGGTCCACCTGGTGGCCGTCGACCAGCTCAACACCTACGACGTGCTCGCCAGCGACGACATCGTCTTCTCCAAGGCGGCGTACGACGCGTTCGTGGCCGGCAACCAGGGCACCAAGGCATCTGCTCAGGAGGACGAGAAGTGAGCACGCTGCACAAGGACCACCGCGACATCCTGATCGCGCCGGTCGTGTCGGAGAAGAGCTACGGCCTCCTCGACGCGAACAAGTACACCTTCCTGGTGCACCCGGAGGCGAACAAGACCGAGATCAAGATCGCGGTCGAGAAGGTCTTCAACGTCAAGGTCACCTCGGTCAACACCCTCAACCGGCCGGGCAAGTCCCGCCGGACCCGCAACGGCCTCGGCAAGCGCAAGGACACCAAGCGCGCCATCGTGAGCCTCGCCGAGGGCGACCGCATCGACATCTTCGGAGGTCCGGTCTCCTGACCGGGGCTTGAGTAAGGACTGATCGAACAATGGCTATTCGCAAGTACAAGCCGACCACCCCGGGCCGTCGCGGCTCCTCGGTGGCCGACTTCGTCGAGATCACCCGGACCACGCCGGAGAAGTCGCTGACCCGCCCGCTGCCCAAGACGGGCGGCCGCAACAACCAGGGCCGGATCACCACCCGGCACATCGGTGGCGGTCACAAGCGCTCCTACCGCGTCATCGACTTCCGTCGCTACGACAAGGACGGCGTGCCGGCCAAGGTCGCTCACATCGAGTACGACCCCAACCGCACCGCGCGCATCGCGCTGCTGCACTACGCCGACGGCGAGAAGCGCTACATCATCGCGCCGAAGGGCGTGGAGCAGGGCCAGGCGATCGAGGCCGGCGTCAACGCCGACATCAAGCCCGGCAACAACCTGCCGCTGCGCAACATCCCGGTCGGCTCGACGATCCACTGCGTGGAGCTGCGCCCCGGCGGTGGCGCCAAGCTGGCCCGCTCGGCCGGCAACAGCGCCCAGCTGGTCGCCCGTGAGGGCAGCCGCGCGACGCTGCGCCTGCCCTCGGGCGAGATGCGCTTCGTCGACGTACGCTGCCGCGCCACGATCGGCGAGGTCGGCAACGCCGAGCAGTCCAACATCAACTGGGGCAAGGCCGGCCGCATGCGCTGGAAGGGCAAGCGCCCGACCGTTCGCGGTGTCGTCATGAACCCGGTCGACCACCCGCACGGCGGTGGTGAGGGCAAGACCTCCGGTGGTCGCCACCCGGTCAGCCCGTGGGGCAAGCCCGAGGGTCGCACGCGCAAGCGCAAGGCCTCGGATGCCCAGATCATCCGTCGTCGCAAGTCCGGCAAGGGTAGGAAGTAACTGACATGCCTCGCAGCCTGAAGAAGGGCCCCTTCATCGACGGCCACCTCCTCAAGAAGGTGGACGCGGAGAACGACAAGGGCACCCACAACGTCATCAAGACCTGGTCGCGCCGGTCGATGATCATCCCCTCGATGATCGGTCACACCATCGCCGTCCACGACGGCCGCAAGCACGTCCCGGTCTTCGTGTCCGACTCGATGGTCGGCCACAAGCTCGGCGAGTTCGCGCCGACCCGCACCTACAAGGGTCACGTCAAGGAAGACCGGAAGGGACGCCGTCGATGACCACCACTGAGCGCAGCAACACCAGCGCCCGCCGCGAGCGCCTGCTCGGCGACGAGCCCGGTGCCTTCGCGGTCGCCCGCTACGTGCGGATCACCCCGATGAAGGCCCGCCGGGTCGTCGACCTGGTCCGCGGTCTGCCCGTGGACGAGGCTCTGACCACCCTGCAGTTCGCCCCGCAGGCCGCTGCGGCGACGGTCTACAAGGTGCTCGAGAGCGCCGTGGCCAACGCCGAGTCGACCGAGGGCCTCAACGCTGCCGAGCTGATCGTCTCGGCCGGCACCGTCGACGAGGGTCCGACCATGAAGCGGTGGCGTCCGCGTGCCCAGGGCCGGGCCACCCGGATCAACAAGCGCACCAGCCACATCACCCTGGTCGTGCAGCCGGCCGACGTCGCGAAGAAGGTGAAGTAATGGGTCAGAAGATCAACCCCAACGGCTTCCGGCTCGGTATCTCCACCGACCACAAGTCGCGCTGGTACGCCGACAAGCTGTACAAGTCCTACGTCGGCGAGGACGTCGCGATCCGCAAGCTGCTCTCCAAGGGCATGGAGCGGGCCGGCATCGCCAAGGTCGAGATCGAGCGCACCCGCGACCGCGTCCGTGTGGACATCCACACCGCGCGTCCGGGCATCGTGATCGGCCGCCGTGGCGCCGAGGCCGACCGCATCCGCGGCGAGCTCGAGAAGCTCACCGGCAAGCAGGTCCAGCTGAACATCCTCGAGGTCAAGAACCCCGAGGTCGACGCCCAGCTCGTCGCTCAGGGTGTCGCCGAGCAGCTGTCCGGCCGCGTGCAGTTCCGTCGGGCGATGCGCAAGGCGATGCAGACCTCGATGCGCTCCGGTGCCAAGGGCATCCGGATCCAGTGCTCGGGGCGCCTCAACGGCGCCGAGATGTCGCGCACCGAGTTCTACCGCGAAGGTCGCGTGCCGCTGCACACCCTCCGTGCCGACATCGACTACGGCTTCTACGAGGCCCGCACCACCTTCGGCCGTATCGGCGTGAAGGTGTGGATCTACAAGGGCGAGGTCGCCGGCTCCCGTGCCGAGCGCCAGGCCCAGCAGGCCGCCCGCGCCGGCGTACCCGGTCGCAGCGGCCGCCCGTCCCGTGGTGGCGACCGCCCGAGCCGTGGCTCGCGTGGTGCTCGCAACGAGGCTCCCGCCGCTGCTGCTGCGGAGGCCCCGGCTGCCGAGGCCGCCTCGACCGAGACCCAGGAGAGCTGACCCATGTTGATGCCGCGTCGCGTCAAGCACCGCAAGCAGCACCACCCGAAGCGTCGGGGTGCTGCCAAGGGCGGTACTTCTCTCGCGTTCGGTGACTTCGGTATCCAGGCGATCGAGGGCCACTACGTCACCAACCGCCAGATCGAGTCCGCTCGTATCGCCATGACCCGCCACATCAAGCGTGGCGGCAAGGTCTGGATCAACATCTACCCGGACCGCCCGCTCACCAAGAAGCCCGCCGAGACCCGCATGGGCTCCGGCAAGGGCTCGCCGGAGTGGTGGGTCGCCAACGTCAAGCCCGGGCGCGTCATGTTCGAGCTGTCCGGTGTCACGGAGGACGTCGCCCGCGAGGCGATGCGCCGTGCCATCCACAAGCTCCCCATGAAGTGCCGCTTCATCACCCGAGAGGCCGGTGAGTTCTGATGGCCAACGCCACCCAGGCCCACGAGCTGGACGAGCTCAACGACGTCGACCTCGAGTCGAAGCTGCGCGAGGCCAAGGAGGAGCTGTTCAACCTCCGCTTCCAGGCCGCGACCGGTCAGCTCGAGAGCCACGGCCGGCTTCGCACGGTCAAGAAGGACATCGCCCGGATCTACACCGTGGTCCGTGAGCGCGAGCTCGGGATCCGCACCGCTCCGGGTGCCAACGAGGAGAACTGATGACGGAGAACACCGAGACCGTCGAGCGCAACTCGCGCAAGACCCGTGAGGGTCTGGTCGTCAGCGACAAGATGGACAAGACCGTCGTCGTGTCCGTCGAGGACCGCGTCAAGCACGCTCTGTACGGCAAGGTCATGCGTCGCAACACGCGGCTCAAGGCCCACGACGAGCAGAACGACTGCGGGGTCGGCGACCGTGTCCTGATCATGGAGACCCGGCCGCTGTCCGCCACCAAGCGCTGGCGCGTCGTGGAGATCCTTGAGCGCGCCAAGTAGCTCGACCATATTTTCGGCAAGTTCGGCCAGGCTCACCGCGCAGCGTCGCGCTGAGAACCGGCACGACAACCAGGAGAAGAAATGATTCAGCAGGAGTCGCGACTCAAGGTCGCCGACAACACGGGTGCCAAGGAGATCCTCTGCATCCGCGTGCTCGGCGGCTCCGGTCGTCGCTACGCCGGGATCGGTGACACCATCGTCGCCACCGTGAAGGACGCGATCCCCGGTGGCAACGTGAAGAAGGGCGACGTCGTCAAGGCGGTCGTCGTGCGCACCGTCAAGGAGCGCCGCCGTCCCGACGGTTCCTACATCCGCTTCGACGAGAACGCCGCGGTGATCCTCAAGAACGACGGCGAGCCGCGCGGCACCCGCATCTTCGGCCCCGTGGGCCGCGAGCTGCGCGACAAGAAGTTCATGAAGATCATCTCGCTCGCGCCGGAGGTGCTGTGATGACCAACGAGTCCACCCGTAACACGCCCACCCTTCGGATCAAGAAGGGCGACACCGTCAAGGTGATCGCGGGCAAGGACAAGGGCGCCGAGGGCAAGGTCATCAAGGTGCTCCGCGAGGAGCAGCGCGTGATCGTCGAGGGCGTCAACCGGATCAAGAAGCACACCAAGTCCATCGACCAGGGCGGTCGCGCCGGCAACACCGGCGGCATCATCACCACCGAGGCCCCGATCCACGTGTCGAACGTGATGCTGATCGAGGACGGCAAGCCCGTCCGTGTCGGCTTCAAGCGCGTCGACGTCACGAAGCGTCGCCCCGACGGCTCCGAGTACTCCTCGACCCGCAGCGTGCGCATCTCCCGCAAGACCGGGAAGGAAATCTGATGAGCGAGTCCACCATCGAGAAGGTGACCCCGCGTCTCAAGACGAAGTACCGCGAGGAGATCCTCCCGGCGCTGAAGTCGGAGTTCGACATCGCCAACGTCATGCAGGTGCCCGGCCTGACCAAGATCGTGGTCAACATGGGTGTCGGCGAGGCGGCGCGTGACTCGAAGCTGATCGAGGGTGCGGTCAAGGACCTCACCGCGATCACCGGTCAGAAGCCGCTGGTCACCAAGGCCCGCAAGTCCATCGCGCAGTTCAAGCTGCGCGAGGGCATGCCGATCGGTGCGCACACCACGCTGCGCGGCGACCGCATGTGGGAGTTCCTGGACCGTCTGCTGACCCTGGCGCTCCCGCGCATCCGTGACTTCCGCGGCCTGTCGCCCAAGCAGTTCGACGGCCGTGGCAACTACACGTTCGGGCTGACCGAGCAGGTCATGTTCCACGAGATCGACCAGGACAAGATCGACCGGTCGCGTGGCATGGACATCACGATCGTCACCACGGCGACCGACGACGACCAGGGGCGCGCGCTGCTCAAGCAGCTCGGCTTCCCCTTCGCGGAGAAGTGAGGAACTGACATGGCGAAGACTGCGCTGAAGGTCAAGGCCGCCCGCAAGCCCAAGTTCGCGGTCCGGGGCTACACCCGCTGCCAGCGGTGTGGCCGTCCGAAGGCCGTCTACCGCAAGTTCGGCCTGTGCCGGATCTGCCTGCGGGAGATGGCCCACCGCGGCGAGCTGCCCGGCGTCACCAAGTCCTCCTGGTGACCCAGGCTCACATCACTAAGTAGTTGCAGGTCCACTGGCCGTGAGCGGGTGGAAACCACAGCAGAAGGAAACACATCATGACGATGACTGACCCGATCGCAGACATGCTCACGCGTCTGCGCAACGCCAACCAGGCGTACCACGACGCGGTGGCGATGCCGCACAGCAAGCTGAAGCAGGGCGTCGCGGAGATCCTCAAGCAGGAGGGGTACATCACCTCCTTCGAGGTCGCCGACAACGAGAACGGCGTCGGCAAGACGCTGACCATCACGCTCAAGTACGGCCGCAACCGCGAGCGCTCGATCGCCGGCGTACGCCGCATCAGCAAGCCCGGTCTGCGCGTGTACGCCAAGCACACCGGCCTGCCGAAGGTGCTCGGCGGCCTGGGCGTGGCGATCATCTCGACCAGCCAGGGTCTGCTGACCGACCGCCAGGCGAACCAGAAGGGCGTGGGTGGGGAAGTCCTCGCCTACGTCTGGTGACCCGGAACCACTGAGGAAGGAGAGAGAAACATGTCACGCATTGGCAAGCTCCCCGTCCCGGTTCCGGCCGGCGTGGATGTCCAGATCGACGGCGCGCTCGTGACCGTCAAGGGCCCGAAGGGCTCGCTGTCGCACGCAGTGGCCGCGCCCATCACCGTCGAGAAGGGTGACGGCGTCCTGGACGTCAAGCGCCCCAACGACGAGCGTGAGGCGAAGTCGCTGCACGGCCTGTCCCGCACCCTGATCAACAACATGGTCGTGGGCGTGACCGAGGGCTACGAGAAGAAGCTCGAGATCGTCGGCGTCGGCTACCGCGTGCTGCCCAAGGGCCCCACGCAGCTGGAGTTCCAGCTGGGCTACTCGCACCCGATCATCTTCGACGCGCCCGAGGGCATCACGTTCACCACCGACGGCCCCACCAAGCTGGGCGTCGTGGGGATCGACAAGCAGCTGGTCGGTGAGGTCGCGGCCAACATCCGCAAGCTGCGCAAGCCCGAGCCCTACAAGGGCAAGGGCGTCCGGTACGCCGGCGAGATCGTCCGCAAGAAGGTCGGAAAGGCTGGTAAGTGATCATGGCTATCACGCTCAAGCACCAGCGGAACCTGTCCAAGCGCGCCAGCTCCAAGCTGCGCCGCCAGATCCGGGGCCGCAAGAAGATCTCCGGCACCGCTGAGCGCCCGCGCCTGGTGGTCACGAGGTCGACCAAGCACATCAGCGTGCAGGTCGTCGACGACCTCGTCGGCAAGACGGTGGCGTACGCCTCCACGATGGAGGGCGACGTCCGCTCCGTCCAGGGCGACAAGACCGCCAAGGCGAAGAAGGTCGGCGAGCTCGTCGCCGCCCGGGCCAAGGCCGCGGGCATCGAGTCCGTCGTCTTCGACCGCGCCGGTAACAAGTACCACGGTCGCATCGCGGCCCTGGCTGACGCCGCCCGTGAGGGCGGCCTGAGCTTCTGATCGCGAAGAGGACCAAGGAGTCATCATGAGTGAGACCCAGCAGCGCGGACAGCGCTCGGGTGGCGAGCGCGGTCAGCGCGGCGGCCGTGGCGGTCGCGACGACCGTCGTGGCGCCGACAAGAACCAGTACGTCGAGCGCGTCGTCGCCATCAACCGCGTCGCCAAGGTCGTGAAGGGTGGTCGTCGCTTCAGCTTCACCGCCCTCGTCATCGTCGGTGACGGCGACGGCCTGGTCGGCGTCGGCTACGGCAAGGCCAAGGAGGTGCCGGCCGCGATCGCCAAGGGTGTCGAGGAGGCGAAGAAGAACTTCTTCCGCGTCCCCCGCATCCAGGGCACGATCCCGCACCCGGTCCAGGGCGAGAAGGCCGCGGGCGTCGTGTTCCTGCGTCCGGCCGCTCCCGGTACCGGTGTGATCGCCGGTGGCCCGGTGCGCGCCGTCCTGGAGTGCGCCGGCATCCACGACGTCCTCAGCAAGTCGCTGGGCTCGTCGAACCAGATCAACATCGTCCACGCGACCGTCGAGGCGCTGCGGATGCTCGAGCAGCCCGAGGCTGTCGCCGCGCGTCGTGGCCTCCCGGTCGAGGACGTCGCTCCGCACGCCCTGCTCAAGGCGAAGGCCGAGGGCGAGGCCGAGGCGAAGGCGAAGGCCTCCGACTCGAACGAGGCGGTGTCGGTCTGATGGCACAGCTCAAGGTTCAGCAGAAGAAGTCGACGATCGGCTGCAAGGCCAACCAGCGCGAGACCATGCGCACGCTCGGTCTCAAGCGGATCGGCGACGTCGTCATCAAGGAGGACCGTCCCGAGATCCGGGGCATGGTCCAGACCGTCCGTCACCTGGTGACGGTCGAGGTTGTCGGAGGCGAGTGACCATGACTCTCAAGCTTCACCACCTCCGTCCGGCGGAGGGCGCGAAGAAGGCCAAGACCCGTGTGGGTCGCGGTGAGGGCTCGAAGGGCAAGACCGCGGGCCGCGGTACCAAGGGCACCAAGGCTCGCTACCAGGTTCCGGTGGCGTTCGAGGGTGGCCAGATGCCGCTGCACATGCGCCTGCCGAAGCTCAAGGGCTTCAAGAACCCCTTCAAGGTGACCTACCAGGTCGTCAACCTCGACAAGATCAGCACGCTGTTCCCCGACGGTGGCGACGTCACCCCGGAGACGCTCGTGGCGCGCGGCGCCGTCCGCAAGGGCGAGCCGGTCAAGGTCCTCGGTCAGGGCGACCTGACGGTCAAGGTCACGGTGAGCGCGAACGCGTTCTCGACCTCGGCCAAGGAGAAGATCGAAGGCGCCGGCGGGACCGTCACGGTCCTCTGACGCACAGCATGAGTGAAGGGCGCGGCAGTCTGACGAAGGCGGCCGCGCCCTTCGCACGCCCCCTGTTAGGCTTCCGTGCGACCGTCTGCCGACTGGTCACATCGATGAGAGGACCCGTGTGCTCACCGCGTTCCTGAACGCCTTCCGGACTCCGGATCTGCGGCGCAAGCTTCTGTTCGTCCTGGGAATCATCGTCATCTTCCGGGCGGGGTCGCAGATCCCCGCGCCGGGCGTCGACGTCGGACACGTCCAGTTCTGCCTGAACCAGGCCCAGAGCGGTTCGAACGCCAGCCTCTACAGCCTGGTGAACCTCTTCTCGGGCGGTGCGCTGCTCCAGCTGACGATCTTCGCGCTGGGGATCATGCCCTACATCACCGCGAGCATCATCCTGCAGCTGCTCGTCGTCGTGATCCCGCGCCTCGAGGCCCTCAAGAAGGAGGGCCAGGCCGGGCAGACGAAGATCACGCAGTACACCCGCTACCTCACGCTGGGACTGGCGCTGCTCCAGGCGACCGGCATCGTCGCGCTGGCGCGCTCGGGCAACCTGCTCAGCGGCTGCAGCGAGGACCTGCTGCACAACAACAACTCGACCAAGACCTTCTTGATCCTGGTGGTCACGATGACGGCCGGTACGGCGGTCATCATGTGGCTGGGCGAGCTGATCACCGAGCGCGGCATCGGCAACGGCATGTCGATCCTGATCTTCACCCAGGTCGTGGCGACCTTCCCGGCCTCTCTCTGGCAGGTCCAGAAGACGCGCGGCTGGTGGACGTTCGGCGTGGTCATCCTGATCGGTCTGCTGGTCGTCGCGGCGGTCATCTTCATCGAGCAGGCGCAGCGCCGCATCCCGGTGCAGTACGCCCGCCGGATGGTCGGCCGCAAGATGTTCGGCGGCTCGTCGACGTACATCCCGCTGAAGGTCAACCAGGCCGGCGTCATCCCCGTCATCTTCGCGTCGTCGCTGCTCTACCTGCCGGCGATGATCGTGCAGTTCCAGCAGAACTCGAACTCGGCCTGGATCGTCTGGCTGAGCAAGCACTTCGTGGACCAGTCCAACCCGCTGCACATGGCGGTCTACTTCCTGCTGATCATCTTCTTCACGTACTTCTACGTCTCGATCACCTTCAACCCTGAAGAGGTCTCGGACAACATGAAGAAGTACGGCGGCTTCATCCCCGGGATCCGGGCGGGCAAGCCGACCCAGGACTACCTGTCCTACGTCCTGTCCCGCATCACGCTGCCCGGTGCTCTCTACCTGGGACTCATCTCGCTCATCCCGGTGATCGCGTTCGTGCTCATCAATGCGAACTCGAACTTCCCCTTCGGCGGTACCTCCATCCTGATCATGGTGGGTGTCGCGCTGGACACGGTGAAGCAGATCGAGAGCCAACTCCAGCAGCGCAACTACGAAGGATTCCTGCGATGAGGCTCCTCCTCATGGGCCCTCCGGGTGCCGGCAAGGGCACTCAGGCCAAGTTCGTCGCCGAGCACTTCGGCGTCCCCGCCATCTCCACCGGCGACATCTTCCGCGCCAACGTCTCCGAGGGCACCCCCCTCGGCATCCAGGCCAAGGCCTACATGGACAAGGGCGAGTACGTCCCCGACGAGGTCACCAACCTCATGGTGCGCAACCGGATCGACGAGCCCGACGCGGCTCCCGGCTTCCTGCTCGACGGCTACCCGCGCACGCTCGCGCAGGTGGAGGAGCTCGACGGGATGATCAAGCACACCGGCCACCAGCTCGACGCCGTCGTCGTCATCACGGCCGACCCCGAGGAGCTGGTCGCGCGGCTGCTGCAGCGCGCGCAGGTCGAGGGTCGCGCGGACGACACCGAGGACGTCATCCGTCGTCGCCAGGAGCTGTACGCCGCCGAGACCGAGCCGCTCATCGCGGTCTACAAGGAGCGCGGCCTGGTCCACGAGGTCGACGGCATGGGCGAGGTCGAGGACGTCACGAAGCGCATCTTCGACGCGCTCGACGTCGTCCCGCAGAGCTGACGGGCTTGTTCGGCTCGCACCGGGTCCAGATCAAGACCCCCGAGCAGGTACGCCGGATGCGGCGTGCCGGCCTGGTGGTCGGCCGCACCCTCGAGCTGCTGCGCACGGCGGTCCGGCCCGGCGTGACCACCGGCGCGCTGAACGCCCTCGCCGAGGAGCACATCCGCGGCTGTGGCGCCGTGCCGTCGTTCCTGGGCTACAGCGATCCGCCGTACCCGGCCTCGATCTGCACCTCGGTCAACGACGAGGTCGTCCACGGCATCCCGGGAGACCGGGTGCTGGCGGAGGGCGACCTCGTCTCCATCGACTGCGGCGCGATCCTCGACGGGTGGCACGGCGACGCCGCGATCACCGTCCCGGTCGGCGATCCGGCCTCTCTCGACGCACGCGCGGCCGAGCTGCTGCGGGTCACCGAGGAGGCGCTGTGGCGCGGTCTCGCTGCCGCGCGCCTCGGCGGCCGTGTCACCGACATCTCCTCGGCGGTCGAGCGCTTCGTGCACGGCGAGGGCACGTTCGGCATCGTCGAGGACTACACCGGTCACGGCATCGGCACCGAGATGCACATGGAGCCGGACGTGCCCAACTACGGCCGTCCTGGCCGCGGGCCTCGCCTGAAGCAGGGCGTCGCGCTGGCGGTCGAGCCGATGGTCACCCTCGGAGCGATCGACACCGACCTCGCCGAGGACGACTGGACCGTGCTCACCCGCGACGGCTCGTGGGCGGCGCACTTCGAGCACACCTTCGCGCTGACCGACCGGGGCGTGTGGGTCCTCACCGCGCTCGACGGCGGGCGTGAGCGGCTGGCCTCCCTCGGCGTCCCCTTCGGCGGCGAGGCAGACTGAACGCATGGGCGTGGAGGTCATCACCGCGGCGGAGCTGCCGGAGCGGCCGCTGCTGTTCGCCTCCGGCGCCGACGCCTACATGCCCGACCGGGTCGTGCGCACGATGCCGTCGTCCGACGGCTCGGACCCGACGTGGGCCGACGAGGTCCTCGCCGCGCTCGCGCCGGGCCAGCGTGCGCTCGGCGCCCTGTCCTTCGCCGCCGGAGCCCCGGGGATCTTCCACCTGGTCCAGGGCGGTGAGCGCTCCCTCGTCGGGCCGGCGGTGCCACCCCGGCCGCGCGAGTACGACGTGCACGAGTTCCCCACCGCCGAGCGGTACGCCGAGATGGTGGCCGCCGCGCTCGAGGAGATCTCGTCCGGTGTGCTGCACAAGGTCGTGCTGGGCCGCTGCCTGGACGTCGTGAGCCGGCCGCCGCTGGTCGTGGCCGAGGTGATCGACCGCCTCCTCGCTACGCGGCCGGGCCGCTACGTCTTCTCGGTGCCGCTCCAGGCGTGCGAGGAGCCCGGCCCGGTGCTCTTCGGCGCCAGCCCCGAGCTGCTGGTGCGGCGCGAGGGCGCCCAGATCAGCTGTACGCCGCTCGCCGGGTCGGCCCCGCGCTCGGACGACCCCGATGAGGACCGCCGTCGGGCGGAGGGCCTGCTCGCGTCCGCGAAGGACCTCGCCGAGCACGCCTTCGTCGTCGACGCGATCGTGCACGCCCTGAAGTCCGTCTGCGTGGAGGTCGAGGCGCCCGCGACGCCCGAGCTGCTCGCGACCGACACCGTCTGGCACCTCGCCTCCCCGGTGCGGGCGCGCCTGGCCGCGGGCCTCGAGGGTCCGAGCGCCCTGCACCTGGCCCAGCTGCTGCACCCGACGCCGGCGGTGGGCGGCGTACCGACCGATGCGGCGAGCGCGACCATCGCCGCGCTCGAGGGCGACCTCCGTGACTACTTCGCAGGCTGTGTCGGCTGGGTCGACGGCAGCGGTGACGGCGAGTTCGCCGTCACCATCCGCTCCGCGGTGATCGACGGCGACCGGCTCCGGCTCTTCGCAGGCGCGGGCATCGTCGCCGGCTCCGACCCCGCCCTCGAGGTGATCGAGACCGGCGCGAAGCTCGCCACCATGGGTCGTGTCACCGGACTCTCGGCGGAGCTCGGCTCCTGACCTCCACTCCGTAGACTGGGCGCGACGAGGGGAGTACTCCTTCGCCGCGGGCTCGTCACCACGATCCGGTCCGCCGGATCCGGTCCCGCGGGTCGTCGCCCGATCGGGCGGTGGCGGAAGAGACCTCGAGCGACCCACCGACCGCTCAAGGAGCCTCGCATGCAGATCACCGCCATCGGATGGGCCCTGACGCTCGGCATCGCCGTCGTGGTGCTGGCCGTCGACCTCGTCGCCACCGCGCGCAGCCCCCGCGAGCCGACGATGCGCGAGAGCGCGGTCACCCTGGCGGCGTACGTCGGAGCGGCGATCGCCTTCGGCACCTGGGTGCTCCTGGCCCACGGCCACGACCACGGCACCCAGTTCTTCGCCGGCTGGCTGACCGAGTACAGCCTGTCGGTCGACAACCTCTTCGTCTTCGTGCTGCTGATGTCGGCGCTGGGGGTGCCCAGGCGCCACCAGCAGTCGGCGCTGCTGATCGGCATCGTGCTGGCCCTGGTGCTTCGCGGCGTCTTCATCGCGGTCGGCTACGCGATGGTCGAGAGCTTCTCGGCGATCTTCTACGTCTTCGGCGCGTTCCTGGTCTACACCGCCGTCAGGCTGCTGCGGTCCGACGACGAGCGGGAGCATCCCGAGGACAGCGCGGTCGTGCGCCTCGCGAGGCGCCGGCTCAACGTCGGCGAGGAGTTCCGCGGCCTGCGGCCCTGGTACCGCACGTCGACCGGCCGCGTGGTCTCGCCGATGGTGCTGGTCGTCGTGGCCCTCGGCGTCACCGACCTGCTCTTCGCGCTCGACTCGATCCCGGCGATCTTCGGCATCACCCAGGAGCCCTACCTGGTCCTCACGGCCAACGTCTTCGCGCTGATGGGCCTGCGCCAGCTCTACTTCCTGCTCGGCGGCCTCCTGCAGCGCCTGGTCTACCTGCCGATCGGCCTGGCGTTCGTCCTGGCGTTCATCGGGGTGAAGCTGGTCCTGCAGGCCCTCCACGAGAACGAGCTGCCGTTCGTCAACGGCGGCAGCCCCGTCCCGGTCCCGCAGGTCTCCTCGCTCGCGAGCCTCGCCGTGATCGCCGTGGCCCTCGTCGTCACCGCCGTGGCGAGCCTGATGCGCTCGGCCCGCGACGACGAGACCTCACGGCCGGACGCTTCGTCGACCTGACCCCGCCGGATTCGCATAGGGTGCTGCCCGGTAACGCTCCCTACCGATCGAGGCACGCCGTGGACCGACTCCAGGTGCAGTGGGCAGGGACGACGCGCACCTTCGAGGGCTCCCGGGTGGTGATCGGCCGCGAGGTCGACTGCGACGTCGTCGTCAACGACGGTCGTTCCTCGCGCCACCACGTCCTGGTCCAGCACGAGGCGGCCGGCTGGGTCGTCGTGGACGTCAGCAGCAACGGCACGTACGTCGGCGGGCGGCGGGTCACCCGCGTGCCGCTGGGTCCCCAGCCCGTCGTCCTGAACCTGGGCGACCCCAGCGGCGAGGGCGTCCTGGTCACGGCGCTCGCCTCCACACCGCAGCCGCCGCCTCAGCCGGGTCGCCCGGTCGCCAGCTCGTCCGGCCGCCCGCTCCCGCAGCCGCCCAGCCCGGTGGCGTCGCGCCCCGTCGCCGTACTCCCGCCGGGGCAGCTGCCGCACGGGCAGTCGGTCGTCCTGCCCCAGCACCAGCAGGCGGGCCGCAGCCTGACCATCGGGCGCGAGCCGGGCAACGACGTCGTGCTCGACGACCCGCTGGTCAGCCGCCGCCACGCCCGTCTCGACCTCGGGTCCGCGTCCTCGCCGGCGGTGATCCACGACCTCCAGAGCTTCAACGGCGTCTTCGTCGACGGGGCGCGGGTTCTCGGCTCGAGCAGCCTGCGCGTCGGAGCCGAGGTCGTGCTCGGCAACCAGACGTTCCACTGGGACGGTCAGCGGCTGGTCGTCTCGGCGACGACCCACGAGTTCACCCTGTACGCCGACGGGCTGACGCAGGTCGTCGACGGTGGCAAGCGACTGATCGAGAACATCTCCTTCCAGCTGGCCCCGTCCAGCCTCACCGCCGTGATCGGCCCGTCCGGCGCGGGCAAGTCCACGCTCCTCGGCGCGCTGACCGGCCTGAAGCCCGCCTCGCACGGCCGGGTCGTCTGGCAGGGCCACGACCTCTACGCCAACTACGACCAGCTGCGCTTCCAGATCGGGCTCGTCCCGCAGCAGGACATCCTGCATCCGCAGCTGAAGGTCCGTCAGGGCCTCGGGTACGCCGCCCGGCTCCGCCTGCCGCCCGACACCTCGGCGCCGGAGCGCGAGCAGCGGGTCCAGCAGGTCGCGCACCAGCTCCAGCTGACCGAGCGGCTCGAGAACAGGATCGGCACCCAGCTCTCCGGCGGCCAGCGCAAGCGCGTCTCGATCGCCACCGAGCTGCTGACCGCACCACCGCTGCTGTTCCTCGACGAGCCGACGTCGGGGCTCGACCCGGGCCTCGACCTCGAGGTCATGAAGCAGCTCCGGTCGCTCGCCGACGACGGCCGCGTCGTGATGGTGGTGACCCACTCGGTCCTCGCGCTCGACATCTGCGACAACATCATCGTGCTGGCCCCCGGCGGCCGCATCGCCTACTTCGGCCCGCCGTCGGGCGTGCTCGCCCACTTCGGCAAGGCCAACTATCCCGAGGTCTTCGACCTGCTCGACACCCCGGACCTGTGGAGCCGCATCCCGGCACCCCGGCACGCCGTCGACACCTCGTCGATGCGGCCGGTCGGGCCGGTCGGCGTACCGATGCCTCCGCGGCAGTCGGTCGGGCGTCAGCTCGCCACCCTGGTGTCGCGCAACCTCGCGGTCGTCATGGCCGACCGCCTCCTGCTCGGCATGCTCGTGCTGCTGCCGCTGATCCTGGGCGGCCTCAGCCGCCTGGTGCCCGGCAGCAACGGACTCTCGCTCGACCGGACGCTCTCGTGCCCACCCGGCACGACCGCCATGTCGGGCCAGCGCTGCAGGCAGGCCGGCGGGCAGGTCGTGCATGCGTCGCTGTACCTCGTCACCGAGTCCACCCAGCGCCTGACGGTGCTCATCGTCGCGGCCTGCCTGATGGGCACCGCCATCGCCATCCGCGAGCTGGTGGGGGAGCGGCCAATCTTCAAGCGCGAGTACGCCGTCGGCCTCTCGCCGGGTGTCTACTACACGAGCAAGGTGCTGGTGCTCGGCCTCGCCGCGTTCGTGCAGGGGCTGATAGTCACGTTCATCGCGACCGTCGGCCTGCCCGGCGCGGACGGCAGGGCCGGGACGATCCGGGTCGCCGTCGCGATCGCCGCGCTCGCGCTGACGATGGCGCTGGTCGGGTTGGCGCTGTCGGCGCTGGTCACCAGCAACGAGCAGACGATGCCGGCGCTGGTGGGCGTGATCATGGTCGAGCTGGTGCTGTCGGGTGCGCTGTTCGCCATCGCCGGCCGGCCGGTGCTCGAGCAGGTCGCCTGGCTCTCGCCGTCGCGCTGGGCCTATGCCGCCTCCGCCTCGGCCATGGGGCTGGTCCGCGGCCAGACCGACCGCGACACCCGCGACTGGATCGCGCTGTCCGGCGGCGGCCACTACGCGCTCGACCTCGGCATCCTCGGCCTGCTGGCCCTCCTGGTGCTGATCGTCGGCATGCTGCTCGTACGCCGCAGTGCCACCTCCGACGACTGAGCCGACTGAGCCGACTGAGCCGACTGAGCCGACTGAGCCGACTGAGCCGATCGAGCCGGGAATGCCCGACCCCGGGCCGGGCATTGGGTCTAGGTGACTCTCGCTCTCTCGGTCCTCGACCTGGTGCCGGTGCGCACCGACCAGACCACAGCGGAGGCGGTCGCCGCCTCGGTGGAGCTGGCGCGTACCGCCGACGAGCTGGGCTACCGCCGCTACTGGGTCGCCGAGCACCACAACATGCCGGCGGTGGCCGCGACGAACCCGCCGGTGCTGATCTCGCTGCTCGCCGCTCGGACCGAGCGCATCCGGGTCGGCTCGGGCGGCGTGATGCTGCCGAACCACGCGCCGCTCGTGGTCGCCGAGCAGTTCGCGCTGCTCGAGGCCGCGTTCCCCGGCCGGATCGACCTCGGCATCGGCCGCGCGCCGGGCACCGACCAGGTCACCAGCTGGGCGCTGCGTCACGGCGCCGGGGGAGTGACCGACGAGGCCGTCGAGCGCTTCCCCGAGTACGTCGACAACGTGCTCGCGATGATGGAGCCCGCCGGCGTCGGGCTGTCCCTGCGCGACCGCACCCACAGCCTGCGCGCCACCCCGACCGCCGCCTCGCTGCCGGACATCTGGCTGCTCGGATCCTCGGACTACTCCGCGCGGCTCGCGGCGGCGAAGGGCATGCCCTACGTCTTCGCGCACCACTTCTCCGGCCGCGGCACCGCCGAGGCGCTGGCGCTGTACCGCGACAGCTTCCAGCCCTCGTCCACGCTCGCCGAGCCGCGCACGTTCCTGACCGTCAACGCCTCGGTGGCCGAGACCGCCGAGGAGGCCGAGCGGCTCGCGCTGCCGCAGGCCATCCAGATGTCCGAGCTGCGCACGGGTCGCCCGCTCGGTCCGCAGCGCCTGGTCGAGGAGGCCGAGAAGGTCGCCGAGGCGGGTCTCGACCCGGCCCAGGCACACCTGGTCGACGGCATGCGGGAGAGGTGGGTCATCGGCGACGCGGTGACCGCCCGCGCCGAGATCGAGTCGCTCGCGTCGACGTACGGCGTGGACGAGGTGATGGTCAACCCGATCGGAGCGGCCTACGCCGGCACCGACCCGCGTGCCGTCCCTGCCCGCATCGAGACGTTGAGGCTGCTGGCCGAGGCCTGAGCCGAACGCCTTCGCGGATTAGGGATTGGTTCTCGCGCGCCCTTAAACTGGCGTGTCGGTCCAACGTGGGCTCTTGTCGTGGTGCAAGGCCTCACGAGGTCCACCTCCCCACGCGTGGGGAGGAGGTTCCCGGACCACCGGTAGACACCCCCAACCCGAAGGACGGCATGGCGAAGAAAGAAGGCGTCATCGAGATGGAGGGCTCCGTCGTGGAGGCCCTTCCGAACGCCATGTTCCGCGTGGAGCTGAGCAACGGCCACAAGGTCCTCGCTCACATCAGCGGAAAGATGCGCCAGCACTACATCCGGATCCTCCCCGAGGACCGCGTAGTGGTGGAGCTCTCGCCGTACGACCTCTCCCGCGGTCGGATCGTCTACCGCTACAAATAGAGATTCGGCCGAGCGTGTCTCCGCTTCCGACACGCTGCCGGCCGAATTACCGCCACTAGCAAGAAAGGGCTGACATGAAGGTCAACCCGAGCGTGAAGAAGATCTGTGACAAGTGCAAGGTGATCCGTCGCCACGGCCGCGTCATGGTGATCTGCGAGAACCCGCGCCACAAGCAGCGCCAAGGCTGAGCCATCCGGGCCGAGCGTGTCTCCGCTCCGCGGGGACGAGCAAGCTCGCGTGGCTTCGCTCCCGACACGCTGCCGGCCTGGAGAACAACTGAATACGACATCTACGTGATCGCTTAGCCGCCACCTCGCGAGAGGGACGGTGAATCACCTCCGGAGCGGATGGCCGGAGCCGGAAGAAGAAGACCGGACGCATCACGACCACACCACCGTGAACCGAAGGGACAGCCATTCATGGCACGCCTCGTTGGTGTCGACCTCCCGCGTGACAAGCGCATCGAGGTCGCACTCACCTACATCTACGGCATCGGCCGTACCCGCGCCCAGCAGCTGCTGGCCGCAACCGGGGTCAACCCCGACCTCCGCGTCCACCAGCTGGGCGACGAGGAGCTGGTCAAGCTCCGCGACGAGATCGAAGCCAACTTCAAGATCGAGGGTGACCTCCGTCGCGAGGTCCAGGCCGACATCCGCCGCAAGATCGAGATCGGCAGCTACCAGGGTCGCCGCCACCGCATGGGCCTTCCGGTCCGCGGTCAGCGCACCAAGACCAACGCGCGTACCCGCAAGGGCCCGAAGCGCACGGTTGCCGGCAAGAAGAAGGCCAAGTGATCGATCGCCCTGTGCGATCTCACCGTCTTCACGACCAGTTCTGATTTAGGAGATAGCGAATGCCTCCCAAGGCTCGCGCGGGCGCCAAGAAGGTGCGCCGCAAGGAGAAGAAGAACGTCGCTGCGGGTGAAGCCCACATCAAGAGCACGTTCAACAACACGATCGTCACGATCACCGACCCGACCGGTGCGGTGATCTCGTGGGCCTCTGCCGGCACCGTCGGCTTCAAGGGCTCCCGCAAGTCCACCCCGTACGCCGCGCAGATGGCCGCCGAGGCCGCCGGCCGCCGGGCGATGGAGCACGGCATGAAGAAGATCGACGTCTTCGTCAAGGGCCCGGGCTCGGGCCGCGAGACGGCGATCCGCTCCCTGGGTGCGATCGGCCTCGAGGTCGGCACCATCCAGGACGTGACCCCCGCCCCGCACAACGGCTGCCGCCCGCCCAAGCGCCGCCGCGTCTGACACCGAGATAGGAGACTGACTCATGGCCCGTTACACCGGACCCCTGACCAAGAAGTCGCGCCGCCTCGGTGTCGACCTCATCGGAGGCGACGCCGCCTTCGAGAAGCGCCCCTACCCGCCTGGCCAGCACGGCCGCGCGCGGATCAAGGAGAGCGAGTACCGCAACCAGCTGCAGGAGAAGCAGAAGGCCCGCTTCACCTACGGCGTCCTCGAGAAGCAGTTCCACAAGTACTACGTCGAGGCCGCTCGTCGCCAGGGCAAGACCGGCGACAACCTGCTGCAGATGCTCGAGTGCCGTCTCGACAACGTCGTCTACCGCGCCGGCTTCGCCCGCACGCGCCGCCAGGCCCGCCAGCTGGTGACCCACGGTCACTTCCTGGTCAACGGCAAGAAGGTCGACATCCCGTCCTTCCAGGTGACGCAGTACGACATCATCGATGTCAAGGAGAAGTCCCTCGGCACGACGCCGTTCATCGTCGCCCGCGAGACCCACGGCGAGCGGCCCGTCCCGGCCTGGCTCGAGGCGCTGCCGAACCGCATGCGCATCCTCGTGCACCAGGTTCCGGTCCGCGAGCAGATCGACCTGTCGATCAACGAGCAGCTGATCGTGGAGTTCTACTCCAAGAAGTGAACCCTGGGGGCTTCGGCCCCCAGACCCCCGGCCCGGGGGCTCTGGGGGCCGAAGCACACCCGGTCCGCAGTACCTCTTCTCCATCGCATCTCATATCTGGGTCCTCATATAGCGGTCGGCCCGGAAAGGAAAAGATCCAGTGCTCATTGCACAGCGCCCCACCCTGTCGGAAGAGTCCGTCGACCAGTTCCGCTCGCGGTTCGTCATCGAGCCGCTGGAGCCGGGCTTCGGCTACACGCTCGGCAACTCGCTGCGTCGTACGCTCCTGTCCTCGATCCCGGGTGCCGCGGTCACCAGCATCAAGATCGACAGCGTGCTCCACGAGTTCTCGACGATCGACGGTGTCAAGGAGGACGTCACCGAGATCATCTTGAACCTCAAGGGTCTCGTCGTCTCCTCCGAGCACGACGAGCCGGTCACCATGTACCTCCGCAAGAACGGTGCCGGTGACGTCACCGCCGCAGACATCGCGCCGCCGGCCGGTGTCGAGGTGCACAACCCCGACCTGAAGATCGCCACCCTGGGCGACAACGGCAAGCTCGAGATGGAGCTGGTCGTCGAGCGGGGCCGCGGCTACGTCTCGGCCGTCCAGAACAAGGGTGCCGACAACGAGATCGGCCGCATGCCGGTCGACTCGATCTACAGCCCCGTGCTGAAGGTCAGCTACAAGGTCGAGGCCACCCGTGTCGAGCAGCGCACCGACTTCGACAAGCTCGTCATCGACGTCGAGACCAAGCCGTCGATCCTGCCCCGCGACGCGATCGCGTCGGCCGGCAAGACGCTGGTCGAGCTCTTCGGCCTGGCCCGTGAGCTCAACGTCGAGGCCGAGGGCATCGACATCGGCCCGTCGCCCGTCGACGAGCAGCTCGCAGCCGACCTCGCCCTCCCGGTCGAGGACCTGCAGCTGACCGTCCGCTCCTACAACTGCCTCAAGCGCGAGGGCATCCACACCGTGGGTGAGCTCATCGGTCGCTCGGAGCAGGACCTGCTCGACATCCGCAACTTCGGTGCGAAGTCGATCGACGAGGTCAAGGCGAAGCTCGTCGAGATGGGCCTCTCGCTCAAGGACAGCGCCCCGGGCTTCGACCCGACCGCTGCCCTCGCGGCCTACGGCGACGACGAGTACGACGAGGACGACTCCGCTCCTCTCGAGGACGAGCAGTTCTGAACTGAATAGGGCCGAGCGTGTCGCCGCTGATCGGTGACTCGCCGGACTTGGCCCGGGGACTCGCTCCGGTCGCTGGCGCTCCCTGCGCTCGCGCCCGGACCGCGCCCGGCCTCGTCACCGGCGGCGCCACGCTGCCGGCCGCAAGACCAAGACCGGGCAGCCGCCCGGCGAAGAGCCCGGTACCTGACACGGCCGGATCACTACCGGAGTACCTGACACGGCTTCGGAGATTGAGAGAGAACAATGCCCAAGCCCAAGAAGGGTCCCCGCCTCGGTGGGTCCGCCGCGCACCAGCGCCTGATCCTGTCGAACCTGGCCACCGCCCTGTTCGAGCACGGTCGGATCACCACCACCGAGACCCGGGCCCGCACCCTGCGGCCCTACGCCGAGAAGCTGATCACGAAGGCCAAGAAGGCCCACGCCGGCGAGAACCCGCTGCACCAGCGCCGCGAGGTCCTCAAGACCATCCGTGACAAGGGCGTCGTGCACATCCTGTTCACCGAGATCGCGCCGGCCGTGGCCGACCGCCCCGGCGGCTACACCCGGATCACCAAGATCGGCAACCGTCAGGGCGACAACGCCCCGATGGCGGTCATCGAGCTGGTGACCGAGGCCTACACCCCGGCCCCGGCGAAGCCGAAGGCCGAGCCCAAGGCGGAGGCTCCGGTCGAGGAGGCTCCCGCCGAGGAGACCACCGAGGCCAGCGCCGACGTGACCGCCGAGGCCGACGCCACCGAGCGTCTCGAGGAGGAGGCCCCCGCGGCCGAGTCCACCGAGGGGGAGACCTCCGAGGAGGCCTGAGCCCCGCGCTCTTCACGACGAAGGCCCGTCCCCGCCGCGTGCGGGGGCGGGCCTTCGTCGTGCCTGCGGCGCGAGCTGGGGTGGGCACGCCCCCGGTCCGTAGACTCGGGGGCATGAGTATCGACCTCGGCACGCCGCGCCTGCTCGACGAGTCCGAGCGGCAGGTCCTGCTCGCCGACCCGCGTGGGTACTGCGCGGGCGTCGACCGGGCCGTCGTCACTGTCGAGCAGGCCCTGGACCTGTACGGCGCACCGGTCTACGTGCGCAAGCAGATCGTCCACAACAAGCACGTCGTCTCGAACCTCGAGTCGCGGGGCGCGATCTTCGTCGAGGAGCTCGACGAGGTCCCGGCGGGCGCGACGGTGGTGTTCTCCGCCCACGGCGTCTCGCCGGTGGTCCACCGCCAGGCGGCCGAGCGCAACCTCAAGACCATCGACGCCACCTGCCCGCTGGTGACCAAGGTGCACCGCGAGGCGATCCGCTTCGCGCGTGAGGGCTACACCATCCTGCTGATCGGCCACGCCGGTCACGAGGAGGTCGAGGGAACCGCGGGCGAGGCGCCCGAGCGGACCGTGCTGGTCGAGCACCCCGACGACGTCGACGGGCTGGACTTCCCGGCCGACGCCAAGCTCGCCTGGCTCTCCCAGACGACCCTGAGCGTCGACGAGACGATGGAGACCGTACGCCGTCTCCGCGCGAAGTTCCCGCAGCTGGAGGACCCGCCCAGCGACGACATCTGCTACGCCACCCAGAACCGCCAGGTCGCAGTCAAGGAGATCGGCGCGGCCGCGGACCTCGTGATCGTGGTCGGCTCGGGCAACTCCTCCAACTCGGTCCGCCTGGTCGAGGTCGCGCTCGAGGCCGGCGCCAAGGCGTCCTACCGCGTCGACGACGCGAGCGAGATCGACGAGGCCTGGCTCGATGGCGTGCAGACGGTGTCGGTGACCTCGGGTGCGTCGGTGCCGGACCATCTGGTCCAGGAGGTGCTCGGCTACCTCGCCGAGCGCGGCTACCCCGACGCCCGGGCGGTGCAGACCGCCGAGGAGACGCTGAGCTTCTCGCTGCCCAAGGAGCTCCACCGCGACCTCAAGGCGCGCGCGTAGGCCATGGCGCGCTACCTCGACGTACATCCCGACAACCCGCAGCCGCGGCTGGTCCAGCAGATCGTCGACGCGCTGAACGACGACGCGCTGATCGCCTACCCGACCGACTCGGGCTACGCGCTCGGCGCGCGGGTCGGCAACCGCAGCGGCCGGGACCGGATCCTCGACATCCGCGGCCTCGACGACAAGCACCACTTCACCCTCGTCTGCCGCGACTTCTCCCAGCTCGGCCAGATGGTGCACGTCGACAACTCGGCGTTCCGCGCGATCCGGTCGGCGACGCCGGGGCCCTACACGTTCATCCTGCCGGCCACCCCCGAGGTGCCCAAGCGCCTGCTGCACCCCAAGAAGCGCACCGTCGGCGTGCGCATCCCCGACCACACGGTGGTGCGCGCGATCCTCGACGCGCTCGGTGAGCCGCTGCTGTCCAGCTCGCTGATCCTGCCCGGGGACACCGATCCCCAGACGATGGGCTGGGAGGTCAAGGAGGCGTTGGACCACAGCGTCGACGTCGTCGTCGAGGCCGGCGAGACGCCGGCGGAGCCGACGACGGTCATCGACTGGTCCGGGGATGCTCCGGAGGTCGTCCGCCGCGGCGCCGGCGATCCCGACCGTTTTTGAGGCTCGCTTCATCTTTCCTCAACGTTCACCTGCCTAGCCTTCCCCGGGACGGCCCGGAGGCCGATCCGGTGGAAGGAGCTGGGCCGGGATGAGCGAGCTGCCAGGACAGACGTGGGGACCACGTCGTCGTCAGCCGAGGCGTCGGCATCGATGGCTGCGTTGGGCGGGGATCAGCCTCCTGGTGCTGCTCGTCGTGGCCGCCGGCGCGGCGTTCTGGGGATACCGCACGCTCGCCGGCCAGATCCACACCTTCGACCCCGCGGGCGTCTCCGCACATCGGCCCAACCCGACGAGCGGGGAGAACGTCCTGCTGATCGGGACGGACTCGCGCGCCGGCGCGAGCGGCCGCCTGGGCGGCCGCGGCGACGCGGTCGGCCGCTCCGACACCACCATCCTCGTCCACGTGTACGACGGCAGCCGCTCGGCCGTGGCCGTGTCGATCCCGCGGGACTCGCTGGTCACCATCCCGTCCTGCCGGCTGCCGGACGGCTCGTGGACCAAGCCGCAGCACCACGCCATGTTCAACTCGGCCTTCAGCGTCGGCGAGACCGTCGCGGGCAACCCCGCGTGCACGCAGAACACCGTCGAGAAGCTCACCGGCATCCGCGTGGACCACACCGTGGTCGCCAACTTCGCCGGCTTCGCCGCCATGTCCAAGGCCGTCGGCGGGGTGCCCGTCTGCGTGCCCACCACGCTGTACCAGGACGACCTTCGGCCGCAGATGACCACGAGGGGCCGGGTGCTGCTGCACGCGGGCCGCCAGCTGGTGGAGGGCAGGAAGGCGCTCGACTACGTGCGCATCCGCCACGGCCTCGGCGACGGCTCGGACATCGGCCGGATCAAGCGGCAGCAGGCCTTCTTGTCCTCGCTGATCGACACGGTCCGCAAGCGCGGGCTGACGCCCACCCACATCCTGCCGCTCGTCGAGGCCGCCACCTCGAACCTGACCTTCGACCCCGGCCTGGACTCCCCGGCCAGGCTGCTGTCGTTCGCGATGGGGCTCAAGGACCTGCAGCCGTCGTCCATCGACTTCGTCACCGTCCCGTGGCGGTACGACGGCGCGCGGGTCGACATCGTCCAACCGGCCGCGCACCAGCTCTGGGCGGCGCTGCGGGCCGACCGGCCGCTGACCGGTCCTGTCAAGCACGGGCACCACGCACACCACTCGCACCACGCGCACCGGGGCGTGCCGGCCGCGGTCAGCGGGGGGATGCGCACGGCGTCGTCGAACCTGTGCTCCAACCTCACCTGAGGCGGCTGCGCGGCGAGGTCAGTGCTCCGTGGTGCGGGTGAGCACCCGGCGTCGTACGGCGAGGACGGCGAGGGCCGTGAGGTAGCCGACGACCAGCGCCAGGGCGTGGTGGCTGAGCCCGGTGACGGTGGCCTGGACGAGGCCGTCGGTCGAGCGCGCGACAGCCGCGGGCTGGGCCAGGCCGAGCAGGGCGACCGTGCCGAGCATCGCGAGCGGCGGCAGGACCCCGATGGTGAAGAAGTCGGGCGGGCGGACCGCCAGCGCGGCGTACAGGCACAGCGCGACGAACACGAGGTCGAAGAGCAGCCCGAGCCGGGCGGAGAGGCCGACCTCGACCACGGTGACCGAGAGCAGGAGCGCGACGGTGAGGGCCGCGACCTCGCGACCGGGTTCGCGCCCCGCCTCCCACAACGTGCGTGGGCGCGGTTGCACCACGTGGCTCACGCTGACCACGCTAGGTCGACCGCAAGGGTGCGCGCAGGACGACGCGCCGCCGCCGCGCGATCAGTCGGCGAGGTCGACGATGACGGGGGCGTGGTCGGACGGGCTGCCGGCGTACACCGAGGGGTCGCGCTCGTCGCGGTCGATGGAGGCGCCGGTGACCCGGTCGGCGAGGGCCGGGGAGCCGAGGACGAAGTCGATCTTGAGCCCCCGGTTGCGCTCGAATCTCTGCCGGTAGTAGTCGAAGTAGGTGAACTCGGGCGCGTGAGCGCGGGTGACCTCGGCCCAGCCGCCGTCGAGGAACGCCTGGAAGGCGGCGCGCTCGGGCGGCGTGACGTGGGTGCTGTTCGCGAACTGCTTGACGTCGAAGACGTCCTCGTCGGTGGGGCAGATGTTCCAGTCGCCGACCAGCGCGGTCGGCTCGTCCAGCCAGTCGCCGGCGGCCTCGCGCAGCCGCTGCAGCCAGTCCAGCTTGTAGACGTAGTGCGGATCGTCGGGCTTGCGGCCGTTGGGGATGTACAGGCTCCAGATGCGTACGCCGCCGCAGGTGGCGCCGAGCGCCCTGGCCTCGGCCTTGTCCTTGAAGCCGGGCATCCCGGGGAAGCCGACGGAGACGTCCTCGATGCCGACCCTGCTGATGATCGCGACGCCGTTCCACTGGTCGTGGCCGACCGCGGCGACGTCGTACCCCTTGGCCTGGAGGCCCATCAGAGGCAGCTGCTCCTCGCGCGCCTTGGTCTCCTGCACGGCGAGCACGTCGATGTCGTGGCGCTCCAGGAAGGCTTCGACGCGGTCGATGCGGGAGCGGAGTGAGTTGACGTTCCAGGTGGCGATCCGCACCTGGTCACACTAGGACTCAGCCGTCCTGGCGGCGGGCGCGGGTCGGTGGCACCGAGGACAGCATCAGCGCGAAGGCGCCGACCATCCGCTCCTTGGTGAACCGCTCCGGGTCGGTCAGGGCCAGGCGGCCCAGCTCCTCGGCAGTCGCGAGCGCCGCGTGCGCGAGCAGCTCGGCGTCCAGGAACGGGCCGCCGCGCAGGTCGAGGCCGGCCTCGATGCCTGCCGCGAGGTAGGTGCAGATGAGCTCGCGGGTCGCGTGGATCCGATCCTCGACGAGTGCGGGTGCGCCACGCGTGAGGCCGAGGATCGGCTTCCAGGTCGAGGGGTGCTCGTGCACGAGGTCGATCAGGCCTGCCGCCGCCTTGACCATCCAGTCGTCGACGCTGCTGGGGTCGCCGGTCGTGCTGAGCAGCTGGAGCACCTGGGCGAGGGCGCGGTCACGCGTGCGGTCGAGCAGCGTGTGCAGCAGGGTGTCGAGGTCGTCGTACGCCGCGTAGAAGACCGGGCGGGTCACGCCGGCTTGCCGGCTGATGGCCTCCACGGTCAGGGCCGCGTACCCCTGGCGGTCGAGGACCTCGAGGGCGGAGTCGAGGAGCTGCTCGCGGCGCTCCGCGATCGGCATCCGAGGCGCGTAGCGGCGCTTGCGATCTCCTTGCGTGGCGCCTGTCACACCCCGGACAATATGCATCGGTGTCAATTTGTGCGAACCTACACTCCTGTAGGAATCGCGACACCGTGTAGCGCGGGCGAAGGTGCTGGCGCTCGGAGCAAGGAGGACCCGATGTTCGGGATCAAGACCAGGGCAGCGCTCATGAAGCAGTACGAGCCGATGGCGGACTACGGCTTCCTCGGCCCCGACTCCGTCTCCTGGAAGGTGTGGGGCCATCCGACGTCGTACGTCCTCGGCTTCGCGCGGTCGGTGACCATCGAGCACTTCGACCCCAACCTCGCCGCCGCGGTGATCCAGTCCGGCGGCGTGAAGTACCGCCCCTCGACGCGCTACGGCCGCACGCTGCGCTACTTCGCGATGCAGCTCTTCGGCAGCGCCGAGCAGACCGTGCGCGCCGCGGACGTGCTGGTGAAGGTCCACTCCAAGGCGGTCGGCAACGACCCCGTCACCGGCGGCACGTACGACGCCAACGACCCCGACTCGCAACTGTGGATCCACGTGACCGCGTGGCACTCGATCCTCAAGTGCTACGAGATGTTCGGCCCGGGCAAGCTCACCGAGGTCGAGGAGAGCCAGTACTGGCTCGAGATGAAGGAGATCGCCAAGCTCCAGACGATCAACCCGGACGACGTCCCGACGTCGCGTGCCGCAGTGCACGAGTACTTCGAGGACTGGCGCCCGCGTCTGGCCGCCTCCGAGGGCGCGCAGGACATGATCCACTTCATCATCCCGCTCGACGTGGCGCTGCCGCCGTCGATGCCGGCCTGGCAGAAGAAGCTGCTCGCGCCCTCGGTCTGGCTGATGAGCAAGGGCGTCATCGCGACCTACCCGAAGCACATGCGCGAGATGGCCAACCTGCGTCAGGGCCGCGTGCTCGACCTGGTGGCCCTGATCGGCAACAAGGCGCTGCACAAGCTCTTCGAGCGGTCGCTCAACGCGCGGCTCATGCTCTTCGGCACGCTCGCGCCGACGGCCGTCGAGATCGGCGCGCCGGCCATCCTCGGCATCGAGCCGAGGAGCGACCGCATCTGGGGCGTGCGCGAGGCGCAGGACCACTTCGGCTTCGCGGTCCCGGCCGAGGCGCACCACGACCTCCGCGCCAAGCAGCGCGACCGGGTCTTCAACCAGCACCTCGCCCCGTCCGACGAGGGGCTCGAGGAGTCGCAGGCGCACATCGGCTCGATGGACGTGCTCGCGCCCGAGAAGGTCAGCTGACCGACCCGGCCCCCACGGCGCCCGCCCACCGAATCGGTGGGCGGGCGCCGTCGTACCTAGGATGGAGCCTCGTGGCACTCACCATCGGCATCGTCGGTCTCCCCAACGCGGGCAAGTCGACGCTCTTCAACGCGCTGACCAAGAACAACGTGCTCGCGGCGAACTACCCGTTCGCGACGATCGAGCCGAACGTCGGCGTGGTCGGTGTGCCCGACTCGCGGCTGGGCAGGCTGGCGGAGATCTTCTCCTCCGAGCGGGTCCTGCCGGCGACGGTCGAGTTCGTCGACATCGCCGGCATCGTGCGCGGCGCCTCGCAGGGCGAGGGCCTGGGCAACAAGTTCCTCGCGCACATCCGTGAGTCGGCCGCGATCTGCCAGGTGACGCGGGTCTTCCGCGACGAGGACGTCACGCACGTCGACGGCGAGGTCGACCCCGCCAACGACATCTCCACGATCCAGACCGAGCTCGTGCTCGCCGACCTCGAGACCGTCGAGAAGGCGATCGCGAGGCTGGAGAAGGAGGCACGCAAGAACAAGGACCTCGCCGCCAACCTCGCCGCCGCCGTCGAGGCGAAGGAGGCGCTGGAGGCGGGTACGCCGATCAGCTCCACCTCGATCGACCGGGCCCTCCTGCGCGAGCTGTCCCTGCTCACCGCCAAGCCGTTCATCTACGTCTTCAACTGCGACGCCGACGAGCTGCAGGACGAGGAGCTCAAGGACAGGATGCGCGCGATCGTCGCACCGGCCGAGGCGATCTTCCTGGACGCGAAGTTCGAGGCCGAGCTGATCGAGCTCGACGACGAGGAGGCCGCGGAGTTCCTCGCCGAGGCCGGCGTCGAGGAGCCCGGCCTGGAGGTGCTGGCCCGCGTCGGCTTCGACACCCTCGGCCTGCAGACCTACCTCACCGCCGGGCCCAAGGAGGCCCGCGCCTGGACCATCCGCAAGGGCGACACCGCCCCCCAGGCCGCCGGCGTGATCCATACCGACTTCGAGAAGGGCTTCATCAAGGCCGAGATCGTCTCCTACGACGACCTCCTCGCCGCCGGCTCGATGACCAAGGCCAAGGAGGCCGGCAAGGTCCGCATGGAGGGCAAGGACTACGTCATGGCCGACGGGGACGTCGTGGAGTTCCGCTTCAACGTCTGAGCGGGCGTCGCGCGGTCGTTCGGGCCGGTCGCACGGGCGCCTAGGATCGCGACGTGCCGCGCATCGAGCTCACCACGCAGGTCCCGGCGCCGCCGCCGCGTTGCTTCGCCGCGTCGCTTCGTCGACGAGCAGACGTCCGGTCCGTTCCGGAGCTGGCGGCATGAGCATCGCTTCGAGCCGGCCGTGTGCGGGACGCTCATGAGGGATGTCGTGGAGTTCGAGTCTCCCGTCGGTCCCGTTGGGCGAGTGGTGAACTCACTGGTCCTCACCCGGTACATGACGAGGCTCCTCGAGCAGCGGAACGCGTGGCTGGCGAGGACCTTGTCCGTCCCGGGCCGGTGAGGGATCTGGCTGGATCCCGTCCCACACCGCGCGGCGAGCGGCGCCAGGGTCGCGGAGCAGCTGCGGCTCGGAGTCGAAGGGCATCGTCGCCCGCCCGTCGTCGTACGACCGCCAGCCGGGGTCGCCCGTGCGGGCGAAGGAGACCCAGGCACCGTGCATGGCGCGGCGACGAACGCGCCGCTGGGGAGCGCCGCGCGATACACGACCTCCCACAGCTTGCGCGCTGGCGGCGGCCCCGCGTGTGGGTTCGGTGCTGCGGCGTCTGAGTCTCGAGCGCGTCGCCGTGCCACGCACGCCGATGCTGCTCTACCAACGCCCGCACCGATGAGCGGGCACCTTCCTGCGGGGTTCGGCCGCGACACGCCGGGCTCTACGTGTGTCGGGCCTCGTGGTCGCAGGACGCGTGCCGCGCGAGCGGGTGAGGGTCGGGAGCGAAGGGCGTGCGGCACACTCGGACCGTGCCGATCCCTGACGACGCCCGGGTGACCTGGTTCGCGCCCGGTCGGGTGAACCTGATCGGCGAGCACACCGACTACAACGAGGGGCTCGCGCTGCCGTTCGCGCTGGAGCGTGGCTGCGGCGCGGACGTGAGATCGATCGAGGAGCCGGCGCTGGTGATGCGCTCGGGCCAGCAGGACGGCGAGGTCCGACTCGATCTCGCCGAGCTGCGCCCGGGCGTCGAGCTGGAGCCGGCGGACCGGTGGGCGTCGTACGTCGCCGGGGCCGTGTGGGCCGTCGGCGCCGACGACCTGAGCGGAGGCATCGAGATCGAGGTCGATGCGGACCTCCCGGTCGGCGGAGGGCTGTCGTCGTCGGCGGCGTTGTGCGTGTCGGTGGCCGGTGCGGTCGCCGACCTGCTCGGGCGGCCGGTCTCGCCCGCGGAGCTCGCGCGGCTGGCCCTGGTCGCCGAGTCGGAGTTCGTCGGCGCGCCGACGGGCGGGATGGACCAGCTGGCGGTCGCGTTCGGCAGGCAGGGCCACGCCGTGCTGTGCGACCTGCGGGACACGACCGCCGAGACCGTGCCACTGGCGCTCGAGGCCGAGGGCCTGGCCGTGCTGGTCGTCGACACCGGCGTGGCCCACGACCACGTCGACGGTGAGTACGCCGAGCGGCGGCGGTCCTGCGAGCGGGCGGCCGAGCGCCTCGGACTGACCGCCCTTCGCGACGCGACCGAGGCCGACGTCGACCGCCTCGACGATCCGCTCCTGCGGCGCCGCGCCCGCCACGTCGTCACCGAGGACGACCGGGTGCGGGCGACCGTCGGCCTCCTGCGCGACGCCCGGCTCCGTGAGGTCGGCCCGCTGCTCACCGCGTCGCACGCCTCGATGCGCGACGACTTCGAGATCACCGTTCCGGCGGTGGACGCGGCCGTCGAGGCGCTGCTGTCCGCGGGCGCGCTCGGCGCCCGGATGACCGGCGGTGGCTTCGGCGGCTGCGTGCTCGCCCTCATCGACCGGGACCGCGTCGAGCCCGCTGCCGAGGCCGCGGTCTCGGCGGTCGGCGCGCACGGTGGCGAGGGGAGCTGGTTCGTGGCGCGGCCGGGAGACGGCGCACATAGGATCCCGGCGTGGCCGAGGTGAGCGTGAGCGGGACGGTGCCGGTCGGGGTGGACGAGGCGTGGGCGGCGGTGTCGGACCTGAGCAGGTTCGACGACTGGCTCAGCCTTCACGACGGCTGGCGCAGCGAGCTGCCCGACGAGCTGGCCGAGGGCCAGCGCATCGAGAGCGTCATCAAGGCGAGGGGCATCCGCAACCGCATCGCCTGGGTCATCGAGGACTTCTCCCCGCCCCGGCACGTCGCGCTGGTCGGCGAGGGCGTGGGCGGCACCGCGGTCACGCTGACCTTCGACCTGACCGACGTCCCGGACGGTACGGCGGTCGAGATGGTGGCCCACTTCCAGCACCCGATGCTGCGCGGCCCGGTGGCGCCGATCGCCGCGCGGACGATCAAGGGCGACCTCGAGGCGTCGATGCGGCGGCTGGTCGAGCTGTCGACCTGACTCGCGGCCCGAAAGCCGGCGGCCGGAAGCCCGGCGTCAGCGGCGACGCCGGCCGAACAGGCGGGCGAGCGGCGAGCGGACCTCGGCGACGGGGTTGACCCACTGCGGATCCACCGTCGGGTCCTGCTGGAACGTCGGCTCCGTGCGCCCGGTGACGACCGGCTGCTCGCGGGTGGTCGGGTTGGGGTTGCGGGCGGCCGCGTCGGCGACGCCGGCGGTCGCGACGACGTGGTCGAGGAAGCGGTCGACCTCGCGGACGTCGTACCCCTGGCGGAGCTCGGTCGGGGTGAACCTGGCCTTCGCGACCATGTCGGCGACGGGCTCCCCGGCGTACAGCCTCGGGCAGATGCGGTCGAGGAACGCGTCGACGTCGCCCATGTCGTAGCCGCCGCGGGTGGTCACGGTCGTGAACCGCGCGCCGGTGACCTCCCCGACGAGTGCTTCGTTCACCCGCACAGTCTGGCGCAGCCCGCACGGTCTGCACACCCTAGGCTGGGCCCGTGACGTACTGGTTCAAGCGGCGCCGCTTCGGCTGGGGCCTGACGCCGGTGACCTGGCAGGGCTGGCTGCTCCTGGTCGGCCTCGTCGTGCTCGTGTTGGTGCCGGCGTTCCTGCTGCCGTCCGATCGCAGCGGCGCCCTCGGCGTCGCGTACGTCGTCTGGGTGATCGTCGTGGTCGCTGCGTTCGTCGTCGTCTCGCTCGCCAAGGGACCGACGCCGCGCTGGCGATGGGGCCGCTCGGAGCACGACGACCCCGACGAGGACTTCTGACCGTGGTCGACACCGCGCAGGTGGTGACGATCCACACCGACGGCGGCTGCACGCCCAACCCCGGCCCCGGCGGCTGGGGCGCGGTGCTGCGGTTCGGCACCCACGTCAAGGAGCTGTACGGCGGGTCCTCCGACTCGACCACGAACAACCGGATGGAGCTCACCGCGCCCTGCGAGGCGCTGGAGCTGCTGACCCGGCCGTGCGTGGTGCACCTGCACACCGACTCGACGTACGTCCGCAACGGCATCACCCAGTGGATGGCCGGTTGGAAGCGCAACGGCTGGCGCACCGCCGCCAAGCATCCGGTGAAGAACGCCGACCTGTGGCAGCGCCTGGAGGCGGCGTGCGCGCAGCACCAGGTCGAGTGGTTCTGGGTCAAGGGCCATGCCGGCGTCGCCGACAACGAGCTCGCCGACCAGCTCGCCACCCGTGGCATGCGGGAGGCCATGGGCTCGCCCGCCCGGCCACTCGGCGTCTAGACCGCCGGGATCCTCGACGTAACGGACGTCACACCACGGCGTTGATCCGGTGCTCCTCACCGAACGGATCCCTCATGCGCCTCCTCCGCACCGGCGCGGCCGTCGCCGCCGCCCTGCTCGCCCCCGCCACACTCGTCCCGCTCGCCGCGGCCCACGCCGACCCGGCGGCGTACACGGTGACCACGCTGCACTTCAAGGTGACCGTCGGACCGACGAGCAGCAAGACCTGCGACATCGTCGGCGACCTCTACACGCCGGCCGGTGCAGGCCCGACCGACCGCATGCCCGCGATCCTGACCACCAACGGCTTCGGCGGCTCGAAGAACGACCAGGCCGGCATCGGCAAGGCCTTCAGCCAGCAGGGGTACGTCGTCCTGTCCTACTCCGGGCTCGGCTTCGGCGGCTCGTCCTGCGCGGTCACCCTCGACGACCCCGACTACGACGGCAAGGCCGGCAGCCAGCTGATCAGCTACCTCGGCGGCAAGAGCGGGATCGCCTACCTCGACGCGGCGCACAAGCAGCCGGCGCCGGTGCTCGACGACGTGGAGCTCGACGGTCCCGACGACCCGCGCGTCGGCACCATCGGCGGTTCGTACGGCGGCAGCAACCAGTTCGCGATCGCCGACGTCGACCCACGGCTGGACACCATCGTCCCGATGATCACCTGGAACGACCTGAGCTACAGCCTCGGCCCGAACAACACCGACCAGGTCGCGCCCGGCGCGGTGTCGACCACCGACCCCGGCTCGGTGAAGCTGCTGTGGGCGGCGGGCTTCTCCATCGACGGCATGGAGGCCGACATCAGCAACAAGCAGGTGCCCGATCTGCCCTGCCCGAACTTCGCGACCTGGGTCTGCCCCGCCCTGGTGACCGGTGCGACGACCGGCTTCCTCGACAAGGGCACGATCGCCCACCTGCGGCACGCGTCGGTGGCGTCGTACATGCAGAACATCAAGGTGCCCACGCTGCTGATCCAGGGCGAGAACGACACGCTGTTCAACCTCAACGAGGCGGCGGCGACCTACCGCGCGCTCAAGGCGCAGGGCACTCCTGTCCAGATGATCTGGCAGTCGTGGGGCCACTCCAGCCTCACGCCCGCCACCGGCGAGATCGACATGTCCTCGCCGGACCCGGCCACGCAGTACGAGACCGCGCGCATCTCCGACTGGTTCGCGCACTACCTGAAGGGCGAGAGCTCGGTGAGCACCGGACCCGACTTCGCCTACTACCGCGACTGGGTCTCCTACACCGGCGACGCGGCTCCGGCGTACGCATCGGCGAGCAGCTTCCCGGTCGGCAGCGACCAGGTCTGGCGGCTGTCCGGCAAGGGCTCGCTCGTCACGGGCAGCACCCCGAGCGCGGCGGGCAGCCAGTCGCTGGTGACGCCGGTCGCAGGACTGCCGACCAGCCTGGCGAACATCGACGCGCTGTCGGCGTTCATCGGGACCCCGCCGAACATCCCCGGCGACCTGCCCGGCACCGAGGTCCAGTGGGACAGCCCCGCGCTGACCGCGCCGGTCGACGTGGTCGGCTCGCCGCGGGTGACCCTCAAGGTCGGCGCGCCGACCGCGGCGCTGACCCAGGCCCTCGGCCCGGCCGGCCAGGTCGTGCTGATGATCCGGGTCGCCGACGTCGGCCCCGACGGCAAGGCGACGCTGATCCACGGGCTCGAGGCGCCGGTGCGCGTGCCGAACGTCAACAAGCCGTTCACCGTCACCGTGCCGGCGATCGTGCACCGCTTCGCGGCGGGCCACAAGATCCGGCTCGAGGTCGCCGGCGGGTCGATCGACTACCGCGGCAACCTCCTCGCCACGCCTGTCTCGATCGCCTCGGGCGCGACCCAGACGCTGACCCTGCCGACGGTCCCCGCGTCGTGAGCGGAGCCCCGGCGGGGTCATGATGGGCGCGTGCGAGGCATCTTCTTCGACGATGACGACGCGCGGGCCGCGGTCGCCGCGCTGACCGCCGACGGCTACTCCGCCGAGGTCGCGCGCGAGCGTCTCGCGGGCGAGGACGACGACGAGGACCACCCCTGGGCGGTCGTCACCGACGCTCCCGAGATCGCGCTCGAGCTCCTCGTCGAGAGGTACGACGGATGGCTGGACCCCGACACCCCGACCCGGCCGCCGGAGACCGGCCGGCCCGCCGGCGTACCCCTGCCGCAGGCGCCGAGGCGGATCAAGCGCGACCCCGGTCGGCTCTGATCAGCCGGTCGGCAGGCAGGCGGCGGGACCGCCGCCGGTCAGCTCGGCGCTGACGGCCGCGCGCGGGCCGGTCGCCCACTGCGACGACACCTCCACCAGGCTGCCGCTGTGGCTGACGGTGAAGGTGCCGAGCTGGCTGAACGGGACGCCCTCGCGCAGCTCGTCGCCGGACCGGATCAGCCTGGTGCGGGCGGTGGCGTCGTCGGAGGCCGCGTTGTCGGAGGAGAACTCCAGGTAGTTGATCGTCGCCAGGGGGTCCCCGGTCGCGACGAGCGCGCGGGCGACCGGGTGGCCGAGTGCGGCGTACTCGGGGCTCGGGGTGGCCGGCTTGCTGCTGCCGTAGGGCGTGACCTCTTGGCAGATGCCTGAGCCGGCCGACATCGCCGCGAACTCCGCGCTGCCCGCCTTGTCCACGAGCGACTCGTAGCTGCCGAGGTGGTCGGCGAGGGAGTCGTCGGAGCTGCCGGCGGTCCGGGCGACGTCGGCGAGGGCAGCGCCGCTCTGCGACCCGACGACCAGGTGCTCGTCGGAGTCGATCAGCACGTCGGTCATCGCCGAGGGGTAGAGGCCTCCGACGAGCCCGTCGGCGCCGGCCTGGTGGCGGAAGTCCACGGTGTAGCGGGCCAGCCCGTCGACGGTGTCCTCGTGGTAGCCGTGGTCGGTCAGGCTGTGGCCGAGCGCGCTCAGGTCCAGGCTGTCGTCGGCCCGCCACACGGTCGCGGTCCGCGCGTCGGCGCCGCTGCCCCAGCGGGCCGAGACCTCCCAGCGGACGTCGAGCTCGTTGAAGGGACCCTCGCGCATCGACGAGAGGTACGGCGACAGCTGGGTCGTGCCCCACCCCTGGTCGGCGAAGGCCCTCTCGTAGCGGCGCACGTCCCCCGCGGCCGCGTCGCGGCCGCTGACGTCGTCGACCTTGAGCCGCTTCGCCGTCGCCTCGCGGTCGGTGAAGACCAGCGCGGTGGTGTCCCTCGGCAGGAAGCGCACGGCCTCCTCGATCGGGGAGTGCTGGTGGAGGATCCCGCATCCCGCGAGGGCCGTCGATGCCGCGATCACCGCCAGGGCAGGGGTGACGTGGCGCAGACGCAGCCCCGACATCATGGCCGCGACACTACGCTGAGCGGCATGAGCCAGAAGCCCGGCCTCCGGATGCTCCTCGTCCACGCCCACCCCGACGACGAGTCGATCGGTCAGGGCGCCACGATGGCCATGTACGTCGCCGAGGGGCGTGGCGTCACGCTCGTGACCTGCACCGCGGGGGAGATGGGCGAGATCCTGGTCCCCGAGCTCGAGCACCTCGGCGCCGACCAGGACGACACCCTGGGCGAGCACCGCCGCGGCGAGCTCGACGACGCGATGGCCGCGCTGGGCGTGACCGACCACCGCTTCCTCGGCGGGTTCGGCACCTACCGCGACTCCGGCATGAAGTGGCACGACGACGGCTACGCCGTCGCCGCGGACGACATCCACGACAACGCGTTCTGGTACGCCAACCTGACCGAGGCCGCCACGCACCTCGTCGAGGTGATCCGCGAGGTGCGGCCGCAGGTGCTGGTCACCTACGACGAGTTCGGCGGCTACGGCCACCCCGACCACGTCCAGGCCCACCGCGTCGCGATGTACGGCGCCCTGCTGGCCGGCGCGCCGTCGTACCGGCGCGAGCTGGGGGGGGAGGCCTGGGAGATCCCCAAGATTTACTGGGGCGCGACCGCCGAGAGCCGGATCCGCGAGGGCCTGCGGCGACTGCGCGAGGCCGGCAACACCACGGCGTTCGAGGGGATGGACCCGGACGGCCCGCTGCCGCCGATGTTCCGGCCCGACGAGGACATCTCCTGCGAGGTCGACGCGTCGGCGTACGTCGAGAGGAAGATGGACGCGCTGCGGGCGCACGCCACCCAGATCACGACCGACGGCCCCTTCTTCGCGCTGTCGAACAACCTCGGCGCCGAGGCGCTGGGGGTCGAGCAGTTCCGGCTGGTGCGCGGGGTTCCGGGGCCGGTGGGGGACAACGGCTGGGAGTCCGACCTCTTCGCCGGCATCGACCCCGACTGAGCCGGGCCGGGCCTGTGCGCTGGCTGCTGCGGCTGACCGTGGCCGTGGTGACGCTCCTGCTGGGCGCGAGCGTCTCGCTGTTCACGGTGGCGCTGCACGGCTACTGGTGGGGGCTGGCGCTCGGGCTCGCTGCGACCGCGGCGACGCTGGTCGCGCTGCCGGGCGGGTGGGCACGCCTGCCGTTCGGGATCGGGTGGAGTGCGCTGGTGGTGCTGGCCATGCCGACCCGGCCCGAGGGGGACGTCGTGATCGTCCGCGACCCGGCCGGCTGGGTCCTGCTGACGGCGGCGGTGGTGGTCGTCATCTGCGCGATGATCGGGACTCGCTCGCACACGCCGGTCCCGCCTCCCGAAGGTCGGGACCTCGCCTCCCGATAATTCAGGGGTGAGCTTCTGGGACGACTCCTCCGAACCGGTCGTGCTCGACCGTTCCGGGCGGAGCCGTCGCGAGCGTGCCGGCCTGTTCGTGGTGGTAGCCGTCGTCGCGATCCTCGCGCTGCTGCTGGCCTCCGGGTACGCCGCCGCCTACTCGACCGCCGGCGACAGGGTCCCGCGCGACACCACGATCTCCGGGGTCGCCGTCGGCGGCATGACCCGCAGCGCGGCGATCGCCCGGCTGCGCACGGCGTTCGCGCGGCGCAGCCGGCAGCCGATCGTGCTCTCCGCCGTCGACGAGAGCGGAGCGGAGCGGACCGTCACCATCGTCCCGAGCCAGGTGGGGCTGCGCGTCGTACCTGCCGCGTCGGTGGCGCAGACCGGCGCCCGCCGCTCCTGGCGTCCGGACCGGCTGTGGAGCTACTTCAGCGGTCCGAGCACACGTCGGGCCGTGGTGCGGATCGACCGGGCCGCGCTCGGTCGCCGGATCGCCTCGATGAGCGGCGGGTTCGGCGCCGCTGCGATCAACGGCCGGATCGTCTTCTCCGCGTCCGGAGCGCACGTCGTCCCCGGCCAGTCCGGCGAGGGCGTGAGCCTCGACGACGCGGTCCAGGCGGTGGAGTCGGCGTACCTCGCCGGTGACACGCAGGCGCACGTCGGGCTGGTCCCCGCGCCGCCCGCGATCGACGCGAGCGACGTCGCCGAGGCCCTCGCGGACTTCGCCAGGCCGGCGATGTCCGCGCCGGTGGTGCTCCGGTTCGGCGGCCGCAGCCTCCGCCTGACCCCGAGGCAGTACGCCGGAGCGCTCGCCATGGTGCCGCGCGACGGGCGGCTCGTGCCGCGCTTCTTCCGCCCGCGGCTGCTCGCCCTCGTGCGGTCGGCACAGGCCGGGACGAAGCCCGTGGACGCGACCTTCCGGATCGACGGCGGCGTGCCTCGGGTCGTGCCCGCCCGGGCGGGCACCCGCTTCTCCGGCGATGCCGTGGTGAGCGCGTTCCGGCGCGCGCTGACCGACATCGGGACCGCGCGGACGGTCCGCGTCGCCGCGACGAAGGTGCAGCCGGCCGTGACGACCGCCGACGCGCGGGGGCTCGGGGTCGTCAAGCAGGTGGCCGCCTTCTCGGCGTACTTCTCCTCGCCGAAGGACGACGCCACGATCGCGCGGTCCGCGCAGCGTCTGGACGGCCGGCTCCTGCGGCCCGGACAGGTCCTGGCCGTCGAGCCGACCAAGGGCGCCGGCGCGGTCGCCTCGGCGACCTTCAGCGCGGCCTTCTTCGCGGGCCTCTACGACCTCACGCCCACGCTCCCGATCGTGGTCGACCCGAGCGACCCCGCGACCGCGAGCGGCCTGCGCTTCCGCGACGACAACAGGTACGCCGTGCTGGTGCACGTCACCTCGACGCCGGCCCGCGTCGGCCGCCCCGGCTCGGTGCGGGTGGCGCTCTACTCGACGCCCATCTGGACCATCACCGCGCGCAAGGGCCTGCGGACGGACCTGACCCGGCCGCCGGTCCGGATCGAGCACGGCCGCTCGTGCCACCCGAGCCTGGGCGCCGTCGGCTATCGCGTCGCCGTGACCCGCGTGTTCCGCCGCGTCGGGCAGTCGAAGGTCGACCACACCGAGCAGATGCACTCGGTGCGAGCGCCCGTCGCGCGCGTGGTGTGCCGTTGATCCGGCGGCTGCGCGCCGTGCCGGCCGACCGGCTGCACCTGACGCTGATGCTGGCGCTGACCTTCACGACCGGCATCAACGACGCGGTCGGCTACCTCGGCCTGGACAAGGTCTTCACCGGCAACATGACCGGCAACGTGGTCGTGCTCGGCATGGCGCTCTCCGGCGGAACCGGCCTGCCGGTGCTCGGTCCTGCGCTGGCGCTGGGCGGCTTCGTCGTCGGTGCCGCCGCCGGTGGCCGCCAGCTGCGTACCGCCCCCGGCGGATGGTGCCTCCGGGTGAGCGCGGCCTTCGCGGTGGTGGCGCTGCTGATCACCGCGCTCGGCATCTTCCTGCTCGTCCTCGGCGACCCGTCGCACGCCCAGATGGTCACGGTCACGACGATCGCCGCCGTCGCGATGGGCCTCCAGGCCGCGGCCGCGCGTCACCTCGCCGTCAAGGACGTCACGACGGTCGTCGTCACCTCGACGCTCACCGGTCTCGCCGCCGACTCCTTCCTCGGCGCCCGCCGAGCAGGCGGCTCCGGCCGCAGGCTCGCGGCCGTCGCCCTCATCCTGCTGGGCGCGCTCCTCGGCGCGCTGCTGCTCAAGGCCGAGCTCGGCCTCGGGCTGCTCGTCGCCGGGCTGGCCATCGCGGTCGTCACGGTCGTCGGGTGGCTGCATGGCGCGGGTGCTGGTCTGGCGTCGGGGGCTGCTGGTCGGTGAGCGCTTCCTTTCGCGCCGCTTCGGTGTAGATCGACGGCAGCTGCGGGGCGAGACGGTTTGTGGCCGGGCGCCGGCGCCGGCTTGTGGGTCGTACGTCGGGTTCCGTGGTCGGTGGGCTCGTCTTTCGCGCCGCCGGGGTTGGGACCGACAGGCGGCTACGGGAAGAGGCGGGCTTGTGGTTGCGCACCGTCGCCGGCTTTCAGGTTCGTACGCCGTTGGGGTCGGTGAGCTCGTTCTTTCGCGCCGCGGCGGGTGGGATCCCTGTGCCCGCAACCAAGAACCGCGACCACCGCGGCGGGTGACAACACACCTCCGGTCAAAAGTGCGGCGCAACCACACAAACAAACACGCCTACAGCCTTGTATCGAACACGATAGCGAGTAGAATAAGG
>Ga0136643_10000036_pt1 | contig 117060 bp, 108 predicted proteins | sample TergutLab28metaG_FD_96883 | JGI IMG/M metagenome (GOLD analysis project Ga0136643, IMG submission 96883) | Labiotermes labralis P1 segment gut microbial communities from Petit-Saut dam, French Guiana - Lab288 P1 (version 3) (version 3) | ecosystem: Host-associated > Arthropoda: Insects >... | reverse complement strand
ATTCAGTTGGTATGGTTCGATTATTCCTTATTTTCTTACCTTACTTACTCTCTACCTCCGCACCCCTTCCCAGAGGCGCAAATCATAGTCTATCATAGCTATTATAAACTGTCAAGTCGTTTTTTGAATTATTTTGCAAAATTTTCAAAGCTATAGCCATTCAACTTAAGAAAGCCATTTAAGGGCGTTCATCAACTTTAAAACTATCTACAATCGCCTTGGCGAGAGTGTTTAATTCATCAAGTTTTTCCTCTTTAACAGAGGATTTAATACTAAGGGTTTCCCCTACAAATCTCATACCCCTACAAGCGGCAAGTTTATCTTTCATTAGCTTCCCGCTAGTTGCCGCCCATGAGCCGTTTTCAATAACCCCAACAGTACGGTTTTGGATATTATGTGCAGCCAAATCGTATATCAATGCTTCCATAGTAACAAAAACTCCGGCATTATAAGTTGTTGAGGCAAATACCAAATGGCTCCATTTAAAAGCCGCCGATATAATCTCCGACGCAGGCGTAACGGAAACATCAAACATAACAGTCCTAATCCCCGCTTCCCACAGGCGGCTTGCTAAGATTTCAGCTGCATTTTCAGTATTTCCGTATACGGACGCATAGGCAATCATAACCCCTTGCTCTTCGGGCTCGTACTTGCTCCACAATGTGTAAGGCTTTATGATTTCCCCAAGGTTTTTCCTCCACACAAAGCCATGTAAAGGGCATATCATCTCAATTGTAAGCCCTTGAGCCTTATTTAAAAGTGCCTGCACCTGTGGTCCGTATTTACCTACAATATTTGTGTAATACCGCCTTGCTTCGTCAAAATAATCCCTTTCAAAATTTATCTCGTCCGCAAATATGGCACCGTTAAGGGCACCAAAGCTGCCAAAAGCATCTGCGGAAAAGAGAGTTTTCGTTTTCTCCTCATAAGTTACCATAACCTCCGGCCAATGTACCATAGGTGCCATAACAAAATGAAGCTTGTAAGTGCCTAAAGAAAGGTCATCTCCTTCCTTAACAATTATGCGCTTCACATCGCCAAGATTAAAAAATTGGGATACAAAATCCCATGCCTTAGCACTTAAAACCAGTGTAACATCCGGGTATTTAGCAGCAACCGCCTCTACCGCGTAGCTGTGGTCCGGCTCAATATGCTGCAAAATAAGATAATCCAGTTTCCTGCCTCCAAGCCCCTCTGCTAAATTTTCCATAAACCGTCCTTGAACCGCTTTATCCACCGTGTCAAATAATGCAGTTTTTTCATCTAACAACAAGTATGCGTTATAAGATACACCCTTCGGAACAGAATATACCCCTTCAAACATAGCAAGACGCCTGTCATTTGCCCCAACCCATAATAAATTGTCTGAAATTTTTTTTATACAATGCATGATTTAACCTCCGATATAAAATTTGATACAAAGAACCTGCCTTGTATATAATTCAAGACAGGCTCCATTCTATTATAAGTTATTAATAAAAAAATTTAAACTTCCTCCGGCTCCTCTGCCGCTTTTTCTTCAACTGCTTCCTCTACCTCTTCCTCAGCTTCCACTTCCTGAGGATACAAGATACCATCTGCCTCTTTTTTTGAAAGGCTGATTTTCTTATTTTCAAGATCAATATCAACTACTTTAACGCTTACAGGCTGTCCTATTTTAAGCTCATCTTCCGCTTTCGCTACATGTTTTGCGGCTATTTGGGAAATATGAACAAGTCCGTCAACCCCTGGCTCAAGCTCAACAAAAGCACCAAATGGCACCATACGCACAACAATGCCGTCAACAATCGCCCCTACAGGGTATTTTTGCTGTACACTATTCCAAGGGTTGCTGCCTATATCTTTAAGAGAGAGAGAAATTTTATCCTTTTCCCGGTCTACTTTAAGGACAGTTACAGTCACATTGTCACCGGCTTTTAAAACATCCCCAACCTTTTTAACCCGACCCCAGCTAAGCTCGGAAATATGGATAAGCCCATCAACGCCGCCAATATCAACAAATGCGCCAAAATCAGCTATACGGCTAACGACCCCTTCCATCCTTTGACCTTCTTCGATACTTGAAAAGATTTTTTCTTTCTTTTCTGCTTCTTCCTTAATAGCTAAATCTTTCCTGCCCCCTACGACTCTTCTCTTGCTTCTGTCGTATTCAAGTATGTTAAAATCAAACTCCTTGCCTTTAAACTGCTGAAGCCCTTCAACATATCTTGGAGAAATCTGGGAAGAAGGTACAAACACCCGCACCCCTTTAACCATTACAATAAGCCCGCCCTTTACAAGGTCTGTAACGCGGCCTGATACAGTGGTTTTATTATTAAAGGCTTCTTCTATATCAGTATAGCCTTTTTGAATTTCAAGTCTTTTTTTAGACAGAAGAACATTACCTTCTCCATCATTAACCCTAACGACAAAAACTTCAATTTCATCGCCAATGCTAACTACTGTTTCGGGTGTCACATTGGGGTCATCAGAAAATTCACTTCTTGGTATAAGCCCATCGGATTTATACCCTAAGTTGACAGATACCTCTCCATTTATTATTTGGATGACAGTACCTTTAACCACATCTCCTGTATGTAAAGTCACAAAAGATTCATCCAACATTTCTTCAAAACTTTGGTCGTTAGCCTTATTGTCATGCTCGCTCATCCTAGTTACAGCCTCCTTTATTATCTCTGGCGGGGTAGATGCTCCGGCCGTTATTCCAATTTTATCATTTGTTTGAAAATTATTCAACTCTAATTCTTCAATACTTTCAATAAAATAAGTATTTTCGCAATTTTTTTTGCAAATTTCATAAAGCTTTCTGGTATTTGCGCTTAATTTGTCTCCTAAAACTATCATTTTATCTACTCTGGTTGAAATTTCATATGCCTCTTGCTGCCTTTTTTCTGTCGCAGGGCAGATAGTATTATAAATTTCTACAATACAAGCTTTTGATTTTATTATATTTGCTATGCTCTCAAATTCCGCAGTTCTAAAAGTGGTTTGGGCTACTACTGAGTACTTTTTATCCTTATCAAGCTCTAGGGCGGCAGCTTCCTCATAAGAATTTATAATCACAGGCTCTTTAATATTGCCGCACCATCCGGCACTGCCTATAATTTCAGGATGGTTACTGTCACCAACTATTATTATTTCATAACCGGCTTCACTTTGTTTGGCTATTATATTGTGTATTTTTGTTACATCAGGACAGGTAAAGTCTTTGTAAGCTATACCCTCCTCTTCCATAAATTCGTATACATTGCGGCCGACCCCATGAGCCCTTATTACTACTGTGCGGCCTAAAGCCTCCGAAGGCTTGTCAATTACCGAAATTCCTTTTTCCGATAAATCTCTGAGTACTATCTTATTATGAGTTACAGGCCCCAAACAAACCAAAGATTTAGAGCAGGGTTCTTTATATATACCTTTTATCGCTCTTGCTACACCGTAACAAAAACCTGAGGATTTTGCTATAATAATTTCCATTTAATTGCTCCCCCGGCTAAATCTAAAGTATCTGTGATTTTTTCACAACAATTTCTGCTCCGCTAATTTTTTAACTTCCACCATAATTTCTTTTGTAAGTTTGGAAAGCTCAGGAGTTCTAAGCTTTTGACCTTCATATTCTTTAAAAGACATGGGCTTGCCTATACTGACTGTGAGCCTGGAAAATGGTTTAAAACTTCCTTTAATCCCAACCGGCACAACGGGAGCACCGCTTTTTACAGCAAAAAGCGCAACACCCGCCTTGCCTTCATCCTCGTTTACGGTATCCAGCCTTCCTCCTTGGGAAAATATACCCATAACCTGCCCGCTTTTTAATACTTCTAAAGCCTTTTTTAAAGTGGTTATTTCAACCGCATCCCTATTAACCGGAAAAGCACCCAGCTTAGTAATAATAAATCCAAATAGTTTTATATCGAAAAGCTCATGTTTAGCCATAAAACATATGGGGCGCCTAAGGAACACACCTAAAAGCACAGGATCCAATGCGCTTATGTGGTTTGCACACACTATCACCGCCCCGGATTTAGGTAAATTCTCATCTCCTATAATTTTTATATCATATATCGTATTAAACAGCAGGCTAAGGATTGATTGTCCGAATCGGTATAACATAGGTTAATTAACCTCTTTTCAAAGTCATTCTTTTTCTGGCTATAGCGCATATTGCAGCAGAAACTTCGGATGCGCTCAAATTATCACAGATAATAAGTACCGCATCCTCCGCTTTTTTTAATGGGTCAATTTCTCTGTTCATATCCCTGTGATCTCTATCTATAACTTCTTTTAAAATCATTTGATAGTCAGCCTTTTGCCCCATAGACTCAAGCTCATCACTCCGCCTTTTAGCTCTAATTTTTGCAGAGGCATCCAGATATATTTTTAAAGGAGAATCTTTAAGCACTACCGTACCTATGTCTCTGCCATCCATTACTACATTTTGACTCTTTGCAAACTCTTGCTGCATGGCTACAAGCCTTTTTCGCACAGAGGCTATGGTGGAAATCTTAGAGGTATTATCTGCCACCAATTGGCTTCTTATTTTTCCTGTAACATCTATTCCTTTACAGTAAACTATTTGCCGGTCATTTACAAATTTCACTTCAATCGAAGCTGTGTCCGCTATTTTATCAACTTGGCTTTGATCTGTTATATCTATGCCGCTTTCCATGCAATAGTAGGCAAAAGTCCTATATATCGCCCCTGTATCTATGTATAAAAAGCCAAGTTCTTTAGCGCAATGCTTTGCCACTGTGCTTTTGCCTACGCCGCTTGGTCCGTCAATCGCAACAGAAAAGTCGCTGCCGGAAGCTCCCGTAATATCCGGTCTTAAGCCTTTTGCCCCACGTAGATAAATATGTTTAACCTCTTCCTGTGATATATCCATCTCAGCACTTATAGTCAGCCTTATACACATAGCAAGGCTGCCTTCCACATACATTTCCTGAGCACATATAAGCGCAGCGTGTATAATCCCTAGCTTACGGGCTGATACAGCCGGATATGCCTTATCCAAATCCTTTGTGCAAGTAAATATTATACTCGTTATCTGGCTTATATCCAGGGCGTTTTCCCTTATTATATGATTAATAAGTTCACCGGTGGCTTCCAATATTTTAGATGCATCATTATTACTAACCGTTGTTGCTCCACGAATGCTTCTTAACATTATGATCCCCCTAAAATTAGCATATCTATTAACAAACTGACTCCCCCGCCAAAAAACCCGTAGAAAAAGCTATTTGCAGATTAAATCCTCCTGTCAGTGCATCTACATCTAAAACTTCACCTGCAAAATATAGACCTTTGCAAAGCTTAGACGCCATAGTTGATGGATTTATCTGGCGGCAATCCACACCGCCTGCTGTTATAACCGCTTGAGAGTATCCTTCTGTTTCGTCTATTTTAACACCAAAGTTCTTTATAAGTACAGCAAGCCGCTCACGCTCTGTTTTTGTTATCTCATTAACCCTCTTATCCGGGTCTATATGAGACTTTTTTATTATCACAGGTATTAATTTTGATGGCAGCAAACCATCTAATGAGTTTTTAAACTGTTTGTTTTTAGCCTCTTCAAAATCCGTAAGAATCCGCCGGTCAAGCTCTTTTTGACTAAGTGCCGGCTTTAAGTCTATTATAATCTCTGCCATCCCTGATTTATAATACCTGCTTGCTGATAATATCACAGGACCGCTTAGTCCCGTATGAGTAAAAAGCATTTCACCAAAGCCGTTAAACACTTTCTTGTCTGCCACTTTAAGCTGGGCAGCCACATTTTTAAGGCTAAGACCCGCCAAATCAGGAATAAAAGGTTCAGGAGAGCGTAACGGGACAAGTGAGGGGCATGTATCGATAATTTCATGCCCTGTCTTTTTTGCGAAATTATATCCATCCCCATTAGAGCCTGTTGAGGGATAAGACAGCCCTCCCGTAGCTATAATTACATTCTCTGCTTCTAAAAACCCTTCTTTTGTGTATACTCCTGTGACTTTACCCTCAGTAATTTGTATACCTGAAACCTGTGTACCCACCTTTATATTTACACCAAGCCTATTCATCTGCCTTGTAAGAGCTTTGGTAATATCGCTGGCTTTCTCACTTACAGGAAAAACACGATTACCGCGCTCTACTTTAAGTTTAACTCCCAAATTTTCAAAAAAGTCCATAACATATTTACTATTGTAACCATAGATAGCACTGTAGAGAAAGTGAGGGTTACCTATAACATTTTTCAAAAACTCTTCTTCATCACAGTCATTTGTGAGATTACAGCGACCTTTACCTGTGATATAGAGTTTTTTGCCAAGTTTTTCATTTTTTTCAAGGAGGGTAACTAACTTACCGCTGCCGGCTGCCTTAATTGCCGCCGCCATACCCGCAGGTCCGCCCCCTATTATAATTATCTCGCTCATATTAGTCTTCAATCTTCCAAATCAAACCCCATACTTTTTAGGGCTTTAAACGCCGCGTCCTGTTCCGCTTCTTTCTTGCTCTTGCCGCTGCCTCTGCCTATTTCATTAGCAGAGGCGATGGCAATAGCAACAAAGGTTTTATCATGTGCCGGACCACTTTCAGAAACAATATCGTATGAAACTCCATCTTTATCAGTCTTTTGTACTTCCTCCTGCAGGGCGGTTTTATAATCCCCGCCGGTAAAATTTTTGGGACCTCTTACTATATCATCATCAAAAAGCTCAAGCACCATTTTTTGGGCAGCTTCAATGCCTTGATCCAAAAAAACAGCCCCAAGTACCGCCTCAAAAGTATCCGCAAGGGTAGATTCCCGTCCGCGCCCCCCTGACATTTCCTCGCCTTTGCCTATGTAGAGGCATTTGCCAAGGTCCATCTCCAATGCTTTTCTGGCAAGAGAGCCTTCGCATACCAGAGTGGCACGAAATTTGGTAAGCTCCCCCTCAGGCAGGTTGGGATAATATAAATAAAGCTTCTCACTTATTATAAGCTCCAATACAGCATCCCCCAAAAATTCCAGCCGCTCATTGCATTTAAGAGGATCCATTTTCTTTTCATGGGCGTATGAACTGTGTGTAAATGCCTGCTCTGCAAGGTCTGTGTTCTTAAATTTAAAACCTAATTTTTTCTCAAATTCTTTAAACATGGATACTCCTTTTTATGCTATAGTGAAATGATGCCGAAACAACAACACAAAAACACAGTGATTTTTTGGTAGGATAAAAAGACAGGTTCCAGGAATACCCATAGGTATTCCCGTGGTTCTGGCGATGCAGTAATACTAAAAAATAACAAGTTTTTGTTGTTGTTTTGGATTCATTTTGCTATAATGTTTGACTCACAGAAACAGTATAAGTATACTAAATAAACCATCACCTATCAAGGCTTTTATTCATCAGACAATATTTTTCTATCTCTTCACAAAGCCTTAACGAAGAAAATACATAGGCTTGGTGTATTGCACTTCTTATAGCCCTGTGATCCGACGAGCCATGAGCTTTTATAACTACTCTTTTAAGCCCAAGAAATGGCGCGCCGCCAATTTCCGCATAGTCAAAGCGTTTTTTAATCTTTACAAAAGAGCCTCTGGCCATCATAGCACCGATTTTAGAAAGCGTGGTTGCCATCAACTCCTCCTTTATCATGCCCATAAGTGAGCCAGCCATTCCTTCAGTGTATTTAAGTATTACATTGCCTACAAAAGCATCGCATACAGCCACATCACATTCACCTTTTGGAATACTTCTAGCTTCAATATTGCCTATGAAATTAATAGTTTTTTCGTTTTCTAAAAGGGTATAAACCTCTTTTGTAAGCGCGTTGCCTTTCTCTCTTTCCATACCTACATTTATAAGGGCAACTCTCGGATTTGGCTTTTTATGGACAAATTCCATATAAATAGAGCCCATTTTGGCAAATTGGACAAGATAGCTTGGCTTACAATCCATATTTGCGCCTGAATCCAAAAGAAATGTTATATCCTTCGCATTTGGAAGAGGGGTGCCTAAAACCGGCCGCTCTATCCCTTTAATCCTGCCTATTATAGATGTGGAACCTGCAAGGAGGGCACCTGAGTTGCCTGCAGAAACAAGAGCGTCGCAAAAACCCTCTTTGACTGAATTCACAGCCATTATCATAGAAGAATTTTGCTTTGTTCTAACTGCTTTTGTAGGAGATTCATCCATTTTCACAATTTCAGGTGCGTGGATAATTTCTATCCGGCTCTCATCATAATCATGATTAGCAAGCTCGCTGCGAATAATATCTTCCGGTCCAAATAATTTTATATGGAGGTTCTTATTGGCAAGGGCTCTGACGCTGCCTTTTATTACCTCATTAGGGGCATTGTCACCACCCATGGCATCTACTGCAACTATGACTTTTGCTCGCATAAATAATTTCCTCATCTCTATACAACGTCAAACGCCCCCGCTAATTAACGGGGGTTAACTATAAATAACGTAAGTACGCTTTTAAGCGTTGCAAACTCTAAATCAAAAAACGGGCTTTGCCGGATTTTCCGAAATCGGCTGACCGCAGACAAAGTCTGCAAGCCGATTCATCCCAACAGCAAACCTCGAAAAAGTGGCATAGCCACTTTTTTGACGTTTTTAGTCCATATTAATAACAGTTTGCTTTTTGTACGCGCCACAAGCTCTGCAAGCCCTATGTGGAACCATAAGTTCCTGGCATTTGGAGCATTTAACTAAAGTAGGCGTAGAGATTTGCCATGAATGGGCTCTTCTCATTCTGCCTCTGGATTTTGAAACCTTACCCTTTGGTCCTATAGACATTTTGTTACACCTCCTCTTTGAAAAAGGAACTCAAAGCTGCAAATCTTGAATCCAGCGGCTTCTCACATCCACAGGAGTCCTTATTCAAATTTTTGCCGCATATAGGGCATAACCCAAGGCAAGTATCATTACATAATATTTTCATGGGCAAAAGAGCGCAAATATTAGCTCTTAAAACCTCAATAAAATCAATTTTATTATCTGCAACTGCCCAGCTTTCCGGATTTTCATTGGAAAACATTTCTCTAATCTCGGTAGAGAGACTCCACAAAACTTCTTTTAAGCATTTATCGCAAGAAATTTTAGCCGATATTTCAAGGCAGCCCAGAAACTTAAATTCTTTATCCCCTGTTATATCCTCAGGCGAAATTACGCCCCTTAGAACAGCTTTAACCTCATTCCCTTCCACCAAATAGGAAGGTGGGATATCTACTATAACATCACAGTCAATACTCAGCCCGGATGAAGATATTAAATCCGTGTCTATAATCGTCATACCTAATCCTCTCAAAATATCAAACAGACACGATTGATATTATAAACAGCCTGCGCCAATTTGTCAATAGAGTTATGGCGAAAATATACTACACATCGTCATTAGAGTTGCGGGCAAATTCTAATTTCCCTACATCTCTCATTCCAAGGAATCCCTACTTCAAATATCTTGACAATGTATTTACAACCTCTGTCATATCTATAGGCTTACTTAGATGCTCATTCATACCTGCTGCAATACACCGTTCAACATCCTCTTTAAACACATTTGCGGACATAGCAATAATTGGGATAGCAGAGGCTTTATCGGTATTCATCACTCTAATCATTTGAGTTGCCTTAAGCCCGTCAACCTCGGGCATTTGCATATCCATAAAAATCAAATCGTACCCATAGGGATTTGCGGCAAATAAATCCACCGCCTCTTTCCCGCTTGCCGCTGTTATTACTTCAAGATTAAGAGGCTCTAAAAGTGCGGCGGCTATTTCTAAATTTATAGCCACATCGTCCACCACAAGTACTTTTTTCCCTAAAAAGTCTGTTAAAGCTCCCATACCTTCAACATTATCCGGAATACTTATTTTACTTGGATTGGTCACCAAAAAGCTTACAGTGAATATAAATGTCGAGCCTTGACCTTTTTCGCTCTCCACTTTAATTTCGCCGTCCATAAGCTCAAGGAGGCGTTTTGTAATTGCAAGACCAAGACCCGACCCGCCGTACTTGCGGGATGTACCTGCTTCGGCTTGCTGGAATATGTTGAAAAGTTTGGCACTCTCCTCTCCCGTCATACCTATGCCATTATCTTCTATAGAAATTTGGAGGGTGCATTTATCATTTTCCAGCTCCAAAAGTTCTGCTTTTAATATAATTTCACCCTCTTCATGGGTAAATTTAGTGGCATTTGCCAAAATATTAGTCATTATCTGTGCTAAACATCTATCATCACCATATAGATAGTTGGGAATTCGAGGGTCTATTTGCAGCGAAAATATCTGATTTTTATCCTGCACACGAACAGCAATAACGCTTACAACCGCATCTACCGTTTCCCTAAAATCAAAATCAATAAAAGATAATTCCATCTTCCCTGATTCTATCTTCGAAATATCTAGAATATCGTTTATAATACCAAGTAAATGAGTTGATGCAACACCAATTTTTTCAAAAGCCTCATTTTTCCCTTTAAGAGTCTCCTCACTTTTGCCTATACTTGTCATTCCTATTATCGCATTCATAGGCGTCCTGATCTCATGACTCATATTAGAAAGAAATGAGCTTTTAGCCTGACTTGCTGCCAAAGCCTCTTCCCGTGAACGTTTAAGATTTGTAACATCATGAAATAAAAGCATCATACCTAAGCCTTTTTGCTACTCGTCTTTCATAGGTACCAAAAGCCCTGCAAAATCAACAATATTCCCGCCAAAAGAAAAGCTCACATCAAGAGAAAGAGGCATATTTGTAAGAGATACCAGCTTGGTATGCTCTAAAAGTTCGCTGTGAGCCTCATCACTCATAAAAGATTGCAAAACCTCCGCTAAAGGATGCCCTAAAGCATCTGACGGATTTTCAAACCCTGCCATTTCAATAAAATAATCAGTACAAAACTCAATCCTTCCCGTTTGATTCAAAATTAGTATAATACTTGGAGAGTTCGCAAGAAGAAGTGCTAAATAACGCTCCCTCTCACGCTGTATGAAGGTACTCGCCTTTTGCTGGTTTAAAACCGTGGTATAAGCAATTTTCTCCTGTGCAATAGCAGCTTTTAGATGTGTAATTTCGCGGCTTAATTTGCGATTTTCACGCTTAAGAACTTTAAGCTCTTCTTCATAGTTTTTTTCTACATTATCTTCCAAAGTATCACCTTCTTAAGTCAAAAAAGTGACTATGTCACTTTTTTGAACTGCGGTAGGAAAAATCAGCTTATGTGCTAAACGCTACCCATTAAAGATTTGTTTTAATGGGCTCCCGTTCTCACACGGGCAACTGATTCTCCTCAACCGGGCAAGACCCGGTTTGCGGATTTAAGTCAAGGAGAGTCGAACCTTGCGCGCCCATAGCGCAGTAAGGCAAGGACAATGACAAAGGCGGGGCTAAAATTCCATACGCAAAACCGCTCATTATTCGACTCTCCTTGACCTAAATCTGCGACGCTATAAAAATATAGGTTTTTATCAGTTTTAACTACAGTACACAAGCACAGAATGTATAATTATGAAAACGATTATACAACTTCCCATCCACACCCTGCATAGGGCAAATTTCACCGCCGGAATAGCCCATCATAAAAGGTTGACCGCTTGCTTTTAGTTTTTCGGTAATAAGCTTAAGCTCACCTTCCTGATTAGGCGCAAGCATAATATAACGTGTAACACAAGGCAGAAGTAAAGTAGCGTGGCGTTCAGGATTGGTTAGTATCTCATTAAGCCCAAGCTCAGTTGATTCGAAAATCCCCTCTGTATCAATACTTCCAACAGCAAAAGAAGTACCTTCCGGCAATTCCCCGCCGGTAAGAACTGACCCATCCTCAAATAGAGTGTAAAAACCAAGTGCAACAGGCTCTACCGCGCCATCATAATACACCATGAGAGGAGTGGTTGTAATATTTTCTTTAGTAATTATAAGCCCTATATCCTTTAAATACTCAAGTATAGGCATGTCATTAACTTCTCTCAATATGGAGCCTTCACTTTTTGTAATAATCGCACGATTGTTGGAAATATTACGCTCAGGTATAGATGAAACAATAAATTTCGGATTGACCGGTCCATTTAAAAACATCATTGCAACACCACTCGATAAATATTCCCCATTGCAAATGGTTTGAACCGTTTCATAGTTAAAATCAATATTATTTGTAATAGAACCCCATATAGGAATGCCGGATACAGCTTTATCCATAGCCTTAACCACTTCATAGCCAGATACATCCCTGATATAAGGCATAAATGAAAGTATAAGCCCCGGATCCTCAGCTACATTACCGCGAATATTTTTATAAAGATTATCAATTTCATCAACGTAATTGGCTTTGTTTATGCCCTGTGTCATTCCCGCACTAAAACTTACCTCATCACTTGTAAGTATAGTAAGTGTAAGATCATAAAGCCCATAACCGTTCTCACAGGCGCCTGCCATACTGGTCATGCCAATAACATCAAAGGGCAAAGCATTGCAAAGCTCTGTTACTAAACCGCTTTCAACAAACTCAATATGGCAAAAAATTACACCGCCGGAGTTTTTCTTAAGCATCGAAAAGTCAATCTGGCTTTTTATTTCCTCCATTGCAATATCAAGCTCATCAATTTCCGAGGTGCGCGCCACATGCATTTTAATCATAATAACATCCCCTTTTATTGAATAAAAATACAGCCGTCTGTATATCTTGCAGATGAGTATAGCATAACTTATAGAGATTTTCAATAGTAAAGGCTGTCTTGCTAATATAGTGAATTGAATTCAAAACAGTCTGAATGAGCTTGCTCATTTTGCTGTTTTAAATTCAATGAACGCCTCCTGCATGAGCATTTTTGCTAAGCAAAAGTGCTCATGCAGGGGCATCGTTTCAGTCCATTTTGGACTGAAACGACTATAAAAAGCAAAGCAGCCTCTTTTTCATGATATACTGCTTCAACTTGTGAAAAGGCAACAGTGCATAACCTAAGTTGAAGCAATTTTTTGGAGGGGTACGAGGGTAAGCGAGTATTTTGCGGTAATGATTTTTGCGTGGGTTTTGGAAAAGGGAGACTTCCGGCTAAAGCCGGAACCGAGCCTTGCGGCTCGTCCGCTATTGCGGGTCATTGTTAAAGCAGCGACCGGTCACAAGCCTTTAGCTTGCTACTCGCCATGCTTCCCGGATACTGCTCAATCAATCTAAAATCAGTCCTATTTCAGACAATCTTTTGTGTCTCTTGCAATAACCAATTCCTCATTAGTCGGTATAAGAAGTGCCGCCACTTTAGAGCCGTCTTTAGCAAAGTTAACTTCCACACCTCTAACATTGTTCTTTTCATCATCAATTTCAAGACCGAGATAAGTAAGGTAGCTGCAAATTTCTTTTCTTGCTACGGCAGAGTTTTCCCCAAGACCCGCGGTAAACACCACAGCATCTACACCATTCATTGCGGCTGCGTATGCACCTACATATTTTGCCACTCTGTAATAATATACATCAAGTGCCGCCTTAGCTCTCTTGTTGCCTTCGGCTGCCGCTCCTTCAATATCTCTAAAGTCACTTGACACGCCGGAAATACCCAATACGCCGGAATTTTTGTTAAGGACATTTTCCATCTCTTTGATGCTTAACCCTTCTTTGCCCATTACAAATTGCATAATAGCCGGATCCATATCCCCGCTTCTGGTACCCATTACAAGCCCTTCAAGAGGAGTAAGACCCATGGAAGTATCCACAACTTTGCCGCCTTTTATTGCCGCAACAGACGCGCCGTTACCCATATGGCAGGTAATTATTTTCAAATCTTCAATTTTTTTGCCTAAGAAACTAGCCGCACGGTCTGATACATATTTATGGCTTGTACCGTGGAAACCGTAGCGTCTAACTTTGTATTTTTCATAATATTCATAAGGAAGAGCGTAAAGATAAGCTTTCTCAGGCATAGTTTGGTGGAAAGCCGTGTCAAAAACCCCTATCTGCGGCTTGCCTGGCAGAAGCTTCTCGCAAACATCAATCCCAATAAGATTTGGAGGGTTGTGAAGAGGGGCTAAATCAGCACATTCCTTAACAGCCGCCTTAACTTCATCAGTGATTATAACGCTTGTTGCAAATTTCTCACCGCCATGTACAACTCTGTGTCCAACTGCGTGAACTTCATCAATTGATTTAATTACGCCGTGTTTTCCATCAAGTAATGCCTCAATAACCAGCTGAATAGCCTCCGTATGTGTTGGCATAGGTTTTTCAGTTTCGTATTTTTCGGCTCCTTCGTGTTTAATTTTGCTGCCTTCAATACCAATCCTCTCACAAAGACCTTTAGCCATAACCCTTTCGTCAGTCATGTCAATAAGCTGGTACTTTAAAGATGAGGAACCGCAGTTCATAACAAGTATTTTCATTTAAAACTCTCCTTTTGGTGTATAATTTATGGAGCTGTTGGCAAAGTCAACAGCTTTTAGCGAACCTTTTACAGTAGGTATGAATCCGCTTGCGCCTTCGGCGCGGGCTGCGGATTATAAGCCTGCGACGCTATAAATATCGCATAATCAATATATCCATTTTATTTATCATGAGGTTTTTAGCTGCACTGCACAGCAGTAATCGCAACAACGCCAACAATATCATCAGCCGAGCAGCCTCGTGACAAATCGTTAACAGGCTTTGAAATCCCTTGGGTTATAGGACCATAAGCCTCCGCTTTAGCAAGCCTTTGAACCAGTTTGTAAGCAATATTGCCTGCATCTAAATCAGGGAAAATAAGCACATTTGCATTGCCTGCCGCCGCGTCATTTGGTGCTTTTGACTTGCCTACGGAAGGTACAATTGCTGCATCCGCCTGGAATTCACCGCCTACTTTAAGCTCTGGTGCCTTTTCTTTAACAATTTTTGTAGCCTGTATCACTTTGTCAACATCTGCATGTTTAGCACTTCCCAAAGTTGAGTGAGAAAGCATCGCAACAATAGGCTCCACACCTACAAGGCTCTTAAAACTTTGAGCAGATGAAAGGGCAATCGCTGCAAGTTCCTCACTGTTAGGGTTTTGCACCAAACCGCAATCAGAGAATATAAATACACCATTCTCCCCCATATCACAATTAGGCACAACCATAACAAAGAAAGATGAAACCAAGCTTATCCCGGGGCTTGTTTTAAGTATCTGCAAGGAAGGGCGCAAAACATCAGCAGTAGCGTAATGGGCACCTGCAACCATACCATCAGCAATCCCCATTTTAACCAGCATATCCCCAAGATAAAGAGGCTCTTCTTTCAAAAGCCTTTTTGCCTCGTCCAGCGTCATGCCTTTTTCTTTTCTAATCTCATACAATTCCGTGCAAAGCTCGTCCCTTTTCTCATAATCATTAGGGTTAACAAAGGTCGCTTTTGATAAATCCAAATCGGTGGCACTTGCTTTAAGTTCTCTTTCATCCCCAATAAGTATAATATTTGCAATATCCTCTTTTAAAACCGTATGCGCCGCATCCAAAGTTCTCCTATCAAAAGCTTCAGGCAGTACTATAGTCTTTTTATTGCTCCTAGCTCTTTGTTTCACACTTTCTAAAAAATTCACAATTTAATGCCCCTTTCTCTACAATTTTTTAATATACTAAGAGATATTATAAAACTGTTTGAGAAAATAATCAACCGTTGTATGCAAAAAACACTATGCCAGACTATAGGCATAGTGTTTTTTTACTTAAATCCGAACAAAATAGTAACAAAAGCCTTACTGTTTTAAAAGAATTTAAGTATTAAGCTATATTTTACAAATCACAGCCGTCTTCAGCCGGTGATCCTCAATAAGAGTTATCTTTATATTTAAACCATATTCCTCAATTTCCAGCGTTGAGCCGTCCTCTGGTATATTCCCTAATAGTCCTATAACCATACCTGCAAAAGTATCATACTCCTCACAAGGCAATGAAACTCCCACAATCTTCTCAACTTCCGTAAGAGGAGCAGCACCATTTATATGCCATGAATTAGAGTCAATAGGCTCAATCAAAGGCTTTTCATCCGGCTCCGCATCGTCATCAAAATCCCCTACAAGCTGCTCTAATAGGTCGTTGATTGTGATAATGCCGCTCATGCCGCCGTAATCATCCATAATTATAGCAAAATGATTGCGGTTCTTTTTCATTTTTTGCAAAACAACATCAGCCCGTGCCGTTTCCGGAATAAGCTGAGCAGGTTTTACCGCATGATACATAACAGCGTCTCTATTGCGATCTCGTAATCTGAAATAGTCCTTTGTATTTAGGACACCAATTATATTATCCTGACTGTCGCCGCACACAGGATGGAAAGTATGACGTTTTTCATAGATTGTCCTCTCCCACTCTTCGTCGCCTTCTTCAAGCCACAACATAGATACATCCCGGCGATGAGTCATTATTTTTTCTACTGTTAAATCATCAAAATCAAAAAGATTATGTATAAACTCCTTTTCATCTACATCAATAGTGCCTTTTTCCGATCCAACATCCACCATTATGCGGATTTCTTCCTCTGTTACCCGCTCATCTTCCGCATTAGGATCAATACGCAGTAAATGCAAAATCCCATTTGTAGAAATTGTCAAAAGAGACACAAGAGGCTTAAATAACCTTGCTAAAACACAAATAACACCTGACAGCCCAAGACCTATGCTTTGCGCGTTTTTCATAGCTATACGCTTTGGCACAAGCTCACCAAGCACAATTGTAATATATGAAAGTATCAGAGTAATAATTATTATAGATACAGTATTTATCACAGTTAAGGGCAAGTTTACCCCTAAGCCGTAAAACCACCCTACAAGCCTCCTGGCAAAATTATTTGCCGCAAACGCACTTCCTAAAAATCCTGCTAAAGTAGTTCCCACTTGAACTGTTGCAAGAAATTTAGCCGGCTCACTTGTCATTGACATAATCCGCTTAGCCCTTTTATTCCCTTCTTTTGAAAGTTTTTCCAATTTAGCATCATTCATAGAAATAACTGCAATTTCCGCACAGGCAAAAATAGCATTAATCGTTATCAAGAAAATTTGAAGCAGTACAGACCACAAAAGAGGATCTCCCTCGTTCATAGGCAAATATCACCAACCTTTTTAAATAATACGATAGTGCATTTTAGCACATATAGACTATAAATACAATGGAATTTTTTTGACTTTACTACAAGTCATTATATTAATTGATACAAATATCATATATACTATGCATAATAGAAAATTTTATAAATATCTTATGAAAAACTTTGCATCCTATTTAATTCCCAGGCTCCACCCCATTATAAATGCGCCGTTTGCTTGCAAACGGCGCATTTAAGCGAAAATATTAGCGTTCCACTATATCATCATACAACAATTTTTGCACATCTATAAGGAGCATTACCGACTCTTCCGTATTTCCCAAATTTTTTACAAATTGATTAATATGGCTTAATTTAGCCGAAGGGGGAGGTGCGATACGAGATTCATCAATATATTTAACCTCATTAACCTCATCAACAATAAGTCCTATATTCCCGTCTTTCTGCTCGATTACCACGATACAAGTAGACTCAGTAAACTCCTTTGGTTCCATTAAAAATCTAAGCCTAACATCTATAACAGGTATAATATAACCCCTTAAATTACTTATCCCCTTTACATAATCAGGCGTATGAGGCACATGAACAATATCAAGGGTATTTATAATTTCCTTAACCATATCTATTTCAATGCCAAATATTTCACCGCCTATGCCAAAGGAAAGGTACCTGTTCTTAGTGGTAGAGTTGGAAGCCACTGATGCCACACTATCGCTGTTTCTTTCCATAACCATAACAAATGCCCCCTAATCCTAATCTTTATCTGTCAAAGAATCCTGCAACATCTATAATAAGCGAAATTTCACCGTTGCCTAAAAGGGTACAGCCGCTTATACCGGGCGGTTTCTTAATATATTTAGGAATACTCTTAACAACCACAGGCTGCTCACCTATAAGCTCGTCCACCAGCACACATATTTTATGCTCGCCATTTTCAAGCATCATAACAATGCCTTCTTCCACATTGCAAACACCTTCATTCCAAGCAAATTCCTTATTAAGCCGCACGAAATTAAATGTTTCCTCCCTTACGGTTATCATTTCATTACCGGAAGGATCGATTACCAAATCATTCTCAGTGGCTTTAAAGCTCTTTTCAATTGAAATTATAGGTATAGTATACTTTGTATCGCCTACTTTTATTATCATGCCCTCGATAATTGCTAAAGTAAGAGGTATTTTTAGCGTAAATATACTGCCTTCCCCAGGTGTGGAATCCACAATAACCGTGCCGCCTACCACCTCAATATTAGAAGTAACAACGTCCATCCCAACACCGCGGCCTGAAAACTGTGTTACATTTTCATTGGTGGAAAATCCCGGGAGCAATATAAAGCCATAAATTTCTTTTTCCGAATACTCTTCCTCCGGCTTTGTAAGGAGCCCTTGACGCTTTGCTTTTTCCATGATTTTATCACGGTTTAAGCCCTGCCCATCGTCTTTAACGATAATAAGAACATCGCCGCCCTGATTTTTAGCTTCAAGTGTTATCTTACCCTTTTCAGGCTTACCTTTTTTAATCCGGTTTTCGGGAATTTCTATACCGTGATCAACAGAATTTCGTATTATATGCATCAATGGGTCTGAAATATGTTCTATAATATTCTTATCAACCTCTGTGTCAGCACCTACCACCTCAAGGTTAACTTCCTTACCCAAGGTTTTACACATATCCCTAACTATACGATTCATTTTAAAGAATGTAGGAGACAAAGACACCATCCGCATACTCATAACCGTATCTTGAACGTCTTTTATAATTTTGTGAAGCTGCCTGGCTTCCTTCGTAAAATTCTCAAGTTCAAGACCGGTCAAATCCGGGTTCTGAGTAACCATGGACTCGGAAATAACAAGCTCCCCAACTAAGTTCATAAGCTGATCTAATTTGCCTACATTTACACTTATAGTAGATTGAGTTGTGGGCTTTTTATGTCCAGCCGCTTGCGCCGCTGCAGGTTGTTTGTTTTCCGGTTCATCGGAAGATGATATGCCCGGCTCCTTAAGTGCTACCTGCTCTGCTCCTTCTTGCACTTGGTCAGTACTTACAGGGCTTGCCTCCTCCGCTGTATCTGCTGCCAAGGAAGTTGCCTCATTTATCTCAAGAGATTCAAGACATATTGTGGCATCCAGCAATTTCTTTATCTCTTCTATACTTTTATCCGTAACCAGCAGCATTTTTAGCCCATCTGCACGAACCGACTCTATAGAAGACTCGTCGACTAAATTACTTGGTGTGTGTATAATTGATTCACAAAGCCCCGTTAAATTATGAACAACGCCGTAAGCACGGACATTTTCCATCTCACAGCCTTCTTGGAATTTAATATGAACTTCAAAATTATTAAGTCCTGAGCTTGCTGCTGTCACTTCTTCTATCACTTCAAGCCTTAAGTCTCTGACAAATACACTTCTCATAAAAATTTCTTGAATTTTGTCAAAATTAAGCTCCGTGTTAAAACTGATATGCAGACCTTCGTTTCTTATCGTCTCTATGGTATCTTCGTTCATAAGATCTTCAGGGTCAGAAACAATATCCGATGCCACTGACTCCAGATTATGAATAATCCCATAAGCACGAACATTTTCCATTTCGCAGCCTTCTTCAAACAAAACAAAGGCATGATACTTCTTCCCATTTATAGAAGGTTTTCCGGAAGTTGTTTTAGGCTTAGCAGTAGTTGCATCCCCCCCAGCAGCAACAGTTTCACCTTTTAATTTAGCCACATATTCCTTTATCCTGGCTATAAGATCAACCGCTTCACCGTCCGGGTCTGTACCAGACTCCAAAACCTCAAGCTCCCCTTTAATAAAGTCGGTAACTTCAAGGGTTAAGTCTGTAATGTCTTCATAATTATCAATTTCCGGATTTTGCTCTCTAAGATAATAAAACAAATCCTCAATTGCGTGCGCTGTGGTAGCTATGCCATTATACATCATCATAGCAGCAGAACCTTTGATGGTATGCATTATCCGAAATATTTCATTAATCATGTCGCTTGTTAGACCCGCGTCCGCTTGAACGCTAATATTCTCCAGCTGTTCTAAAAGCGTACGCATTTCATAAATAAACGTCTCAAGCATGGCTGATTTATCATAGTCACCCACAGCTAACCACCTCTTCATAAAAATTTTTATCAGTTTGATTAATAGACCGGTCTAATATTCATATTGTTTTATATCAAACCTTTTTATATACAGCCGGCATAATATATTTAAACTTTGTTCGCATACTTAACCGCTCCGAATGACCAATAAACAAATACCCGCCAGGCTCAATCATATTATACATTTTTTCCACCAGATTGTCTCTTGTTTCTTCATCAAAGTATATCATAACATTACGGCAAAAGATAGTATGAAGCTTTTTTGTAAAAATTTTGTCAAGTTTTTCGTCCATCAAATTAATTCTTCTAAAAATCATTTCTTTTCTTATAAAATCTTTAACTCTGTAAGAATCTTCATCATATGGGTCAAAATATTTCTTAACAAGCTCAGGAGGCATTGCAGAAACCGCTTCCTTACTATAAACCCCCCGATGAGCTATATTAAGCACTTTTGTGGATATATCTGAAGCTATCATAGAAGTATCCCATTTGCCTTTATTTGCAAAATACTCTTTCATGAGAATTTGAAGGGTATACGGCTCTTCCCCTGAGGAGCTTGCGTTACACCAAATTCTCATATCGTTATTTCTGGTATTTTGCTCAATTTCCGGCAATGCAGTTCTGGTAAAATAATCAAAATGATCCTTCTCCCGCATAAAGTAAGTATGGTTTGTTGTAATGCGGTTTATAAACTCATTAACCATTTTACCGGATTTATCCGCTATTAAACTATTATAGTATTCTGAAAATGAGTTAAGCCCCAGCCCAACTATAATAGCGCGAAGCCTGGAATAAACCAGTGTTTTTTTTTCATCACTTAAGTTTATACCATAATTTTTCTTTATATGGTCTCTTAACAAATTAAATTCCTTATCAGAAAATTCTACCATAATTATCCTTCTAAATAAAATTTATCCCATTTATGTTAAAATCGTCATAAATGTGGTATCCTATTATACATAAATTGCTAAAACGCAGCCGCAATTCATATTTTGCCAAGTTTTTCTTGTGTTACTAGTCAAAGCTTGTTTTTAAGTATGCCGCCTTATAAAAATTTTTAGTACACAATCAGTGAACTACCCCGCTCCAAGGGGCGGGGTATCGGTTTAATACTGCGCGGCAGATCACGGTACTGGTCATTCGCTTCGCTCACCGCACACCCTTGCAGTCCGGGTATTAAACCTATTCACTCCGCGGCATTCGCCAAATACGAAAACGCAAGCATTTTCGTGCTTGGCTTACTGCTCCGTGAGAATAAAAAAATGCTTACACATTTTTATTTATGTGCACAGTATACCACTAATTTAGAAATATTACAACTAATTATTACAGTATTATAAGGAGCTAAATATTGTTGGAAGCAATTGGTATAATAACTGAATATAACCCTTTTCACAAGGGTCATTTGCGTCAAATTGACATTGTAAAAACCCACTTTCCGGGGAGTCCTGTCATCTGTGTAATGAGTGGTAATTTTGTCCAACGCGGGGAGCCGGCTATTTGGAATAAATTTGTAAGAGCTAGGGCAGCACTTCTATGTGGCGCCGATATGATAATCGAGCTGCCGGTGCCTTTTGCCACAGCAAGTGCTGAATATTTTGCTCACTATGGGCTCAGCCTGTTAAATTCATTGGGCTTTGTGAAATATTTATGCTTTGGCAGCGAAAATGATGATTTGGAAATCCTTAAAAAAACAGCCGAAATATTGGTTATGGAACCTTATGGCTTTAAATCCGAACTTAAGGCGAGACTTATTTTGGGAGACTCATATCCTGCGGCAAGGCATAAGGCTCTTGAGCATTTAATGCCTGCTCTTTCTGATATTTTGAATAAGCCAAATAATATTTTGGGCATTGAGTATATAAAAGCTATTATGAGACTTGGCTCAAATATTAAACCCTTCGCTATAAAGCGTGAGGGTGAAGGCTACCACAGCAGCGATTATACAAAAGAGCTAAGCTCCGCCAAAGCTATAAGAGAAGCCCTTCGTGCCGGCAAGTGTAACCTTATAGGTCTGCCGGAAAAATTAAAGCCTTTGTATGATGATCAAATAAAAAAGGGCGATTACCACGATTTTGACCGCTTAGGGGATGTTTTACAATACATTGTAAAAACAAGCCCTCCTGAAAAGCTTGCTAAAATACTAGATGTAGATGAAGGGCTTCACCACCGCATTATTGATATTTTAGGCAGCGAACGGCTTATTTCAAAGAGCCTTTGGAGCTTAAAATCCAAGCGATACACCTATACGCGCTTATCCCGCGCACTTCTTCATATTTTACTTGATATTACGACAGCGGATTTTAATAATTTCTATGAAAGCGGTCCTAATTATGTGAGAGTGCTGGGCTTTCGCAAGGAATGGGAAAGTTTGTTCTCATACATAAACACCTATTGCCCTTTACCAATTATAACCAATATTAAGAACTACCACACAGTGCTAAGCCCTATAGGCAAAGAACTTTTGGAGAAAGAGATCCGCTCTACTGATATTTATAATCTGTCGGGGATTAACCCTGCCCCTAAAAATGCGGAGTTTTCAGAGTCGATTGTCGTCGTCTGATTTTAAGGATTATTTTGCCATTTTATGTTATACTATAGTGAAATGACCTCGAAACAGTGGCAAAAAACACAGGAATTTTTTCGTAGGTCAAGGAGGCACAAATCCGTAGTACCAGAAGGGCTGGTCGTAAATGCTGTGCATTTACTGCTCGCCCAAGCAACCCGGTACAAATGGTTTTGTGCCAACGAAGAAATATGGAAAAATCACAAGTTTTTGCTACTGTTTTGGGGTTATTTTGCTATATGAGTCATAAACATAAGAAAAGCTTAAGGAGTGAGGGTTTGAAGCGATTTGGAGTGTTTTTACTGATATTTTGTATTATTTTTTCGGCAGCTCTCACTACTGTTTATGGGCAGCAGGCAAACAGTCGTTTAAGGGTTGTTTCCAGCACCTTTAACAGGTTTATAGATATGCTTTCAGAAAGTGCGAGAACATATTGGGATATTCAGGATAATATTCCCGCAGTAAATATTCTTGCTCCTGATATACTCCTCGTTAATAGAGACAATCCTATTGACAGATATTACCGCCCTGAAAGTATGATAGATATTGCCAGATATGTGCGAAGTACAAGGCACAGCTTGTACCTTGAGGAAAATGCGGCAAGAGCTTATATTGACATGGTTAATTCAATGGGTGATGCCGGCATTACGGATATAGCTGCCGTAAGCGGCTTTAGAGACTTTGACCACCAAACAAGGATACACAATGCGGAGATTAACCGTCAAGCAAACCGTTTTCCTCGCGAGGAGGCAAGATGGCGTGCAGCAATGATAGTTGCCGCTCCCGGCACCAGCGAGCATCAGAGCGGGCTTGCGGTAGACGTATCCTCCGCCGAGGTTGGCTTTAGCTTAACCACACGCTTTGAAAACACACGAAGTTTTCGCTGGCTTTCCCAATATGCCCATAATTATGGCTTTATAATACGATATCCAAGAGACAGTACGGAAATTACAGGGGTAATTTTTGAGCCTTGGCATTTACGTTATGTAGGTATAGACCACGCAGCGAGAATTTTTGAGAGCGGCTTAACTTTGGAGGAGTATTTTATTGCATACGCCGGAGGTATTTGGAGTGAGTAAAATCCGTAAATTTTTGCATAAAAAAGATATTGTCTTTTCATTAAAAAGATATGGTATAGAAGCCTTGTCCAGTATGGCTTTGGGTCTTTTTTCATCCCTTGTGGTGGGGCTTATTATGCGTGAGTTTGGGACTCATATGGGTTTGGAGTTTTTAGTCATAGCAGGCTCCGCGGCTATGAGCTTAACGGGCGGTGCTATTGGCGCAGCTGTTGCTTTCGGGCTTAAAGCACCTAATTTGGTGCTTTTTTCATCTATTATTACAGGATTTATGGGAAATGAGCTTGGAGGTCCCGCCGGGGCTTTTGTTGCCGCCGCTTTAGGGGCTGAATTTGGCAAGCTTATTTCAAGAGAGACAAAAGTGGATATTATCGTAACTCCTGTGACTACAATTATAACCGGTGCTATTGCTGCGGCTTGGGTAGGTCCCGGAATTAATGCTTTTATGACGGGCATTGGCTCGGTTATTATGTGGGCTACGGAGCTTATGCCTCTTCCAATGGGCATCTTAGTCTCTGCCATTATGGGACTTGTGCTGACTGCGCCTATATCCAGTGCTGCTTTGGCTATAATGCTTGATTTAAGCGGTATTGCGGCAGGTGCAGCAGTTGCGGGGGGCTCCGCTCATATGATTGGTTTTGCCGTTGCAAGCTTTAGAGAAAACGGCGTTGGCGGACTTATATCCCAAGGGCTTGGTACATCAATGCTTCAAATACCTAATATTATTAAAAACCCAAAGATACTTATACCGGCAGTTGCCGCAAGTATCGTATCCGGACCTTTATCAACTGTAGTATTTAGGATGGAAAATATTCCAACCGGTGCCGGCATGGGCACATCAGGTCTTGTAGGGCAGTTCGGTACTTTGACTGCAATGGGCTATAATACACATACTTTTATCGCTATAATTGTTGTGCATTTTATAACTCCGGCAGTGGTGGCATTTGTAGCCTCTGAGATTATGCGTAAAAGGGGTGCTATAAAGTCGGGGGATATGAAATTAGAGGTGTAATGGTGTAATTGCCAATGCACAATGTCCTGTCATCCCCTATAAACTCTCATATTCTCTGCCATCATATCCTGCAAAAATTTCATATCAATAAGCATTTTGTCAATATTAAACTTTCTCGCAAAATACTCGCTTATTCGGATCCCTGCATATCGCCCGTTTTCTAAAAACTCTTCTTTTCTGGCAAAATAGTCTTTTATTATTTCATACTCCTCGTATGTTAAGGGGTATTTTGTGTCTATAGTGGCGGTTTTTTCGTTTTCTTCATAATTTTCCGGTTTCCAAACAAGGGATTTTGTACTGTATTTACTTGGATTTTCAGAGATAACAATGGTGCCGGCCAGCATATCACCAAATCTCGTATGATTCTTAGTAAGCATCATCATTATAATCCCAAGCCCTGTATTGTCTATAAACAGCCTTAATATATTGCGTATTATAGATTGTATAAAAGTTATAGGCTGGCCGTTTGTACGAATCGTTCTAAGACCAAAAACTTTTTTGCCGGGAGTACGCCCTTTCATAATAATTTCAAAAACTATAAAGTATCCAAAAAATATTATAAAATACAGCAGCAGTACTACAGCTGCCACATTGGCTGCCCGCCCAAATGTAACCATTAAATCCCTTATATCAAAGCTAAACAAAGTCCAAAGAGCTGCCAAAATGATTATAAGAAACACCCCAAACTGTATCAGAGTATCAATAATTACTGCACCCAGCCTGGAGCCTGCACCTGCAAGCCTGTATTCAACTTCAATATTATCAGGGGTTGTAACAAATATACTTTTCATGGTAAACTCCTTTCGTGGAAGTGCGTTGATGACTTCGTCTCCTCCGCACTTCCACGAGTTTTTTACTGTAAGAATGAATCGGCTTGTGCTCACACGCGGTCAGCCGATTTCCCTCGACCGGGCAAACGGGAACCCGCTGAAGCAACGCTTCAGTGGGCAGTGAAAGCCGTGTCTGCGGATTAAAGTCTGCAACGCTAAAACTTTTAGGAGGCATATATGAAAGAAGATAAATTTATCGCAAAAAACATCGATAATTGGCAAAAACTGGAAAGCTATAATGAAATATTGACAAAAAGCGGTCTTGCATCTCTTTCCGGGGATGAAATTAAGGAATTTATCGGTCTTTACCGAAGTTTAAGCCATAACCTATCCTATGCGCGGACATTTTTCCCCGGCAGCAGTATTGTATCCTATCTCAACCAACTTATAGGCACAAGCCACAATTATGTTTTTGTGCGGGAAGAGAAAGGGCTTTCAGGTTTTTTACATTATATTACACGTGGGCTGCCTCTTGCAATAAGAAGTTACAGAGGCTATATATTCGCCGCGTCCTTAATGTTTATGGCAGGGGCTTTACTTGCCTTTGTACTTGCCGTTGTTGACCCGTTTTACAGTAATTTTTTCTTCCCCGGTGTTACAGTAGACCAGCTTAATTTAGACCCGACCAATGACGGAGCGTGGGCTTATGCCCTTTTCAGCTCTTTTATTATGACTAATAATATCCAAGTAAGCTTTTTTACCTTTGCTCTTGGCGCAACCGCCGGGCTTGGGACTATATATATACTGCTGTATAACGGCATGATTGTGGGTGCTCTTGCAGGGGTTGTCTCCTCAGGCGGCGGTAGCCTTGCCATGTTCTTCGCTATGATACTGCCCCACGGATTTATTGAACTTATGGCAATTTTCATAGCGGGTGGAGCTGGGCTTATGATAGGAAAAGGGATGCTAGTCCCTGGAGATTTAAGCCGTAAGGACTCCGCCTTAAAATACGCAAAAGCTGCCGCTTACTTCATCCCTGCCATTGTAATTATGCTTATTATAGGGGCACTGATTGAAGGCTTTTTCACCCCAATGGCTGTAGATTATAGGCTAAAGCTTGCTTTTTCTTTTTTGACTTTGTTTCTCATGGTTGGGTATTATAAATTTTTTATCAGGAGAGCCTCTCTTTAAGTGCCAAATATTGATTTAGGGTATCTATTGCAAAATTTTCCGCATAGGTTTCTAAGCATATTACTCCTCGCATATTAAGGGCGCGTACAAGGCTTTTCCGCTCTTCCAAGAGGCTTTCAGCCATTGCTTGATTAAAGGTGTCCCTAAGACCTTCGCCCCTTTCTCCCGCAATTTTTTCAAGGCTTTCATTGACACATAAAACCACTACGGGAACATGGGCACGGCAAAGTATTGGTATAGTTTCCATCAGTTCCTTAGCTTCTTCTCCTGTTTCAAAATCAGTGAAAATAAAAACTATACTGCGCCGCTTTTGCACCTTTAAAAGATGAAGGAACGCACCTGCGTAATCACTGGATAAATTACTGTCTGAAATATGGTAAAGGGTCTCCATAAGCTCATTTCTATGAATGTCCCCTTTGCCAGGCTTTATAAAGACCGATACATCGGTATTAAATACCATCAGCCCGCTGTTGTCGCCTTTTTGCCCGACAATATCTGATAATATAAGGGTCGCGTTTATAGCATAGTCCAGCTTTTTATACCCTCTTATAGAATAGCTCATGGCACGACCTGTATCAAGAAGTGTATATACAGGCTGGTTTTTTTCAGCTTCATACTGATTTACCATAAATTTATTGCTCCGTGCGGTAGCTGCCCAATTTATCTTTCTGTAATCATCTCCAGACACATAATCTCTAAGGCTTTCAAATTCAAAACCCATGCCCCTTTTAGGGACACGCTTTTGCCCGCTTGCCATCAGCCTGTGCTTTGTTATTATAAGCCTGTATTTACTCAAATCTTTAAGATTTGGGTATACTTTAAACTCCTTAGACTCATCTACGCTAAAATATTTCCGGCAAAGCCCTAATATTCCGTCATAACGTATATAAACCGCAGGGAAAATATATGCCCCCCGCTTAGTCGGCGTAACAGTGTAGGAAAAAACCCGCTCCTCACCGTAAGGTATCTCCCCTTCCATATTTTCATCCGAAACTTTGAAATGAAAATCCGGCAATTCGTCTTTAATCTCTATCTTAAGCTTTCTGCTCCAGGAATTTTTTACTTTAAACTCAATAATATTTGTAGTTTTAAAGTATAATTTTTCATCTTCCTGGCGGGTAAGAGTAAAAACCTTCGAGTCCGGCGTCAAAAAATAGTCTATTATATAAAGAGCCAGTATAACCCCATTATATGCAATAAATGTAAGAAACGTAAGACTTGGCGACAAAAGGGCAGCGATACCGATAAAAACAAGCCCCAGCCCTGCCAAATAAACCATTCTTTTTGTCATCTTGGCACCTTTACTTGGGATAATATCCCTTCAATTACTCTGTCGGTTTTCATACCGTCAATTTCCGCCTCAGGCTTTAAAATTATCCTGTGGCGAAGTATTGGGAGGGCTAACTCTTTTATATCATCAGGGGTTACAAAATCCCGCCCTTTTATTGCTGCGTAAGCCTTGGCATTTGTAAGAAGTGCCACAGATCCTCTTGGGCTTGCGCCTATGGCAACGGAGTTTACCCGGCGGGTAGTCTCTATAATACTTACGATGTAATTTAAAATACTGTCATCTACTACTATATCTGCTACTTCTTCCCTTGCTCTTTCAATATCATAGGCGGTTGCCACAGCATTTATCCCTGCCGTATTAATATCCGCTGCGTTAAAGCCTCTGTTATACATACTTAATATAGTCTTCTCCGAAGCAATGCCCGGATAAGTAACCATAAGCTTCATCATAAATCTATCTACAAGAGCTTCAGGCAGAGGGTATGTGCCTTCGTACTCCACAGGGTTTTCGGTGGCAATTACCATAAACGGCGATGATAATATATGGGTCTCCCCATCAATTGTTATAGCCTTCTCTTCCATAACTTCCAAAAGAGCTGATTGGGTTTTAGGGGGCGTTCTGTTTATTTCATCGGCTAAAAAAAGATTGGTAAATAACGGTCCTTTTTTAAGGACAAAGACGCTCTGCTCCATATTATAAATTTTCATACCCAATATATCTGCCGGCATAAGATCAGAGGTAAATTGAACCCGCTTAAAATCCACATTAATAGCTTTAGACAATGCTCGTACCCACAAAGTTTTAGCAAGCCCGGGTACCCCTTCTATAAGGACATGACCGCGAGACAATAGGCATGTAAGGGCATAATCGGTTATTTCAGGCTGATTTATTACAGCCTTTTCAATTTCAGCTCTTATACGAGCGGCTAAATCGGCAGTAAATCCTTTTTCTGTCATTTTTTCAGCTCCTTTATTAAATCTCTATAGCAAGCGACTGTTTTTAGAAACTCAGCCCGCTCTTTTTTGCGTTTTGTGTTAAATTCTGTCTCCTGATTTTCAATAATATATTCAAGCTTGCCTAATGAGCCTTTGTTTTCACTTTTCCATAACTCATAAATCTCGTAATAGTCAGGCTCACCTATCATTCCAAAATAATCATATGCAAGCTTTTTAAACTTTTTATCATAAACATTTAAAACAGCACCACCAAGCCCAATGGACATATAAAGATTTGAAAGGGTGAATACATACTCATTTTCTTCCCGCTCCACTTCTTCATAATATGCTGCCACTTTGCCAAAGCGGCGGCCGCTGTAAAGTACCACAACTAAAGCAATAAGCCCTATTTGAACACCCATAAGTCTAAGAGGCAAAGGAAGTATTTCAAAAAAAGTCCTGTTTTGATTATAGCCATGATAGGCTTCGTTAAAATATATCCGGACAAAATCCATTGTATTTAGGAGATTAACTATTAGCTGACCGTACTCGCCATCGTTTTCTAACAGGCTTATATTTGTAATCCTGCTGGCATCCCCCACAAAAAGAGTGCCAAGACCGATACGGTATAATACACCTCCTTGGACAGGCGTAACCCCATCGATTGTAACCCCTGAGAGAAGCCGGCGTCCGGCATTCGCCCCTGTAACTGTATCGAAAAACAGAAGCTGACCTCCATGTATAACCCAATCAATCATCTTTTCTCTAAGTTCATCATCAAATATCATGGGAGCGATTACAATTTGTACATTATTTGTAGGTCTCCCCGCTGATATAAACATAGTATCTCTTCTTACGGGATAGCCCATGATACTCAAGGTGTCATAAATTAAAGCCGCGCCTTCTTCCCTCGTTGAAAATGTGGTATATGAAGGAAAATCAAGCCCTTCAAAAAAATTGAAACGCTGGCTGAGGATTAAGACCGCTGCCACAAGTACAGCTATAAAAATTATCCGGCGCAAATTAATTTTTCTCATAAAGCTGCGCCTCCTCCATAACTGCTTTATAATCTGCCAAATAGGCTTTATAGTCTTCTAAACTTATAGCTTTATGCCCGAAAAACAAATTATAATACATATTGACAGTGTCTCTTACACCGCTTTTTAGGTACGGCATATTCTTAGCCGCCTGACGCTCAAACTGCGCCCCTGTCATAGAGTCTGTAACCGTCACAATCTCCTTTGAATTAAACAGCATAATAAGCCCGATATAGCGGTAGCGGGCAGCTTCTTTAAAATTTTTTTCACTATCGTGCTTTGCTGCCAGATTCATTATTTCATCAAAGCTTAATTTATTTGAGCGAAAATCATCAAAAATTTCTTCCAAAGCCATTTTCTTGCTTACCTTGACTTTTAAAAGCATACGAACTATCAAAAAAATTAATAATCCTATGACAAATATAGAAAAAGCAATAAATATCCCGGAAACTACATCAGTATTTACTCCTTGACCAAATCCTGCAAATTCCACATTAAAGAAAAGCTCTAAAAAGAAGTTGATAATATTTGCAATAAAGTTTACTATCCGCTCGCCAATATCTTCAAATCTTCCCGTTAGGTAGCTGTATTTCCCATCATTCAACGCCTCGTTCATGGCGCTCTCGAATGTCATGTTCGTTACGCTCGTCATAATTCCTCTTAACCTCCAAAGCATTCAGGTTTAGTTCAATATCCATCCCTTCAAGCTTAATGCGCTGATTAATATAGACCATTGTAGAAAATATACCCGACAGTGGAGCTACAACTACACCTACTGCTATGGAAAAAAGACTTCCAAATATGAAAGTACTTAAAAATACAAAACCTGCCGCCTCCTCCGGAAAGAAGTACATTAAAAGGCTGGGACCTACGCTAAAGAGAGTCTCTAAACTAATTGTTATGCCAAATGTTATCAAAAACCATATGGCAACAAGTCCCATAATCCGCATAAAGTCCTGCTTTACCAGTTGGAAGCTTCGCATAACCGCGCCAAAGAACCACCGGCCTTCAAATATAGCTACACTCATACTCATCATTGTAATTGTAGCTAAAACCAAAGATAGAGCAAGCATTAATAAAATCAAAACAATAGTTGCTGCTATTATAGGTCCGCCCGGAGTGCCCTCCATATTTCCAAAACCAATTATTGTAACAATATAAATATATACAAGAAAGGCAGCCAGGGCAATAACAGGTATCAAGACTATTAAGTTAGCTAAAGCTGCAGTTGTTGCTATTAAAATTTTTTTGAAAGATGCTTTTAATACTCCCCATACATCACAGTATTCCCCAAGAAATGTATGTTTTGTAATAAGAGCCACTCCGGTAGCGGTTAATGCTTCATAGATTGAAATCCCTAAAACCAAAAATATCAAAAGTGCTCCAATGGTAATAATCATACCTGCTCCAATGCCAGTTCCAAGACCTGCACTGGCAAACCCCGCAACTAACACAAATATGCCTACAATCAAAAGGAGATAAAAGCCCACAAAAAATATAATACTAAAAACAGTCGATACGACTAACTGCTTCAAAAAACTCTTTTTATAGACTGATAGTACTTGATCCAAAACTTCCGCTGAGTTCATAGGATAGTATTTATTATCCATATTGCACATCCTCAATCATTTTGACTTCTTATCGGCTTTCCTGTAAAGAACAATCTTACGCCCAATTACTTGTACAACCTGAGAGCGGGTTCTCCCGGCAAGCTGTTCTGCCGCATCTTTCGGTATCAGTTCACAATTATCCAAAACCGACAGTTTAACAAGCTCATGAACCTCCAAATAAGAGTCAATGGCTTCCGTAAGGCTTGGAATTACACCATTTTTACCTATTTGGAATGTTGGTGTCAATTTTTGAGCCATACCTTTAAGAGCTGCTCGCTCTTTTGTGGTTAACATATTACACCCCTACTTATAATAATCAAACATTAAATCGTAAATTAGAACTGTGTCCCCATCTTGAATGCCTTTCTCTTCCAAGGCGTCTATGATGCCTTTGTCTCTTAGGTATTTCTGGAAAAAAGCAAAGCCCTTCTCCGTATTTAAATCGGTATAACCTACCATTTTTTCAACGCCGACACCTTCAACAATATAAACTCCGTCAGGGGTAATATTGATTATAAAGCTTTCATGCTCTATAGGCATTTCGTAAAACTCCTCATAGTCCTCTTCAAATACAATATTTCCGGGGTAATCCTTTAAAATATTAGCGGCACATATTAAAAGCTCTGATATCCCTGCACCGGTTGCGGCAGAAACAGGAAATACATGTTCGTATATTTGCCGTATCTTTTCCACATTTTCATCACTTTCGGATATATCCATTTTATTGCAGGCGATAATCTGAGGACGCTCCAAAAGCTTTTCATTATAGGCTTTAAGCTCACTATTTATAGTCTCTATATCCTTTATAGGGTCGCTGCCAAAAAGAGCGGCGGCATCAACCACATGTATAAAAACCTTAGTCCGCTCCACATGGCGTAAAAACTCATGCCCCAGTCCTGTACCTTCGGAAGCTCCTTCGATAAGTCCCGGAATATCCGCCATAACAAAGTCCTGATCATAAGAAGTTCTAACTACACCGAGATTAGGTGCCAAAGTAGTAAAGTGATAATCGGCAATTTTAGGGTTGGCGTTAGTAGCCATAGCAAGAAGAGAGGATTTGCCTACATTCGGCAAGCCTATAATCCCCACATCGGCAATAAGCTTAAGCTCCAATATAATTTCATATTCTTTTGAAGAGCGGCCGCGCTCCGCATATCTAGGGGCTTGACGGACAGGAGTGGCAAAATGCTGATTGCCCTTGCCTCCCTTACCCCCTTTTATAAGAGTAACCTCTGTATCTTTGGTGCTTATATCAGCCATAATTCTTCCTGTTTTGGCTTCTTTTATAATAGTGCCTACAGGGACACGGATATATACGTTAGGCGCGTCCTTGCCGGAGCAATTGCGCTTCATCCCATCCTCACCGTTTTTCGCTTTCCAGACACGTTTGTACCTAAAGTCCATAAGCGTATGAAGCCCTTCATCCGCGACAAAAACTATATTGCCGCCGCGACCGCCGTCGCCGCCGTCAGGTCCACCAGCCACCACATATTTAGCTCTATAGAAGGATACGCACCCATTTCCTCCCGAGCCGCCTTTTACGGTTATTTTTGCTTTATCAATAAACATTTTTACCTCTCTTACCAAATAAACCGCCGATCCCTCGGCGGTTTTAATCTGTCGTAAAAGTAGTGTAAGCCACTTTTACGAGTTTACTGTCGGCATGAATCGGCTTATAGACTCCGTCGATTGAAAGCCGATTTTCCTCGACCGGGCAGAAGCAACGCTTCAGTGGGTAGTGAAAGCCCTGTCTGCGGATTTAAAGTCTGCGACGCCTAAAACCCAAACCTTATTAATAATCTCAAACCGCCGATTACTCGGCGGTTTGATTATGCGTTTCTATGATACCGGATAAACAGAAACTTGCTTTTTATCCCGACCTTTTCTCTCATATCTAACTTTACCGTCAACAAGAGCGAAAAGGCTGTCATTAGAACCCCTGCCTACATTGTTACCCGGATGGATTTTTGTCCCTCTTTGAGTATAGAGAATATTACCTGCACGAACAACCTGCCCATCGGCGCGCTTAGCACCAAGACGCTTAGAAGCAGAGTCCCTGCCGTTTTTAGAGGAGCCTACCCCTTTTTTATGTGCGAAAAACGAAAGATTCATTCTTAACATTAATTAAACCTCCTTTACAAAAATCTCAATTTCATTTTCATACTCAGCCGCAATACTGCAAATCCCTAAATCTAAACTATCAAGGAGCAGAGCTGCTGCCGGTTCAATTTCCTCATCTACAATAAGAAATTCCATAAACCCGCCATCTTCATTAAAATCCACATTGAACTTACAATCACTAAATACTTCAATAGAATTTATAGCGTTCATAGTCAAAGCACTTACAGCGGCGCAAACTATGTCCTTACCGTGGCTTGTACACCGAAAGCCTGCCAGATTGCCTGACTTATTCTTTAATAGAGTAAACTGTATCATAATATTTTATTATTGGACAATTTTGTCAATTTTCAGCTTAGTAAAAGGCTGTCTGTGACCTTTTTTCCTACGATAGCCTTTTTTAGGCTTGTATTTGAAAACTATTACTTTCTTATGCTTGCCTTCCTCCACTACAGAAGCTTCTATTTTAGCTCCCGCAATCAAAGGGGCACCCACTTTAATCTCATTGCCGGAATTAAGAGCAAGAACATTTTCAAAAACATGATTAGTACCGGCTTCAAGACCTAATTTTTCGACGGTGATTACATCACCTTCACTTACTTTGTACTGTTTGCCGCCGGTTTCAAAAATTGCGTACATCTGTACACCTCCTCTAAAATGGAACTCGCCGGAGATAGGCGCTCGCTATGAGGCTTATTGCCTGCTCCGTGCGGTTAAATGCGCTGCAACCGCATATCATCTTGACACGCTATAAAATACTACCATAACTCACATTAAATGTCAATCATAAGATAGGATATTTTAAAAGGCAGCTATAATTCTTGACTGGATTTTCAAAACTTGGTATAGTTTAGTCAAAATATATTTGTCTAGTAACTTAAAGTGATAGAAGGAGAACCTTTATGCCCTGTGAAAAATGCGGTTACATATTAGAAGGAGACGGCTCGTACTGCCCCGAATGCGTAAAGCGCTCAAGGCGCACCTCACCTAAAGGGTATTTTATTATATTCGGGTTTTGTATAGGTGTAATGTTTTTCTCTTTTTTGATGCCTGCGCCGGTTTCCAGGATACCTATTGATGTACCTATAGACGGAGTTGATATTGACATACCGCTGCGGATGCCTTTATTTTTTATGTCGCCCTTTTTATTTGGAGTGGCTCCTTATATTGCCGCTTTGGCAACGGTTATTTCGGCAAAAATAAATAACCCTCAAAATACTGTAATTGCTGTTTTGTTTTGGACTTTTATAGCTGTCACTGTTCTAATGGTAGTATTGGTTGTTATTGCTATAATAGCCTGTTTCGCGGCATGTAACGCTTGTGCCGGTGAACTGCAAAGCTGCCGCTGAGGTGAGATTATGCTAAACACAAATTTCCCGTTTTATGGAATTGCAATAATTTTATCCCTTATAGTTAATGTTATTGTCGTTATTTTCTGTGCTAAAAAATATAACTTTACAAGGGATGAATTAATAGGTGCCCTTATTTACGAAAATGTGGGTATTATTATGGGGGCAATGGTATTATCTTATTTACAAAGCCCTTACGTACATGAAGGTTTTGATTTGACCAGAGTTGGGCTGACTGCTTACGGCGGTGTAATCGGTGCTATTGTTTGTTTGGTTATATTCGGGCTTCAATTTAAAAAGACTATAGGGCAAATGCTTTTTACATTTATGCCTTCAATCCCGATTATGTATGCTATCGGAAAAATCGGCTGCTTTTTTGCCGGATGCTGCCACGGCATTGAATATAATGGCTTTGGAAGTGTGGTATATAACTATTCCCTCGCCGCTCCCGCAAATATAAGTCTGTTTCCTGTCCAAATAGTTGAGACCGTTGTATTTACAGGGATTTTTATATATATGATAAATAGGGCTATTAAAAACAAGTTTGATTTTAAGACTTTGGGCTTTAGTTTTATACTGTGCGGATTTGCTAAATTTGCATTAGATTTTTTGAGAATGAGCCACACCGGACAAATTTCTTTAAACCAAATAATAAGTATAGCCTTTATCATTATTGGGGTTTGGCTGTTTTTTATAGTTAACAGAGAGAAATCTATATTACAAGCAGTGGATAAATAGCGTTTATTATAGTATACTATGCATATAATAAGAAATGCTGAGCAAAGTGAAGCTTTTCTACAGACATGTGCAGCAGGTACCGGTAACCGGTAAGAAGCCCGGACGCCTGAGTCAAAATTGCAACTATAAGTACCGGAGGATATATGAAAAAATTATCATTAACAATAGCTGCCTTTCTTATAGCTTTATCCATAACCGCTTGCCAAAGTCCTGCCCTCCAAGAGGCACCGGAGATGGAAATTGTTGAAGCAGTTTCCGTAGAAATTACAGCACCTGCTGACGAACCGGAGGAAATTCCCGATACCGGTCCTGATTTAACAGGTCTCAGCATGAATCCTCTCACCGGTCACTACATAGACGAGGAACTTGCTGTCCGCCGCCCTATAGCCATTGTTATTAATAATATTGGACAAGCACTGCCTCAAAGCGGTATTGCCGAAGCCGATATAATTTACGAAGTTTTAGCCGAAGGGGGCATAACCCGCCTTGTTGCTATATATAAAGAACTTAGTTCTGAAAAAATCGGTCCTGTTAGAAGTATGCGCCATTATTTCTTAGATTTCGCCTTTAACCATGATGCGATTTTTGTTCATCACGGCGGCAGCCCTCAAGGCTATGCGGCCATAAACAGTCTTAGGGTAAATAATCTTGATGGTATGCATATAGCCCGCGCCTTTTTTAGAGATCCCGAAAGGGCGGCTATCCCTCGTATGATTGAACACTCTTCTTATGCAAGGGCTTCAGGGCTTTTTGAAGAAATTGAGCTTAGAGGGCTTAGAACTGAGCTGCAAGAAGACTTTACCCTACCGTTTTTGTTTTTTGACGATGATGATGTTATAGAAGGAAATGAATATCATGAGGTAATCGTTAATTTCGCACCGGGCAGTCAAGTAGGTTTGTTTGAATATGTCCCAGATGCGCGAATTTATTTAAGAAGCCAAAATGGCAACCCTCAAATAGATGAGTATACAGGTCAGCAGCTTGTTGTAGAGAATGTGATCATACAATATGTATCTATGCGCGTAATTGACGGAGAAGGGCGCAGGGATGTAAATTTAGTCGGAGAAGGGCGCGGCACACTCCATACAAGAGGTGTAGCTATACCTATCAGATGGTCCAAAGCAAGTCATGAAGCCCCAACAATATGGACCTTTGAAAATGGGGAACCAATGAGGATTTCCAGAGGTAAAACCTGGATTTGTATAATAGCAGAGTAATTATAGTTAAATGACCTTGAAACACTAAGAAAAACTCGTTGTTTTTTCGTATTTTATCGTCAAAGGGAGAGCGACTGCTTACAGCGGTCATCGGCGCGCTGCAACCCCCGCTATGGCAGCTCAGGAACCCTGCCATACCTTTGGGCTGGACAGTTCCTGCCAACACGCGACCCCGCATTAGTCTGCTCGCCCAAGCGTCCCGGGTATGCCAGGAGCCCGTTTCCTCAATCTGCAAAAAAACACCTGCGTTTTTCTGTTACTATTTTGAAGTAATTTCACTATAAAAGCCGCCGAGTATATACTAAGCGGCTTTTAATTAGTTTTACGGTCGAATTGCGAATTGCGATGGGCATAAATACTGAAGTGTACTGACATTGTCACAATCTCATATGCATAAACTCTCTCCCCCTCGAATATATTTTACGGACAAGCTACAAGCTATCTAAAGAAAATATTTAAGGGCAAGGAGATGAACAAATGAGTTGGTATACTAAAAGTTTCAATGATGCAATAAGAGCCTTTGATTCAGACTTAGGCTATGGCTTGACTGTGAGCCAATCAGCGCAATATCTTACAAATTACGGTCCCAATAAGCTTGCAGAGTCTAAGAAAGTAAGTATTATCATTAAATTTTTCCTTCAATTTAATGATTTTATGATAGTGCTTTTACTGATAGCTGCAGGGATCTCAGCAGGAGTTACCCTTATACAAGGAGAGAGCGATTTTCTTGACCCTATAATAATAGTGGGAATTGTAACTTTAAACGCTATATTAGGTGTAGTCCAAGAAAGTAAGGCCGAAAAAGCAATAGAAGCACTTAAAAAAATGTCCGCCCCTAAAAGCCGGGTACTTAGAAATGGGCGTATACATGCAATTGATACTGCCGAACTTGTACCGGGAGACATTATAATGCTTAAATCCGGGGATATGGTTGGGGCCGACGCGCGGCTTATAGAGTCGGTTAATTTATCGGCTGAGGAATCGGCTCTAACAGGGGAATCTATGCCTGCGGAAAAAAATGCCGATGGAACACCTCAAAAAGACTGCCCTATAGGAGACCGCCATACAATGGTTTTCGCCGGAACAACAATAACTACAGGTCGTGCCAAAGCAATTGTTATAGCAACAGGTATGCATACTGAAATGGGGCGCATAGCCGATTCCCTCCTTGAAAACGGCGGGCTTGAAACGCCTTTGCAAAAAAAGCTGGCAAAAACTGGCAAAACCCTTGGGCTTGCCGCAATTATAATATGCACAATCATATTTTTAATAGGTATCTTGCAAAGATTTTCTCCTATGTTTATGTTTATGACATCGGTTAGCTTGGCTGTAGCAGCAATTCCTGAAGGGCTTCCCGCTGTCGTTACTATTGTTTTAGCTATAGGAGTCCAGCGGATGGTTAAGCGTAAGGCAGTTATCAGGAGACTTCCCGCTGTGGAAACTTTAGGCTCAGCTACTGTCATATGCTCTGACAAAACTGGTACTTTAACTCAAAATAAAATGAGTGTAGTTGAAATAGACGGAAATAATAAGGAATTAATGCTAAAATACGCCTGTCTATGTAATGACACAATAGTTGATATAAAAGGGAGCGGACCTGAGTTTATGGGCGATCCTACCGAATCCGCTTTGGTTAGTGCCGCTTATGAGTCTTTTATATCAAAACCTGACTTAGATAAAGAGTATCCACGTGTTAGGGAGATTTCTTTCGACTCTAAAAGAAAACTTATGAGTACACTACATAAGGATGGCGAAGGCTATATCCTAATTACAAAAGGTGCCCCTGATGTGCTTATTACAAAAAGTAATTTAGAAGATAAGGATAAGCGGGATTTTCTTGCCAGAAACAATATTATGGCAAGCCGCGCCCTTCGCGTCCTTGCAATTGGTTATAAAAAAATAGCTGATTTACCTGCTCTTCCAAAAAATGGGCAAGATACTTCCTTGGAAAACGACCTCACATTCTTAGGGCTTATAGGTCTTATTGACCCGCCGCGCCCTGAGGCTAAATCCGCTGTTATTTTATGTAAAAAAGCCGGCATAAAACCTGTGATGATAACAGGCGACCATGTAATAACTGCCCGTGCCATAGCTGAAAACCTCGGTATACTTACCCAAGGAGACAAAGCTATTACCGGAGCCGAACTCTCTAAAGTACCTTCTGAGGAATTAGTTGAAATTATAGATGACTATACTGTATTTGCCAGGGTATCTCCTGAGCACAAGGTTCAAATTGTCAAAGCATATAAGGCTAAAGGTTATATAGTAGCTATGACAGGTGACGGAATAAATGATGCCCCTGCATTAAAAGCTGCCGATATAGGCTGTGCCATGGGCATAACAGGCACGGATGTGGCAAAAGGTGCCGCTGATATGATACTCCAAGATGATAATTTCGCAACAATAGTTGAAGCTATCAGAGAAGGCCGCAGCATATATCAAAATATCCGTAAAGCCGTTCATTTTCTCCTTTCCAGTAATATAGGGGAAATTATAACAATATTAGCAGCTATATTCGCAGGGCTTGCCGTACCTCTTCTTGCTATACAGCTTCTTTGGGTAAATTTAGTGACCGATAGTTTTCCGGCTCTTGCTTTGGGAGTAGACCCGGCTGATGAGGATATAATGGAAAACCCTTCAGCCAAAACCGGTGATAATCTTTTTACCCCCGAACTTTGGAAGCGTATAATATTAGAAGGAGCAATGATTGGCGGCTTGTCTTTAACTGCTTTCGTTTATGGTACAACCCGTCATGATGCTCCCGGCGAAATTTGGATAGGGCGCACTATGTGCTTTGCTGTGCTTGGCATATCCCAGCTGGTTCATGCTTTTAATATGCGCTCAGAAAAAAGTCTCCTTAAAATAAGACCATTTTCAAATATATATTTAGTAGGAGCATTTTTTGCGGGGCTTCTTCTTCAGATTACGGTTATTATGACTCCTGCCATTTCTACTGTTTTTGGCTCAATACCTTTAAACTTAGAACAGTGGTCTATAGTAGCACTTTTAAGTATCATGCCATTAATTATTGTCGAGATAGAAAAATTTGTATATTCTCACAAACAAACATTCATTTGGAAGGCGCAAATTCATCAAAAATAACACAAACTAATCCTTCCCTTTTAAATCTATATATAGTATAATGTACATACACTCACTACTATATATAGTAGTTGTAACTTGTCGAAAAAGTGGCAAAGCCCACCCTGTGGATTTAAAGTCTGCGACGCTTTAAATCCATTCTATATCGACAGTAAGCCGCCTGCCTATCCGCCCATTGGGCGGCTCTAATCCGCAGACCGCAGGTAAGCAAAGCGAAGCCTGCAAGCCGATTCATACCGACAGTACTCGTTAAAATCTGCTACGTAGATTTTAACGAAAGGTCGATAGACCGTATATCAAGGAGGATAAAATGTTACTTTTACAACAGCAAAACAACATACTTACTGCCATAGTCAAAAGGGATGGACGCACGGCAATTTTTGATGAAGAAAAAATCGTTGAAGCAATAAAGAAAAGTTTCCAAGCTGTAGGGGATTATAGAAATTACAGCTATTATCAGCAAATATCGTCGGATGTTTTAAGGACTCTTTTTGAGCGCGGCATTACTCCGCCTACAGTTGAACAGGTTCAGGATACTGTGGAAGAAGTACTTATGAAAAACGGTCACCCACAAGTGGCAAAAGCCTATATTCTTTACCGTGCCGAGCGCAGCCGCATAAGAGAAATGAACACCCGCCTTATGCAAATTTATGAGGAAATAACTTTAAAAGACTCTAAAGATTCCGACATCAAGCGTGAAAATGCCAATGTAAACGGCGATACCGCCATGGGCACTATGCTAAAATACGGCTCTGAGGGAGCTAAGCAGTTTTACGATATGTTTGTCCTAAACCCTGAACATTCAAAAGCCCATAAAGATGGTGATATCCATATACATGATTTGGATTTTCTTACAATGACTACAACTTGCTGCCAGATTGATATTGTAAAACTGTTTAAAGACGGTTTCTCCACAGGTCACGGCACCCTTAGGGAGCCTAAATATATCGGCAGTTATTCGGCTCTTGCTTGTATCGCAATACAATCTAACCAAAACGACCAGCATGGCGGTCAATCTATCGCAAATTTTGATTACGGCTTGGCTTTAGGAGTTCAAAAAACCTTTGTATGCCAGTATTTTCAGAATATGCTCCAATCTCTTGAGCTTATTGCGAACTTTGATGGGGAGGAAGTACTTGAGTCTGTTCACGAAAGGCTTCACGAATCCGGGCTTACCCTTCGTATGGAAAATTATGGCGAGTTTTTAGAAGCTGAGCGGGCTAAACTCCTTGAACTTGGCATTGAGGACTCCCTCATTAAAAAATGCCAGCAAAGCTCCGTTAAAAACTCTATTAAAGGCACTGATAAAGACACTTATAAGGCAATGGTTGCTTTGGTTCATAATTTAAACACAATGCACTCACGTGCAGGGGCGCAGGTTCCTTTCTCTACTATTAATTACGGTATGGATTATTCTCCCGAAGGGCGTATGGTTATTAAAAATGCTCTTTTAGCTTTGGAAGCCGGACTCGGTAATGGGGAAACACCGATATTCCCAATACATGTATTTAGGATTAAAGAAGGGGTAAATTACAATCCCGGCGACCCCAATTACGACTTATTTAAACTTGCCTGCAAGGTAAGCGCTAAGCGGCTTTTCCCTACATTTGCTTTTGTGGATGCGCCTTTTAACCTTAAATACTATAAGGAAGGTCACCCTGAAACTGAAATCGCTTACATGGGCTGCCGTACAAGAGTTGTGGCAAATGTACACGACCCTTCTAACGAAACTATTTACGGCAGGGGTAACTTAAGCTTTACTTCCATTAATCTTCCCCGCATAGGCATTAAATCCGACGGCGATTTAAACGCTTTCTTTAATGAGCTTGATGAAAAAATTGATATGGCGGCAAATCAAATCCTTGAACGTTTTGAAATTCAGGCAAATAAAAAAGTCCGTAATTATCCATTTTTAATGGGTGAAGGTATTTGGCACGGCTCTGATAAACTTGGTCCTGACGATAAGGTGGGGGAAGTACTTAAGCATGGCACTCTATCCATAGGCTTTATAGGTCTTGCGGAATGCTTAATTGCCCTTACGGGCAGCCACCATGGTGAATCCACGGAAGCTCAGGAGCTTGGCGTTAAAATAATCAGCCATATGAGAAAACGTGTTGATGAATGGGCCGTGGCTAACAAGCTTAACTTCTCCCTCCTTGCCACTCCGGCGGAAGGATTATGCGGGCGCTTTGTAGGTATGGACAGAAGACTTTACGGCGAAATGGACGGCATCACCGATAAGGAATATTATACAAACAGCTTCCATATCCCTGTAGGCTATAAAATATCAGCATTTGATAAAATCAAGCTTGAAGCACCTTACCACGAATTTACAAATGCCGGACATATTACCTATGTTGAAATGGACGGCGATATGGCTAAAAATGTGGACGCCTTTGAAAAAATCATACGCCATATGAAAGAGAGCGGCATAGGCTACGGCTCAATAAACCATCCTGTGGACAGAGACCCGCTATGCGGCTACACAGGCACCATAAACGACACCTGCCCTAAATGTAACCGCAGCGAAGCTGACTTGCCTTTCGAGCGTATAAGAAGGATTACAGGGTATTTGGTAGGTACCTTGGATAGGTTTAATAACGCCAAACTTGCCGAGGTACGGGATAGGATAAATCATCAGTAGTGTAAATAATAGAAGTTGCTAGATATAGTCAACGCAGATAAAGGCTGACACTCAGAGGATAAAACGCCTCTTGGTGCCAGCCTTTTTTAAGGAAATCAACTATATTTATATTTTTTTCAAAAAGGGGTTGCTTATGAAGTAGGTTTATGAATTATATTATAAGGTGGAGGTCACGAGCTGTGGAAAAATACAAAGTAATACCACAAGGTTATATGTTGGTAGGAGAGATTGCAAAGAAAATGGGCGTACCTGTCAGCACTTTACATTATTATGATAAAAAAGGCGTATTGTCACCGGCTTCGGAGAGTAAAGGGGGACGTAGACTTTATACTCACAAAGATATTGTGCGGCTATCACAAATCCAATCAATGAAACATTTAGGATTTTCCCTTGAAGATATTAAAACCCGGCTACCCTTGATTGATACGCCGGAAGAAATGTCAAATATCCTTACAGATCAAGCAAAAGAAATCCGAGAAAAAATTAACCATCTGAAGGATTCATTGGATGCTGTAGAGAAGTTAAATGCGGAAGTATTGCAAATGGAAACTGTGGATTGGGAGAAATGCGCGGATATCATAGCTCTTTTACAAGCCAACAGCGATTCATATTTAGCAGTTAAGCATTTTGATAACAGTACACTCGACCACTATCGCAGTCGCTTTGATAAAGAAAGCGGAAGTTATGTACTTAACACTTACAAAAAGCTGACAAAAAAAGTGAAAGAACTACAGATAAAAGGGCTTTTACCTGAAAGTGAACAAGGACAAGCACTTGCAAAAGACTGGTGGGATATGATTATGGATTTTACAGACGGCGATATGAGCCTATTGCCTGAACTTTCTAAACTTGCCGATAAATTAAGTGATAATGAAGAGAACAATAAATTTGAGGTGAATTTAGACTTTATTGATAAAGCAATGAGAATTTACTTTACAAATCTTGGATATAATCCATTTGACAAGGAGGAAATATAGTATGAAAAACAAAGATAACAAAACAATCAGCAGTATATTAAAGGCTGTGCCTCTTGCTATGGGAGTCGCTGTTGTTGTGCTTTCTATTCTAAATGAGATTGAAACGCAATCTGCTATTATCATGCTTGGCATTGGTTTAGCTTGCTTGGCTATTGGCACGTTAAACGACAGTAAGAGCGAGGAAAAATCTTGTAATACATAAGACTAAAAATATGATTAATATGTTATATAGTGAATTTAAACTTAGGTCAAGGAGAATCGAACCTTAACCTAATACAAACAAAAACAGCCCCGCCTCAAAATTCGCTTTTAAGGCAGGGCAATATCCTTGTGCAAAGTCTGTACTTTGAGACTTTGGCATCGAAGATTTTAAATCCGCAGCCTGGACTTCGTCCGGGCAAGGGAAATCGGTTGCCAGCAAGCTTTAGCTTGCAAGCCGATTCATACCGACCGTAAACTCAAAAAAAGCGGCAAAGCCGCTTTTTTTGAAACTCTATTTCATATCCATAGCCGAATAATATGCAGAATAATGACTGTCATAGTCATCTTTCGTAGTAGCTACTTCAATCTTTCTGTACAAGTTCATGCCTGTACCAGCAGGTATAAGTTTACCGATAATAACATTTTCCTTAAGACCTATAAGCGGGTCAATTTTGCCTTTAATTGCCGCTTCTGTAAGGACTCTTGTTGTCTCTTGGAAGCTGGCGGCAGAGAGGAATGAATCAGTGGCAAGAGAGGCTTTTGTGATTCCTAGAAATACGCGGCTGCCTATGGCTTGCTCTTTTTCTTCTTCCGACATTTTGTGATTAACTTCCTCAAATTCAAGCCAGTCTACAAGGCTGCCCGGCAAAAATTCCGTATCGCCGTTTTCCTCGACTTTGACCCTCTTAAGCATTTGGCGTACTATAACTTCAATATGCTTATCATTAATATCAACACCTTGGAGCCTGTATACCCTTTGGACTTCCTTAAGCATATAGTCTTGAACGGCGCGGATACCTTTGATTTTTAATATATCGTGAGGGTAAACAGAACCTTCTGTAAGTTCGTCCCCTTCTTTTATAACTTCCCCGCTTGACACTTTTATCCTGGAGCCATAAGGGATAAGGTATTCCTTAAGCTCCCCTGATTCGCTGGTTATTACTACTTCACGTTTTTTCTTAGTATCATTGACGGTTACAGTGCCTGCAAGTTCAGAGATAATAGCCAAACCTTTAGGCTTTCTCGCCTCAAATAACTCCTCAACACGAGGAAGACCTTGAGTAATATCCTCTGCAGAGGCTATACCTCCCGTATGGAAGTTACGCATTGTAAGCTGTGTACCCGGCTCACCAATAGACTGGGCAGCAATAATACCAACAGACTCACCTATCCTTACGACACGCCCGGATGCCATGTTGGCACCGTAGCATTTGGAGCAAAGCCCTATACGGCTTCTACATGTAAGGATGGTGCGTATATTAACTTCCAATATGCCGCTTTCTTCGATTTCATCAGCAGCATCGTGGCTTATAAGGCTGTCGGCTTCCGTTATAACTTCGCCTGTTGCAGGGTGAATAATACTATCAATAGCCCAGCGACCGCGAACTCTGTCAGAAATAGGTTCAATAACCTCTTCCCCGTCCATAAAAGCAGCTACATACATGCCGGGAGCTTCCTCACCCTCGCCAGCGCAGTCAAACTCCCTAACAATAATATCCTGAGAAACGTCAACCAAGCGGCGGGTTAAATACCCTGAGTCAGCCGTCCTAAGTGCCGTATCAGAGAGACCTTTTCTTGCACCGTGACTTGATATGAAATACTCAAGAACGGACAAGCCCTCACGGAAATTGGATTTAATAGGCAGCTCATTAGTCTCGCCGGATGGAGAAGCCATAAGCCCTCTCATCCCTGCAAGCTGCTTAATCTGGCTGGTTGTACCTCTTGCCCCGGAGTTCGCCATCATGAAAAGGCTGTTATATTGCCCAAGTCCCGCTAAAAGCTCTTGGGTTATATTGTCATTGGCTTCTTCCCAAGTTTTTATGACTTTTTCCCTGCGCTCATCATCGGTCATAAGCCCGCGGCGGAACATTTTAGTAATATTATCAACGGCTTTGTCCGCTTCTTCCAGCATTTCATCTTTCTTGCCGGGAATTTCCATATCAGAAACAGATACCGTAAGTGCCCCTACTGTGGAGTACTTAAAGCCTAAAACCTTGATTTTATCAAGGACTTCCGCTGTTTGGGTTGAACCGTATTTATTTATACAACGGTTAATAATGCGCCCGAGAGCCTTTTTGTCAGTTAAGAAATCAACTTCAAACATAAGCCTGTTTTCCGGCTTAGAGCGATCAACAAAGCCTACATCCTGTGGTATTGCCTCGTTAAACAAAATTCGCCCAACCGTTGTATTTACCTCGCCGGATATGATATCCTCGCCCCATTCTTTGGTGCGTCTGACACGTATCCTGTCATGAAGGGATATTTGGTGGTTGTCATAGGCAAGTATTGCTTCGTTTTCATCTTTAAAAATTTTAATTTCCCCAAAACGTTTAAGAACAAGTGCAGGCGTTGTATTTACAAAGCATTCCGCATTTGAAAACTCAAGCTCTACCCAGCGTTTTTGTATAATTTTATCATCAATGGCAATAACGCCCGCGTTAAGAGCGTCGATTACAGCTTTATCTCCGTCGAAAACATTATTTCCATCGGACTCAGCTAAACTTTCCCCTTCAAATAGAGGCTTTTCCTTAGCAACAGTCAAATAATAAATACCTAAAACCATATCCTGTGCAGGGACAGTTACAGGTGCCCCGTCGGAAGGTTTTAAGAGATTATTCGGCGCAAGTAGAAGGAAGCGGCATTCCGCCTGAGCTTCAGCCGAAAGTGGTACGTGTACTGCCATTTGGTCACCGTCAAAGTCAGCGTTATAAGCGGTACATACCAAAGGATGCAGCTTAAGAGCTTTACCTTCAACTAAAACCGGCTCGAAAGCCTGTATACCAAGGCGGTGCAAAGTCGGCGCACGGTTTAGCATAACAGGATGCTCTTTAATAACATCTTCTAAAACGTCCCAAACCTCAGGCTGGAGGCGCTCCACCATACGTTTTGCCGATTTTATATTATGAGCCAAGCCTACCTGTACAAGTTTTTTCATTACAAACGGCTTAAACAGTTCAATTGCCATTTCCTTAGGCAAACCGCATTGGTAAAGCTTAAGGTTAGGCCCAACAACTATAACCGAACGACCGGAATAGTCAACACGCTTACCTAAAAGGTTTTGTCTAAAACGACCTTGCTTGCCTTTTAACAAATCGGACAGAGACTTTAAAGGTCTGTTGCCGGGACCCGTTACAGGGCGACCGCGGCGACCGTTGTCAATAAGAGCGTCCACCGCTTCTTGAAGCATACGTTTTTCATTTCTAACGATTATATCCGGTGCCCCAAGCTCCAAAAGACGCTTAAGACGGTTATTTCTGTTAATAACGCGGCGGTATAAATCATTTAAGTCAGATGTGGCAAAGCGTCCGCCGTCAAGCTGAACCATAGGGCGAAGATCCGGCGGTATAACCGGAATAGCATCCATAATCATCCAATCAGGCTTATTACCTGAAATTCTAAAACTTTCAATAACTTCAAGTTTTTTGATTAAACGAATGCGCTTTTGCCCTGCGGCGTCAACAAGCTGAGCTTTAAGCTCAACACTTTCAGCTTCCAAATCGATATTTTCCAGAAGCTCTTTTATAGCCTCCGCGCCCATGCCAACACGGAATGTAAGCCCGTATTTATCAATAGCATCCCTATATTCTTTTTCCGTCAAAAGCTGCTTATAGTCAAGTCCGGTACGACCTGTATCAAGTACTATATAAGATGCAAAATATAAAACCTTCTCCAAAACCCTTGGAGATAAACCAAGTATAAGCCCCATACGGCTTGGGATACCTCTAAAATACCAAATATGTGACACAGGAGCCGCAAGCTCAATATGCCCCATACGCTCTCTGCGAACCTTGGATTTAGTTACTTCAACCCCGCACCGGTCACAAATAACCCCTTTATAACGAATCCGCTTGTATTTGCCGCAATGACATTCCCAATCCTTTGCGGGACCGAAAATACGCTCGCAAAACAGCCCTTCTCGCTCAGGCTTCAAGGTTCTGTAATTTATGGTCTCAGGCTTTTTAACCTCACCTCTTGACCATTCCCTAATTTTTTCCGGAGAGGCAAGACCAATTCTTATGGAGTCGAAAGTGATAGATTGTTCGTTGGTTTGCGCCATAGATAAAAGCCCTCCTAAAATTTGTCTATTTCATCTTCATCATCAAAGCCCGGGTCGAACAGCTCTTCATCCAAAACTTCAATACTGTCTGACTTTAAAAGCTCGTTTTCGTCAATTTCTTCAGGGAAATCAGCCTCAGGAAAGTCAACTTCATCGTCAAAATCCATTTCAGGGTCTTCCGGCTCGTAGCTATCTTCCGTAAGAGCAATTTCATCATCTATATCCATATCATCCGCAAGAATATCAACATCATCATCTTGAAGATGATCTTCCTCATCCAACTCTTCTGTATCATCGTCATCTGAGAGCATGTCAATATCCATTAACGAAGGTTTTTTGATAAATGGGCTGGAATTATCGTCATCAGCCTCCCGCCCTTCTATATTGACAGACATATCTTCAAAATCTTCCACGGATTCCTTAATTTCCACTTCGGAATAATCTTCCAGAAGAACTCTAACATCAAGCCCAAGAGCTTGAAGCTCTTTAAGAAGAACTTTGAAACTTTCAGGAACCCCAGGCTCAGGCACATTTTCACCCTTAACGATTGCCTCGTAAGTTTTAACGCGGCCTATAATATCGTCGGACTTAACAGTGAGAATTTCCTGGAGAGTATAGCTTGCGCCATAAGCTTCCAATGCCCAAACTTCCATCTCCCCAAAACGCTGACCGCCAAACTGGGCCTTGCCCCCAAGAGGCTGCTGCGTAACAAGGGAATAAGGGCCTGTTGAGCGGGCATGAATCTTATCATCGACTAAATGATGCAGTTTAAGATAATGCATATAGCCTACTGTAACAGGGTTGTCGAAAGCTTCCCCTGTTCTGCCGTCTCTTAGCTGAATTTTACCATCTCTGGTAAGAGGCACACCTTTCCATTCATTCCTATTGTCCTTATTTTGCTCAAGAGCCTCCATAATATAATCATCAACCATACTATGCCATTTTTCATGGAATTTATCCCATTCCATATTGGCATAGTCGTTTGCCAGCTCTAATGTATCCATAATATCAAACTCGTTTGCCCCATCAAATACAGGTGTTGCCACCTTCCAGCCCAAAACTTTAGCCGCAAGCCCAAGGTGAACCTCCAAAACCTGCCCAATATTCATACGAGAGGGAACCCCTAATGGGTTTAATACAACATCCAAGGGTCTTCCGTTTGGCAAAAATGGCATATCCTCAACAGGGAGAACGCGAGAGATAACACCTTTGTTACCATGACGCCCTGCCATTTTATCCCCTACAGAAATCTTGCGTTTTTGAGCAATATAAGCCCTAACAAGCTGATTAACACCGGGAGGCAGTTCATCCCCATTTTCCCTGAGGAAAACTTTAACATCGACTACCGTGCCGGATTCACCATGAGGCACTCTAAGAGAGGTATCCCTAACTTCCCTTGCTTTTTCGCCGAAAATAGCGCGAAGAAGCCGCTCCTCTGCCGTAAGTTCAGTCTCGCCTTTAGGCGTTACTTTCCCTACAAGTATATCATTAGGCCCAACTTCCGCACCTATACGGATAACCCCTTTAGAATCTAAATCCCTAAGGGCTTCCTCGCCGATATTGGGGATATCTCTTGTAATTTCCTCAGGTCCTAACTTAGTGTCACGGGATTCAGCCTCATATTCTTCAATATGGATTGACGTATAAACATCCTCTTCCACCAGTTTTTCACTTAGGAGTATGGCATCCTCGTAATTAAACCCTTCCCAAGTCATAAAGCCTATGAGAGGGTTTCTCCCAAGGGCCAGCTCACCGTCTTGAGTGGATGGTCCGTCAGCAATAACATCCCCTGTTTCAACTATCTGCCCTTTTGTAACAATAGGCTTCTGGTCGATACAAGTAGATTGGTTAGAGCGGACAAATTTTGTCATTTTATATATATCTTTGCGCCCTGTTGCGGTTTTTATAACAATTTCATCAGCAGATAAACGCTCAACTACCCCAGCTTCTTTTGCGATAACACAAACACCGGAGTCGTATGCACATTTAAACTCCATCCCCGTGCCTATTATAGGCGAATCGGTTTTAAGAAGAGGTACTGCTTGACGCTGCATATTAGAACCCATGAGAGCCCTTGTAACGTCATCATTTTCAAGGAATGGGATTAAAGCCGTTGCCACAGAAACCATCTGCTTCGGCGAAACGTCCATTAAGTCTACCCTGGAAATAGCAAGCTCCGTAATCTCTTCACCGCGGCGGCAAGCCACCCTGGAAAGGACAAATTCACCGTTTTCTTTTAAAACAGTATTAGCCTGAGCAATTATGAATTCTTCCTCTTCGTCAGCGGTAATATAGCGGCATTCATCAGTAACTCTAGGCACAGCTCCATTATGATCCACCACTCTGTAAGGGGCTTCTATAAATCCGTATTCATTAATACGGGCATAAGTTGCCAAATTGTTTATAAGACCGATATTAGGTCCTTCAGGCGTCTCAATCGGACACATACGTCCATAGTGGGAGGAGTGAACGTCCCTAACCTCAAAGCCGGCACGCTCCCTTGAAAGACCACCGGGGCCAAGAGCCGACAGCCTTCTCTTATGAGTCAGCTCCCCAAGAGGATTAGTCTGATCCATAAACTGAGAAAGCTGGCTGGAGCCAAAAAACTCCTTAATAATAGAAGTAACCGGACGAATATTTATAAGAGCCTGAGGGGTTATAATATCCATATCCTGTATGGTCATACGTTCTCTTACAACTCGCTCCATCCTTGCAAGACCAATTCTAAATTGGTTTTGCAAAAGCTCACCAACGCAGCGTATACGGCGGTTGCCTAAATGGTCGATATCATCAATATTGCCTATGCCATAATCCAAATTTATTACATAGTTAATAGAAGCCACAATGTCAGGCACAGTAATATGCTTAGGCAAAAGCTTAGGTATATTCATAAGAATAGCTTCTTTTAAATCTTTTGGGTCTTCATTGGCTTCCAAAAGTTCTTTAAGAACAGGAAAATGAACCCCTTCATTTATGCCAAGCTCTTTTGCCGAAAGACCAAAAGGCTTTATAAAACCGTCAATTTTAACAGTGGAGTTGGATATAACCTTAATTGCCTTACCATCAATAGCTACAAGCAAGGCATCAACCCCTGCATTTTGCAAGTCATCGGCAAGTTGCGCGGTAATAATATCACCCTCTGACGCCAAAATTTCACCACTTAGAGGGCAAACCACAGGCTGTGCCAATTTAAAACCTTTAACACGACCTTTAAAACTTAATTTTTTATTAAATTTATACCTGCCGACCTTAGCTAAGTCATATCTCTTAGGGTCGAAGAACATGCTGTTTAAAAGACTTGCGGAACTTTCCACCGTAGGAGGCTCCCCCGGGCGGATACGTCTGTATATCTCTAAAAGACCTTCTTCATAATTTTTAGAAATGTCCTTTTCAATAGTGGCTATAATCTTTGGTTCATCGCCAAAAAGACCTACAATCTCCTCATCGGAAGATATGCCAAGAGAGCGCAAAAGAACCGTGACAGGAACTTTCCGTGTCCTGTCAACTCTTACACTAAAAACATCTGACGAGTCAGTCTCATATTCAAGCCAGGCACCACGGTTAGGTATAACCGTTGTAAACATCAACTCTTTGCCCAATTTATCCCGCTGGATATCATAATAAATCCCCGGAGAACGGACAAGCTGGCTTACTATAACCCTCTCAGCACCATTTATAATGAAGGTTCCCGTATCAGTCATAAGAGGGAAGTCACCCATAAAGAGCTCCTGCTCTTTAATCTCGTCAACTTCCTTATTACGAAGACGAGTTTTTACACGCATTGGCGCAGCATAGGTAGTATCTCTTTCCTTACATTCCTCGATGGAGTATTTCGGCTCATTATCCAGCCTGAAATCAACAAATTCCAGCACTAAATTACCGTTATAATCCGTAATGGGAGAAATATCCTGAAATACCTCTTTAAGCCCTTCTTCCAGAAACCATTTGTAACTGTCTTTCTGCACCTCAATCAAATTCGGCATAGAAAGAACCTCATCAATCCTGGAATAGCTCATACGCCCGGAAAGGCCTTGCCCTACGTAACGCACACGGTTTTTCTCCATTAAAATCACCCCTTAGCGTTTTAGAAGTTTTCTGTATAAACACAAACACAAAAAAGTACCGAGATATTGAATTTCAACATTTCGGTCTATCTGATTTCAAAATTAACGATTATGGCTTGAGAGAAATTGTCATTCGTTAGGTTTTCCTTTTTTAAAAACATAATGCTAAACATTGGTAAGTATATATGTTATACTTATAAGAAAAAATACATATACTATAATTAAATTGCCGGACAAAATTTTTGTAAAAAAATGTTGAAATTGTTTAATAACTATGATATACTATATCTATATTGCCGTATTTTGGCATTTAAGGATACATTTAAGTATTATACCAGCTTGTGGCACCTCTGTCAAGGCTTATTTTTATATGGGGAAAAAAATATTAATACACTGAATACCTACCCTTTGATAACTTAGTTGTCAGAGGGTTTTTTATGTTCACCAATCACCAAATAAAGCTATTTGTAATAAGTATAGTATATATAGCCGTTCAACTTAAAAACACACTATAACTGCTTTATATGAGGAGGAAAAAATATGATTGATTCAAGAAATATTTCTGACCTGCATCCAACCTTGCAGCGTGGTGCCAATGAACTTATAAGAAGGATGAAGGAACTTGGATATCCTGTAGGGATTTCTTCCACTTATAGAGATAATGAGGCACAGGATTATTTATACGCCCAAGGCCGTACACGTCCAGGTGCTATTGTTACCAATGCCCGCGCCGGCGACTCTATGCATAATTATAAATTGGCTTTCGATATTTTCAAAAATATTAAGGGTTATGAATATTCCGATTATAATTTTTTTGATACCGCCGGAAGGATTTGGACTGAAATGGGAGGTGAATGGGGCGGCAGCTGGACTACTTTTGTGGATAAGCCCCATATGCAATTTACCGGCGGTCTTAGCTTAGCTGATTTAAAAGCAGGAAAGAGACTCGCCAATGACGCAAAAATGTATTGGGAAACTAAAATAGAAGATATGAAAAAACCGGAAGGAGATGAACATTTGCAGCCGCGATTTAATTTCATACACGAATTGCCCTATTGGGCTGAACCGACTATATCAAAGCTTATGCGCCTTGGTTATTTAAAAGGTGACGAAAAAGGAAGGCTTAATCTGTCTGAAGATATGGTTAGGATATTGGTTATTAATGACAGAGCAGGGCTGTATAAGTAAATATAGGCAATAAACTTGAAAAACATAACAAAATCCCCTATAATAAACAAAATAAGATATAGGGGGTTTTTATATGAAAGAAGCCTTACGTGATTTAATCAAAGAACTTGCCGCAATAGACAGTATCTCTGGTCAGGAGCAGCAGGTAGTCCGGGCTCTACTTAAACATCTTAAGCCTCTTGCAGACGAGGTTAGCGTTGATTGTTTTGGCAATATTATCGCTGTTAAAAACGGCACAAAATCAGGTCCCAGTGTGCTTATAGCCGCACATACAGACGAAATTGGCGCCATCGTTAAAAGCATCGAGCCAAATGGATGGATTCGTTTTGAAAAAATCGGCGGCGTTGGCGATGCCCTGATTTTAGGTCGCCAAGTTTCCGTTAAAGGTCATTTTGGTATTGTTGGGGTAAAAGCCGGTCACTTCATGACCCAGAAGGAACGAGGGGAAGTCAAGCCTCATAGCGATTTATACATCGACGTAGGCTGCAACAGTGATGAGGAAGTGGCTAAACTTGGCATCAAACCAGGGGATCAAATTTGCCAATGGCCTTATTATAATGAATTTACTAACACTGACCTTCTCTGCTCAAAAGCCCTTGATAACCGTGTCGGCTGTGCTATTTTGGTACAGCTCCTTAAAGAACTTCAAAGCCAGACCTTTGGAGGCACTCTTTACGCCGTCTTTACCGTACAGGAGGAAATAGGGCTTAGAGGCGCACAGGTAGCCGCTTATAATATTAAGCCTGATTACGCCATAGCACTAGATACAGTGCCTTCAGGGGATACGCCCGATGTTAATTTCATTAAAGAGCATCCTGTGGCAATCGGCAAAGGACCTCTTTTGCAGCTTATGAGCCGCTCTTTTATTATGAATCCAATTATGAAAAAACTCATGATAGAAGTCTGCGACCGCTCCAATGAACCTTATCAGCTGGCACTTTTCACCGGCGGCAACACCGACGCAGCAGCAATGCACCTTGAGGCAGGCGGCATACTCTCGGCGGCACTTACCATCCCCCGCCGCTACTCTCACTCACCGGTGGAAGTACTTGATATTAACGATTGCATCTCGTCTTTGAATATTCTTAAACAGTTTACTTTAGATATGGGCAGTTTTGATAAACCGGCTTTTGAGGATGTAGAATAGGATTGAATACATAAAAGAATCAAGGTTTATAGTAAGCCTTGATTCTTTTATGTGAAACTGCCATCGAATTTAAATATATTTTACTTCAGAAAGCTTATTGTATGCTTCCAATATTGTTTTTTCATCAAAGTGAGGCTTTATTTCATGGACTTTGCTGATTATGCTCTCTTGGGTACCCGGTATTTTGTTTTTCAAATAAAGCTGATTGATAAACACAATAGTCGAGTACAACTCTAAAGTTTTTGCAAGTTTTCCATCTGTAAAATTTAAAACCTCTTGTATTTTCTCCTTGTCTTGGCTAGACAATAAAACCATAAATAGGGTCACGTATTTTATATACCTTATCTAATTTTGACTTTTGCGGCACTAAATAAGCCTCCTTGATATAGTATATATTAATCTCTCTCTATCTAAAATTATAACTCGTTTCAGAGTACAGCGCAATATAAACAGAAACCCCTGAAAAGTTAAGCTTTCAGGGATTTCTGCTTATATGCTTACAACCCTAAAACCCTACTAATATTCCCACAAAACACAGCTTCCTTCTGCTCCTCCGGTACCTGAATCCCTTTTACCCTCTCAATCTCAAGGCTGGGATCCATATAAGGGGCACAGCTTCCGTATATTACATTTTTCCCATTACCTGCATTTAACATTCTCTCAATAAAGTCCCTGCGATAAACTCCTGATAAATCGAAGAGAACGTTAGGGGCATCCAGTGCTACAAATAGGGCATCATCTATACTGCCGCCGCTTATATCCAGCTGAGCGGCGTGGGTAGCTATAAATGTAACCTCAGGAAAGCGGAGTGCAAGCTCCAGCATTTGAAGAGGCTCCGACACATTAGGGTATCCTACGGAAACATAGACAGGGAATTTCATATTTTTAGCAGCAATAATAGTTTTGTTTACCATTTCGCTGTGTATAGGATAGGTTTCCTCCCAAGGGTGAAGATGGATGCCTGCAAGTCCGTATTCAGCAGCTTTTTCCACCTGCTCAGGGGCATTTTTCTCCCAAGGGTTTACACGCCCAAATCCAATAAAGCGGTCGTCCCCTTTAATACTGGCAGCAAGGTCTTGATTAGCACGATCAAAATTATAATCAATCGGAAATAGAGGACGGACAATGGCTTTATCAATTCCCAGCCGTTTCATTTGCGCCCCATAGGCTTCCAAGGACAGGCTGTTGTGCATCAATGATTCCCCAACGAAAACACAAGCGTCAATAATCATATCGCCATCCCCCTTACTTTCTTAAGACCTAAAATCCTCGCAATATTTTTATAAAGAATAAGCTCCTCATCTTCTTTTTTCAATCCAAGATTGGTAATTTTTGCCAAATCTGAAATCGGGTCACCTGCAGGGTTGTCCGATGCGAAAACTATCCGATCAGCTCCAAGAATATCAATTGCCTTAAGGATAAGATCAGGATATGGGCAAGATGATGTGTCAAGATAAACATTAGGGCACTTTTTTGCCATAAGAATACTGTCATCCCCATGGAAAAAGCCTCCCATATGGCAGATAAACACTACCTCCGGCTGCATTAAAAGCCCTCTGGCAATCTGCAATGGCTGTGCCGCAACTCTATCACAGCAATGAGAAAAAATAGGCAGCCCCAGTTCACCGGCACGCTTTAAAACCCTTTGTGCAGGCTTATTATAAGCTTTAGCACCGTTAGAGATAGGGTGAAGCTTAAAACCGCTTATTTCCGGAAAGGTTGCGGCGTATTCCATCGCCTCAATGGTTTTATCACCGCCGTTAGGGTTAATACGGGCAAAGCCAAGGAGTCTGTCAGGATATTTGCGTACAGTTGCAGCCAAGCTGTCAATTGCATCCGGATTAGTAGGTGCCTCGATAAACGATGTTACCAAAGTAAGGTCTATACCGGCAATATCCATCAAAGAGATAACCAGCTCCGCCGGTGTATGCCACGCAGCCATTGGATGTTCCTCCACATGACCATGAGCGTCTATAATCATATTTTTCCTCCTCATTATTAAAATTAGCCCTAAGGGTAAACTTTAAGCAAAAACTCATGAAGCTCTGTAAGTTTATTAGGAATATCTATATCTTGAGGGCAAAGAGGGGCGCATTGACCGCAATTTATGCATTTATCTCCGGCTTTTTTAAGCTCTAAGAAGTCTTTATAATCAGCATTTGCCCGGAAATTATTGCCAAATAGCTGCTGGATATTGTAAATAGAGAATATTCCGGGAATATCAACACCATACGGGCAATCCATACAATAGTTACAGGCTGTACATGGTACAGATTTTACGCTTTTTAAAACATCTACGGCAGAAGCAAACATCTCCTTTTCGCCAGACGAAAGTTTTTTAGGCACCTTAAAGGTTTCAAGATTATCCTCTACCTGATCCATATGGCTCATACCTGAAAGTATAACAGGGGTGTTATCCAAATCCATACACCAGCGCATAGCCCACGCCGCAGGGCTTAATTTGCTGTCCAGGGCAGTCATAAGCTCACTTACTCTTGGCGGCGGATCTGCCAAAAAGCCGCCCCTGACAGGCTCCATTACAATACAGGGGATTTTTTTCTCAGCTAAAATATCAAAATAAGCTTTTGCCCCTATCATTTCATAATCAGCGTAATTTATTTGAATTTGCACAAAATCCCAATCAAATTCATCTACCAATCCTTTAAAAGTTTCGAGGTCTCCATGATATGAGAAGCCCAAAAATTTAATGCGGCCTTTTTTCTTCTCTTCCAATAGCTGCTCCATAGCTCTAAGTTTTTTTGCAGCATTCCAGCGTCCTCCATTAAGAGCGTGGAGCATATAAAAATCAATCATCTCTACACGGAGCCTATTAAGCTGCTCTTCAAAAATTTTAATTACGTCCTTTTCCTGATTTGCGAGCCAAATTGGCAGTTTCGTGGCTATGTAGAAGCTGTCTCTTGGGTATTTGGACAAAACCTCGCCCATAAAAGATTCCGATTCTTGATTTAGATAAATATAAGCCGTATCAAAATAGTTTACTCCGCCTTTGAATGCTGCATCAACCATTGCCTCTGAAGGTTCTCTGTCAATTTTTCCATCAATTGTAGGAAAGCGCATAGCACCATATCCCAGTCTTGATACAGATATGCAGCCCCAATGCTTTACTTTCGTAAGCTCCATTAAAATCCCTCCCTAATAATTCGTTATATCTGTTTAACTATATATTAAGAATAGCATAGGACAAGACACTCGTCAAAGAAAATAAACATATGTTAAATATTCCAAAAGCCCATAGGAGAGGTTACAAGTTTCTAAGCTTCAAAGCAGTTAAATCAGGATTAACTTTTTTTAACAACATAATAATTTGATTTTAGCTAATACTTATACTGTGCTAAACTTAGCACATATATATCGGAGGTGTCAGGCTATATGAACGGCAATGCAAGTATAACGGTTTAGCTGTTATAGTATGTATTGATTGTAACAGCTAGACTATTCGAATAGATAATAGGGTGCCCGCTTTTTAGCGGGCACCACAGGCTGAAGATAAAATCTTCAGCCTGTTCGAAAAAATGGCTTTGCCATTTTTTCGAGGTACTTAAGGTGCGAATCCGCTTGCAAGGCTTTGCTTCGCAATCCCTTGCGGGCAGCGGATTTCCCTCGGTCAGGCAAAGCCCGACCTATGGATTTAAATTGGGAAACCTACGGTTTCCCAAACCCTTCCCTTTCATAAATAAAGGGTTTGCCTTCAGTTTAGGGTGTCCGCTTTTTAGCGGGCACCTTTCTAATAGGCTGCCACAGTAATAATTTTAATTAATATACCCGTACGCTAATATATTTACACAGCTTAAAAATAATAATTATGTAATACCGAGAGGATTTTATTATGCAATTCAAAGACTGGAACTTTGAACATACTTACACGAAGCTTCCTGAAATATTTTTCCAAAATCAAATGCCGGCAGCTGCCCCTGCTCCGCAAATAGTTATTTTTAATCAAGGGCTTTCCCAAACTTTAGGATTAAACACAGACAAATTAAAAATTACTCCACAAATTTTTGCAGGCAGCGAACTGCCTTATGGGGCTAAGCCCATATCCCAGGCTTATGCCGGATATCAATTCGGTCATTTTGCTATGCTTGGTGATGGCCGAGCTGTTTTACTTGGAGAACATATTGCGCCGGATAATCGCAGATTTGATATTCAATTAAAGGGATCAGGCAAAACCCCTTATTCCCGGCGAGGCGATGGGCAGGCTGCCCTCTTGCCTATGCTTAGGGAGTATATTATTAGTGAGGCAATGTTCTTTTTAGGTATTCCTACAACCCGTTCTTTGGCAGTTGCACTTACCGGCAAAGATGTTATCAGAGAAAAAGTTTTACAAGGTGCTGTTTTAACACGAGTGGCATCAAGTCATATTAGGGTGGGTACTTTCAATTATATATCCGCTTTCGGCACACTTGAAGATCTGTGCAAACTCTCAGACTACTGCATCTGGCGTCATTTTCCTTGGCTTGAAAACTCAGATAACAAATATCTTTTGTTTTTAAGGGAAGCTGCACATCTCCAAGCATCTTTAATCGCTAAATGGCAGTTGGCTGGCTTTGTTCATGGTGTAATGAATACAGATAATATGGCAATTTCAGGTGAAACGATAGATTATGGTCCTTGTGCCTTTATGGATTTTTATAACCCTGATACAGTTTTCAGCTCAATTGATATTGAGGGACGCTACGCATATAAAAACCAGCCGCTTATAGGAGCCTGGAATTTATCCAAATTAGCTGAAGAATTATTGCCCTTAATTGATGAAAACCAGAATATGGCTGTGGAGCTGGCACAAAAGGAGATAGATAATTATTGGAAATGCTATAACGAAAACTGGCTTGCCGGTATGCGGTCTAAATTAGGAATTGTCTGTGATGAGCCTGAAGATACCCGCCTTATTGAAGAATTATTGGATTTGATGGAAAAGAATAATTTAGATTACACAAATACCTTTCGCGCTCTGTCCTCTGCAAATAATAAAACTTCATCATTATTTGAAATACCCGAATTTATTCTCTGGCATAAAAAATGGCAGTTCAAAATAGAAAAACAGCCACAAAGCCTAGATCATAGTATTGAAATGATGAATAAGCATAACCCTGCCGTTATTCCAAGAAATTATCGTGTGGAAGAAGCCCTAACAGCAGCGGAAAATGGTGATTTTTTAGTTATGGATAATCTCCTTCATGCTTTAAGCAAACCCTTTGAAGAGTCCGAAATTTACTCAAGTCCTCCTAAACCATCTTCTTGCAGATATAAAACATTTTGTGGTGTTTAGATGTAAAAAGCCCGCATTTCTCATATATTGCTTTATATCTTGGAAATCCAAGCAGCATTAATAAAGTTGCAGTTGACAGATATTCTGCCCTAGTGATACAATTACATTAATTGTGTACTATGAAGGTACACGCGCAGGAAATTTAGCCATATAGGTAATAGTCATAATTTAACAGACAAAGCAAACATAATAATGCCATGAAGGTATTTATGCGGTAAAAACTGCATATTTGACTTTTGGCATTTTTTATTTTCAAAAAATTTGCAATAAAGGAGTATGTACCAGTATGAAAACCCTATATTTTGAATGCGGCATGGGTGCAGCCGGTGATATGCTGATGGCTGCGCTTCTGGAATTACATGATAACCCTGATGAATTTTTGAAAACCTTAAACAGCGCAGGTATCCCAGGTGTGACCGTAACAACCTGCCCCTCTGTAAAATGCGGCATAACCGGTACACATATCACGGTTAAGGTTAATGGTCAGGAGGAACACTCTCATGACGATGCCCATAAACATCATCATGATCACTCTCACGAACACCATCACAGCCACGAAAGCCATCATGAGCACAATCACAGTCATGAACATCATGAACATGAACACAATCATAACCATGAACATGAACACAACGCCCATCATCATAGCAGCTACGCAAACATTGAGCACCTGATAAGCCATTTGCACATATCAGACTACGTAAAGCATAATGCCCTCGCTGTATACAAATTGATTGCCGAGGCGGAAAGCCATGCCCATGGTGTTCCGATTACTCAAATCCACTTTCATGAGGTGGGGGAAATGGATGCGGTTGCCGACATTGTTGGTGTTTGTATGCTGATAGAGGAGTTAGCACCGGAAAAAATCCTCTCCTCGCCGATTAATGTAGGCAGTGGATATGTACGCTGCTCACATGGAGTTTTGCCAGTCCCCGCGCCGGCGACTGCTTTTATTTTGAAAAAAGTGCCTATTTACAGCGACCATATTCAAGGGGAACTATGTACCCCGACAGGTGCAGCTTTGTTGAAGCATTTCGCAAGCGAATTTCGCGGGATGCCGATGATTTCCGTAGGCAAACTCGGCTATGGCATGGGTACAAAGAATTTTGAAAAGGCAAACTGTGTGCGTGCGTTTATAGGTGAAGCAGATTATAAATGCGACGAAGTGATTGAACTGGTCTGCAATTTGGATGATATGACCCCTGAAGCCTTGGCTTTCGTACAACAGCATTTGATGGATGATGGGGCTTTAGATGTATACATTACGCCAATCATCATGAAAAAAGGTCGGCCCGGTTTTATCCTGACCTGTATGTGCCGTGTTTCAGACCGTGAACGAATGCGCTTTTTGATTTTCAAACATACTACCACTCTCGGCATGAGGGAGTATTACACAAATAACCGCTATGCCCTGCAGAAGGAAGATAGTATAGTCAAAACTCAGATGGGTAATGTACGTGTAAAAACTTCCCACGGCTATGGTGTGAAAAAAAGCAAACCAGAGTACGATGATATTGCGAAAATCGCAAAAGAGCATAATATATCCATTCAAGATGTATTACAAAAATTAGAGGTGGAATAACAATGAACGGTACAACAAAAAACCTTACCCTTTCCGCAATGTTTATTGCCCTTGCTATTATTTTACCATATATTGCTATGCAAAATCCGGTGATTGCACAGACAATGCTTCCGATGCATTTTCCTATTCTCCTATGTGGTCTTATATGCGGGCACAGATATGGTCTGATAGTTGGTTTTATATCCCCATTAATGCGCGGTTTTATGTTTGGGATGCCTCCTTTGTTCCCAATGGGTACTGCTATGGCTTTTGAGCTGGCTACATACGGCTTTGTTGCCGCACTTGTTTATTATGGTCTTCGTCGGAGTGCTTCCAGCTTGGTTTCAGTGTATGCCGCATTAATCGCCGCAATGATTGCAGGCAGGATTGTATTTGTTGCAGCGTGGATTTTATTTGTTGGGGTCATAAGAGGTGATGAAGGATTTTCGTGGTTAGCTTATGCCACTACTTTTTTCACTGTTGATGTTGTGCGTGGACTGCCCGGTATTGCTGCACAGCTTATCTTAATCCCGGTATTGGTTGTTGCGCTGCAGCGTACTGGTCTTTTAGTGTCCAATGAAGGATAGTATGATAGAAACCATCTGCCGTGAAATTGAAAAAATCCACAGGGAAAAAGGTTATGTACTTCTCGCCATAGACGGCAGATGCGGCTCCGGCAAAACCACGCTGGCAGCGCATTTGCAAAGGATTTTCCAATGTGAAGTAATCCACATGGATCATTTTTTCCCAAGGCTTGAGCAGCGGACTGCAGAGCGCCTTAACGAACCGGGCGGTAATCTCGACCGAGAACGCTTTCTGGAGGAAGTTATTGCGCCATTGAAGAGCCGTAAGGCGTTTTCTTACCGACGCTATGACCCCCGCATACATGAAATGGCAGAAGAGTTCCAAATACAGCCCTGTGACGTAATTATCATCGAAGGTTCGTATAGTTGCCATCCGGCTTTATTTGACAATTACGACCTGAGAGTCTTTCTGAGCGTCGATATGCCTGAGCGTTTGCGCCGGATTAAGGAGAGAAACGGCGAAGATGGCTTAAAGCAATTCCGGGAAAAATGGATACCTATGGAGGAGTATTATTTTTCCGCATTTAATTTGGAAGATCGCTGTGATTTTGTTTTTAAGACAGGTTGATAAATTCCATCTCTCATATATATACTGAAACAACCCCAAAACACTAACAAAAGCTTGCTGTTTTTCCGTTACTATTTTGAAGTAATTTGTCACTATAATAACAGTTCTAAAATGATACCGCCCCCTTAGGTCAAGGAGAGTCGACAAGTAACTTTATGGAGGAAAAATAATGAACAATACTTTTTCAAATAAATTCATCGCTGATGAGAAAAATCTTGCACTATTAAAAGAAACAATGTGGGGACCCAACGCAATACGGCAAGCCGAGGAATTGTCATCACATTTTCGCATTACAAAGGATATGAAAATCCTTGATTTAGGATCTGGAATGGGCTTGTCCGCGTTGTATTTGGTGCAGCAATATGGTGCAAACGTTTTTGCCACCGATTTATTTGCTGACCCGACTGAAAATTATGAGAGATTTCAATCCCTTGGCATTGCGGATAAAATTATTCCGATGATTCTGGACGCAACACAGCCCTTGCCTTTTGCAAAAGGTTACTTTGATGTGATTTTTTCGGTAGGTGCATACAATATGTTTGGCGATAACGAGGAAATGCTGCCAAGGTTAATTCCTTATGTGAAAAAAGGCGGCTATATTGCCGTTGCGTTCCCCGGATTGAAATATGATTTTGGTGACAATGTTCCGCCGGAAATGCAGCCGTTCTGGGAAGTTCCTGAGGTTGCGGAAACTGTCCGTGGCACAACATGGTGGAAGGATTTATTCAACAAGGCAGAGGGCATAGAAATTGTAACCATCAGCGAAATGGCTTGTCACGACATAGCTTGGGAAGAATACCTTGCAAGCCTTGACCCCTGTGGTGAATACAAATGGGGCGAGGACAAGTGGACATTGGATATGAAAGCAGCAGAAGATGGGAAGTATTTTAATACAATTCAGTTGATTGCTAAAGTCCTCTAAGTATAAGCAAACTACCGTGTAAGCCCTTGCAGTACCAACAACTGTATAATCATCGTGATTAGCTATATTTACACCGAAAGAAAAGCGAATACCAATTACCAATGCCCTGTGCAGGTACTCGCTTTTCTTGTTCTTATTCTTATGTTCAAGGCAACTGCTCCCCTTGGTTTGGCTCTTTCATACTCTTGGTAAGCATTAGCCTTAGTAACTTATCTTGAAATGTTCCCTTACTGCTGTGGTTAAATCGTACTTTCATAATGAATGTTTGGTTATTTATCCGCATTGCTAACGTACCGTCCTGGCGACCTTGGCAATGGCATCCTTATTTATGGATACTAAAGGAAATATCGCCAATAGCCTAAACGAGAGATTTCAAAAACTAGGCTCCTAAATGCAAATCGTAGGCATTTGGGTTTTTAGACAAAAAAATAGAATCGGGGTTCTCTGAAAACCCTGATTCTATCAGTCTTTGAAGCTAGAAGGTACCACCCGGATTTGAACCGGGGGTGGAGGAGTTGCAGTCCTCTGCCTTACCACTTGGCTATGGTACCGTATAAGCTCCCCGAGTAGGATTTGAACCTACGACCCTCCGGTTAACAGCCGGATGCTCTACCGCTGAGCTATCGAGGAATAGTATATTATAGTTAGTTTTGCTACACAAAAACTTCATTGGACAATCAGGGAAGAAACGCATATGCGCTTCTCCCTGTTCACATTTTACCTCTATTTTTTCTAATTGTCAATGGCTGGCAAGTTGTTTTTCTCACGAAATTTCTCAAGATATAACTTAAATAATTTTGAAAAATTTCCTGATTCCAATTCATCTATGGCACTGTCTTTTAGTACATAACGTCCATCATCGCCTTTATCAAACCAGCCGTAATAATTTCTTGCAAGGGCATTGCCTATACCTGCGCTTCCAATATATTTATCTTTAAGCTCTTTCGGGGTTAAATTACCTTCAATATACATTGCCGCCGCTATGGCTATGCATTTTTCTCTATAGGCTGTGGCAATTTTTTTCCGGGTGCTGCCTCCTGCATTAAGCTCAATAGAGCGTTTTTCCGCTTCTTTTGTCACTTTGCTTTTACGGATATTTTTACGCGGGATATCTTTGCTTGTGGGAATATGCATAATATCCACATAAGAAAGTTCTCCCAAAGTTACATAAATAAGACCAAAATTAAGGATTTGTGCAAGTTTCCTAATCTTAGCCGCATCCTTTCTGAGCTGCTTAGGCTTTGGAATAGCTATATATACCTCATCAGCAAAGTTTTGCCTATCCATAACTTGAAAAAGAAGCTTTGCGTTAAAGCCTCTTTTTATCTCAACCGCTATTAGATAATCTTCTTTGCGAGCCACAATATCGCAGCCTTTAACCTCGCAGTTAACTGTATAGCCCAAGGACTCAAAATGTTTAACTACAGATTCGCTTAGATCCACTTCTTTCAATATAATTACCTCATGCGCCTTCGCTGCTTTTATCCTGTCCCAACTTCAATAATCTCTGCCCTGGGCGGCAATGTTATAATGCGCTCAACTTCTATACGGCTTTCCTCCATACTGTTTACACGTATAACATGCTCAATTACAGTCGCTTGCCCAAGAGTGCCGTGCTGTACAGTCCTCCTGTGGGGAGGTCTTTGTTGAGGATTATGGATATATTCAACAGGAGGCTCAATTTCCGTTGTGAACCGCCGCTCTTCAACTGTCCTTACGGATATAAGGGGTCTGTCAACATTTAAACGGATAACATCCCCGGGATGTATTGGAGTCCCCGTATCCATATTAGGGTTTAAAAGAAGAAGCTCATGTAAGCTCATTCTGGCACGAGAAGCAATAATACCTAAACTGTCTCCCGGCACTACTATATAATCCTGAGCCGTCTCCAATGTTGAAGTAAGTATCTGCAAAGCCGTATCAATATCGTCGAGTTCTTCCTCCCCTATATAAACAACAGTGCTTTGAACATCTTCCACAAAACCGGTTTCCACAAAGGTCACTCCCTGACCCAAATGAGGCTCTTTTAGAGAATTTAGTATTCTATCAGCTTCGTATTGGCTTCTTAGGGTTGTCATCATTGTCCCCATGACACTTATGGCTACAGCTTCAACTCTATATGTAAGTGCTTCACCTATGTGCAAAATCGCTTCATCTACAGGCTGGTGATACCTTGTATTGACACGTATTGGCACAAACTCAATTTCTTCATTAACAAGTATGCGCGTACCAAGTATATTCTCTATCCGAAGTATGGCTTGCCTTTCAAGCTCTTCATTTACATCCTCGCTGCCCATTCGTATTATAGCCACTTGCTCCCCATCTACAGTAATTGAGAAAGCATTATCCCTCATCAAGAAATAGAGAAGTCCGCCTAAAGCTACTATGATAACTACAGCCACTGCTCCTAACGCCGCTGCTCTGGCTCCCTTACCTTGCCGGATTGTCGCTGCAATTCCTGTCCAAATTCCAAGTGCTGCTATCCAGAGCCCAAATTGATAGGCTTTTCTAACAATACGCTGCAAAATATTGCCTTTTCTTGCAGGTTTTATCTTCTCTCTGAAGCTGTGAGGGCTTTTTACCCCTTCGGCTTTTATTTTTTTGCCCGGACTCTCTCTTTCCGGAAGTTTTTTAAAGATTTTTTTGTCAAAACCTTCCTTCCGGTTCAATTCACTTTTAGAAAGCCTAGCCCCTGAGGGCTTTTTATCAAAAGGCTTTCTACTAATAGATCCTTGAGGGCTTTTTATGTCGCTTAAAGGTATAGGCTCAAGGGGCGGCGCACCGCGAGACATATTCTTTAGGGGCTGCGACCCCAACCCGGCACTGCCCCTAAGTTTTTCATTATTATTCTTTTTATTAGTAGTTTTGGATTTTTTGCTCATACTGCTTGCTCCCGCTTAGCTCTTAGAGCCTGTTTAGTATCTCCATTCCACTATGCTTTTGGCAAATTTTCCGTCATGCTTTGTCAGCACCTCCCAGCAGAATATCTTCGATTATGCGGCGGCGGCGTTTGCTACCCATTGAAACTTTGTTTCAATGGGTTCCCGCTTTCCTGCCTAACAAAAAATTTACCAAAAAGCCTTCCGAAAGCGAGATATTAAACAGACTCCTACATAGGTAGTACGACAAAACCCTCTATTTCCCTGGAGTCAAGATGCAGCCGTACTCTGGAATTAAGCCTAAGATTGTGTACATCAAAGGCACCGTCTATTACGTGATAGCGAACTACTTCTCCTCCTGTTTGAATCAGCATAATACTGGTACCTGTGCGAGTAATGTGAATTTCACTTATAATACCATCAGCAGAACCCCTTGTACCATAAGCAAAACCTTCTACGACTCTGGAGTATTCAGCAATTAAGTCAAGAGTATCGCCGATTCGTATATCCCTAAAACGAACGTTGCCTGCAGCACCTTGCCTTGTTAAACGGGTATCATCATTTACCACAAGCTCATGAGTATTACCCTGCCGATCCTCCACTATAAAATAATTTGTACCCAAAGTTGTTTCGGTTCTTCTATCTAAAACGGTAACAACCATATGACGCTCCCGCTCTTCAATATCTAAGCTATGAGCTGCGTTGCCGCGAATCCTTGCACTTATCACATCATTCACCGAAATATCTTGGAGGGTTATATTGCTGCCTCCTCTGGAAATCGCAGTGTTTGCGTTTACCGTTAAAGTTTCACGTTGAGTTATAATAAAACCATGAGGATTTAAAATACGTATTTCTACTGTAACTGTATTTTGACCTCGGGCATAAACCGTACCTTGAAGTATTCTCTCCTCAACATTAGCAGGCAGCGGAGGCGTGGCAGTTTCAGTTGCCGCTTGATTAGAACCTGCTGGAGATGCCGCAGATTGTGCCTGCAGGTCAATAATCGCTCCATCCCTTGTTATACCTACTATCGGCATACCTTCTTCAAGGTTGTGTATAGTGCGTCGCTGTCCATCAACAAAAATATTGGGAACGGGAGCCATGCCTAATATCCTTATTTCCCCTGATGAAAGACGCATCTGCAATGCGTTAATATTCGTATGCACACGCTCAATCACACCGGAAATACTATCAATTGATACAGTGCCGGTGCCTCCATGGGAAGTCACATTTGATACATTTGCAGTCCCCTGATTAGCTTGATTTGCGGCAAGACCTAAAGAGCGTTCTAAAAGCACTGCCATTGCCCCTCGGGTTACTATACCGTTAGGGTTGAAATTATTGCCCGGCTCACCGGATATTACTCCAAGACTTCTCAAATAATATACGTAAGGTCTAAAAGCAGCTTGAATCCTTCCAGCATCTGTAAAATCAGGGTTGAAACTAAAATTCCTCGCCTCATTGCCAAGTCCCATTAGTCTGACAAGATATACCGCAACTTCCTGACGAGAAAGAGCCCTAAGACTTTCCGCATCACCTGAACGTACAATGAAATTGCCTAAGTCAGATTCGGTAAATATACCCCTTTCGAGGAGAAAAGCTATTTCCCGGTCAGCATTGGCATTCCAGCGGTTGTAAGTTGCTGCCCTTGCCGCCACAGTTGATCCATAGGTTTCATAAGCCGCATCAAGCAGGGCGTATGTGGCACCTGCCGCCGAAGCCAGTATACGGCTGGTTTCAAATTTGTCAATAGGAGCGTCCGGTCTAAACTCCCCTGCGATTGTAGTCATGTGACCGGCATCAACCATCCCTCGTATGGCACTGTGAGCCCAATGGGTTACCGTCACATCGCTAATGGCTGCAGCTCCAAAAACAGTGCTGCCAAAAGCGAACGACAATATTAGAATAAATGCGACAATTTTCTTCATATATATTCCTCCAAAATTATACAAATACATTTGTTTACATTTTAGACTAAAATATGATATAATGCAAGCAATTCTGTAAAAAAATCTTAATTTAGCGGCATATTTTCACAAAAACTTGTGCGAAAATATGTTCATACTATTTAGAGTGTGAGAAAAGGATAAAAATTATGCGAGCTAGAAAAAAGAAATGGGCCACAGATGAGCTTAACGAAAATGAGCTGATTGTCGACAATGCAAGGGCTTGCAAAGGCAGTTGGGAACAGGTTTTTGGTAATACTAACCCTATTTATTTGGAAATAGGCTGCGGCATGGGCAGCTTTATTGTTGAGAATGCAAAAAAATACTCTAATATAAACTTTATCGGTCTTGAACGGGAGAAAATGGTTATTGTATCCGGGGCGAGAAAAGTTAGGGAGTACAACGAGACCATGCCTGAAAACCTTATTGGAAATGTTCGTTTTGTAATGGGAGACGCCGCTGGGCTTAATGAAATTTTCGCCGCTAATGATATTTCACGGATTTATCTTAATTTTTCCGACCCCTGGGGCAGGCGTAAAAAATGGGCAAAACGCCGTCTGACTCATAGGAATTTTTTAAATATTTATAAAGAAATTCTCGGCAACAAAAAAGAGCTGTTTTTAAAAACAGACAGCTCTATACTTTTTGAGTTTTCTTTAAATGAGTTTATAGATAACGGCTTAAATCTTCGTAATATAAGCTTGGATTTACACAATAGTCCTTGGGCTGAAAATAATATTTTAACGGAGTATGAGGCTAAATTTGCTGCTAAAGGTATGCCCATTTATAGGGTAGAAGCTTATTGGGGATGTTGATTGTTATAGCCTTTCCAATCGAAAGATGTCCCAAGAAAATGCAGGGTTTTTTTCAAATAGTGAGAAAGCGACAACAACGTTTGCCTAAAGGCAAACTAGGAGGAGCTGACGATAACTTTAACCAAACAAGCTGCACAGCTTATCCGAACAAAATTGATAACCCCTGCTTAGCTTATTATGCCAAGCAGGGGTTTTGCTAATTTACTATTTACTATACACAACTCCATCTTTCATAATGAAGCTCATTTTCTCCATATCCTTTATATTGCTCATAGGGTTCCCATCAACAGCAACTATGTCCGCATATTTCCCCGGACACACGCTGCCGATATTATCCCACATTCTAAGAAGCTTCGCTGCTACTTGAGTAGCTGCTAAAATGGCTTGGGTATGATTCATACCAAAGTCCATTAAGTAAGTAAATTCATCATATTGCTCCCCATGGAGATTAAAAGGCGTACCGCAGTCGGTGCCAAAAACTATAGGAACTCCCGCTTCTAAGCATTTTCTAAAGCCCCATTCGTGAGTTGATATTGCTTGCTTGGCTTTTGCAACAGCATAGTCGGCGATGCCTGCCTCTACACCATTATCCACTATACGCTTCGCCGCAATTATAGTTGGTGATAAATAAGTTCCCTTTTTCACCATAAGCTCAACACATTCCTCATCCATTATCATACCGTGCTCAACAGAGGTAACTCCGGCTTTTACCGCGTCTTTAATACCATTAGTGCCATGGGCATGAGTGGCTGTATGAACGCCGTACATTTCACCAATCTCGCATATGGCACGGATTTCATCATATGTAAGCTGTTGTGCGCCGATTGTAGTTCCCCGGCTCATAACGCCCCCTGTAGCCATAAACTTAATCAAATTAGCACCATGTTTAATAACATAACGTGCCGCCTTTCTCGCCGCATCCGGGCTGTCAACTATAAGAGACTGATCACCGGACTCATGTACGGTAAGATGCGGATTATAATTCATATCCGTATGCCCGCCGGTAGAGCCTAGTGCCGGACCGCAAGCAAGTACTCTCGGTCCTTCAAACATACCTTTATCAATAGCATTTCGTACAGCTACGTCGGTAAAACCAGCCGAACCGCAGTTTCTAACAGTAGTAAATCCAGCCATAAGGTGTTTTTGGGCATTTTTCAAAGATGCAAGTGCCAAATCACCATGGGTGGATATAAGCCTCTCTATCATAGAATTAGCCGCACCACTGGAGCCTAAATGCATATGACAATCAATAAGCCCGGGAAGTACAAATTTATCACTTAAATCAATTACTTCATACCCATCGCCGCTAAACTCGCCTGTTGGTATAACTGCATCAATCTTTTTACCATCTACTATAATTACTTTGCTCTCTAAAACCTTACCTTCAACCGAATCAAAAAGCTTGCCGCATTTAATTGCTTTTTTCATATTTTCACCTCTATTTATTTTTTTGGCTTACGCCGCCTAAATCAATTTATCAAAAGCCTGTTTAAAGTCCGCTATTATATCTTTAGCATCTTCAAGTCCTGCTGAAATTCTGACTAAGCTTTCAGGAATGCCTGCCGCCTTAAGCTCCTCCGGTGTATAAGCCGAATGGGTCATGGAAGCCGGATGCTCCACCAAAGTTTGAGTATCCCCAAGGCTTACAGCTATAGTGGCAAGCTGTAGTCCATTAATAGCCGCCGCCGTTTCATCTCTGCCTTTGTATGTCTCAAAGCTAATCATGCCGCCAAATTGATCCATTTGCTTAGCGGCAGTATCATGCCCCGGAAAATCTTTAAAACCGGGATAATACACTGTTTTAATTGCCGGGTGGTCTCTTAAAAACTCCGCAATTTCTTTCGCGTTTTTAGAATGCTTGTCCATACGGATATCCAATGTTTGAATCCCTCGAAGCAGAAGAAACGCATCAAATGGTCCTATTACAGCCCCTGTCAAATCCTTAAGCCCATGAAGGCGGCACACTTCAACAAAGTCCTTCTTTGCGACTATTACACCGCCGATTACATCCCCATGACCGTTTAAATATTTTGTGGCACTGTGCAAAGACACATCAGCCCCTAAATCAAGAGGGCGGGTAAGGTATGGGGTTGCAAAAGTGTTATCCACCATAACTTTTATATCCGGATTATATTCATGGGCAATACGGCTAACTTCCGCAATATCCACTATTTTCAAGGTAGGGTTGCAAGGACTTTCAAGATAAACCACCGCAGTCTTTTTGTTAAGGTGAGCCTTGATATTTTCAGGGTTTGCCATATCAACCATATGAACTTTCACCCCAAATTTTGAAAGCCCATGGACAAAGTAAGCAAAAGTACAGCCGTAAAGGGTTTCATCGGCTATAATTTCCGATTCACCGTCTATAGCCGACCAAATAGCCGTAGTTATAGCCCCCATGCCGGAAGCAAGAGCAAGAGCCGCCTCACCGTTTTCGAGGTCAGCCATCCGAGCCTCTAAAACCGCCTGAGTAGGATTTCCAAGGCGGGTGTAAATATATCCGCCATCCTCTCCGGCGAAACGGGCACCCCCCTCTTGAACCGTCTTAAAGCGATAAGTAGCGGTTTGATAAATCGGCACCTGCATGGAGCCATAATTATCCTGGGCAGAAATGGATCCAGTGTGAATTTGTTTCGTGGCAAATCCATAATCTTTTTTCACGAAATACACCCTCCCTTGAATTTTTTGTGAAATGAGCAAGCTTATCGTTGTAGATTTGCCGCCCGAAGGGCGGTTCATGCCGCCAGAACATCGTTTGAATCTTCGTTGCTGTTTTTTGCATCCAAGACTCAAACGAATCATCCGAAGTAGTCGGAGACTTTCTTATCTTTTCTATCCAAAGCGACTATAACAGGTATCATGAAAAGCACTACAAACCCTGCGGCATACCCATTGTTATAAAGGTTAAAGCCAGAATTTACAAAGCCTATTTGCATGATTAAATTTACGTGGACGAAACCTGTAATAATCCCCCATTTAATACCAAACTCCCCAGCCATCGGCACAAGCCCGACAGAAAACAATATAGCAAGTACATTAGATGGATAAGTAGGATCCCATCTGTTCAAATAATTAGCAAGAAGTGCACCAATCAATATAGGCAATGTGTTTCGCAAATGAGCGCCGTAAGCGGCAACAGATACGATTGTAAGTATCCCGCCTATAGTCGGACCATTTATAGGCACACCCCACAAAAGCACTAAGGTAGTTGCCATTGCACAAAAAAGCCCCATATTGAAATATGCCGCATCACCAAATAATACAATAAAATCCCCGGTGCCTGTGCGGCCTGAAATTTTCATCATCTCACGATAAGGAGGGAGTTTAAGTTTTCCGGTGGAGAAAAGTCCGTAGAGCATAAAGCCTGCGGCAATAGTATATAGCATTATCGATAAGGGCAGGTCATTGCCGTAGCCCCATTGCCTAACAACCTCAGGGGCAAGCCCAAAGGCACCCATGCCGGCTGCTAAAAAAGTGGCAATAAGCCCTCCGGCAACACCCATATTAAACAAATTATAGCCGTTGTGCATTTTAAGGGTACCGGCAGCTATTGCAGGGAAGATGAAACCTGCAAAGATGCCAACTGATATACCTATGGGAATACCTACAACAGGCTCCAACATATGATGAAAAGCAATGCCGGAAACCACAGGGGAAATTGTAGCCGAAAGGAGTGCCGCAAGTACAAAATTGGCAAAAGGCTCCTTTTTATACTTTGAATAAAGCCATACCCCAAAAGTTAAGGGAATCATATTAAATATACTTTTGCCAAACATAGCAAAACCAGTGCCTAGCCACATGGCAAGCCAGGTTGTCCCTGTAGGTTTAAGCCCTACTCTTATATATACTACTATATAAAATATACCTGCAATTGCGGCGTTTATAAGCATAGCACCAACACCGCCAATATACATATAATCACTTAAAAGAATACTTCTGCTTGTTATGATTGCTATAAGCCCTTGAGCTATATCTGCAGGTGTATCGACTATAAATGCTACTATAATGAATAGTAGGTACACACTCATCATAATTGAATATGTTTTGTATTTTTCCATAAGCTGCGGATCTATTTTGAAACACTCCTTTTTATTTTCGTTAAAATGCCCCGTCGATTTCAGTGACTTCGGCAACATACCATATGATTATATCAACTAATGCTCAAAAAGCCAACAATTTTAAACTAATTTTTTTCTTGGCACTGTTGCCTCTTGTAATCCTGCAATTGTTGTGATATAATGCATTTCGCAAACATCAACTTCACACATGGTCGGAAACCCAAAGGTCTGTGCAAAGCGCACAGTTAGGCTGTGGAAGTATAACCTTAGGAGGTATTTTATGAGCGTAATTTCAATGAAGCAATTATTGGAAGCCGGTGTACATTTCGGTCACCAAACAAGAAGATGGAACCCTAAAATGGCTGAATACATCTTCGCGGAACGTAATGGTATCTATATTATCGACCTGCAAAAAACTGTTAAACTGGTTGATAAAGCTTACGAAGCTGTCAGCAATATTATACAAGACGGCGGCGAAATTCTTTTTGTAGGTACAAAAAAACAAGCACAAGATTCGATTAAAGAAGAAGCCGAAAGATGCGGCATGTACTATGTAAACGAGAGATGGCTTGGCGGTATGCTTACTAACTTTAAAACCATCCAAGCACGTATCAGAAGACTTAAAGACCTTGAAAAAATGTCAGAGGACGGTACTTTTGACAAGCTTACTAAAAAGGAAGTGGCTAAACTTCTTCATGAAAAGCACAAACTTGAGAAAAACTTAGGCGGCATTAAAGAAATGAAGCGCGTGCCTGATGTTATGTTTATAGTTGACCCACGCAAAGAAAGAATTGCTGTTTTAGAAGCTCACAGCCTTGGTATTCCTTTAGTTGGTATTGTTGACACTAACTGCGACCCTGATGAAATTGATTATATTATCCCCGGTAACGATGACGCTATCCGTGCTGTTAAATTAATCGCCGGAAAAATTGCTGATGCGGTTATTGAAGCCCGCCAAGGCGCCCAATTCGGTCAAGCGGCACATGATGGGGAGGAATACGAAGAAACTGGCGGCGAATATGCTGAAAATGCAGATATCGCTGAAACTATAGAGCCTATGGCAGTTGAAGATTTTGCGAAGCAAAACTAATATAGACGAAAAACAGGAGGAATTAATATGCCAGAAGTAACAGCCGCTATGGTTAAAGAACTTAGAGAAACATCCGGCGCAGGCATGATGGACTGTAAAAAAGCCCTTGTTGAAGCCGATGGTGATATGGAGCAAGCGCAAAAGATACTCCGTGAGAAAGGTCTTGCAGCAGCCGCAAAAAAAGCGGGCAGAGTAGCATCAGAGGGTCTATCTTACGTATATCTTAATGACGCTAAAGATATGGCAGTTGTTGTTGAAGTTAATTCTGAAACAGATTTTGTTGCCAAAAATGCTGAATTTCAAACTTTTGTTAATAAAGTTGCACTTCAAGTTGCCGCTTCCGGCAATAGCGATATAGAAATGTTTTTAGATGAGCAGTGGAGCGAAGATAGCTCTATAACCGTTAAAGACGCTTTAAGCCAAATGATAGCTCGTATAGGTGAAAATCTTTCTATCAGACGATTTGAGAAGCTTTCAAAAAACCCTAATGGCGTTTTTGCATCATATATCCATGCAGGGGGCAAAGTTGCCGTTGTAGCTGAACTTGAAGGAGCGGCAAATGACGCTGTTTTAGAAGCTGGCAAAAATATTTGTATGCAGATAGCTTCAATGAGTCCTCAATTTGTTACACGTGCCGATGTTTCTGAGAACTTTATACAAAGCGAGAAAGAAATTTTGACCCAGCAAGCTAAAAACGATGAGAAAAACCAAGGCAAGCCTGATAATATCATCGAAAAAATGATAGAAGGCAGACTTGGTAAACATCTTAGAGGGATGTGCCTATACGACCAAGAATATGTTAAGGATGGGGATTTAACTGTTGAAAAATATTTAGAGGTCGTTTCTAAAGAAGTAGGTTCTCCCGTTAAAGTTCTTAGATTTGTGCGTTTTGAAACAGGTGAAGGTATTGCCAAAAAAGAAGAAAACTTTGCTGAAGAAGTCAGTAAAGCAATGGAAGTATAATATTTTATAAATCCTTAGGGCGCAAGGTTATAGACTTGCGCCTTGTTTTTATGTCGTACACTCTGTAAAAAATATTACTGGAAATTTCAAATGATTTATGGTAAATTTATATGTAGAGTCAAAAGTACAAGGAGCTTATTATGTACAAACGAGTTGTTATAAAATTAAGCGGTGAGGCACTTGGCGGGGACGAGGGGAATATACTCAACCGAAAAAAGGCTGAAAGCATTGCAAAAGAGCTGGTTGAGATAAGCAAGGACACTGATGTGTCTGTAGTTGTAGGCGGCGGTAATATGTGGCGCGGACGCTCATCTGACCCAAATATGGAGCGGGTTAAAGCTGACCAAATGGGTATGCTTGCAACAGTTATGAATGCTATTTATATGGCAGATGTTGTAAGAAGTTCCGGTGGTAAATCCGTAGTTTTGACCCCTTTTAACATTGGTAATATTACGGAATTTTATTCTATAGAGCTTGCCAATAAATATTTTGAAAGCGGGTATATAGTCTTTTTCGCCGCCGGTTTAGGTCATCCATTTTTCTCAACTGACACAATACCGGTACTTAGAGCCTGTGAACTTGGTGCGGACGCTATACTTTTCGCTAAAAATATTGACGGGGTCTATAACGACAACCCAAGTACAAACCCAGCCGCGCTTCGCTTAAAGCAAACTACTTACAGCCATATTATTGAAAACAGGCTGGAAGCTTTGGATTTGGAAGCCATGGTAATGTGCGAAAAAAATGATAAATTATCTTTGGTATTTGGACTAAACCATCCTAATTGCCTTAAAATAGCCGTGTCCGGAGACGATAGCTTTTTCGACTTCGGAACTGTGATAAAAAGCAAGCAGCTTATTTATTAAGGAGGATTAAATACTATGTCAGAAATTAAGCCTTATGAAGAAAGAATGCAAAAAACAATTGCAACCCTTGAATCGGATCTTGCCACTATACGTGCCGGACGTGCTAACCCTAAAGTTTTGGACAAAATTAAAGTTGACTACTACGGCACTGAAACGCCCCTTGCCCAAGTCGGTAATATTACCGTCCCTGAGGCCAGGCTTATTCAAATCCAGCCCTGGGATGCAGGGGTTTTAAAGCAGATTGAAAAGGCTATACAAGCTTCCGACCTTGGCATTAACCCTACAAACGATGGTAAAATGATCCGCCTTGTTTTTCCTGAGCTTACAGAGGAACGCCGTAAAGAGCTTACAAAAGACGTTAAGAAAAAAGGCGATGATGCCAAAGTGGCAATAAGAAATATCCGCCGTGATGCTATTGAAGCTTTTAAGAAAATGGAGAAAAAAAGTGACATAACCGAAGACGACTACAGCATTTTGGAAAAGGACACTCAAAAATTGACAGATAAGTTTGTTGAGAATATCGATAAAATAGTTGATACTAAAAGCAAAGATATTCTTACGGTATAAGGCTATTGACTTTTCGAAAAAGTCTCGCTTTGCTTTAGATTTTTTCGAGTTTACTGAATGTATCTAGTTTGAATCCTGTGAGGTGGATTTTTGAAAAAAGAACCGGATTTAATCAATCTGCCAAAGCATATTGCCCTTATTATGGACGGTAACGGCCGCTGGGCAAAAAAACGGGGCTTGCCTCGTAATATGGGGCATAAGGCAGGTGCCTCTGCCCTTGAGAAGCTTTTAAAAGAAGCGGCAAAAATAGGTATTGAAAATATCACAGTATACGCCTTTTCCACGGAAAACCGCAGTCGCCCTAAAGATGAAATCGACTATCTTATGGGTTTGATGAGTGATTATATTGACGATAATATAGCGAAGGTTAAAAGTAACAATTACCGTATTCGTATAATCGGCAATAGAGATATGCTGGATAAAATGCTTAATGATAAAATCAACAACCTTGAAGAACTCACTAAAGATAAAACAGGGCTTGCATTTAATATAGCCCTGTTTTACGGCGGGCGTGATGAAATTGTACGTGCTGTCCGAAAAACTGTTAATGAAGGCTTATCTGAAATTACTGAGGCATCCTTCGCAAAACATTTAGACACTGCTATGATTCCTGACCCTGACCTTATTATACGTACCAGCGGCGAAAAACGTTTAAGCAATTTCCTGATTTGGCAAAGTGCTTACAGTGAAATTTATTTTAGTGATAAATATTGGCCTGATTTTAATATAGAATATTTAAAGGAAGCTATTTTGGATTATCAAAACAGGGAGCGGCGCTTTGGGAAGGTTTGAGTTTAGGGCTAGGAGTAGTTATAAATGGAGGTTCCAAGAAAAAAGCTTGTTAAATCCGGTATTATACTGCTTTGCGCTATTATATTGTTTTTCTATTTTCACGCGCCCGGTATGCTTATTAGTGAAATAAACGCCGTTACACCAGAAAGCAATGTTATAATTTACCAGCTAATATATACACGGGCTGATTTCCTCGGTGTTTTTGACAATTTTGAACGTATCGAACATGAGCTTAATACAAAACAGATTGAACTGCTTCGGGATTTTCTTAGAAACACTTGGTACACTCGCTCTTTCAGGCAGATTTTGCTTACACGCGTCCCTGACGAGCTGTATACTTATAACACTTTTCGTATCATTGTTAAAAATAATGATACAATAAATCCATTTGCAGCAAATTTAACTTTTGAATTTGGATGGGTTTTACGCGGTGAAGGCAACGACTGGTTTAGAGTCCACAATCCCGGCTGGGAAGAGGAAATTTTGCGGATTTTGGCATTAGGCTTGTAGCAAAATTGTATTACACCGCCGGTATGTTCTAACTCGTGACAACATAACCTAACAGGAAAACCCTCGAAAGCCAACGAAAGTCAATTTCAGAGCAACTCTAATGACGCCAACCGTAATCTCGAAAAAATGGCTCTGCCATTTTTTCGAAACTGAGGTGATATTTTGTTAACAAGGATACTTTCAAGTATAATAGCTTTCCCTTTAATAGCTTTCATCGTACACATTGGGGGAGATGCTCTTAAAGTTCTTTTAATAGCCGTTTCTATAAAAGGCATGAGTGAGCTTTATAAAGCACTAAACAGTAAATACAGCCCTGAAAATCTTCTAAGCTATGGAGCTGTTTTAGCTTACTATTTCTTTTTGGATACTATAACCGCTGATAAACTCATAATGATTATCGGTCTGTATATTATGCTAAATTTAGTATGTCTTGTAGCTTTTCATACAAAAATTACCCCGCTAAATTTAACAAACAATATTTTCGGTTTTTTCTATGTGGGATTACTCCTTTCCGGTATATATTTAGTACGCAGCCATGAACATGGGCAATATTTTGTATGGCTTATATTTATAAGTGCATGGGCTTGCGATACTTTTGCTTATTTCACAGGCAAATTTTTTGGAAAACGCAAACTATCGCCTGTTTTAAGCCCCAAAAAAACCGTGGAAGGTGCCATAGGCGGCACATTGGGGGCAGTTTTAACATCCGCTTTGTTCGCTTATGCGATTGTGCAATTTACAAGCTTTGGCTATGAAATGAACCTTGTCCTAATATGTGCAATTGTTGGCGGCATTGGTGCAATATTCGCTCAAATCGGGGATTTAGGCGCGTCCGCAATCAAAAGGTATACAAAAATTAAAGATTATGGCAAAATCATCCCTGGTCACGGCGGCGTGATGGATAGGTTCGATTCTGTACTATGCACAGCACCTATGGTTTACATAGTTTTACAAATCTTACTATAAAAGGGCATCAAATATGAAAAAACTGGCTATATTAGGCTCTACAGGCTCTATTGGCACACAGGCATTAGATACATTACGTCATATAGGCGGCTTTTCGGTGGAAGGGCTTTCATGCAGCACAAATATTGCCCTTTTACTTGAACAAATACAGGAATTCAAGCCAAAACACGTCTGCGTAACTGACGAAAAATCCTACTATGAAGCTAAAAAAATCATAGGCGGCTCTACCCAAATTTTACATGATTTGGAAGAATTTGTGGATAATATAGATGCGGATATCGCCCTTAACTCATTAGTAGGCAGTGCAGGGCTTAAGCCTACTATCCGCGCCATAGAAAAAGGCATGGATATCGCCCTTGCAAACAAAGAAACCCTAGTATGCGCCGGAAAACTTATAATGGATTTGGTTAAAGAAAAAAATGTGCGAATTATCCCTGTGGATAGCGAACATTCCGCTATTTTTCAGTGTTTACAGGGCAATTCGGCTAAGGATATGACTAAAATCCATCTTACAGCTTCAGGGGGGCCTTTTCGTAAATTACCAAAAAACAAGCTTACAGATGTTTCTGTTAAGGACGCTTTGGCTCACCCAAATTGGGCTATGGGTAAAAAAATCACAATCGATTCCGCAACTTTAATGAACAAAGGCTTGGAAATGATTGAAGCAAAGTGGCTTTTTGACATAGATATGGATAATATTAATGTAATAATCCATCCTGAGAGCATAATACACTCAATGGTGGAATTTAGGGACGGCTCTATTATGGCACAGCTTGGTGACAAGGATATGAAGGTGCCTATAGCCTATGCCCTGACCTATCCTGACCGCGCTCCCCTACCCTCTAAAAACTTGGATTTTTTTGAGCTTAAAAACCTTACGTTTGAAAAGCCCCGCTATGAGGATTTCCCTGCTTTAAGTTTATGTATGGAAGCCGTTAAAATAGGCGGCACAATGCCTGCGCTATTAAACGGTGCAAATGAGGCAGCTGTTGCCCTTTTTTTAGAAGGTGCTATAAAATTCACTCAAATTCCTGTGATTATAGAAAAGGCAATGGCAGCATATACTTATAAAGATAATTCCGCAATAGGTGCAAGCACGTTAGGTGCAAATGCACTTAGGGATATTATAGAAGCCGATTTGTTCGGCAAAAACTACATTTACGAGGTGATTAAGTGCCTTTAGCATCAGTAATAGTTACACTTTTAATATTTACGGTAATAGTTGTTGTTCATGAATTTGGTCATTTTATTGTGGCAAAGAAAAACGGTATCCTTGTTGAAGAGTTTGCTGTAGGGATGGGACCTAAAATAATAGGCTGGCAAAGAGGGGATACTCTTTATACTATCCGCGCCCTTCCTATCGGGGGCTTTTGTAAAATGCTTGGTATGGAAGATGACGGCAGCAATGACTCCCGCTCATTTAATTCAAAAAAAGTCTGGCAGCGTCTTGCCGTTATTGTAGCCGGCGTTGTTATGAACTTTTTGCTTGCTGTTGTGCTGGGTTCTATACTTATTTCCACAACTTTTTTACGAACCACTGTAATTGAAGAGGTTATACCGGGAACACCTGCGGAAAGTGCCGGACTGCTGCCAGGGGATAGGCTTCTTCGCATTAATGGAAGAGGGGTTTATTCTTTCGAATATATCGCTCATCATTTAAACCGAGCCGGAAGTGAGCCTGTTGATATAGTTATCAGGCGCGACGGCAGAAGAGAAACCGTAAATCTTACCCCTGCTTTCGGGCAAGGGCGCTACTATATAGGCATACAGCCGGAGTTTAAAACAGGATTTTTTGGCGAACGGACAGAGGGGTTTGCCATAGCAGGACCTATAGATACCTTTAGGGGTGCCGTAGGGCTTTCTATGTACAGCGTAACCCTTGTACTGGACGGACTTTCTATGCTTGTTAGCCGCCAAGTAGGACTTGATGATATGGCAGGTCCTATTGGGGTTGGACAGATTGTTGATATGCAACTGCAAGCGGCGGCTCAATCTCCGGCTCCTATTAGAAGTGCTCTTTTATTTAGCGTTAATATTGCGATGCTTCTAAGTGCAAATCTTGCTGTTCTTAACCTTTTGCCTCTTCCGGCTTTGGATGGGGGACGTATAATCTTTTTACTTATTGAAGGGGTACGCAGAAAGCCCCTGCCTCCTGAAAAAGAAAGCTGGATACATCTTGTGGGCTTTGTACTGGTTTTAGGTTTGGCTGCTGTGGTGGCATTTAATGATATTCTGAGAATAGTGAGGTAAGTAGAAATATGTTTAACAGAAGAAAAACCAAAGTAATCACCGTAGGGGACGTAAAAGTCGGAGGCGATAACCCTATTTCCATACAATCTATGACTAACACTAAAACTAAAGATACCAAAGCCACTATAGAGCAGATAAACCTCCTCACAGATAAAGGCTGCGAAGTCATCCGTGTTGCGATAAGCGATATGAAAGATGCTGATGCTCTTATAAAAATTAAAGAAAATATCCGCCTGCCTTTAGTTGCGGATATTCATTTTGACTATAGGCTTGCCATAAAATCCATAGAAAACGGCGCCGATAAAATCCGCATAAATCCGGGCAATATCGGTTCTACAGAACGGGTTCGGGCAGTGGTAGAGAAGGCAGCCGAGCATCAGATACCCATTAGGATAGGAGTAAACTCCGGCTCCCTTGAGAAAGATATTTTGGAAAAATTTGGCAAGGTTACAGCCGAGGGGCTTTCTGAAAGCGCTCTTAGAAATATTAAAATTATCGAGGATTTAGGTTATGATAATTTGGTTGTATCTATGAAAAGCCCTTCTGTGCCTCTTTCTATTGAGGCTCATAAAATTTTAAGCGCGTCTTGCGATTACCCTCTACATATTGGCATAACTGAGTCCGGGACAACCTATGCCGGCTCTATCCGCTCGGCTGTTGGCATTGGCGCTTTACTTACTATGGGGATTGGGGACACTATTAGAGTTTCTTTAACAGGTGACCCTATAGAAGAAGTGAGATGTGCAAAAGAAATTCTTGCAAGCCTTGAACTTCGTAAATTCGGCGTAAATTTCGTCTCATGCCCTACCTGCGGGCGGACAGAGGTTGACCTTATATCCATTGCAAATACGGTGGAAAATGCCCTTAAAAACATAAACAAAGACATAACTGTTGCTGTAATGGGCTGTGTGGTAAACGGGCCCGGGGAAGCTAAGGATGCGGACATCGGCATAGCCTGTGGAAAAGGCAGCGGCATAATATTTAAAAAAGGTGAAATACTTCGTAAGGTTAATGAAGAGGATTTGGCAAAAGAACTCCTTGAAGAAATTGATAGACTTTAATTAATTGAGGTACTTGATGGAAAAAAAATTCGGCAATGTATTTAAAAACATAAATTTTTGTGAGCATTTATATGCTTCCTTTGAGTCTGCTATTGTGGAAAAACTTGCAGCCAGTGATGAAAAGAAACTTCTCACAGTCAGTTTGCATTCCAATGAAATTATTGCCCAGGAAAAAATTATATCTCTTGAATCTGCATTAACGGCAGAACTTAATGGCTTTGATAAGGTAGCAATTAATATCAGCTACCCCTCTCCTAAAGACCGGGACAAGCTCTTTTTAGAATATTGGCAAGAAATCGTACATCATACATCCGGAGATTGCCCTTCTTACAATTTCTTTTTGAAAAATGCAATAGTTAACTCTAACGAAGGGATTGTAAAAATCGGTCTTAAAAATCAAAGTTCTTTTGTTGTTGCTCAAAAAGGTCTTGGGGGAAATATAACGGCTTTTATGCATGATAAATTTGGTATAAACTATAAAGTAGAGTTTTATGACTTGGAAAAAAGTGATGATGACAAAGATGAGATAGTTACGCCTCCTTATGTTTCAAATGAGATTAAAAAAGTTGAACCTAACTATTCCCCTCCTCCTGCAAAAAAGGAAAAGGCTGTACAAAAATCCGGCTATAATGGAAAAAGAAGGCGCAAAGCAGGAACAACGATTATAGACAGCCCTCATATAATAGACACTAAGCTAAATGAAGAGCTTTTTAACCAAGAAACTGTAATAATAGGCGGTAATTTTTTTGAACTCTCTACAAAAGAGACACGAAACGGTAATTTAATTGTCTCTTTTGATATAACTGACGGTCTGGACTCTATTACATGTAAATTTTTTACTGAAAAAGAACGTTATGACACTGAATTTGAGCCATTTTTCAAATCAGGGGATTCCATATCTGTAAAAGGCTTAGTCCAGTATGATGATTTTATAAAAGAAACTGTTATAATGGTTAATGAACTTGCCTCTATGCCTTCTGAGACAGCACAAGCCCGCATGGACAATTCGGATGTTAAGCGGGTTGAGCTTCACCTTCATACTCGTATGAGTGATATGGATGCAACTAATTCCGCCTCCGACTACATAGAGCGTGCCGCAAACTGGGGGCACAAGGCAATAGCCATAACCGACCATGGTGTTGTACAAGCCTATCCGGAAGCTATGGATGCGGCAAAAAAACACGGCATAAAAGTAATTTACGGTATGGAAGCTTATTTAATTGATGATTTAGGTGCCATATGCAAATATACTAAAGGTCAAAATTTAGATTCGGAATTTGTGGTATTTGATTTAGAAACCACAGGGCTTAATAAAGATGTTGACTCTATAATTGAAATAGGTGCAGTTAAAATTGTAAAGGGGGAGATAGTTGGTGAATTTTCAGCCCTTATCGACCCTGATATGCCTTTATCTGACAAAATTGTAAACCTTACAGGGATTACTGACAATACTCTTAAAGGCAAGCCAAAAATTGCCGATGTATTAGGGGATTTTTTGGATTTTGTCGGTGAGTCGGTGCTGGTTGCTCATTCTGTCACATTTGACGCAGGATTTATATCAAATTGGGCTAGAAAGCTTTATAACAAGCCTCTAAAAAACACACTTTTGGACACGGTGGAGCTTTCAAGGGCACTTTATCCTGAGCTTAAATCTCATAAGCTTAATTTGGTGGCAGGTCATTTGGGTATACCGCTTAAAAACCATCACCGTGCCGTGGACGATGCCAAAGCTTGTGCAGGTATACTTTTAAAAAGTTTTGAAAGATTGCAAAAGGATAATATATATACGCTGGATGAAATAAATGCCGCCGGGTCAGGGGTTATTGATAAAGGAAAACTTAAAAGCCGCCATGCTATTATATTGGCAAAGTCCAATGAAGGGCTTAGAAATTTATATGAGCTTGTATCAAAAACTCATATTGAATATTTTTACAGAAGACCAAGGATGCCTAAAAGTGAGTATATAAAGCATTCTACGGGGCTAATAATAGGCACGGCCTGTGAAGCGGGAGAGCTTTATCAGGCTGTGCTTGAAGGGGCACCAAGAGAGCATATTGAGTCTTTGGCTAATTTTTATGACTATTTTGAAATACAGCCTGTTGATAATAATGCTTTTCTTGTTCGTGAGGGAGCAGTGGAATCCAGGGAAGCTATTATGGAGCTTAACAGACAAATCGTAGGCTTAGGCAAAGAATTTAATAAGCCTGTAATAGCCGCCTGTGATACGCATTTTCTAAACCCTGAGGATGAGATATATAGGCGGGTTATAATGGCTGGAGGCGGGTATTCCGACGCGGATTTACAGGCACCTCTATATTTTCGCACAACGGAGGAAATGCTTGCGGAGTGCGCTTATTTGGGAGAAGATACCGCTTATGAAGTAGTTGTTCATAATACCAATTTAATAGCCGATATGTGCGATGATATAAAACCTATACCTGACGGAACTTTTCCGCCGGTTATTGAAGGGTCGGAAATACAGCTTAAAGACTTATGTGAAAACCGTGCCAAGGAAATTTACGGCGATAATTTACCTGTAACCGTGAAAAACCGCCTTGATAGGGAGCTTGGCTCGATAATTAAAAACGGCTTTGCCGTTATGTATGTAATAGCAGAAAAGCTGGTGTCCAAATCTGCCTCAGATGGATATTTAGTGGGTTCCCGCGGCTCTATCGGTTCATCTTTTGCAGCCACTATGAGCGGTATTACCGAGGTTAATCCGCTGCCGCCTCATTATGTATGTCTTTCATGTAAATATTCGGATTTTGACTCCGGTGATGTTTTAGATTACATAAAAATGAATCCTGGAAACTCCGGCTGTGATATGCCTGATAAAAACTGCCCTGATTGCGGTATTAAACTCCATAAAGACGGTCACGATATCCCCTTTGAAACCTTCCTGGGCTTTGACGGTGATAAGGAGCCTGATATTGACCTTAATTTTTCAGGGGAATATCAATTAAAAGCCCATGAATACGCTGAGGTGTTATTAGGCAAAGGATACCTGTTTAAAGCGGGAACTATATCCACCCTTGCCGATAAAACTGCCTTTGGTTATGTAAAAAATTATATGGAGGAACGTGGCAAAAAAGTTAGGTCTGCCGAGCTTAACCGTATTAAAAAAGGGGTTACAGGGGTTAAAAAGACCACCGGGCAGCATCCGGGGGGGCTTATGGTTGTGCCTAAAGGTAGGAGTATATATGAGTTTTGTCCTATTCAACGACCGGCAAATGATATGAAATCCACTGTTACAACCACCCATTTTGACTACCGCTCAATAAGCGGTCGGCTTTTGAAATTAGACCTTTTAGGACACGATGTGCCGACTATTATAAGGTATCTCCACGATAACACAGGTGTTGACCCTGCTGTGGTGGATTTATCGGATAAAGAGGTAATTAAACTGTTCAGCTCCTGTGAACCTTTAGGGGTCACAGCGGTAGAAATTGATTGTAAAACCGGCTCTTTAGGTCTGCCGGAATTTGGTACGGGCTTTGTACGGCAAATGCTTTTGGACACTATACCATCGTCTTTTTCTGATCTTGCTAGGATATCCGGTCTTTCCCATGGAGAGGATGTATGGCTTAACAACGCCCAAAACCTTGTTAAAGACGGCGTTTGTACTTTGAGCAATGTTATCTCTACCAGAGATGATATTATGATTTACCTTATGTCAAAAGGACTTCCCGGGCTTACTGCCTTCAAAATAGCTGAGGATGTCAGGAAAGGTAAAGGTCTAAAGCCTGAATATGAGGAGCTTATGAAAGAACACAGTGTTCCCGATTGGTACATAGAATCCTGTAAGCGCATAAAATATATGTTTCCCAAAGCTCATGGGGTAGCTTATGTTATGATGACTGTGCGTATTGGTTATTTTAAACTCCATCACCCTATAAGCTTTTATGGAGCTTCATTTTCCGTAAAATATGATGATTTTGACTATGAAATTATGTGTCGTGGTGCCGATAGGGCAAGACAGGAAATGAACAGGATTAAAGCACTGGGTAATGATGCTTCCGCTAAAGAAAAAAGTACTTTTGGTATGCTTGAATTAGTAAATGAAATGTATTGCCGTGGGCTTACTTTTGTCCCCTTAGATTTATACAAGGCTCATACCACAAAGTTTATTGTGACAGAAAATGGCTTAATGCCTCCTTTATGTGCAGTGCAGGGACTTGGGGAAACTGTGGCAAACAATATAGTAGCCGCAAGGGAAAAAGGAGAATTTCTCACGGTAGATGATTTTAGGAAGCGTACAAAAGCTACAAAAACCGTTATTGAACTGCTTAAGAAGACAGGAATACTTGCAGGTCTGCTGGAGACTAATCAACTTACGTTGTTTTAAAGTTCGCAATATATTAAATTTATCGCTTTTTTGTGGGAGTATATGATAATTATGCGAAAATTAGCGTTTGTGATTTTAGTGCTTAGCTTAATCTTTACCGGAGTGATGGGAACTGGCGTTTATACAGTTAACGCCTTTGGGGATATCCGGATTATTAGGGATGACGCTGCACAATTAACTGAGCCTCATCAGCAAATATATTCATGGGACATACAAATCTTCCTTGATGGTAGAGTGCTTATTTTCGATTCTCCCCCTGTTATTGTAAACGACAGGACTATGGTGCCTTTCAGAGCTATATTTGAGGCTTTTGATGCAGAAATTTCTTGGAATAGCGAAACACAAACCGTAACCACTGCTCACAGTCTTGCATCGGTTATCCTGACTATAGGAGATACTACAGCCTTTGTCAGCGGCACTGCAAAACAGCTTGATGTTCCCCCTATAATTACAAATGACAGGACAATGGTGCCTCTGCGCTTTATTTCTGAAGCTATGGGTGCAACTGTTGATTGGAATAGCGATGAGCGGATTGTTGATATTTGGCGGGATAACAGGGATGGCTTTATGATACCTGCTGCGTCTGTACAGGAAGAACAAGACTTTTCCTGGGGAATAGGCTTTGCAAAACCCTCCCGCGCTCCGTGGGATACCCCTGCATTTAGAAACGATAACCAGCAAAACAACAGCACAAATTTTGCACTAATAAATGCTATGAGAAATTTTCGAATCAAAGAGCAGCGCAGCTTTCCTAATATGGATTTTTCAAATCCATTCCGCCCTTTGGTAAGTGCCAATGAAATAAGACTTTCTGACAGCTTTGGGAGTGCATTTATTGAAGGCTTCCAAAACGACAGCTTATCTCAAATATTCCCTTTTAACGCGGTATATCTTGAAAGTGTATTTAATAGTATAGATTTTGCTTTATATGCAACAGGATCCGGGGGAATTCTTACTACTATTCCCGGTACAAACAGACGGCTTGTGGCAATCGCCGGCATTCCCGCTATGGAAGATGATAATTTTGTATTTACGGCAATCCATGAAGTAGGTCATGCGATTGGTCTTGGCGAGTCTTTAACTAATCTATTTACCGAATTATTTTTGGATACATCTCCTGCAAGACCTGGGACCGCCTTATACATACATGAAGGAAGCTATATGAATTATTGGTGGGAAAGAAACAGCTATTTTGACCGTCCGTTCCTAGACGCCGTTGGGGTACAGGAATTTTGGCAAGCAGCTTTTACATCTAATGAGGCATACCTTGCATTAATCAATCGAGTACTTGATAAAACTCCTGCCGCAAATTTTACTGCCGAAGATTTGATGCTTGCCCGGCGTGTAGTTTATGAAATACAAACCGAAGCAGCCCGGCATATACAGGAATTTGGATATAGAGAAAGCCGTTTATTTAATTTATATAACCCTTGGGGTGAGAGTAACATCACAATACAAATGCTGGATGGAATACCACGCCGTTTCTATCGTGCTTTTAATATAAGCACATCGCAGACAACGCGCAGTAGTGAGCTTATCTTAATCAGCGAAATAATTAACAGTTTAGCTGACTTTGGGAGAGAAAATAATATAAAACCGACAGATGCAGTTTTAGATTGGATAATTAATTTAGATTGGCAGGCAGATAATAATATATAAAAAGGATGAGCCATTATTATGAAAATCGGCTTTAGTTTTAAATATTTATGCGCTTTTTTGGCTCTTTTTGCCGCCATAGCAGCAATAGCAGTCTGGGTACCTGGCGGATTTATAAGAAACCATTTCGGCGATGTATTAATAGTCATTTTTATATACTGCTTTATTAGGACTTTCATACGTAACAGACTTAAATTGCTGCCTCTGTATATATTTATCTTTGCTTTTTTAGTGGAAATTGGTCAGTATTTTAATTTGGTATATCTGTTAGGGTTAGAACACTCACAGCTTGCGCGCATTGTAATAGGGGTCACATTCGACCCCTATGATATATTGATGTATTTTATTGGATGTGTTTTGATATATTTCGATAATAATTATTTATTTAACGATAATCGTTAAATAATACTTGACATTCATTAACCACCTTGTTATTATATTCTTATCCGCTTAATTCGGAAATGAATATTTAAAGTGAGGTAGATTTTTAATGGAATATCAAAAAGAGTATATTAGGTATATTAGCAAGTTTATTCATGGTCTTATAAGTTTAGTATTAGTCGTAACAATCACTTTTGCTCTAATGCAGACCTTTGCTTTTATTTGGATAACCCTTGATATGCCCCTTGAAACCGTTGTGGTACATGAACGTCCCGTAGAGGTTCCTTATTTATTGCGTATAGGAGATATCAATATTTTTACTCCAATTGTCCGTGAGTTTGGATTTGGTTTTAGTTTGAGAACTGTTTTATGGGCTATACCCCCAATCATTGCTTTAGCTTTCGCGAAAAATGTGTTTAAAAAGCTTAAAAAAGGTCATACGCCTTTTACAAAGGAAGTTGTACGCGGTTTTAATTATTTTGCAATTGCTTTTATAGTAGTAGCTGTTAATACCAATGTGATTACTGTTGTTTTTGCTTCCATCGTATTTGCTATGAGTTTTATTTTTGACTACGGTCGCTCACTGCAAGATGAAAGCGATACAATACTGTGAGAGGGTTGGTGAAAATATGGCAATAATATTACGCCTTGACAGAGTTATGGCTGACAGAAAAATATCTCTCGGAGAACTTGCTTTAAAAGTCGGCATTTCAAATGTAAATCTGTCTAATATTAAAACAGGAAAGATAAGTGCAATCCGCTTCTCTACCCTTGAAGCTATATGTGATGTACTGGATTGTCAGCCAGGGGATATACTTGAATATAAAAGAAAAGTTCCGGACGAAACCGGATAAGTCTAATATTAATATTAAAAAGCATGAATAAACGATTATTCATGCTTTTTTGATTTTGGATAAGGTTCTTTTTGGTCGGTAAGTTCCAGTATATAATCTACGCTAGTATTGTGATAAATGGCTAATTTCCTTAATATTTCAGTCGGAATATCATTTTTACCTATTTCGTATTGAGAGTAACCTGTTTGAGACATGCCCAAGATTTGACCCATTTTAGTTTGGTTCAAATCTTTATCTTCCCGTAGATTTCTGATTCGTTTGTAAGCCATATAATCACCTATAGTGATTATATCCAACTTAAAATAAGTTATTGATTTTTAACTTAAAATAAGTTAAAATGGTGTAGAAGGAGGAATTAATTTATGGAAAAATTTTTCAAAGAAGTATTATCCGGCATTCTGGAAAACGAAGATATTCAAGTAATCTTTCCAAATTTAGACATGAGCGCAGCAAAAATACTAGTAGAAGCGAAGTCTTTTGGAGCCTTATATAAAATAAAGACCATCATAGAGAATGACAGTCTTTCAGATTATCAGTGTATCGAAGAAATTATTTGTATACTCGAATCCATCGGCAGTAACGGCGGAAACCGCCATGATTTTTAAACTACTCCGCCTCTGCCGGCTCCCTTAACTTCCTATGGCTCTTATACACCAGCATACCTGTTAGAAAACAAGCCCCAACAATACCTGCAGGCACGGAAATGTAAGCGAAAAATACCATAGTATCAGCCGTAAATCTCACAATTCCATCCAGCGACGAGGTAAATCCGTCACCCATTCTCGTGCCTAAATTAGCACCAAGAGGTCTTATTGTTGGTGCGCCCCTTTCGGTTAAATGAACATGAAGGGTTGAGAAACTTACAGCCCTATCAATCCTTCGAACGTTGGCTTCGTGACGCTCTATTTCTAAGCGCACTTCGGAAAGCCTTGCTTCAAGGCGTATTATATCTTCTAAATCCACTGAATTTTCAATAAATTCCAACAGCCTGGATTCCTCGGCTATATTTATATTAAGCCTTGCCTGGGCATCGTAATATTCGGCAGTTACATCTATTACATTATCATTAAAATGGCGCACCCGACCTATTTCATGGGCAGCAATAACGAAATCCTCGTAAAGCTCAGCAGAAACTCTTAAAGTCAAATCGGCAAATTTATGAATGCCTCCTCCTATACTTCTGGATTCAACCCAGCCGCCAAACTCCGCGGTTAAGCTTTCAAAACGTGCCGCGGCAGCCTCAATATCCTCCGATTCCATTGTCATAGAACCTGTTTTTATCCTTCTTTGGATCCGCTCGACCATATGATCAGCAAATCCCGTTGGCATAGGCGCATCCCATGCCATTTCCTCCATTGCGGGAGCCCACATTCCAGGGGCTGCGCCAGTCATCGGTGCAGTAGCAGGTGCAAAGCCTAGGGACGTCGACTCATAAAAGCTTCGATTAGCGGCACAAGCACTTAAAGTAAATATGATTAAACTCAGAGGTATTAATCTTAACCATCTCATTGTTTATGCCCCCTTTTTACAAACTTTTTAAATGAAAAATAGCCTATAGCTCCAAGAACAGCTATTAGGACAAGGGGAACAATAGTATAGGAAAACATTACCAATATCCCCTCAAAAAACAAAGTGGTAAAATTAACTGATCCTGTAAATGCATCAGATATACGCTCTCCGAAAGTCCGCTCAAAATAAATAGGCACATTGCCTTCAGTATGAAAGCTTATAGTAAATGAGTAATTTTGACTTCTTTCAAGGTTTTGGTTATAAGAGCCTCTAATACGCGCTCTATCCTGCTCTATTTGGCTTATCCTGTTTTGAAGAATGAGTCTATCATCAGCCCTTTGGGCACTAATGATAAGAGCTGTAAGCCTCCTGCCCTCTTCAAGCCTTGCGCCATACATTATGGCAAGCTCGTTTGTTGCGTGGGTTAAATCGGCTGCAAATTCGTTTTCAAAAGTGCTTTCCCCCAGCGATAATGCCAATCCTCTAACATGCTCATATGCCATATTAGGCACTCTTAATGTGAAAGAAGCAAAATTTTCAGAAACGCTGCTGGACTCAATCTCAAAACCGGCCATACGTATGGTTTGGACAGCTAAATCCATATCATCAACAGTGATACTAAGCGATGCCGTTCTTGATATGATAGAACTGTGGCTGCTGTGTACGGCGGTTTGATTCTCACCAAAGTAAAGCCTATCCCGTGGTTGGAGCATATCCTGATCCTGATGCCGCTCCTCAATATCTACTTCTCTCATCCCAGTAAGCAAATCTGGCACTTCCTCGGCAACGGCAGCAATTGGCGCGGCAGCAGCAGTTGGTGCAGGCATAGCAGCACCAAATCCAGCAGCGGCATCAGCACCTCTTCCGGCTATATCATCAGGTAAGTGCATTTGCACATCAACTATCGGCAAATCAAAGGCAACAACCTCAGCCGACCATTCCACCAACTCGTCAGCCGTATAGTTTGGAGTGCGGTTAACAAGTCCATTATTTATAATGGTCAGAGTGCCTCCAAGTAAGATAAAACACAATATAACAGAGGCGGCTATACTCACATAATTAGCAAAAGGAACGGTGCTATGGGATTTTTGCTCTTTTCTAAGCCTTTCCATAGTCCTATCGTGAAATCCTTCGGGAAGGGGCAGTTCAGGGAGTTCTCTAAGCTCTAAAAGGAGGTGCTCCATAGCCGAAAGCTCATCACGGCAATTAGTACATAACGCCAAGTGACTTTCCAGCTCATCGTTCATTATTCCTTCGTCTAAATAAATGGAAATTAATTCCAAATATTCATCACAAGTTTTCATGATATACCCTCCCTTCTCTGTATCTTATATCTCTAATGACGCTGTTTTGCTTTTTTTGTTCCCTATCTAAGAAAAGCTATAGGTTAATTTCATCTCGCAATTTTTTCCTTGCTCTTGCAATTCTTGACTTAACCGTACCCATATTAATGCCTAAAGCAATTGCTACTTCATCATAGCTAAGCCCGTTAACATCTCTCATAATAATTACAGCCCTATAATCCGGCGGCAATTTGTTTATTGCCCTTTGTATATTTTCACTCATATCTTTTCGTAAATATTCAGTTTCAGGAGTATTATTATCTCTAAGCACAGGGTTTTCCAAATGATAGGAATCTTTCCCATAATCTATGTCAAGGCTTAAGTTTGTTTTGCCTTTTCTTTTTCTTATTTCATCTATGCAAGTATTATTAATTATCCTAAAAAGCCAGCTTTTAAAAGAATTAGCACCTGCACATTTTAAAAGATTTTTATAGACTTTAATAATAACTTCCTGTGATATATCCTCAGCATCCCCATGGTTTGGAAGCATTCTGTAAGCGGCATTATAAATAAGCTTTTCATAAGCTTTAATAAGCCCTTCGAAAGCTTCTAAATCGCCCTTTTGGGCTTTTTTGAACAATATTTCATCCATGGCAAAAAGCCCTCCTTTACTATAACAGGGCTATATTTTATCTGATAATATTAAAATCTTCATCGGTGCTGTCAAAACGTATTATCCGCCATTGATTTTGAGGTATAATACGCTCTAAACGAAACTGCCAATAAAATGTTTCATTAGTGTTAAAGGTTTGCTTAGCTCTTATGTAGCAAACTGTCGGGTCATTTACATCAAAGATTGGCGGCAGCTTCTCCCATCCGGTTTTAAATATCCCATATTCCGCAAAGCGGTCAACCACATCCATTACAGTTTCAAACTGCTCTTCAAAAGAGTTTAGCGCAATCAGCTCCGGACCGAATAAATGCCGCATCTGAGTAATAACTTTGGGATATAAGTCCCTATCAACTATCATGCCGGAATAAATAAGCCTGCTTAAATCAAAATAATATGTCATAACCTCTTCCGGCGTCATAGGGTAATCATTAATCAAGTCCGTATTCATACTACTTTCAAAAAGCCGTGTAGCAACGGCTCGCCTTTGTGGGTCGAAATAAACATGAGTATTTAGATGTGTAAAAAGAGCAAAACCTATTATGGACACCAAAATAATAACCCCTACTAATATTATCAATATACCTACTGTATAGGAGCTCTTTTTCACTTGTAAATCTCTGTCCCGTCTGCCTTGTGTACTGCCCCGCATTCTATCGCTCATTGAACTAATTTCAAAATATTAGGCATACCCTGAGCACCTACAGCGGTTTTATAAGGCTTTGCATCTTTAAACGATATTATAGTAGGTATGCTCATAATAGAAAATTGGACAGCTAAATCAGGATTTTCGTCAACATCAACTCTATAAACTGCTATATTATCATTTGACCTCGCAATCTCTTCCATAACTGGTGCCATCATTTTGCAAGGACCGCACCATTCCGCATAAAAATCAACTATAATTGGCTTGTCGGCATTTTCTATAGTGGGATTAAAGTTATTTTTATCTAGTTTTTGTATACTCATATAGGCACCATCCCTAAATTTATTTCGCAGCACTTATCTTATTTATAGCATCTTTAAGTGTTTTTGGCAAGTCTTTCAATTCACCCTTCTAATTTCAACAGCCCTTAAATTAAAGTCCGCATGGATAGTGAAATCCCTCCCTGCAGCCAAGGATAACGGATAATACTCATTAGAACCAATATTTATAGCACTGTCTGTTTGCCCTATATTCGAGTAAATGCCAATATCCGCTGTGGTTCTCACATAAAATTCACCATCATGATACATAGCCCTTGAGGTATGACTTATCCGTTGGGAAAATAAATCTTTGCCTGCGCTAAAATCAATTCGGGGTAAAAAATAATTATCAAGGTCACGGATGCTATCTCTATAAGCTCTTGTCATACGGTCATTATCAGTTATAGAAAAATTATATATACCCTGTCTCATGTTTACAGGGTCAATACCATTAAATGACATATAATTTATAGCCTTTATACGTGGATAATCCGTTCTTACAGCTCTAAAAATTTCCTCCATCATAAGTGTAGCCTCTGTAATATGATAAGCATGATTGCGAGACGAAAAATGGCTGATACCAAGCTGTGATATAAACATAGGCTTTCGCTCCTGAAAGTGAAAATGAAAAAAATCAAGTTTAGCCCTTACATCCGAGATACTGCTTTGGCTATCTACAAAAAGATTTATTCCCACCCAGTCAGTATAATCATCGCCGGGATAATGACGCTCTATTAAATGGAGCGAGTCCGCATATATATTCCATACAAGTACTACATTAGGGGCATAGCTGTTAAAATACCTTCTAGCCATTCTAAAAAATGAAATATATTCCTCCGGATCAAAAGACAATTCATGACTTACCGGAAATAGGTGAATAAACATAGGTACATTAATTTCACCAAATAACTGGGCACTTTCACGTAAAAGATGGTAATCGAATGGTCTTTCAATATTTTGAGGGGTAACTACTATATTAGGAGTTTTCATATTAACGATTAAATCCAATACCCATTCGGTCGGAAAAGGCTGACCCATTTTATAAAAATATGTGTAAAAACTATGCTCCACTCCTACCAGCTCTTCAAAAGCTTCAATATCTCCCATAACAATCCTGTCGGATAATATATACGCGCCGATATATACCCCCGTTTCAGGCTCAAATAGCCCCGGCGCAAGAATTTTCTGCGTAAAAAGCCCAAAGTCCTGCGTATAGTCCAAACTTATTGCTGGAATATAGGCTATATCCTGCACCTCCTCCCGGTCAGGCTGGGCAAGCCTATTGCCACAAGCCGAAAAAGCGAATAGCAAAATAAATAGTAATAATGTTTTTTTCATTTCGCCTCCAGATATTTCCTTAAAGCCTCAAGATAATGCACTACAACGCCTTTCCCGCTTCCAACCTCTATGGCAATTTCCTCAAAATCTTTGTAAGGTATGCTTTTTCTGCCTCCAGCTAAAGCCTCATCCCAATATTTCTTTAATGGAGCAAATGGCAGAAGGTATATTTCATCATAAAGGGTAAAGCTTACCAAAAAAAACGCTGCCCCATGCTGGTTTTCAAATTTTTCCATAAACTCCATCTGATGAGTATGAATATTTTGAAGGGGTAGGTTTTTCCTATTAGTTTCCTTGGCGTCAAATGCTACAGGCACGCCCTGTACCACACCTATGTAATCAACAGTACTTTTTTTGTCAAAATACCCTAAGGTAATCGCATTTTTGCCCTTGTCAATATTTATAGGGGTAATAGGCGTTGGAATTTTCTGGATTATTGCCAGGTTTTTACTTTCGTATACTTCATTTGACATATTAATCATACTCTCAAAGGTACTTCCGCGAAGTCCTCTCGTTGTCCAATAGCCCATCTCACTCTCCTGTGTGAAATTACATTAAAAAAGCAACTACACGCTGCAATCCGCCATATAAACAACCTCGCCGCCAACGATGGTGCATTTCAATTTACCCTTTACCATCATCCCCCCAAAAGGTGAAAACTTGGCTTTAGAGACAAAGTTTGGCGGGGTTATAAAATGCTCCTCCTCTGGGTTAAATATAACTAAATCCCCGTCACGACCTTTTTCCACCCCGCTTTTACTCTCAAGAAGGAGTATTTTGGCCGGATATTTATTAAATTTATCAATAAGCTGGCTAAGTTTCATCTTGCCGCTGGTTACAAGTGCCGAGTAGCTTACACCAAAAGCTGTTTCCAAAGAGGATATGCCAAAAGATGCCATATCAAATTCCCTATGCTTGCTTTCAATCGTTGTAGGGGTGTGCCCTGATGAAATAGCGTCTATTGTCCCATCTTGCAAGCCTTCTATTATTGCATCAACATCCTCCCAGCACCTTAATGGCGGCTTTACCTTCACTAATGTATTATATCCATCTACATTGTCCTCGGTGAGAGTAAAATAATGCGGCTGAGTATCACATGTTACAAAAACTCCCTTTGTTTTGGCAGCCCTTACAAGCTCCACAGAGCCTTTTGTACTTACTTTTGAAATGTGGATACGGCAGCCTGTCCGCTCTGATAAAATAATATTGCGTGACACCATTATTTCCTCAGCTTCCCGCGGTATTCCTCTAAGACCAAAAGCGGATGCTACCTTCCCTGCATTTACCACACCCTTTGCCGCCAAAGCCGGATCCTCACATGTGGTTATAAGAGGAATGTTAAACATGGATGAATAACGCATAATATTACGAAGAAGTGCCGCGTCCGCCACACATTTGCCCCCATCGGACAAAGCAGCTATACCGGCTGTTACCATTTCCCCTATTTCAGCGATTTTCGTTCCTTCGCCCCCTACAGTCATTTGACCGTAAACATGAACATTTACCATTGAAAGTTTTAAGGCACGGCTTATTATATAATTTACAACGGTTTTATTGTCAACTACAGGACTTGTGTTTGGCTGACTGGTTATAGAGGTAAAGCCCCCTTTTGCAGCAGAGCGGGTCACTGTTGATAAATCTTCAATATTTTCATAGCCCGGGTCACAAATTTCACAGTTCATATCTATAAAACCTGGCAGAACATATCCACCCTTCGCATCAATAATATTACAATCCGTATCTTTTGGAGGATTAATATTTTCTCCGATTTCTAAAATTATCTCATCTACAAGTATATCCCGGGCTTTTTCATCACCGTTTTGATTTATAATTATCCCATTTTTTATAAGTATCAAATCATAATCCCTCCCCTCATTGATAGGATATATAACATTGCCATCCTAAGTGCCACACCGTTTGATATCTGGTCATCAACTAAACATTGAGGAGATTCTATCACGTCCGAGTCTATTTCAATACCTCTGTTTATAGGTCCCGGATGCATAACTATTACCTCATCCTTAGCGTAACTTAACATACGCTTATCTATTTTAAACATATTTTTATATTCGTTATAAGAAGGAAGCTCATTACTATACCTATCCTCAGCTAAAAGGCGCGCCCCCATTATAACATCAGCATTTTTAACTGCCTTATAAGGGTCTGAATATACTTCAACCCCAAAGGACTCAAGATCCTCCGGTATAAGGGTTGGAGGGCCTGCAACGGATACATGTGCCCCAAGCTTCAAAAACCCCCAAATATTGCTCTTAGCATACCTTGAATGAGTAATATCTCCTATAAAAGCTACTTTTAAGCCTCGCTTAAATCCGCCCATCCGCTCTTTTATTGTCATAAGCTCAAGAAGGGCTTGGCTGGGGTTTTCGTTTATACCGTCCCCTGCGTTTATAACACTTGCGGACACATTGCTTGCAAGGAATTTTGCGCTGCCTGATACAGGATGGCGTATAACAATAAAATCCGCCCCCATTTGGTCTATGATTTTACCCATTTCCAAAAGATCTGAAAAACCCGGCGTTTCATTCTTTTCGGAGATATTCATATTAACCACATTTGCGGATAAATACTGCCCTGCAAGCTCATAGGATACTTTTGTCCTGGAGCGGTTTTCGTAAAATAGTATAACTACGGATTTACCCTGTAAATGAGGAGCTTTTTTATTTGGCTGGTTAAGGACATATTTCATTGTATCCGCGGTTTCGATTATATAAAGTATTTCCTCGGCGGACATATCTTTCAGTCCAATATAGTCTTTCCTATATATTGACATATCTTATTTCCCTACCTTCTAAGCAAATCTTCAAAATATTCAGGGCGTTTAGCCTCAAACTCCATAAATTCCCCTGTTGATGGATGAAAAAACCCCAAACTTTTGGCAAATAACGCCTGTCCACCCAGCTTGTACTTGGATTTTTCGGGACCGTATACCAAATCTCCAACAAGAGGGTGACCTAAATATGCCATATGCACTCGTATTTGATGGGTACGCCCTGTTATGAGCCGGGCTTCAATGAATGTTGTGCTTTTAAAACGCTCTATTACTTTGACATTTGTTATGGCTTCCTTAGAGTTTTTTATTGTGACACACATCTTCTTCCTGTCCCGTTCCGAGCGGCCTATAGGCTTATCTATAGTGAAACTCTCTTCTTTTACCAAGCCCATAACTAAAGCTTCATAAACTTTTTTAACCTTTCGGGAGGAAAACTGCTCGCTCAAGCTGCAGTGCGCCTTATCATTTTTAGCAGCTACAATCAAACCGGATGTATCCATGTCAATACGATGGACTATACCCGGACGCAAAATGCCGTTAATACCTGATAAATTTCCCTTACAATGATATAAAAGGGCATTTACCAATGTAGCTGCGTAATGCCCTGCCGCCGGGTGAACAACCATCCCTTTAGGCTTGTTGATTACTATTATATCATCATCCTCATGGCATATATCAAGAGTTATATCCTCAGGCATTATATCCGGAGTAACTGGAGGATAAGGGGCAATTTGGACTACATCCCCTGCTTTTAGCTTATAGCCCGCTTTTTGCGGCTTGCCTCCAATTGTAACATTACCCGATTCTATATGTTTTTTTAGAAAACTCCGGCTTAAATCATCCTTTTGCCCAGATATAAAAACATCAAGTCTTATCCCTGCATCCTCTTCCTCAGCGTATAATACTAAATCATCACTCATTTTTCTTCCTGCTCTTCCTTAATAAAAAAAATCATAAGTATACCTAAAAGTATTGTGCCGCTTACAACATATATATCAGCAATATTAAATATTGGGAAGTTGATAAAGTCAAAGCGTAAAAAATCCACCACATAGCCATGGAGCAGCCTGTCGATAGAATTGCCTATGCCTCCCGCGGCTATAAGTATCAAAAAAAAGCGAACCAAATTGTAAATACGACCATTTGGAAGTTTAACATAATAAAACCCTATCACAACAAGCACAACCACAGCGAACCCTAAGAAAAACCACCTTCCCCCCGGGAAGATCCCAAAGGCCGCGCCCCAGTTTCTGTGAAAAGTCAGGCTAAGTATATTAGGTATTACAACTACATTCGCATGACCCATTAAATTTGTTACGGCAAAATGCTTACTCCATTGGTCTAATGCAACAAAGAGAAATGTTAGTAATATTGGATTTATAATTTTAAAAATTTTCATTATTCATCTCCCGGTTAATATTGCTTCATCAATTAAAGCTTTTGGCTAGATTTAGTTTTGTGAGCAATAGATTACTTCCACAATATAATAGCATATCAGGGAGCATTTAGTAAACATATACGCGTAATTTATCTAGTTTTGCAAAGATTTGCGCTTTTGTTGATTTTTCTTTGAGATTAATTTATATTATAGTGAAATGAATTTAAAACTGCAACGCTTGCGTTGTGAGTTTTAAATTTGATTGAACGTCCCGCACCGCGGTCCCGAAGGGATTAAGGTGCGCCAAATGTGAACATGGTTCACATTTGGGCTGTATCACTTTTAAAGTGATACAGCTATAACTTATATCGAATGAAAAAAGGAGGAAAATTTAATGGAGACTTCCTTAAAAATCTTGGGACAAACTATGATAGTTGTACCCATTGGGGATATAGATCATCATACATCTATAGCTTTGAGAGAGAAAATAGATAAAGAAGCGGTCAGGGAAAATATAAAAAATATATTGTTCGATTTTTCCAATGTTGAGTTTATGGACAGCTCCGGCATAGGGCTTATTATCGGACGCTACAAACTTATGTCGGCAAATAACGGGATTACTGCCGTTTGTCATATAAGTGATTCACTTAGGCGGATATTTGATATTTCCGGACTTAAAAAAATTGTGCATTTATATGGAAATCTTGATGAAGCCATAAACCAAATACAGTTACGGTAGGGGGGAGAGTTTTGTATGGAATATGATAATGAAATGATTCTTGAAATGTCGGCAAAATCAAGGAACGAAAGCTTTGCAAGGGTGGTAGCCGCATCGTTTGCCGCATCACTAGACCCCACGGTTGCCGAGGTGGCTGATATAAAAACCGCTGTTTCAGAAGCAGTAACTAATGCAATTATTCACGGCTACGGTGAAAGTCCTAAAAATGGCACGGTTACACTTAAATGCGGCATTTTACAAGATACAATTTACATAGAAATTATAGATTTTGGAAAGGGTATTTCCGATATCGAAGAGGCTATGACTCCATTATATACATCAGCGCCTGAGGATGAAAGAAGCGGCATGGGCTTTACTATTATGGAGACTTTTATGGATAGTGTAGAGGTTTTATCGCAGCCAAGTAAGGGAACGGTTGTTCGCATGAGTAAGAAAATTGGACAAAGAGATATTTAGACCTAAGAGCCCGCGACACAAAGCGGCTTAAAATAAGCTGTAAATACGGGCAGTAGCTTATTGACCGCTGGTTCTTAGACAAATGCGGTTATAGTGGAGGATATATGGACCACACAATGGGGCTTATTAAAAAAGCTCAAGACGGCGACAAAGAAGCTGCCGGCACACTAATTGAAGAAAACGCAGGTCTCATATGGTCTGTTGTGAGAAAGTTTTCAGGTCGCGGCTACGAATTGGACGATTTATACCAAATAGGGGCTATGGGGCTTTTAAAGTGTATACAAAAGTTTGACCAATCTTTTGAGGTAAAATTTTCCACATATGCTGTACCTATGATAATGGGTGAAATAAAGAGATTTCTTCGTGATGACGGACTTATCAAGGTATCCCGCCCTTTAAAAGAGCTTGCTATAAAAGCCAAATACATACAGGAAGATTTAATAAAGAAAAACGGCGAACCTCCTACGATAACTGAAATCGCCAAGGTCCTTGATGTAGCTCGTGAAGATTTAATAATGGCCTTAGAGGCCGGCAAGGATGTTGAGAGTCTTTATCAAACCATATATCAAGGTGACGGCAGCCCTATTTATCTTATAGATAAGCTGGATATGGCTGAAAGTGACGCTCCTGAAATCGTTGATATAATAGCCCTTAAAGAAATTTTGAATACCCTTTCTCCTAAAGAGAGGCGAATAATTATGCTTAGATATTTTGAAGAAAAAACTCAAATGGAAATAGCTAAGGAAATAGGGGTTTCTCAGGTTCAAGTTTCGCGGATTGAGAAGAAGATTATCCAAAATATAAGAGAAAATTTACTGGAAGCTGAGTAAAACTCAATTTTCAGTAAATTTTCACTAAAACATTTCGACAAACACTTGATTTTTACCTTCTTTAGTACGATAATCTAAGTAAGAGTTATGGTATTTCATACCAATGGATCGTATACAAGGAGGTATTTATATGTCAATCCATGCTAATTTTAACAGCAGAGTAAATACATTTAACCAAAACCAATCATTACTTAACAGTTTTAACAGTATTAATAATAATCGTAGTGTAGGCTTTGGAAATAATGCTTTTGACCCGTTTGCGGCTTTTAATATGAATTTTGGCGTAAACAACGCTGCTGCCAGTGCTGATGTAAGGAGTTTTTTAACCGGCATGAGAAGTACCGCCGAGAGACTCGGCTCAGCTATGGACAGAATGAGAGGCACAGGGCGTGAAACTGTAGTCGCGTCAGACCCTAACGCTTTATCTATCAGGACGGCAAGCCCATCTGCAAGGATTGATGATGTAAATATTAGAATCCAACAAGTTGCAAGCGGTCAAGTAAATCAGGGCACCTCTCTTGAAGCCGGCAGAAGAGTATCTGTATCTGATGCAAGGACTCACAGATTTGAAATCGAGCAAAATGGTCAAACTCATGAGCTTTCTTTTAGGGTTGGCGTAAATTATACTCAGGAAGATATGCAAAATGCTATGGCACGTGCCATTAACAACGCCAATATAGGAGTTACGGCTTCTGTTGATACAAGTAATGACAGCAGAAACTCAACATTAACCGTACAATCAAGAGAATCGGGATTTTTCGCCGATGGAAGAAATGAATTTGCAATAAGAGACGTATCCGGCGGCAGAGCTGTTGCTATGGCAGGTGTCGGGACACAAACTCAAAGACCGCAGGATGCGGAATTTTCGGTAAACGGCGGTACTTTGCAAACTTCACGCTCCAACGATGTTGATTTAGGCAATGGTGTTACGGCAACCTTAAGGCAGGCTGCAAGTAATCGGGAAATAACCGTTGGCATGGGCAGAGAACGCAATATTTCCGCCGAAAATGTTAATGAAATGGTGCGGCAGTTTAATACTCTTTTGACAAATACCGCTGATAACAGAGGTGACAGAGGGGTTAACAGACTTCATCATCAGCTTGCAGGGCTTTCAACTTCCTCTGCCGCTTCTTTGGCACAAGTTGGTATAAGTGTTGACAGAGAAGGCTTTATGAGCGTTAATTCTTCAAGACTTAATACGGCAATTGAAAACGGCTCTTTGGACAGATTTTTAAACGGTGACAGCCAGGGAGCAAGCTTTGGCTTTGCCAACAGGCTCGCAAGGATTGCTGAAGATGTGAGCAGCAACCCTCACCGCTATATGAGTCGTGAATCTCTTGATCTTTTGGAGCCAAGCGGCTCCGCTTTTGCCCGCCCGGGGCATAATACAGGTAGTATGCTTGATTCTATGCGGATTTCAAGGCAAAATCGGATATTTACAATGGGGCTTTTACTTGACATGTTTATCTAAGTCCCAAAGATTATAAACAAGTTCCAACGCCTATTCAGGGCAAACATATGAAGCATTTGCCCTAAAAGCCTATTCTCAAACTCTTGTTCGGGAATAGGCTTTGTGTTATTATTAAACTATAGAATAAGTTTATGTAGGAGGTATTACTCTCTTGGATATAAAAATATCACCATCGGCTTTGGCTTGTGATTTATCACGGTTTGCGGAGGAGTGCCAGGCAATGTATGATGCCGGAGCTCATATGATTCATTTAGATATTATGGACGGGCATTTTGTGCCGAATTTAACCTTCGGCGCCCCCCTTATCAGGTGCTTGCGTGGTAAAAGCCCTATTATTTTTGATGCCCATTTAATGATTTCGCGCCCTGATTTATATATAGAAGATTTTGTGAAAGCAGGGGCGGATATAATCACATTCCATATCGAGGCAGACTGTAATACTGCTGATACATTAAAGAAAATACGCAGCTTTTCCGTTAAGTCAGGACTTTCTCTAAAGCCTGGCACTGAAATAGAGGAAGTGCTACCTTTCATCCCTCTTGTGGATATGATACTTGTTATGACTGTTGAGCCCGGTTTTGGCGGTCAGTCCTTTATGGCTGATATGCTGCCTAAAGTGCGGTTTTTGAGAGATAATTACCCAACTCTTGATATACAGGTGGATGGTGGGCTAAACAACCACACTTCTAAACTTGCGGTTGAAGCCGGTGCTAATATTATCGTTGCAGGCTCCTATTTATTTGGTCAAAGCGATTACAAAAAAGCAGTAGGGGAACTTTATGAAATATGCATACAGTCAGCGGAATAGTTGAGTCCATTATATTTAATAATGTCGAAAACGGTTACTGCGTCTTTTCAATAGAGTACGAAGACGAAGAACTTGTTTGTACCGGCAACCTCCCTTTTTTAAATGAAGGGGAGGAGGTTTCTCTTGCCGGTGATTATATCATACATCCCACTTACGGCAAGCAATTTGCCTTTACCGAATACAGTAAAACCGCACCAAAAGATGCTCTGGGTATTGTTAAATATTTGGGAAGCGGTGTTATAAAAGGCATAGGCGAAAAAACTGCCGAGCAAATCGTTAAACGCTTTGGGGATCAAACCTTTGAAGTGATGGAAAATTATCCCGAAAAACTGGCGGAGATAAAAGGCATATCTATAGCTAAAGCTACGGCAATCAGCGCACAGTTTCATGAGCAGCTGTACCAGCGGCAGGCTATGATGTTCCTCCATAATTACGGTATAACTGCCGCAACCGCCGCTAAAATATGGGATAGATATAAGGAAAGAACTATAGCCACAATGAATGAAAATCCCTATGAGCTTGCCAATGATATTATCGGTTTTGGTTTTAAATCAGCTGATTCCATAGCTTATAGGATGGGGATAGAGCCTTCAAATATGCACAGGATAAAATCCGGCATCCGCTATGTCCTTATGGAAGCGGTTACGGAGGGGCACTCCTTTTATCCAAAAGAGCGGCTTGTGGAAAAATCTGCTGAGCTTTTGGAGGCACCTAAGGAGCTTGTACAAAATGGCCTAATGGAGCTTCATATCGAAAAATCCGTGGTCATGGAAAATCTGGAAGATATTACAGCAGTCTATCTTGGCAGCTATTATTACGCCGAGAATTATGTAGCAAGGAAGCTTGTGGAGCTTGACTTTGTAAAGGATGATGAGGATAATTCCCAAACTGAAAATATATTAAGGGAGCTTTGTGAGGAACTTAATATAGACCTTGCCGAAAAACAGCTGATGGCTGTCCGGCAATCCTTAAAAGGCGGCGTTTTAGTAATAACAGGCGGGCCGGGTACAGGAAAAACCACAACTATAAAAGCAATTATAGAGGCATTGGAGTCTTCGGAGCTTATTGTCCAGCTTGCGGCACCAACAGGGAGAGCGGCAAAGCGTATGACTGAAGCCACAGGTAAAGAAGCAAAAACAATACATCGCCTTCTTGAAGTTAAATTCCTTGCCAATGACGCCAGAAGGCAGACTTTTGAAAAAAACGAAGATGACCCATTGGAAACAGATGTACTTATTATTGACGAAATTTCAATGGTGGATATAATGCTTATGATGCACCTTCTAAAAGCGCTCCAGTCTGGTACGAGACTTATACTTGTAGGAGATGTTAATCAGCTTCCCTCAGTAGGCGCCGGTAATGTCCTTAAGGATATTCTCATAAGCGGCTGTTTAAATTCAGTGTATTTAGATGAGATTTTCAGGCAGGCACAGCTTAGTCATATAGTTTTAAACGCCCACAGGATAAACCAAGGTGATAAACCTCTTCTAAACGAGACCGACAGCGATTTTTTTATGATGCGGCGAGGAAGTATTGACTCAGTAGCTACAAGCATTTGCGAACTTGTGTCAGACAGGCTGCCAAAATACGGTAATTATAATCCTGCTAAAGATATTCAAGTACTTACCCCTATGAGAAAATCCCGCATAGGTGCCTTAGGGCTTAATAAAGATTTGCAAAATGTCCTCAACCCGTCATCTCCTAGGAAGAGAGAGTATGAATACCGCGGCATAACTTTTCGTGAAGGCGACAAGGTTATGCAGATTAAAAATAATTATAATATAGAATGGGATGATGAAGAAAGTACAGGTGTTTTTAATGGAGACCAAGGGATTATTGATAGTATAAGCCTTTTATCCGAAAAACTTAAAGTAGCTTTTGATGACGGAAAAAATATTGAATATGATTTTACACAACTGGAAGAACTGGAACTTGCATATGCTATAACCATTCATAAGTCACAGGGTTCCGAGTATAAAGTCGTGGTTATCCCTATTCACTCGGGACCGCCGATGCTCCTTACGAGAAATCTTCTTTATACTGCTGTGACAAGGGCAAGGAATTTGGTGGTTATAGTTGGTACAGAGGAATGTGTTAATATGATGGTTGGTAATAATAGGGAGATTTTAAGGTATTCGGCTCTTGATAAGAAGATTGTTAAGTTCGCCGGTGTTTTGGATAGGGTGAAATAGAAGCAATATATAAATACCTTAGTGATAATGTTTTTATCACTAGGGTATTTTTTTGATTGAAACTTCCCAATCATCAAAAAGTTTAATTTTGGCATCGCCAAATTTAATTGTTATATTTGGTAATGCAAAATATTGCAATTATTTTATCCTATATAATCTTGGCAAGGAGATGGTAATTTGAGAAAAAGAAAGTTACCCCTTGGTGATAAAAATATGATTGGTCTTAGAGTAACCGAAGCGCGAAGCAAACAAGGTATGAAGCAAATTGAGCTTCTAAGTAAGCTGCAAACATCTGGCATAGATATCAGTACCCCTGCTTTATCCCTGCTCGAAGGTCAAAAACGTCCTGTCTCAGATTTTGAGTTGAGTGCATTAGCCGATATCCTCAATGTTTCTGTTGATTGGTTATTGGGGAGAGAAGAGACAACTAAGAGGTGACTGCTTTGCCAATATCTTTTAATCCTATGCGTTTATATATGGGAAAACATAATATTTCATATTATTACCTTGCCAATCAAGGCATTGACGCACGGACTTTGCAGCGTATTCGCCATGATAGACCAATCACCACAGAAACTCTTGGGAAGTTATGCAAAATATTAAATTGCCAGCCGGGTGAGTTAATTGAATATCTTGGTGATACCAATGAAAGTTAATAGTATGACTACTGGAAGAATAAAAGCCCTTCGCGAAGACAAAGAGTGAACACAGCAAAAAGTTGCTGACTTGTTTACATATTAGCAGAAGTGCTTATTCCGCTTATGAAAATGGTGCAAATGCAGCACCTATTGAAATTTTAATAAAACTTTCCAACTATACATGATACCAGCGTTGATTATATTCTGGATTTAGCAGATAACCCCATTCCTTATGAGCGAAAACAAAAAAGAAGCATTTAAATTTAAAACATCAACACTCAAGGTTTTACACGAAACATTTGATGAGTTTTTAAACTTAATCTATCCTAAAAAATGCCTTGTTTGCGGCAAGGTTTTTTCTCATGAAAGGTCCTTTCCTACTTGTGAGCGCTGCTTTTTGGAGTTTAAGCTTGTAAATTATAATATAACCGGTGACTTCAATTTCGATCGTAATCTCTCTATTTTTGAATATAATGAAACTCTACGGGCAATAATTCTTGATATAAAGTTTGGCAAAAAAGCGTATAAAATGGTTAATTTAGCCAAACTTGCCGTGAAAGCCAATAAAGATAATGATTTTTTTCTTTCAGATTATAAAGATTTTGATGCTGTAATTCCGGTTCCCCTGCATAAAAAGCGGTTTAGGGTACGCGGCTTTAATCAGTCTTATGTACTTGCAAAGGAAATAGCCCAAGCAATAAATTTGCCTCTTGACACTGATATTTGTGAGCGCAATATCTACCGTGAACCTCAAAGCAGCCTAAAATCAGGAAAATACAGACAAGGAAATGTTCTTAGCGTATTTTCACTCAAAAAAGACTCTATTATTACAGGGAAAAATTTTGTTCTGGTTGATGATATATTTACAACCGGTTCAACCCTAGACAGCCTGGCGAAAGTACTTCGCGACAATGGGGCTGATAAAATTGCTTGTATAACTGTTGGAATAGCTTCTGCAAGACCTTTAGAAGCCTATGCCAAAAAACCAAAATGATAACTTATTTTTAAATGAGTCGAAACAAAAATCTCTGGTGTCGCTTAAAATTTGTAAATTTTGTATAATCTTTATAATAGCTTCTGACGATAATATTATTGCAGCAAGAATATATTGAAAGCTTTCGAGGCATTACTGCTTCCTTTGCATATGATATCTCTTATGACAGGCAGGTGAGAATTTATGGATTTTAGAATCGATGGTGTACGACCAACTTTCGAAGTTCACAAGACCGATAAGACTGGAGCTGTTTCAAGGCTATCCAGAACAAGTGGCAAGAAAGACAATGTAGCTTTATCAAGTCAGGGCAGAGATTATCAAATGGCTCTTCGCGCTCTTAAAGAAGTACCTGATATTCGCGAAAACAGAGTTAATGAAGTTTTGGATAAAATCGAATCAGGCAGCTTTGACTTAAGCTCTAAAGATATTGCAAGCAAAATGTTGTCTTTATTCGACTAATGAAGATAGGGGCTGTCTTATACTTTAAGATGGCTCTTTATTTTTTAAGGGGAGTGAGCATTTGGCCGGGCTTATAAATGAACTATTAACTATTCTTAAAGAACAAACGAGAAGCTATGATGAACTTCTTGTCCTTAGCCGTGAAAAACGCCGGGTGATTATAGAAAATGATGTTGATATGCTTGGAAAAATCACTCAGGCTGAAAACTCTATAATCGGTCAAACTCAAAAGGCTGAAAATAGACGCCTTGAGGTTATGGACAATATTGCAACGGTACTTGCTCAAAATCCTGAGGAGCTTACTTTAACTAAGTTAGCTGAGCTTATAAAAGGTCAGGAGGAGTATGACGAGCTTGTGGAACTTGGGAAAACTCTTAAAGCTACTCTTGACAATCTTAAGGAAGAAAATGACAGAAATACCGTTTTAATCCAATCATCTCTTGATTATATTGAGTTTACTGTAAATTTAGTGCGTCAGGCAGCAAGTGCTGATGACACTTATACCGGCACTCGTAAGCAGGCACCGGGCCTTGACAAAGGATTTTTTGACAAAAAACAATAATTGTTTTCGTGAAAACACTTTCATTATTCACAATATATTGTTAATGTAAAAACCTGTTTGCTAAAAAACTACCAAGCATTGGCTAATATAATTTATTCCTATTAGTATTAATGTATCGGTGCAACCTACCGATATAAGTTATAGACATGGATGTTTGTTGCAAGATTAGGCACTGTATTTATGGGTGTTCTTAGGGCAAAGGATTGCTTTAAAGACAGCCGTAAGAACAGTGCCTTTAATAAAGATTTCAGTAAATACCAGTAAATATTTCGGAGGGCTATATATGAATAGAGGCTTTAACACAGCTATATCCGGTCTTAACGCAGCTAGAACGGGCTTGGCTGTCACAGGTCATAACATGGCTAATGTTACTACTGTGGGTTACACTCGTCAGCAAGCACTTCAGCATAATTTTTCATATCAAAACATAGGCAATAGGCTTCAAGTTGGTATGGGTAACGATATTACAATGATCCGTCAAGTAAGAGATCGATTTCTTGATTTGCAATTTCGCGGTGAAATTGGGCGCATGGCTTTTCATGGCGTAGTTTACACTACAGGTAATCGTCTTGAAGAAATTTATGGAGAATTGCAGAGTTTGTACTCTACCCGCTCTATAAAGCAGGATTTGTGGGAGTCTATTAACGAACTTACAATGCACCCCTCTGGCATTCACACAAGACGTAGTTTTATTTCTACAATGCAATCATACATAACTAAAATGAATAATGTAAATCAGCGTATGATTAACGAGCAAGATCATCTTGATTTGGAAGTCAGGCGCACCGTAACTCGTATTAACCAAATTACCACTCGAATAAATCAGCTTAACGGTCATATCGGTCATATGGAAATGTCCGGTCAGCGTGCTAACGATTTCCGCGATGAGCGTAATCTTTTGCTTGATGAGCTTTCAAGGCTTATCCCTATTGAAATCCGCGAGAATACGCGAGGGGAAGTTTTAATAACCACAGGAGGCAATGAACTTGTTGCTCACGGCTGGGTAAATCAGATAGGGCTTAAATTTGCCGCGCCTAACAGCCATTTAGTTGTTCCTGTATTTACTGACAGCAGACAAATTCTTGACCATGACGATAATGTAATACCATTATTCCGCCTTGGTTCCGTCGGTCCTCATATTGGCAACGATAACAGTGAGCTTTTAGGGCTTCTTACGGCAAGAGGGCTGTATAGAACTGACTACAGGGCTTTACAAAGTACTTTTGTTATGAATTTTAACCCGGCTAATATTCCTTTGGCACCGGCAGTCCCCCCGGGAGGACCTACCCTTCCGGCAAGCTGGGCTCCGCCCCCTGCAATGCCTTTAGACAACAGCAACCCCGGCTTTGCAGGCTATTTAGCCGATTTACATAATTATATTAGCGATTTACGTGATTTCTTGGAGGCTGAAATAGCTGCTGCACTTGCAATTCCGGATCCTGTTTTGGCTGCGGCATTGCAAAGTGATTTAGACGACCTTGAGGCATTTGCGGTCAACGTAACAGGTACAGGGGTTTCATTGGAAGTGTTGTACGAGGAGTTTAATGCTTTCGATTCCGGCGTGCCTTCTCAGACATTGCTTCACTTTAACGCTCGCTACGGTATAATCCCTACAACTCAGCGCGAGATGGACATACTTTTTAACCACACTATACAATTAATAAACGACACGCTTAACGGTGTTGACTTAAACGGCAACTGGGGTGTACCGATTTTTGTTCAAATCGTCCCCGGGCAAGGCTATACAATGGGCAATGTGCAAATAAATCCCCTTCTTTTGGAGCCTGACGGGCATAATTTAATCGGTCTTGCTGAAAATCAAGGCACTTCCATCCGTCCGGACACTACTGATGTACATGCCGATTATGATGACGGCAGAAGGGCACAAGCACTTTTGGATTTATGGTCTCAAACACGTCAGATTTTTGAACCGATTGACGGGGCACATCCAATGAGTATAAACGATGCTTATAGATTTGTTATAAATAATCTTTCCACTATCACTAACAGGGCACTTACATTCCATAATGCTCAAGTGGATTTGATAACTGAGCTTGACAACAGGCGGATTTCTATGAGCGGCGTTTCTATGGACGAGGAAATGAGAAATATGATGATGTTCCAGCACGCTTTTAACGCGGCGTCCAGGATTGTTAATGTAATAGATTCCATGATAGACAGGGTTATAAACGGAACAGGCAGAGTAGGATTGTAAAAGGTAAAACGGAGGTATTATAAATGAGATCATCATTTTTTGAATTTCACGTAGCATCACGTGGATTGTTTACGGCAAGAGCCGGGCTTCAAGTAGTGTCTCACAATATTGCAAATGCGGCTACTCCAGGCTTCTCCCGCCAATTTGTTGAGCAGAGAGCTTCACAACCGTTAGCCACCTGGAATTCACGTGGTATGATAGGTACCGGCTCCGAGGTTTTTGGCATAGGTCAAATTAGAAGTTTTTATCTGGATCAGAAGTTTTGGACAGAGCGTGGCGTACTTGGGCAGCATACGGCAAAAACACAGCTTTTAACAGGTGTTGAGACGGTTTTTAATGAAATGAGCGGTACAGGTATTTCATCTAATTTTGATATTTTCTTTGCAAGGCTCCAAGACCTTACAACTAACGCTCCTGACGGCACTTTTAGAAATAATGTGCTAATGACTGCCGACTCTCTTGCCAGATTTATAAATACTACTGCACAAAGCCTTCGCAGACAGCAAATTAACGCTAATACGGAAGTTTCTATGGTAGTATCTACTATAAATAATTTAGGGCTTCAAATTGCCGGCTTAAATGAGCGTATATCTAAATTTGAAATGGATGGCTCAAGAGCTAATGACCTTAGAGATCAGCGAGCCCTTTTGATTGACGAGCTTAGCCAGTTTGTAAATGTTGAAGTTATTGAACGCGAGCATAATGACGATTTTGCCGCCGGGATGTTTCCTAACCCTCAGGATAGAGGTCGCTCAGACCAACGTCTCTCCATCCGTATAAACGGTTATGAATTTGTAAACCACTGGGATGTAAATACTCTTCAAACCGTTCCAAGGCAGCAAGGTAATGAGAGAAATGATGTAGATGCACCAGGTTTATACGATATACGTTTTTCAAACGGTGTATGGTTTAATATATACAGTCCAACTTTACAAGGTCAGCTTAGAGGTATTATAGATGTCAGGGATGGTAACAACTTAAACACTGTTGAACCTCCTACAGTATTCCCTCCTGCACAAAGCCCTTTTAGAAATCCCAACCAGTTTAGAGGTGTTCCCTTCTACTTGCAGCAGCTTAACCATATGGTTAGAACTTTTGCAAGGGCAATGAATGAGGGACTCGACCATCAAGGGCAGCCTATACCTGGCTCGCCGGGACATGTAAACGGCTTTGCAAGAAACGCTGACGACCCAAGCGGCAGATGGTTCTTCACATTTACAGATAATGCAGGAAATGAAATTGATCATCTCGATCCAAATAATCCTAACCCTGCAGACCCATATGCATTTATGAACGCTTTCAATTTCCAAGTAAGTTCATGGTTAAGGGAAGACCCTGAACGCCTTGCCACCGCTGATGTACCTGTATCAGCCCCCGGCGGCGGCGAATCTAACAATAATGTTATATTCGGCTTTACTAAGCTTGCTGAATTCCCATCTCTGTTCAGAGAAGGCAGCATCGGGGATTTTGTAAATGCCTTAGCTTCACAATTGGGAATTGATTTAAGGCAGTCAGCTAATTTTGCCGCAAATTATCACGATGTTACACAGTCTATTGATAATCAGCGGATGTCGGTTTCCGGCGTTTCATTAAATGAGGAAATTCTTTCAATGATTACATTCCAGCAGCAATTCGTTGCCGCTTCAAGGCTTATGAGTGTAATAAATGAAGTATATGATAATCTGATTAACCGTATGGGATTATAAGATTGATAAATAGGAGGAATTATCTAAATGCGTATAACAAACTCTATGATGTCTAATAGGATGATGCTTAATATTAATCGTAATATGAGGCTTTTGGATACTTTACAAATGCAATGGTCTACAGGTAAGCAAATACAGTTTCCATCAGATAACCCTATTCTAGCCAGCCGCGCACTTAATTTCCGTACTGCTGTGGCGCAAAACCAGCAGCATCAGCGTAATGTGGATCAGGCTGAAAGCTGGATGGAAATGACCGAATCCGGTTTTACGGAAGTTACAAGGATACTTACAAGGATTAATGAGCTTGTAGTTTCAGGGGATGCTGTTGAAAACGTAGGTGGTATGCAGGCTATCGCTACCCAAATCGCCTCTTATTTGGATCAGCTTGGCTTAGCTATGAATGCTTCTTATACAGGCAGATATTTATTCTCCGGCTTTCGTACCGACCAGCCAGGAACAATTTTGAGGGATGATCCAAATTTAAGATTTGAAGATATCACTCAGCACTTTACCAGTAGAAATGTTGAAAATATTCATGCTATCCAAAGGTTTGAAGTTGGTGCTGAGCCGGTAATAACTGAGGCTTCTGTACTTAAGCTGCCTTTCACTCATATCGAAAATGTTAGAGTTTCAGTAAACGGCGGCGCGCAAATTGCCGCTACCCCAAGATCTATTGATGATGTGGATGCTTACAGGCCCGGACCGGGGGAAATTTTCTATATTGTTGAAACAGGTGAGATCGTTCTTGGCTCCAACTTCGCAAGTGCCGATACCTTTGATGTACAATACGATAAAGAAGGGTTTAACAGAGGGGATCTTAACCCTATAGTTTATTTCACTGTAACTGACCCAAGTACCACCCCTCCGCGTACTTTTAGCATGGAAGGTCAGCATATTGAGTATGAATTTGGTATCGGAACGAGATTTCCTATTAACAGCTTAGCAAAAGACGTTGTTTCAGCTCATTTAGTTGCAGATCTTAGGAGCTTTGTAAGTACAGTTTTAGGTGCTGAGGTTTCTGAGCGTTCCGATATTATGGCAAGGCTTGCAGCAGACCCTGATAATGCTGATAAAACACAAGCGGAACTTTCCCAAATGGCAGATGCACAAATAGCTCGTGAAGAGCAAATGATTATGACTGCTCTCCAATCAAAATTTAGTAATATGATTGAGATTGTACAAAATCATACATCTGCGGTCTCAAGACATCAAACCGATTTAGGTGCCAGAATGTCGAGACTTGACCTTGTAAGAGACCGCCTTGAGAGAGATGAGATGTCTCTTGAGAGAGTTCTTTCTCAAAATGAAGATGCGGATTTAGTGGAAGTAGCCATGCGCCTAAGTAACGCTGAAGCTATCTATCAAGCCTCTTTAATGGCAGGGATAAATATGGTTCAACTTTCTTTGGCTAATTTCTTGTAGGGCGATAGATGCTTTAAAACATTTACTAATATAGTGTAAAAATTGTTGTAGTTTGAAAATTTTGTGGTATACTGTAAACAGGAACGCTTAGCGTTCCTGTTTTGACTGTAGAGGAGGAGGAAAATATGGAGTTTACAACTAAGCATTTCGGCACTCTTGAGGTGAACGAAGATGAAGTAATTACTTTTGATCTTGGGCTTCCGGGTTTTCCGGAGGATAAAAAATTTATAATTATAATTGATGAAAATGCTGAAAATAAATTCTATTGCTGGCTTCAGTCAATGGATAACGGTGATGTTTCCCTTGTGCTTATTGACTCTTTTGCTGTTATGCCTGAGTATGACCCTCTTATTAATGAAGAGGAAATAGCAGAACTAGGTGATATTGATATTTCGGATTTACTTGTTTTCAATGTTGCTGTTATTGGCTCAAATATGGCTGACTCAACTATAAATTTAAAAGCCCCTGTTGTAATAAACAATCGTACTAAAAAAGGCAAGCAAATTGTGGTTAATAATGAAAACTATAGTATTAGGCATAATTTGGAAGAATGTATTAAAAACGAGGGGAAGGTGTAACCATGCTTGCTCTGACTAGAAAAAAAGGCGAGTCTATTATAATTGGCGATGATATTGAAATTACCGTATTAAGTGTCCAAGGCGATCAGGTTAAATTAGGCGTGCGTGCTCCTCGTTCTGTTCCCGTTCATAGACGTGAAATTTATGAGCAGATTCAGCAAGCCAATAGGGAATCTGCCAGCAGTGCTGATTTAGATACTGTGAAAAATTTGTTCAAATTATAAATTTAAAAATAAGGTATAAAATAAACAGCCCCTCATAGTTATACTATGGGGGGATTTTTATGAGACGAGCACTATCAATTATTGGTCTGTTATTTTTAATATTTTTGGCGGCACCCTATGCTATTATCGCAGTTTTAGGATCTTTGGATCCTCCTGCTGCTTATGCGTATTTAGATTTAGTAGTACCTGCCGAAACTCAAATTAGGCAAAACTTTGTCTATGCTCAAACTGAAATATCCGATGAATTTAACGAGTTCGAACGCTATCTCATTGGGGTTGTAGCCGCAGAGATGCCTGCCCTTTTTCATATTGAAGCCCTTAAGGCCCAGGCAGTTGCTTCTCGCACATATGCAATCTATTCGATGATGCACCTTGATATGTATGAATTTGATTATTTACGGATTGGCGAAATTTGGCAAGCTTATATTTCTGAAATTGAAATGAGAAGAAGATGGGGCAATGATTTTGACACTCATTTTGCTACAATTTCAAATGCGGTAAATTCAACCAGAGGTGAAATACTAATATATGACGGAGAGCCTATAGTGGCTGTATTTCACGCTTTTAGCGGTGGGATGACAGAGTATTCGGGCAATGTATGGGCAGAGCAGCGACCATATCTTAGGAGTGTTGATTCAAGTTTTTACAGATACCGCTCAGACTTTGAAAGTATAGCTGAATTTAGCGGCAATGAATTTATATCCCTTCTCAGACGGGAATTTCCCGATATAGTATTTGATGGAGGCGATATAGCCTTGCAGATAGTAATTAATGAGCGGAGCGGAGCGGGCTATGTAACCCGCATTACTATCGGCAACAAGGTAATGGACGGGGCTTTACTTAGAAGGCTTTTAGGTCTTAGAAGTACAAATTTTACAATACACCGTGAACTTGATAAAATAGTGTTTCGTGTAAGAGGTTATGGACACGGCGCGGGAATGAGTCAAGTCGGTGCTCACTCCTTAGCAATGATGGGGTATAATTATATTGATATTTTAAAACATTACTACTCCGGTGCTCAAATTACGAGATATGAGGGCTAACGAGTTGACTATAAATATAAATTGCCCCGTTGGTTAAACCACGGGGCAATAATTATCGTTAATCAATTTTCAATTTTAGGGGCTAACCCTAGCAACGCCAGGTACTCCCTGCATCAGCATCCCTTCCATAACATCAACTGCTTTTAGCAGCTGGATATCTTCTTCTATAGTTAATGCAGTTATCCTTGCACTAAGCTCAGGTTCCATGGGCACAACATAATCAGGTGTAATCCCTTCCCCATGGATACTTATGCCTTTAGGGCTATAATATCTTGCCACCGTGAGCTTAACGGCACTTCCATCATCAAGAGGGAATACGTTTTGCACAAGCCCCTTGCCAAATGTCTGCTCGCCAACAATAACGCCAACTCCGTAATCTCTTATAGCCCCTGCCATAACCTCCGAAGCTGACGCAGAGTTGCCGTTTACAAGAAGTACCAAAGGTATATTCAAATAATCCGCATCGCTACGCAAAAACCGCTGATGACCGCGGCGATCTTCTGTAAAAACTATATTGCCCTCAGGCACTAAAAGATTGGTAATATCACCAACAACATCCAAAAGCCCACCCGGATTATTCCTGACATCAAATATAAACCCATCAGCACCCTGGTTTTTAAGGCTTTGAAGTGCCTCAACAAATTGTATATATGTAACCCGCTCAAAACCTGAAAGACGTATATAGCCTATATCATCTGTAAGCATCCTATAAGTTACAGTTTGCATAGTTATATGATCTCTTATAATTTCAACATCAAAAGTACGTCCTTCGGATTCACGAAAAATCGTGAGTATAACGGCAGTCCCTGCTTCACCTCTCATCATAGATACAATCATTTCAAGACCTAAATTTCTGGTATCAACTCCATCTACTGCAAAAATTACATCCTGTGCCATAATTCCGGCTTGATAAGCAGGCGTGCCGTCAAAAGGTGCCACAACCATCACCCTGCCATCCTCAGTGTTTGTCACAATAGCCCCTATCCCTGGATAAATCCCTTCTGTCTGTTCGTTAAAAGCGGTAAACTCCTCTATACTCATATAAGTAGAATAAATATCACCCAGCCCATACATAAGCCCCATAAACATACCCCGCTGAAGCTCTGACCTGTCAAAATCATCGACAAAATGTGTATCGATAATTCTATAAATCCGGTTAAGCTTATCTCTCGAGCTAATGTCAAATCCTGCGGTTGTATTTAGAGGCGAAAAACTCATGGCTGGCAAAACAAAGTAAATCAACATATTTAAAGCCATTATAAGCACTATCCCCACAACCATACCTTCTAAAAAATTCTTTTTATTCATAAAGGCCCCCTATGTTGTTTATAGTGAATAAACTTTTAAACAGTCTAAATGAGCTTGCTCATTTTGCTGTTTTAAAGTTTATGAACGCCCCGAAATTCGTACATTTTGCAAACAAAATGTACGAATTCTCGAGGCTCGTTTAAGACCGTTTTGGTCTTAAACGACTATAT
>Ga0136643_10000035_pt1 | contig 117237 bp, 102 predicted proteins | sample TergutLab28metaG_FD_96883 | JGI IMG/M metagenome (GOLD analysis project Ga0136643, IMG submission 96883) | Labiotermes labralis P1 segment gut microbial communities from Petit-Saut dam, French Guiana - Lab288 P1 (version 3) (version 3) | ecosystem: Host-associated > Arthropoda: Insects >... | reverse complement strand
TTAAAATTGTTGCGGAGAAATACCGCAATCAATTGAAGCACTTGCTGCTTAGGGTTAACCTTGTTTGCGGTATTGTTAATTTTGAGAAGTTGGGCACTCTTGTTTCGTAACAGGTCTAATGACAGTGCGAACGCTAATTTCGCTACATCTTAAACGACTATATAAACTAAAAAAGCGGCGAAGCCAAGCCGCTTTTTTTGATGACTAGAGTCCCAGCCCTTTCAAATATTCTTTATACCCTTGATTTTGCAAATCATTTGCCTTTGCCTCAATCATATTTTTCAATGAACTCATATAAAACTCAACCATAGCTGAAATTTCAGGATCGGCAGCACCTAATATTTTAGCTGCCAATATTCCGGCGTTTTTCGCGCCGTTTACAGCCATTGTGGCAACAGGTATGCCAGGCGGCATGGAAGCTATAGACAAAAGGGAATCCCAGCCTGATAAATGTGCGCTTTTTATAGGCACCCCTATAACCGGCAAAGGAGTTAAAGAGGCCACCATCCCCGGAAGATGAGCAGCCCCACCCGCTCCCGCAACTATAACAGAGAAGCCGTTAGCCTTTGCCTCTAGAGCGAACTGGAACATTTTTTCAGGAGTCCTGTGAGCGGATATTATATCAATCATATATTCTATACCAAGTTCGTCAAGAAATTCGGCACATTCTTTCATGATAGGCAAGTCGGAATCGCTGCCCATTACTATTGCTACTTTTTTCATGATTTTCACTCTTCTTTCGCTATAATTTTAATACATTTCTTAGCTTTACGACACAATTTAGCCGCTTCCTCAACCGTATCTGCGGTAGCGGTTATATGACCCATTTTGCGGCGTGGTTTTGTATGGGTTTTGCCGTATATATGAAGCTTTGCTCCTTTTACCGCGAGAGCATCGGAAACTCCCTCCACCAAGGTCTCGCCGTCAAAGCCTTCTTCCCCTAAAATATTTATCATAGCGACAGGACGTGTCAGAGAAGCATCCCCTAAAGGCAGTCCGCATATGGCACGTATATGCTGTTCAAACTGGCTTGTAACACAGGCTTCTATGGTGTAATGCCCTGAATTATGAGGTCTTGGAGCAACTTCATTAACCAGCACATCTCCCTTTTTGTCCACAAACATTTCAACACAAAATATGCCTACTCCTTCAAACACTTCCATGACTTTGTGTGCTGTGTCCATTGCAAGCTCCATCGTCTGCTTGTTTATAGGAGCAGGGACTATGGTTTCATCCAAAATGCTGTTTACATGAGTATTGTGCCCTACAGGGAAAACCTTAATATTGCCGCATATAGCCCGGCAGGCAATGACGGATATCTCCATCTCATAATCAACAAATTTTTCAGCCATAAGAGGCAGTGTGCCGGCACCTAGAGACTTATAGCCTTCATCAAAATCATCAGGGGAGTTTATTAAATAATTACCCTTTCCATCATAACCCCCTGTGGCTGATTTAAGCATAAAAGGATAGCCGAGTTCATTACCTACAGAAGGCAAGTCGCCGCTGTCTGTCACATTCAAAAAATAAGGGATTGCCACATTGTTTTTATGAAGTTCAGTCTTTTGGTCATATTTATTTTGTATGATTTTAAGGCTTTTTGGTGACGGATAAATTGTTGCACCGTGTTTTTCTTCAAGTTCAATAAGAGCCTCCGCATTTATATGCTCAGATTCATAAGTAATAACATCACAGAGAGCTGCAAGTTCTTTTATAGCGTTTTTATCATCAAGTCCGGCGACTATGTGAAAGTCACTTAAACTATGTGCCGGGCATTTTTCGGTAGGGTCTATTATGGCTATCCAAAACCCCATTTGCTTTGCTGCCTGTATCATCATTTTTCCCAGTTGACCGCCGCCTACTATACCTATTTTTTTATTTAATATATTAGTCAAAAAAATGCCTCCTTGGTTGGAAATCTTTGCTAAGTCTTAATAATATGATAATATAAAATTAAGGTTTTTTCAAGACTTCAAATCAATAATTGCTTGCTGGAGAAATTTGGTGTATACTGAACATAGCGAAGAAACGAAAAGGAGGCATAGCTATGAATCAAGTACAGGAAGGGTCATTCGATATGACTAAATCAGAACTGATATTAATGCTAAAGCCAATCCTTAAATTATTAGAACAAGACCAGGTTGAAGCAGTTAAAGACATCATCAAAGAGGTTTTAGAAGAGGCAACGAGTAAAAAGTAACAAAGTAAATAATCTATAAATTCATACGAGGTTAATATGGCTGCAAAGCGGGCTAAAGCCTTTAAAAGCAAAAAGGAGCCTAAAGCAGGGGCTGTAGCTCCGGCTTTAAGAGCGGAAATATTTAGTATAATATCGATAGCGGTAAGTATATTGATGCTTATAAGCGTAATATGGCCGGATAGTGTTGGAGTTGTTGGGATGCTGCTAAACTCCATTCTTTATGGCTTGCTTGGCATGGGCGCAATTATACTCCCGATTATAATAATAGTTTTGAATGTTTACACTATAGTAAGCAAAAACGGTCTAAATCAAGTCTATCAGCGGGTTTGCATTGCTACTATATTTGTCTTTTTTCTTAGTTTTATCCATCTTTTTGGTATAGATCCGGAGGTAAGCTATAATAGCTTTTTTGAATATATAAGCAGTAATTTTGCCGGCGGAAATACCTTAAACGGCGGGCTTATGGGAGCGTTGTTTGCTAATTTGTTGCATGCAACCTTGGGGCGGGCAGGCTCATTTATAGTTGCCATATCGATTATGTTGGTGTTGCTTGTGTTTTTGACAGGACGATCATTTTTCGGCGGTGTTAGAAAAGCTTATAAAGGGGTTAAAGATATCAAGGCTAACGCTTATGATTATGAAGATGAATATGAAATTGATTATGTAGACGAAAAATCAAGGGAAATGATGATGCAACGGGTACCAAGCAATCCAAGGAAGCCGAAATACAGGCAAGTTGTTGACTTTGTATTTACAGGAAAGGGCAAACAGCCTAAAAATGAGAGGATTCAGCTGTTTCAAGATGAATTTACTAGAAAAACAGGTTCCGCACTGGATATTGAGCTTAACCATGATTATAAAGCGGATATTGCCTCAAAATCCTTGGAAAATGAAGCTGATTATGATGAAATAGATGAAGTGAGGATAAATATTACCGGAATAGTTGAAGAGTATGTTGACACTGAAACTCCTTCTGATTTAGATTACGATGAAAATCATGAAATTAATTTTCTGGGTGATATTGATGATACAAATCCTGAGCCGGATATACAGGAGAGCCTGTATGTTAAGGAATCGAGAACAGGTGTAGAACTTTTAAGTGAAAACAAACGTTATACAAACAAAGAGCGAAAGGAACTTGAAAAAGAAGCTATAGTTAACCAAATAGCCAAAGAAGCCTCTCATGTATCGGACAAGCCTCATGTTTATGAATTTCCTCCGGTGAGCCTGCTCAAAAAAGGCAGCGGGGAGAATAAGCTTGCATCTAAAGCTCAAATATTGGAAACGTCCAAGAAACTGGAAGCTACCCTAAAAAGCTTCGGTGTTGAGGCCAAGGTGGTGGAGGTTTCAAAAGGACCTACGGTGACAAGGTATGAACTGTCTCCCGGGCAAGGGGTTAAAGTTTCCAAAATATCAGGTCTTGCAGATGATTTGGCATTAAACCTCGCCGCACAAGGTATAAGGATTGAAGCACCGATACCTGGCAAAGCGGCTGTAGGCATTGAAGTGCCTAATAAAGAAGCGCAGATTGTGTATTTCCACGATATAGTAAATGACAATGAGTTTAAAAAGTTCCCATCCAACTTAGCTTTTGGACTGGGTAAGGATATTGCGGGCAAAACTGTAGTTTACGATATAGCCAGGATGCCTCATCTTTTAATAGCAGGGGCTACAGGGGCGGGCAAGTCCGTTTGTATAAACACTTTGGTAGGCAGTATTTTGTATAAAGCCTCACCGGATAGGGTTAAGCTTATTATGATTGACCCTAAGGTGGTGGAGCTTAGTGTTTACAACGGTATCCCACATTTGTTAATCCCTGTTGTAACTGACCCTAAGAAAGCGTCAGGGGCTCTTAACTGGGCTGTGCGGGAAATGCTCAGGCGGTATGAGCTTTTTGCCGAAACAGGGGTAAGGGATTTAAAAGGCTATAATGTTTTAGCCGAACAAACCGAAGAGAGGGAGAGCGAGCCTCAAATCGTTATAATTATAGATGAGCTTGCGGATTTAATGATGGCGGCGCCGGGCGAGGTTGAGGATTCTATCTGCCGTTTGGCACAAATGGCAAGGGCTGCCGGGCTGCATCTTATTATAGCTACTCAAAGACCGTCTGTTGATGTAATTACGGGGGTTATAAAAGCAAATATCCCATCACGCCTTGCGTTTTCAGTATCTTCCGGCACGGATTCACGGACTATACTTGATATGGTAGGGGCTGAGAAGCTTTTAGGACGCGGGGATATGCTCTTTTCTCCTATCGGCACAAACAAGCCTATAAGGATACAAGGGGCTTTCATATCGGACAAAGAAGTTGAAGCAATGGTGGATTTCTTAAAGGTTGACAATGAGTACTCGCAGGAAATGATAGATGATATAACTTCTGTAAGCAAAGAGATTGAGCTTTCAGAGGATGCGGATGAATATTTTGACCAAGCGGTGGAGTTTGTGATTGCGAAAGAGAAAGCATCTGCCTCAATGCTCCAGCGGCAGTTTAGAATAGGCTATAACAGGGCCGCAAGGCTTATTGAAGACTTAGAAACAAAGGGCATAATCGGTCCCGAGGACGGCTCAAAACCCCGTAAAGTCCTTATGACAAGCTATATGTGGCAGGATATGAAAACAATGGGCAGCAACGGTAATGTTAATGCGCCTTACGAGGAAGAGCCGCGGTTTAATATCCAAGAAGCAGAGGAGTAAATAAATCTATGACAGATATAAAAATATCATTCATATCCCTTGGCTGTGATAAAAATCTTGTTGACAGCGAGGTAATGCTTGGCATAATCGATAGGGAAGGGTATACTATAACTAATGACGAGGCTTTGGCGGATGTTATAATTGTAAACACCTGCGGTTTTATACTTGAAGCAACAGAGGAAGGTATTGAAAATGTCATAGCCGCCGGTGAGTATAAACAACAGGGCAAATGTAAGGCACTTATAGTTACCGGCTGTATGGCACAAAGGTATAAAGATGAAATATTTGATGAGCTGCCTGAAGTTGACGCGGTAGTTGGCACAGGGGATTTTGAGAAGATAGTTGAAGTAATAGATGCTGCGCTTGAAGGCGAGAAAGTCCAAATGGTTACTGACATTAATCATATGATTAATGAGGAATTGTTTGAAAACCGCAAGCTAAGTGCGGTGGTGCCTTATGCTTACCTAAAAATCGCGGAAGGCTGCGACAGTCATTGTACTTACTGTATTATCCCATCCCTTAGGGGGCGGTACCGGTCGAGAAAGATTGAAAGTTTAGTGCGTGAAGCAGCAAATCTATGTGAAAAAGGTATTAGAGAAATTGTACTTGTAGCACAGGATACGGCAAGATATGGCATAGACCTTTACGGCAAAGGGGAGCTTGCAAGGCTTATGAGAGAGCTTGCAAAAATAGAGGATTTGGAGTGGATTAGGCTGCTATACTGCTATCCTGAAAGCCTTACAGATGAAATTATAGCGGAAATCCGTGATAATCCTAAAGTTTGTAATTATATAGATATGCCAATGCAAAGCGGTGATGATGAAGTGTTGAAATATATGGGCAGAAAGTCAAGTCAAAAATTCCTTTCGGAACTTATAGGCAAATTACGGACAGAAGTGCCTGATATTGCCCTTAGAACAACCTTTATAACAGGCTTTCCCGGAGAGACTCATAAACAGTTTGAAAATACCTTGGATTTTATCGAAAAAATGCGTTTTGACAAGCTTGGGGTGTTCATTTACTCACCGGAGGAAGGGACGCCGGCGGCAAAATATCCTAACCAAATTGATGAAGATGTTAAATTAGAGCGCAAAAATATAATCCTTGATATGCAAAAATATATCTCCAGCCAGATTTTGGCAGAGAAAGTTGGTAAAACTTACAAAGTAATGGTTGAAGGGCGGCTCCCGGAGGAAAATGTATATATGGCAAGAACTTGTGGTGACGCTGCTGAAATAGACGGCATGGTATTCTTTGAAAGCGATGAGGATATTATTGCCGGAGCAATGAGAGAAGTGGAAATTACTAAATCATCAGACTATGATTTGACAGGGGTGCTTGTAGATTGATTCTGAATCTGCCTAATAAGCTTACACTTTTTCGGATTTTTATTATACCGCTTTTTCTGCTGTTTTTATTGGGAGGAGTAGGGGGCGAATACAGCCGCTATATCGCTTTGGCTATATTTATAATAGCCTCTGTTACCGATGCCCTGGACGGATATATTGCCCGCAAATACAACCGCGTGACTAATTTCGGCAAGTTTATGGATCCTTTGGCGGATAAAGTCTTGGTTTGCTCTGCACTTATTGCCCTTATACAAACGGGGGATGTGTCCTCCATAGTCGTTATTATAATTATTGCCAGAGAATTTATTATAACCGGTTTTCGCCTCGTGGCTTCTGATAACGGCGTGGTTATTGCCGCCTCAAACTGGGGCAAGTTAAAGACTATAAGTCAAATGATTATGGTCATGTATTTAATTTTGGGGCTTTCAGGGGGCTTGTTTGATACTTTGGCAATGGTACTTGTTTATGCGGCTGTGTTTTTTACAGCTGTGTCGGCTGTTGATTATATTGTGAAAAATATAGGAGTGTTGAAGGCGTGAGTTCGCTGCTGCTTGTTAAAAAAATCAGGACAAAGGTAAAGGATTATGATTGTTTACAGGCAAAGCATTACTGTACCGTATTGACTGACAATAGGCGGGTGCGATATATTGCGTCCGAGGATCTACAAGTACAAATTAGGCGATAGGAGTATACCATGCAAAGCAACTATTACAGTAAAAACCTAAACTCACAAAAGCTATACGATGTCTACCAAACACGGTACCCTCGTGTAAAAACCTACCTTGCCGAAGAAATTGCCTTTGTCAAAGCCAGGCTGCAGGGTATAGAGGACATACTTGAGCTTGGGGCGGGCTACGGTCGCATTATGAAGGAGCTTGCGCCCCATTGCAAATCAATTACAGGCATTGATATTTCCGAGGATAATGTGGCTTTTGGGGGGGATTATTTACAAGATACACCCAATTCAAAACTTATCGTCATGGATGCCCATAAAATCAGCCCCAAAGTTTTTGAAGCCCCATTTGATGTAGTTTTATGTATGCAAAATGCTTTATCCTCCATGAAGGTTGAACCTTTTTCCTATACAGAAAAGATTATGAGCCTCCTTGCGGCTAATGGTCGCGTATTTATCAGTACATATAGTGCGAAGTTCTGGCAGCACCGTTTAGAGTGGTTCTTAGAACAGGCAGAGAAAGGTCTCCTTGGTGAAATTGATTTAGAAAAATCGAAAGATGGCGTTATCGTAGGCAAAGACGGCTTTTGTAGTGTGACCCACTCACGGTCGGAACTGGATGAAATTGGCAAATCCACCGGCTGTCCTTATGAAATACAGGAAGTGGACGAGTCCAGTGTATTTTTAGTCATAACAAAGAAGTAGGGCAAGTCAGGAGTAGAAATATGCAAAAAAGCGAAATTGCTGAAATTGTATTTTTAGTTGCTTGTTCACTTTGTTTGCTTTTTTGTGGGTGGGTTAATTTGTTTGGCTGGAGTAATGGTTTTGTTTCCTCTGCAGGCGATATTCTCGTGGGTGTTTTGGCAAGGCTTAATTTAATGGATTACAGACCTCATATTGGCGGTCATGGGGCGCATATACACGGGCTTGTTTTTGTGGCTAACTTACTAATTGCAGTCATATACTCGGAAGCTATTGCCTATACTGCCTGTAAAAAAATGAAATTGCATCTTAAAAGGGTGAACCTTTTGAATATTGTTGTATTTGTAACAAGCTTTGCGATACATATTGTAATAACATATAGCTTTTTATTTGAATTAGAGAGGTTTGGATATATATTTTTTGTCCCTCAAGTATAGGAGCATAGATAATGAACAACCATGAAAAATTACAGCTTAGAGAGCCTGAAATAATGCCAAACAGTGCAATATTAGAGCAAATTTTAGGCGATAGTTACGCTGCATATGAAGCATTTCAAAAAGCGTTGCCGGACCTCGAAATAGAGCAGCAGTGGCAATGGTACAAGCCCTATAAGGCGTGGTTTGCAAAAGGGCAGTATTTCTGGATAACACCCAGAGGCACAAAGAAAGAGAAAAACCTCTACTGGCTACATGTTTTTGACGGATATTTCAGCGTTGCCGTTTGGTTTAAGGAAAAAAACCGCATTGAAATTTTAAAAGCCGGTATAAGCGAAAAAACAAAAGAGCTAATTTGCGATGCTGATACTATGGGCAAACTGCCTACATTTCCGGTGGTATTTGATGTAAGTACGTCAGAGTTTCTTGCCGATATTTATGAGTTAATAGAATGCAAGAAAAGAATAGAGAGATAAATATATAAGTGAGGTGCAATACTTTGAAGGTTGCAGTTATATCTGATATACACGGAAATTTACCGGCACTTGAAGCTGTAATGAATGATATAAAAAAACGTAGAGTTGATAAAATTATTTGTCTGGGTGATATAGTAGGGAAAGGACCAAGCTCCAAGGCAACGATAGATATATGCAAAAAAGAATGCGATATAGTCATTAAGGGAAATTGGGAGGATTTTATTTATAAAGCCTACCTTGATATTAATAGAGGAGAAACTGATAAGGTCAGCGACCGTATCAGTTGGTATGCAGGCAGTATAGGTGCTGAGCGGATGGAATATTTAGGACAGCTGCCTCATAGTACGGAATTTTATTTTAGCGGCAAACTTGCGAGACTTTTTCATGCTCATCCAAAGAATTTTAATCGATATTATCAAAACAGCCCTATAGAGCAGAGATTGGAACTTTTTGATTTTGGTGACTTTTCAGAGGTAAAAGAGACAGCAGGTATTGCAATATACGCAGATATACATAGTGCTTACTTACAGGCGGGACAGGGAAGGTACCTTATTAATGTTGGAAGTGTCGGTAATCCATTGGAAGCTACTCAAGCCTCATATGTTATTATTGAAGATAGCGAAGATAATGACTCTAACTTTTCCGTACAGTTTCTTAGAGTGACATATGATATTGAAAAAGCAATTGATCTGGCGAAGGAAGCCAATGTCCCTGATTTAGACGGATATATATCGGAGCTAAGAACGGCGGTATATTTTCGCCGAAGCTGATATAGAAACTACTCTTTAACCCTTGCCGGAACACTATTAAAGAATTGTTTACAAAAAATAAAAAATATTGTAAGAAAAGAGTGGTAAACTTGAAAACACCTGACTTTTGATGAGCATAGGCAACACAAAAATACGTTATGAAAATGGTGTTAATACATGGTTTGGGATTTTACAATATTGTCTAAATATAGTAAAAAAATTCTCAAATGGCTCGGTTTTGGGCTGCTATTTATTATTATAATATATTTTGTTGGATTTTCATACTACAATTCATCATCGTATACAAACTTTTGCGATCTAAGGGGTTCAAACCAGCGTTGGATATCCCAAACGACAGATATTACCGATAACACCTACAGTCTGGGGGGAATAGGCAATATAGGGATTGGTTCTCATAAAATTGAGATTGTAAATGCGCTAAGAAGGCGTGATATCCTCGCGATGATTTTTTGCGATTTTCTGCCTCGCTCCGGCTATGTTTTTTTAGAGGAACCACGTTATTTGCCCGGCTCCACCTTAGGCTTTTACCGTGTGCGTACATGGAATGCTATAGAATTTTTATTTGACGAAAATGATAGGGTCACTAAAATAAGAATTACACCTATGTTTTAATATTTGAAACAATCCACTCTAGTTAGGAGAGATAATTTTGACAGCAGAAATATTGGCGGTAGGGACGGAACTTCTTTTAGGAGATACCTTAAATTCAAATGCCCAGTACTTATCCAAAGAGCTTGCGGGGCTTGGGGTTTCCGTTTACCATCACACTGTAGTTGGGGATAATCCTGTGAGGCTTAAAAAAGCCTATGCGGATGCGTTTTCACGGGCGGATATAGTTATAACATCGGGAGGGTTAGGTCCCACAAAGGATGATTTGACTAAAGAAATCGGGGCTGAATATTTTGGAAAAAAGCTTGTAATGGATGAAGATGCACTTAAAACCTTGGAGTCCTTTTTCACAAGAATCGGTCGTGTAATGACTGAAAATAACAGAAAACAAGCTATGATGCCGGAAGGTGCCTTGCTCATACCAAATAACAACGGTACCGCACCCGGATGTATTATAAGCGATGGAGGGAAAACCCTCATTATGCTGCCCGGACCGCCAAGGGAGCTTAACCCTATGTTTGAGGAGAGGGTTGTGCCTTATCTTAGGGAGCGTTCCGACGGGGTTTATGTATCACGTATTTTACGCCTTTGCGGTGTGGGAGAAAGCACCGCCGAGGATATGATAAAAGATTTAATCGAAGCTCAAACAAACCCCACAATAGCCCCATATGCAAAGCTTAATGAGCTAACATTCAGGATAACCGCATCGGCAAAAACGGAAGGAGAGGCACTGGCTTTAATGGAGCCTACAGTTGCCGAACTTTACAAAAGGTTTGGGGACAATATTTATGGCGAAGGCAACAATTTAAGCCTTGCAAGAGTTGTTGTTGAAAAACTTATTGAGAAAAATATGACTATAGCTGTTGCGGAAAGCTGCACAGGAGGGCTTATGGCATCGGCGTTGGTTGATATAGAAGGTTCATCGAAAGTATTTTTGGAAGGGTTGGTTACATACTCAAACGAGGCTAAAATAAACAGATTAGGCGTGAAAGGGGAAACTCTTAAAAATCACGGCGCAGTATCCTGCGAATGTGCTAAGGAAATGGCTGTAGGTGTCGCCAAACTCGTCGGCACGGATATAGGTATTGCCATCACCGGCGTAGCAGGACCGGACGGCGGCACAGATGAGAAGCCTGTAGGGTTAGTATACGCCGCAATTTCAGTAAAGAGCAATGTTACGGTAAATGAGCTCAAATATACAGGCAGCCGCCAAAGAATACGAGGGCGCGCTTGTATGGCAACTTTGGACATGATTAGAAGGGCACTTAGTTAATGGCAGCGTTATTTGCAAGATTTCAAAATACTGCTATGACAATACCTAAAGCAAATCTTATGCTGCTTTTTGCCGCTTTTGTATGGGGCTCAGGCTTTGTTGGCAACAGATGGGTTCTGGATGCAGGAATTACGCCTTTTCAGCTTATAGCCGCAAGGATGTTTATAGCCAGTGTTTGTTTAAATATATTTTTTAGAAAACAGAGCAAAAGCATAAGCAAGGGCGATTTTAAGATTGGGATTTTAATAGGTGCCTTTTTATTCGCAGGCTTTGCTACCCAAACTTATGGGCTTATGCATACCACAGCAGCGGTAAGTGCCTTTGTAACGGCGGTTTATGTTATACTTACCCCATTTATGCGGCGGATGCTGATTAAAGATAAGCTGGATATGTATGCTAACATAGGTGCGCTTCTGACCGTTGCAGGCATAGGGCTTATATCCCTGGAGGGCGGCTTTGGTATGAGTATAGGGATAGCTCTTACGCTGGTTTGTGCCGTATGTTACGCCCTTCAAACGGTTTTTACGGACAAATATACTAAGATACATGACCCTATAAATCTTACTATAGTAATGATTGGCTTTAATTTTGTGTGCGCTTTTATTGCAAGCATTATTCAGGGAGGGGTACCTCAAATAACTGTCGGCGCGGTGGTTGCGCTGTTATATTTAGGTATAGTACCTACTTTTATAGCATATCTGTGCCAAAATATTGGGCAGAAGTATACAACTGCCGTTAATGCAGCTATAATAATGTCAACGGAAGCGGTGTTTGGCGCATTACTGTCAGTACTTATTTTACGCGAGGTTATGAGTCTGCAGATGGTTTTAGGCATGATAACGGTCTTTGGTGCTATAATTATAGCAGAGACCAAGCTTGCGTTTATAAAAAGACCGGGTAAAAAATAGATTGCTGAAATAACGAAATTAATAAGGAGGATTATACTGTGGCAAAGGATAAGAAAAAAGCTGTTATAGATTATGCATCACAATCTGAGTCGGAAAAGGAAAAGGCATTATTAAATGCCGTAGCCCTTATTGAAAAAGGCTTTGGCAAAGGTGCAATAATGAAATTTGGGGAAGCGGTTAAAGAAGATGTTCCCTCAATCCCTACAGGCTCTTTGAGTCTGGATATTGCCTTAGGTATCGGCGGTGTCCCCAAAGGGCGGATTATTGAAATTTATGGACCGGAATCATCAGGTAAAACGACCTTGGCACTTCATTTGGTGGCACAGGTGCAAAGAAGCGGCGGTATTGCCAGCTATGTTGACGCTGAGCACGCCCTTGACCCAATTTATGCGAAAAATCTAGGTGTAAATATAGATGAAATGTACATATCCCAGCCCGACGACGGCGAACAGGCATTGGAAATCGCTGAGGCTATGGTTCGCTCCGGTGCTATTGATATAATTATAATCGACTCGGTAGCGGCACTTGTACCAAGGGCTGAAATTGAAGGTGATATGGGTGCAAGCCATATGGGTCTCCAAGCAAGGCTTATGAGTCAGGCTCTCAGAAAGCTTACAGGTATTGTACATAAAACCAATTGTACAGTTGTGTTTATTAACCAGCTTCGTGAGAAAATAGGCGGTATGTCCTACGGTGAGTCTACAACCACAACAGGGGGCCGTGCCCTTAAATTCTATGCTTCCGTGCGGATTGATATAAGAAGGGCTGAAACTATTAAGGTAAACGATGTGCCTGTTGGCAGCCGTACAAAGGTTAAAGTGGCTAAAAACAAGCTGGCACCGCCTTTTAAAACTTGTGAATTTGACATAATGTATGGTAAAGGTATTTCCGCTACAGGTGATATAATAGACTTGGCTGTGGATTTAAAACTGGTTGCAAAAAGCGGCACATGGTATTCTTACAATGACTTGCGCTTAGGACAAGGCAGAGAGAATGCGAAAACCTACCTGGAGGAAAACCCTGAGGTGCGCCTAGAGCTTGAAAACTATCTCCGAAAGGAATTTGGGCTTAAAGAAATTGGAGTGGAAGCTAAAGCTGGTGAAGTGCCTGAAGCAGAGGATAAGCCTAAAAAATCTAAAGGCAAAGCTAAGCCTAAAGACGAAGCGGAAGAGGAAATTGTATTGGAAGAGTTCTCACAAGATTTGGAAATGCCGGAAGGAGAACTTGAAATAGAAGAAATTGAAATGGAAGAAATGGAAGAATGAAATGACAATAACAGCAATCGAAGAGCAAAAGAAGAATAAAGACAGACGCTCCATATTTATAGACGGGGATTTTGCCTTTGGTATTTCAGCCCAGGAGCTTGCCTTTACAGGGCTTAAAGAAGGGGACGAAATAAGCCCTAAAGCCCTTGATAAAATAAAGCAAACAGCAGTTTTAGCTGATGCTAAAAATCTTGCTTTCAAATACCTATCCCATTCTATGCGAACGAAGCGGGAAGTTAGGCAAAAGCTTAAAACATACGACTTCGAGGAAGATTTGATAGAGGAAGTTATTGCATTTTTAGAAAGCCACCGCTATATTGACGATGCGAGCTATGCTGAGAAATATATAGAGGAAAAACTTAGGCATAGCTATGGCAGAGAGCGTATAAAACGGGATTTATATCTTAAAGGCATTGATTCTGAGACAATCAGCTCTTGCCTGGAAGAACTGCATGAAGACCCTACGGAGAAAATACTGCAATTACTCGAAAAAAAGATAAAAAGTGAAACAAAAGAGGAATTTAATAAAAAAGAGCGGCAAAAAATCTATAATTTTTTAAACTCGCGAGGCTTTGGTTATGATGAAGTAAAGGGTGCAATCGGGATATATTGGGAAAATTGACAAAATAAAAGCTGCCGCCTTTGCACGGTAGATTTTAACGGCTTAGTAAATGGAGGGATAAAAAGATGATAGAAGTAAAAAACCTCACCAAACGTTACGGTCAAATTCTAGCGGTAGATGATTTAAGTTTTACTGTTACACAAGGTGAGATTGTGGGCTTTTTAGGACCAAACGGTGCCGGCAAAACTACAACTATGAATATTATAACAGGCTACCTTGCCCCAACAGAAGGTTCGGTTATGATTAATGGATTTGATATTATTGAAAATCCCTTAGAGGCAAAAACTCAAATAGGCTATCTTCCGGATCATCCGCCTATTTACCCTAATATGACTGTTTGGGAGTATTTGAATTTTGTAGCCGACTTAAAGAAGGTTAAGAGAGCCGGGCGCAAAGAACATTTGGAAGAAATTATGGATCTTGTAAAAATTGCAGATATGCGTAAGCGTATTACCAAAAACCTTTCAAAAGGTTATAGGCAAAGGGTTGGGCTTTGTCAGGCAATGGTAGGTAATCCGTCTGTTATTATTTTGGATGAGCCTATGGTAGCGCTTGACCCTATGCAGATTATTGAAATGCGCCAGGTTATAAGGGATTTAGGCAGCCGCCATACGCTTATACTCTCAAGTCATATATTACCTGAGGTTTCGGCAGTTTGCGACCGGGTAATGATTATCCACAAAGGTCGCATTGTGGCAAGCGATACTACGGATAAGCTTACCAGCAGTTTAGCAGGTCAAAACCGCCTTCAGCTTAGGGTTAAAGATGGTTTTGAACAGGCTTCCGGCTTGTTTGGAACTCAAAATTTCATAAAAACCGTTGAAAACTTGGGAGTCAAAGAAGAAGGCTCTGTTGATATAATTATTGTCGGCGATGAAGGCACAGATATAAGAGAATTAACTTTTAAAGCCTGTGTGGAAAACAATATAAGCCTGCTTTCTATGAAAAACCTTGACTCTACTTTAGAAGAAATATTCCTCGAAGTAACGGCATCTTCATCAAAACAAGGTTTGGAGATTGAGGATGAAGCCTTATTAGCTGTTTCTGAAACTACTGAAACTACTGTAAATGAGGAAGAGAAAGGGATCTGTGAAAATACAGTGGAAAAGGAGGATGAAGACAATGGTAGCGATAATTAAGAAAGAGCTTAGAAATTATTTTAATCATATAACAGGCTATATATTCTTATTTTTCTATACGGTTTTAATGGCAATATTTTTTATAATGACAAATGTATTGCAGCAAAACGCGGATTATTTTCACACTTTAATTAATGCAATAATTATTTTTATGCTTATGATACCGATGCTTACAATGCGTCTTTTCTCCGAGGAGTTTGCACAAAAAACCGACCAGCTTCTTTATACGGCACCGATATCAACATCCTCTATAGTGTTTGGGAAGTTTTTATCAGCTTGTATAATGCTTCTTATCGGTGTGGTAATAACATTTATCTTTCCGTATCTTATAAGCTCTTACGGTACGCTCCCCATAAGCCGTATTATAGGGACTTATATAGGGTTTTATCTTATGGGCTGTGCTTTTATATCAATCGGTATTTTAGTGTCCGTATCAACTCACAGCCAAGTTGTTGCCGCCATTGGCTCTTTTGCGATGATTTTTGTATTCTTTGTAATGGGGGCACTTATAAATGCAATCCCTGCCACAAGAGATGCAGGTCTTATATTTGCGGCAATTATATCAGCTATCATAGGTTATATATTCTACAGCTCAACTAAAAATACTTGGGCAAGCGGCGGGGTTTTAGCAGGTCTGCTTTCAATTTTCGGTATAGTCTATGCGCTTATGCCAAGTTTTTATGATGGACTTGCGATTAGAAGTCTTCAATGGGTGTCTCTTGTAAGCCGTTTTAGAAGCTTTTCCAATGGGATATTAGAGGTTGCTGATGTGGCTTATTATATAACTTTTTCGATTCTATTCTGCTTTTTCGCAATTAATATAATAGAAAAGAGAAGATGGGCGTAACACGTACTGCGAAGCACTGCGTGAAAAATGAGTTAGTTTTTAAGGAGGTATGATGGATATGGATAATGAAACCAACAATACCAATGACATCAACAATGAAAATGATATTAATAATAACAATACAACCCCCAGAAGCGGCGGCAAACCTTTAAGGCTTAAATTGGGGACATTTTCAACTATTATGGTGATTTTTGCGGTGGCTATTACTATAGTTGTAAATATGGTTGTGGAGAATTTGGATTTATTCTATGACCTTACACCGGATCAATTTTTCAGTATTTCAGATACATCAAATCAAATACTTGCTGAGCTTCCTGCGGATGTTACAATTTATACTTTGTTTAGAACAGGGCAGGAAATAGCGATTTACCAGCAATTCCTGCAATCTTACAGGGTATTTCCAAGGGTAAATGTGGTTAATATTGACCCCTTTGTCCATGTGGATTTTGTAGCGCGGTATACCCAACCCGGACAGACTATCCCTGTGAACAGTATGATAGTTGAGTCAGGGGATAGGCACAGGGTTATTTTGCCCCATGAAATGCGTACAACAAGATTTGATATATTCACTCTTTCGGAAGTGGTTGAAACTATAACCTTTGAATCGGTTATGACTAATGCCATAAGACAGGTTACAATGGGTTTTGATAATATAATCTATTTTGTAACAGGTCATGATGAAGTGCCTATATCAGCAGCTTATCAGCAAGAGTTTGCCGACTGGCATTTTGAGCTTAGGGATCTTAATATTACAATGATAGACCGGATTCCTGATGATGCTTCCGCTTTATTTATAACCACTCCAATGAGAGACTGGTCGGAGATGGCAGCACAGGTGGTTCAGGATTATTTGATGGGCGGCGGTAAAGCGGTATTTTTCATAGACTTTAACAATGTGGATTATCCAAATTTAAGGCGCCTTGTAAATTATTTTGGTATAGATTTTGCGGATAACGCTATTTTGGAAAGTGATACTAATTTCTTAGTTCCTCTCCAAGGGGGGCAGCTTAATCCCTTTGCAATTATACCTCTTTACGGTGAGCATACTATTACCAATGAATTTGTCCACTCTGATTTTAGGGCGATGCTTATAAATGCAAGACCTTTAATGCAATTACCCGTTGCAAGACAAAATCTTACTATTGAGCCGATACTTATATCAAGCCCAAACTCATATTTAAAGGATTTGCATAATTTTGACCCTGAAACAGACACACTAAACAGAGAACCTGATGATACAACAGGTCCTTTTGTAATTACTTTCGCAATTACCGACAGAAATTCATCACCAAATTCGAGAATTGTATTTACAGGAACCGAAGCGAAGCTTAATGATAATTTTAACAACGGTACAAATTCCCGCATGGTGCTTAATATGTTCAGCTGGGCTATGGATACTTTGCCTAATGTATGGATTGAGGCGACACCTGTAAATGACAATAATCTCACATTTACGAGTGCGGGACAGCTTTATCAGATAATGATTATCAGCCTTTTTGTAATACCGGGCTCAATACTTGTTGCAGGCACTGGTGTATGGCTTAGGAGGCGGAATAAATAATGGATAGGAAAACAAAAAAACTCATAATGGTTGCCTTTGCTTTTGCGGCTTTAATTGGAGTGTATTTTGTGACTTCGGATATAAGACCGGATGTTATTTGGCATGCGGAAGAACAGGAGCCCCTTCCAAACCTTATTGACAAAGGTGATGCGGTCAGGGTAGTTGATTTGCATATTGACAACGGCTATGACCTTAGATTTATACGAGATATGGATGACGGTACGGAGGTAGGTACTTGGCGTCTTTTAGACCATTGGGATTTAAGACTTGACCAGATTGCCGTATCCACGGTAGGTTTTTCAGTCCGCACACTTCCTTACCATGGGGAAATAGCCTTTGCTGATTTGGCAGGGGATTTGGAGATGTACGGTCTTGGCAGTGAAGCGGTTAGGCTTACTATATACTACTCCGATGATTCGAGAGAGGTTTTGTATGTAGGCAGCACAACTCCCGATGGTCGCTTCAACTATGCCATGCTTGAAGGTGCCGATTCTATACATCTCATAGATAATAGAACCGGGGTTCGTATGTTTTTTGGTCATAATAATTTTATTGATAGAAATTTACCCAGACCTGATGTTGTATCCCTTGTAAGTATGGAATTTCTTATAGAAGGGGATAAATTTATATTTGAAACCGCGCCTCCTGACGGGGTTGAACATTTTGGCTGGATGAGGGATGAATTTATAAGCCGCGGCGTAGGTCTAGGTAAAAGGCTTGATATGGCATTTTCCTTCGGTGCACTTTTTGAGCCTTTAACCGGCTTAAGATTTGCAGGTGTAATATTAGAGCCGGATGATTTGGCAGTATATGGCTTAGCCGAGCCTTCTTTAATGATGAGGATTACTGATGTGAATGATGTAACACTGCATTTCTATGTTGGCGGTGAAACAGAGGACGGGCTTCGCTATATTAAACTTCACGAGGAGTCATTTGTATATACAATAGCCCCCGGAATTATAGAGAGACTTGAAGGTGTTGACCGCTCAAGAGTATTCCAAAGAAGGCTTACAGATGTGGTTGTAACCCAGGCTGAAGTTGTAAGAGTAAGAGGTATGGGCAGAGATGTTACAATACGCCCCAACTCATCTGACGAGGACGGACGGATATACAGAAGTATTTTTGAAACCCGCTGGGACAGCTATATAGACCCAATCGATGTTAGCGGACTCCCCCTTGTGTGGAGGCTGGATATTGACGGTCATATACCTGAGGATAGTATAATAGAGCGGCAGCTAGACATTATTACCGAAGGCAATTTTACCCGTCAGCCGGACGGTTCTATCAGATACAGCTTAACTTATACATTTCACGTGCTGGATGATTTGTTCTACGCGATATCAAGAGACGGCGGTGAGGCAGTGACGGCAATTTCCAGGAATGTGTTGGATAGGGTTATGAGCGGGATTGAGTAAGGTATGAGTATTTTAACGAATCAATAAGGAGGGGTTTTATGTCGTTTGGAAACCGTATTGAAGTTGTAATCGACAAAGTAGTCTATGAACTTACAAGCAGCGAATCGGTGGAATATATTCAGACTGTGGCAAATTATATTGACCGTAAAATCAAAAGCATCTATTCGACCAGAAGTGAGGCTGCTATGAATCCAAGGCTTAGAACCCTTTTCATATCCCTCAATATAGCAGATGACCTTTTTAAGGAAAAAGAGAAGACCAAGGCTCTTGAACAAAAGTATGAAAAAGAGCTAACAGTCGTTAGAGAAGAGAACTGGAAGCTTAAAAAAGAATTTACAACTACTAAAGCGGAGCTTGATAATTATAAATATGAAGTGCAGAAAGCTAAACAAGAACTGGAGGACTCTAAGATTGAGTTTGAGAAGGTAAAACAAGAGCTTGATGAGCGTATAGAAGATGAGCTGCGCCGGGAGAGGAAACTAGCTCCTATTAATGGGAATGCGAATAATAATAGTAATAGTGCAAAACAACAGAAGTAAGTAAGGTGCGGAGGGTTTGATAATATGGCTCTATTTACAATACTTTTAGGTTTAATAGTATTGGTTATATTTTTAAAACAGGAAGAAATGCAGCGTAAAATAAGGCAGCAAGACAGGGCAATATACGATTTACATGTGCAAATTAGAGCGTTAATGTCTATGAAAGACGTTAATGCTAATACTAATGTTAATGCTAATGCTGCTGACGATAAAAAATCTATGCCGACAATAGATTTTAATATTACGCCTACTCTTAATCCCGCTCCAACTTCTGTTGTTAATGAAACTGCTCCCAAAGCTGAACAAATTGAAGGGGCTATGCCCGTTATGCATTTTGAAATTAGTGAAGAGAGCGGTGACATACAAAAAGACGACAGCAGCCTTATTATGTCTTTAGAGTCGTCCGAGCAGCCGGAACTTGTTGAAACTGTAGTCAGTTTTGAAGAAAAAAGTATTCCTCCCCCTTTTACTGCTTCAGAAGCTGACAATATTTCTAAGGCTAAAGAAAACAAATATGCTTCTGCTGATATTCCTGAGAGGAAAATTAGTACTGTCTATACATATAATGAGCCTCAAAGGTCTCGCGGTGCGTTTTTCAGAAGCGAAAACTGGGTTGGTATTAATCTGTTTAACCGTTTAGGGGCACTCCTTATAATCATAGGCGCAATAGCAACAGCGACCTTTGATGGGTTTCCTGAATGGGTGCGCTCTACTATATTATTTGCCCTTGCCTTTGCGGTTATTGGTATCGGCGAATATATGAACCGTAAAAAGCCAACTATCGCTTCAATTGGCGTATCAGCAACGGGGATAGCTTTAATTTATGTTGCTGTTGCCACAAGTTATTTTGGGCTTAACACACTTAATATGTACTTAGCTTTAACTTTATGTATAATAGCAGCAGCTCTGGGCATTTTTCTTGCAAACAGGTATAAGGCAGAGGTTATCGGTGCTTTTGCTTTGGTTGGAGGCTATTTACCCATATTTGCCTTAGATCCTTTTAATGAAACAATGCTAATTGGGCTGATTGTTTACTTTGTGCTGCTTTCTTTGCTCTCATTGCTTTTGGCGCTTGCCAGAAAATGGTCAATAATGAATATAGTAGGGTTTGTATTGACCGTAATGGGAACCGTGTATTTAGGCTGGAGTGCCAATGCTGTAATTGCACTAATATATGCTTGTTTTGCGTTTTTGCTATACACAGCGATTCCGTTAATTGCGGCATACCGTACAGGAGAAGACCTTGGGGAGCTTGATGTTTGGCTTATTATATTAAATACTTTCATTAGTTCTGTAGTAGTTTTCCTAATTGCTTACAGGCTGGATATACAGCATTTACATGCCTATTTATGCTTAGTGTTTGCAATGATTTACATAGGAGTATCCTATTGGGTTTCTAAAACCCTTCAGAATAGTAGATTACAGACGGTATTTACACTTACATCAATTGCTTTCTTTGTGTTGTTTGTACCATTTTATTTCGAACAGCGATGGTTTGCAATTGCTTGGGTTTTACAGGCTGCTGTTCTATCAGGCTATGGTATATTGCACAGTAAAAAAGTTGCGGAGTACAGCGGGCTTGGGGTTTTAGCACTATCATTTGCTTCTCTTGTAAGCATTGCTTTTTTAAGGGGATTTACTTTAAATTACACCTTTTTTACAATAAGTGCTTTGGCAATTTTACTATGTTATCTAATAAGAGGCAGGCATAGCGAAGGCTACGAACTGGGATACAAGATATTATCCTTATTAAATTTATGGATATTTGCAATGTATATAATGTTTAACTACATAACTTATGATAATGTAATTACATTGTGCGTTATTGCATCATTTGGTTTAGCCGTTTTATATTTAAAAGCCCCTGTTTTGTCGGATCGCCCTACAAAACTTCTTGCTATGGCTATTCATTGTGCGGCAATATTAGGGTTATGGATAGCTAATGCTGTATACAGTGTCCAATTTTTAAACAACATGATGGTGATAAATACAAATGGCTTGATATTTAATCTGCTTGCTTTAATTATTGGGTTTTCTGTAGCTGTTTATTATTATTTAACGGAACCGCTAAGTAATGATACAATGATTTATAAAAATGTTAATATAGCTAATTTATGGCTGTGCGGTATATGGATTTTGAACATACTAATGAGAGAAGCTGACTTTTTTGCGAGACAGCCGGTGCTTATTGTAATAACCTTTGTATCTGCATTTATTATTACAAGAATAAAGGCTATAGAGGATATAGGCGTAAAAATAATAGCAATGTCGCTGCATATAATAGGTTTAATTTGGCTGTGGTTTGTTAATGGTTCACATACAGCCGCAAACATCTTAATACTAAATATGCTTATTACAATTATAGGTTTTTCGATGGTTATTTACTATTATCTAACCGAGGAGGAAAATTTATTTTTAACTATATACAAAAATATTAATATAGTAAACTTGTGGCTGTCCGCTATTTTGATTTTAGGTACATTAATGGGAGAAGCAGACTTTTTCGCGCGGCATCCGCTGCTTATTGCCCTAACCTTTGCAGGCGCATTTATTATTACAAGGGTTCCCGCAATATATGATATAGGCACAAAAATGATTGCGATAGCTATGAATATTATAGCATTAATTTGGCTTTGGGTATTTAACTCATTCCAATATGCCAATATAGGCGGCTTGATTGCAATAAATGGTGTAATGCAAATAATAGCCCTGATTGTACTTAATGATTTGATTAATCTTTTGAAAGAAAACTGGCGGGAAAGTCATTATAAAATCATGATATTTTCAGGTTATTTTATACTTGCAGGCACACAAACAATGATGGTGCAAGGGGATGTTTCATTTAACTCTGCCATAATCAGTATAATTTACGGGGTTTTAGCCTTTGCTTGGATTGTTTTAGGGTTTTATTTTAAAAACAAATTTATCCGTAAAATTGGATTATTCCTAGCCATGGCATCAGTTGCAAAGCTATTGATAGTTGACACTTGGGGCTTATCAACGGAGATGCGGATTGTATCATACATCTCTCTTGGTTTAATATTAATGCTGACCTCATTTATTTATCAAAAACTAAGCAAAATAATTGATGAAACTTAGAATCTATGTTCAATAAGCCGATATAAATCTTTATGGCTTATTTTAAGCCGCTTTGCGTTGTTGCCCGCGCTAAAGTAAGGCTCGTAAATTCGCACTCCCATTATTGAACACAGATTCTACCAAGGAGGCATTGACAAACAATGATGGAACTTTTATGCCCTGCCGGCAGTTTTGACAGCTTCAAGGCAGCGGTGAATAATGGTGCCGATGCGGTTTATTTCGGCGGGCGTGACTTTAACGCACGTGCAGGGGCCCTTAATTTTACGAATGATGAGCTTATAGAAGCCATAGATTACGCCCATTTGCGGGGGGTAAAAGTAAATATAACAATAAATACATTATACAAAAGTCATAGCCCTGACGACTCCGAAGCGTACAGGGCTATGACTTTTGCACAGAGAATGTACGAAGCCGGTGCAGATGCTCTTATAATTACGGATTTGGGGCTGTTTTCTCTTATAAAGCCAAATATGCCTGATATAAGATTACATGCAAGTACTCAAATGACGGTTCATTCTTTGGAAGGGGCAAAATTTTTAGGTGAGTTAGGCTTTGACCGGATAGTACTGTCCAGAGAGCTTAGCCTTTCGGAAATTAAGCTGATTACAGAAGGAGCAGGTGTCGAAATCGAAGTATTTGCCCACGGAGCTTTGTGCGTATCCTACTCAGGTCAATGTCTTATGTCAAGCTTATTAGGCGGGCGAAGCGGCAACAGAGGTAAATGCGCCCAGCCATGCCGCCAATTTTATACATTATTAGGTAATGATAAAAAGCGGGCTAATGGCTACTTACTAAGCCCGAGAGATATTATGACATTTAAGCATCTTAAGGAAATAGGGGACAGCGGCGTACATACCCTAAAAATCGAAGGGCGTATGAAAAGCCCTGAATATGTTGCCGTGGTAACAAGAGCCTATAGGGAGCAGCTGGACAGGGCTGCCGAAGGTATATATGATGTACCTCAAAAGGTTATTAAAGATGTTACCCAAATCTTTAACAGAGGCGGCGAATCAACCAGCGGATACTTTTTTGACTATTCAGGCACCAATATGATGAGTGTGGAGACGCCTAAAAGCACAGGCACATATTTAGGTAAAGTTGCGTCAGTATCGAAGCACACAGCCCCAAACGGTAAGAAAAAGATATTGATTAAAATAGAGAGCAAAGTGACCCCTGGAGATGGGGTGGAAATTTGGACAGAGGAAAGGGAAAATACCGGCGGATATATAAATGAGGAGGCGAAAGCAGGCGCCGTTGTTACCGTATACGCCCCAGGTGATATAAAAGCCGGAGACAGAGTATATAAATCTTATGATAAAGAGCTAAGTGACCGCACTAAAGCTTATGTTGCAGCGGATATCAGAAAAATCCCCTTAATTTTGACAGTTAGGGTAAAATTAGGGCAGCCCATGGAAATGACCTTAACAGGAAAAGGCATGGGTATAGTAAGCGCAACAGTTTACCGCGATATTATTGAGCTTTCAAAGAGCCAGCCTATGACATCAGAGCGGATATTAGAGCAGCTTACTAAGCTCGGCGGCACGCCTTTTGAAATAGGTCAAATAAATGCGGATATTGATATGGAGGATAATATATATATCCCAATATCCGCCTTAAATGAGCTTAGAAGAGCCTGTGCGAGAGAATTTGAACTAGAGTATACAAACAGCTTTAAGCGGAAATTTGAAGGTGATAATGAGCCGTTTAAGCCGGTAAGAGAGGCAAACTACGGATATTACCTATCTATTCAAGCCGTATCTGAAGAGCAGCTTAGCGCCGCCTGTGAGGAAGGGGTATCTAGCGCCTATTTCACCATAAAAGGCTATGATAATAAAAAGCCCTTGGAAATAGGCAAAAAATATGGGGACAAAACTGCCCTCTATATAGCTTTGCCCAAAATAATGCGCCCATTTGAGGAGAGTAATCTTGAAGCTTTAATCAAATCCCTCGAAAAAACAGATATCAAAGGCTATTTAGTATCAACTTACGGTCAATTGGCAATTTTATTAAAGTATACTAAAAAAGAAATTGTGACTGATTATTCTTTTAACGTCTTTAACCCTATGGCTTACAATTACTTAAAGTCTTTAGGCGGGAATGCTATAACAATATCTCCCGAGCTTAATATGAATGAGCTTAGGGCTTTCCCTGGCGGCGAGGTTATAGTATATGGGAACTTGCCTCTTATGATTAGCGTTCAATGCCCTATAGGGCTGTACGTGGCGAAAGATAAGAAGGGCAAGCATTGCTCCCTTTGCAATAAAGAGGATTCAACCTATCATCTTATGGATAAAACAGGGGCAGCCTTCCCTATTTACACCGACTGCGCAGGCTGTTATGCCTTGATATTAAATGGTCCCAAACTTAATATGCAGGAAAAACTGCACAATTTCAAAGACACAAATTTAGATTCGCTGCGTCTAATATTTTATACAGAGGATTATGACGAGGTTAAATCTGTCCTAAAAGGCTTTGAAACAGGTACAAAACCTACAGGAGATATAACTTATGGTCACTTTTTTCGTGGAGCTAAGTAATGTTTGAGCTTATTATCAGATTATCAAGATATTTATTTGTATTTTATATAGCCTATTTTCTGTGGCAAGGAGTGCGGTACATCGCCGCGGAGAGAGGGTTATTCGAGGGTAAATCCTATGGTGCTGCCGCAAAACAGCGTATAGTTATTATTTCTATGCATATAACGGCATTTCTCATATTGGCTTATGAGCCGGGAGGCTTGTCCTTTAACCCGGCGGTGCTTATTTATGCGGCAGGTTCTCTTCTTTTGCTTATATGTATGCATTTAGGTGCCTCTAAACTTTACAAAGGCAGCTGTACCCTTATATGGAATGGGGTATACTTTCTTTTGGACACGGGACTTATAATGCTTTGGCGGCTTAGTCCAAGTCTTGCGCAAAGACAGCTTATATGGTTTTTTGTAGGGGCTTTTGCTATGTTTTTGGTACCTCCTGTATTAAAAATCATCCCTAAGTTTGAAAAATTAGAGATTTTATACTTAACAGTAGGGCTTGGGCTTCTTTGCACTCCTTTTATTCTCGGTGTGCCTGAATATGGGGCGCTAAGGTCAATAAGAATAGGGACTATGAGCTTACAGCCTTCGGAGATAGTTAAATTTTTATTCGTATTTTACCTTGCCTCCGCATTCCGTAAAAAAATGGGTATATGGCATATAATAACCCTTTGCGGGGTTAGTGCTCTATATGTATTTATACTTGTTTTGCAAACGGATTTAGGTTCGGCACTAATATTTTTTATGACATTTATGGTTGTTATGTATGTATCAACAGGCAGTAATATCCTATTTTTGCTGGGAATGGGGGCTATGAGCGCGGCATCTTATCTTGCCTACAATATATTCAGGCATGTAAGGGTTAGGGTAGCTATTTGGCAAGACCCTTGGGTAGATGTTCATGGCATAGGGCATCAAATAGTCCAGTCTCTTTTTGCTATTGCTACCTGGGGGCTTTTAGGCTCAGGGCTTACCCTTGGTATGCCTAATCATGTGCCTGTGGTTGCAAGGGATATGATGTTTGCGGCTATTTGTGAGGAGCTTGGTTCCCTTTTCGGTATAGGTATAATAGGGGTTTATATTATGATTTTTTATCGTGGGGCGCATATTGCTCTTAGGTGTAAACGAAAATATTACAGCCTCCTTGCGGTGGGATTTACGGCTATGATGGCTTTTCAGACTTTTTTAATACTTGGGGGCACTATTAATCTTATACCTCTAAGCGGGGTTACGATGCCCTTTGTAAGTTATGGAGGAAGCTCGGTACTCGTCAGTTCTTTAATGATTGGTATAGTCCAATGGATATTTATGTACTACTCCCAAACTCAAGCCCAAGGGGAGGAGGAAGAGTATGCATGATATGAAAAAAAATATACGGCGCATATTTTGGCTGTACTTTGTGATGTTTTTGGTGGTAGTAGTTTATCTTGGCAATTTGATTTTAATAGAATCTGCTACTATGATAAACTCAACATTTAATCCACGTCTTAACCGTAACAATTTTACTATAAAGCGAGGTTATATATTTGACGCTCACGGAAATATCCTTGCGGAGAGTGTCAGAAGCGGGGATATATACAGCAGGGTTTATCCTTACGGCAATGATTTTGCCCATACAGTGGGCTTTATTGGCATTACTAAATCAGGAGTGGAGGCTAGACACAATTTCACCTTGGACAACCTTGATTTTGAAATTATACAGCGGATACGCAGGGAATTTATTGACGGAAGTTCTCTGCAAGGTGATAATATCCATCTAACAATAGAACAGCCTATGCAAAGCCTTGCGGCTGAAAGCCTTAGAGGTATACGAGGCGGTATAGCAGCTATTGAACCTCAGACTGGGCGCATAATTGCCATGGTTTCAAGCCCTGATTTTGACCCTAATAATATAGGGGGGATATGGGGAGATTTAGTAGCTGACGAGGAAAACAGCCCTCTCCTAAACAGGGCGGCTCAAGGCCTTTATCCTCCCGGCTCGATATTTAAGCTAATCACAGCAGATGCAATAATGAATCATATGGATAATTATGAGGATTTTCATGTGGAATGTGCGGGAACTGCTCATTTTAACGGCGAAAGCTTACGGTGTTTTGATGCAAGGGCTCATGGTAATATGAATTTATCTGACGCTATGAAATACTCATGTAATATTTTCTTTGCTGCTGCAATTATAGAAATAGGCTATGATAAATTGATGGAATCGGCGGAGAGGATGGGATTTAACACTCCTCATCCTTTTGACTTAGAGTTTGTTATAAGCCGTTTTAATATGGATGAAAATGCAGATATAGGGGAAATCATGCAAACATCTATTGGACAAGGGAGAACTTTAGTAACACCCCTTCACATGGCACTTGTTACGGCAGCGGTGGCAAACGACGGCATAATGATGGAGCCTTATATAGTGGAGCGGATAACCTCACATACAGGTAGAGTTAAATGGGAGTATGGACGCAGACAAACATTGCCGAGACCATCACAAATATTCACAAGCCAGAGTAATGCGGATAAAATAAAAGAAATGATGGTGGAAGTTGTGGCAGGGGGTACCGGCACAGCCGCGAGAGTTGCAGGTATTACTGTTGCGGGTAAAACAGGCACGGCAGAAAACCCTGCGGGAGACGCCCATGGCTGGTTTATTGCCTTCGCCCCGGCAGAGAATCCGAAGATTGCTCTTGCTGTATTGACCGAAAATACAGGAGGGACAAGGAGAGCGTTGGAAATAGCTAGGAATATGTTGGAAGCGTATTTTGAGTGACTAAGGATTAAAAACAATCCCTGTTGTGATTTTCTAAAACTATCTGCTAATAGTAGCTGTGTCAATATTCACATACTCCGGCAGGGGGCAGCCTATTTGTCTAAAAGGCACATGACCCAGCAATATTTTGTACCTGAGCTGAAGATAGGAACGAATTTTGAAAACTAAGAATAAAATACATCCAAGTACCCAAACTATAAACAAGGATACTGTGAAAAGTTCAAATACAGTATTTTCATTTTTAATTATCTCTGCATCCACAGTAAATCTTAAGTACTTCTGAAACAGTTACTAGGTTGTGTAGACAATAGATTTTGAAAAAGATTTTTGAGCCTGATTTTTTGTCAATAGAGGAGGGGGCGACGAAGCATACTGGAAGGAGTATTCGCTATGCTCCAGCGGCTAGGAGTCCCCGACGAAAAGTGGCGAAAAATCAGCCAAAAAGCTTTTCGTAAAATCTATTGTCTACACAACCTAAGGCAGTCATTTCCCAAATCTCGCGCATTACTTCTAACTCTGTTTCGGATAACCTGCCTAGGTGGTTTACTCTCTTTCTCACTATTATACCTCCATCAATTACTACAACATGCCCTAGTTAAAGCTCACTACACTTTGTAGGATATGTTAATAAGTATTTTAAAATATAGTGGTTGAAAAATTAATGGTAATGGTTTATAATTTTATAAACAAGCTTTAGAGCCTATTTACACAAGGGCTTTTAGTCGGAGGAATAAATGTGGTTGAAACAGTAAGCTGCGGAGGTGTTGTTTTTCATAAAGGCAAGGTCTTATTGCTCTATAAGAATCAGAATGGCCGCTATATGGGCTGGGTAATGCCAAAAGGCACTATCGAGGAAGGTGAGACTTATAAACAAACTGCACTGAGGGAAGTTAAGGAGGAAACGGGCGTTGCCGCTAAGGTTATTAAATATTTGGGTAAGACCGAATATAGCTTTAAAGGCAATGAGGATACGGTGTCAAAAACGGTTCACTGGTATTTGATGACAACGGATTCCTTCTATTGCAAACCTCAAGCGGAGGAATATTTTGCCGATGCAGGATTTTATAAGCAGCATGAAGCCTATCATCTTCTTAAATTTCACGATGAGAAGCAGATAATGAAAAAAGCCTTTCATGAGTATAATGATTTAAGGCGCAATAAAGACTGGGCTGACAAACCTTATCGCAAAAGCAATGTAAAATAAGTATTTAACAATCTAAAATACGAGGAATAATTGTAATTCCTTGAAAAATGGGAGGATATGCAAATGGATGACTTTAAAAATTATTTTAACAAAGCATCAAACAAAGACAATTCAAGTACATTGGTTGCTATCATTGCTATAATAGGTATAGTAGCACTTATATCAACTGTTGTAGTGGTTGTTGTTAAGCTTCTTGCTAATAGACATGGCGAGGACTTTTTTGATGATTTTGATGATGATGACGATGATTTTTATTTAGACGATGAAGAGGATTTTGAAAATTAGAGTTATTTGGTGCAAACTTAAACTATATCTTAGCGCGAAAACCCCATTAAATCATTGTGGCTTTTCGCGCTTTACTGAAGTTTAAGTTTGAACTCGGAAAGACCATAGAGCTACCGCCCTCAAAACTCAATTCATTTTAACAAACCGGAAGGATTCATTGTAGAAATCAATGATTCCTTCCTTTTTCATTTTGGATAGCTCTCTTGAAAGGGCACTTCTGTCTGCGTTTAGGTAATCAGCTAATGCTTTGCGGTTAAAGGGTATTGTAAATATATCGCTTTTTGCTTCTTTTGCACAATTATCCAAATAAAATAATATTTTTTCCCGTAAAGTAGGGCGGATAATGCAATTAATACGGTCGTGAAGTTCAAAATACTTTTTGGATATTATATTTAAAAGATTACGAAGAAGAAGACCTTTTGGGTCACAATTAGCAGCGATACCATCTATTATTGCGTCTGTAGGGATTAAAAGGATAGTGAGGTTTTCTGCAGCTTCAACAGTTACAGGACTTTTTACTGAAGAGCTTACAGAAAGTATGCCGCCAAAAATATTGCCCCCTGACAAATTTGAGATGATTAAGTTTTTGCCGGAAGCATCAGTTTTATAGGCTGTGGCTTTGCCTTCCAGTATTATGCCTAAATTGTGGAGATCTGAGCCTTCGTGGATTATAATTGAGTTTTTAGTAAAAACAGATTTTTTGGAAAAAATACAGTTAAGAAGCTCATAACTTGGATATATTCCTTTAAACAGCGGGTTTTTGGAAAGTATTTGAAGATCGTTTTCGTTAATGTATTGTTGCATGGGCAACATACCTCCGGTAAGAGTTATGATAAAATAAAGATGTTATAGCAAAATGACTCCAAACCAGTAAGAAAAACTTGTTATTTTTTCACATGGCATCGTTGTCAGAACCACCGGAATACCTACGGGTATTCCGAGAACCTGCCTCCTTGCCCTGCAAAAAAATCACGGCGTTTTACGATACTGTTTCGAAGGCATTTTACTATAGTTATCAGTTATCATCTTTTTATGAAAGAAGGAAATAATTATGAATATTTCAAACAGAGTGCTATGGATTACAAGAACAGGTATTATGATAGCACTCCTCATAGTTTCCCAAGCTGTAACCGCGCCTATGGGCAATCAGTTTATAACAGGCTCTCTCGTTAATTTAATGCTCTTTGTATCAACTATGATGTTTGGTTTGCCCTCAGGCTTGGCTGTGGCAATTATATCACCTTTTTTTGCAAGCCTTTTCGGCATAGGTCCGGCGTTTCCTATTATAATCCCATTTATTGGGCTGGGCAATGCTGCGCTGGTAGTTGTCTGGCATTTTATCGCAAACAATCGTGACAATATAGTATATAGGGTAATAGGCGTAATCGCAGGAGCTGTTGCTAAATTTGCGGTTTTATATGTTGGTATTGTGATGGTGGTGGCTCCCTTAATTCTCGAATTGCCGCCGCAGGCACCAATATATGTAATGTTCTCATTCCCTCAGTTAATTACGGCTTTAATTGGCGGGGCAATAGCACTTGTTATTTATCCGATACTTAAAAAAGCTGTTGGTGAGAAGCGGGATTAGGAAATTTTATTGGGGCTGGGTTGTATCCAGCCCCATTTTTATTTTCGCGAAGGAGTGAGCGAAGCGAACGACCAAACTTGGCTTGCCACGGGTATTAAACCGATACACTGCTGCTTGTGGCAGGATAGTTCACTATTTCGAAGCTTTCAAAGCGTTTTCCAAATCATTAATAATATCTGTTACATCTTCAACCCCTATGGACAACCTTACAAGATCGTCGGTTGTCCCTGTGGATTTACGCTGCTCAGAGGTAAGTTGTGAATGAGTGGTACTTGCAGGGTGAATAACCAAGGACTTTGTATCACCCAAATTTGCCGCGTGGGAGAATAATTCAAGTGCGTCAATAAATTTACGCCCTGCTTCCAAGCCGCCTTTTATACCAAATGTTACCATTGCACCAAAACCTTTAGACAAGTACTTCTTTGCTAAATTATGGTCCGGGTGGCTTTCAAGCCCAGGATAGCTTACCCATGACACTTCATCATGAGCTTCTAAATATTTTGCAGCCGCCATTGCGTTTTGGCTATGCCGCTCCATACGTAAATGCAAAGTTTCAAGTCCTTGCAGGAAGAGGAAACTGTTAAATGGAGACAGGCAAGCCCCTAAATCACGCATAATCTGTGTTCTAAGGCGGGTTATAAACGCGGCTTCCCCAAGGTCGGTATATCGCAGTCCATGATAGCTTGGGTCTTTTTCAGATAGAAGTGGGAATTTGCCATTAGCATAGTCAAATTTGCCCGAATCCACAACAATGCCTCCCATACTTGTACCGTGACCGCATATAAATTTAGTAGCTGAATGAATAATCACATCAGCACCAAAATCAATAGAGCGGTTAATATATGGGGTAAAAGTAGCGTCGATTATAAGGGGAATGCCATTTTCATGAGCCAGGTGGGCAATTTTTTCAATATCAGCAACATCGATTTTAGGATTGCCTATGGTTTCAACATAAATAGCTTTTGTTTTTGGTGTGATGGCTTTAGCGAGTGCTTCAGGGGTTGAGTCCGCGGCGAAATTAACCTTAACACCCAAACGAGGCAGAGAATATGCAAACATATTATATGTACCGCCGTATAGGCAAGATGAGCTTACGATTTCATCCCCGTTTCCGGCTATATTTAAAATAGCACCGGATATAGCCCCATGACCTGAAGCGAAAGCAAGGGCTCCAACACCTCCCTCCATTGCGGCAACACGTTTTTCGAATGCATCATTAGTGGGGTTCATAAGGCGGGTGTAAATATTACCGCTTTCTTTCAGGTTGAACAAATTTGCTGCATACTCAGTGTCTTTAAAACGATAGGCACTGGTTTGATAAATTGGGATAGATAAAGAGCCCGTGGTGGGGTCAGCCTCATATCCGGCGTGGAGTAAAATCGTGTCAAGTTTCGCATTTTTAGGTAATGACATAGGTAAAGCCTCCTTGTAGGTTTTATTATACAAAAAACTCTCCTCATATAGATGAAGAGAGTTGAAAAAGACTTAAGCTTATCTCGCTCATCTATCGGGTATAACCCCGTTGGAAGTGGCACCGTTTCGCAAAGCGATGGTTGCCGTGGCGTCATAGGACCAAATCCCTCAGCCAACTCTTGATGAAGATATATATTAAATTATTTTAATAATACTACCACAGTATATGTCTAAATGTCAATCATTTACTTTTCATACTTTCCTAAACTCAATCATATCGCACATTTGCTCTAACTTGGCAAATAATTTACAAATTTTCCCTTCACCATCATAATCGAACTTTAGAGGAATGCAAATTTTATGCCTTGGAAAGTCAAGATAAAAATTATTATATCCCATTGGAGTAATCGCAAGACGCTCCCCAAGGATTTTAACATGCAGCCCATTGTCTTCTAAGGTAATACTAAGCTCACCATAACCATTATGTTCATAGGTGCCCGCATATTCTTTCAATGGATGAGTTGGAAGCGGGGCATTTGCGGCTTTATTTTTAAACTCCTGTGCCGCTTTTTCCGCTTCCTCCGTACCTTTGTTCGCAAAATCAAGGAAACGAGTCCCCCAATCAATTTCAGAAAGCCCAAGAGCCAAATCACAAATAGTATAGCCGATAGCCATAGGTGTTTGGTTTTGGTTGAGATTTGTCAGTATTGAAAAGGCGACATCCTCCTTAGGTAAAAAACCAACAAGGCTCTTATAGCCGTCTATTGTCCCGCCGTGGTGGACGAGCTTATGCCCTCGATAGTTCTCGATAAACCAGCCCTGCCCATAGCTTGTAAAGTTAATTTCATCAAATTCATAAGGGAACATTTCCTTCGATTTTATAATCATTTGAGGGTTATGTAAATTTTTAGCCATTTCCTCGGAGTAGATTCTTTTTCCTTCCAATTCACCTTTTCCAAGCTGGAGGCGTGCCCATTTATCAAGATCTCTTACAGTGGAACTCATACAGCCGGCACAGCCCATATTGTCAAGGTTGTTAAATGGCAATTTTTTAAGTTTGCCATCCTCGAAACTATAAGGTTCGGAAGCGGTTTTAAGGTTTTTATCACGGTATTGGGAAGCACCAGTATAAGTTGAAGTCATCCCCAGCGGGTCAAGTATCCGTTCTTTTACAAAATCATACCATTTTTTGCCGGAAACCTTCTCAACAAGTACAGAGGCAAGGGCAAACATATGATTTTGGTAATGCATCCTGCTTCTCGGCGGGAAAGCTACAGGGAGGTATTTAAGCCGTCTTATTACTTCGTAAATAGTGATATGGGGATTGTTAAGCCATGTAAGGTCATGGCGTACAAGACCGGATCTATGACCTAAGGCATCTCTGATTGTCAAATGACTTGTCATATAATCATCATGCATTTCAAAGTCAGGTAAATGAGTTTTTACGGTATCATCAAGGTTTAGTTTATTTTCATCAGCAAGTATACAAAGAGCTGTTGCAATAAAAGCCTTTGAAGATGAGGCGATAGCGTAAATTGTGTCAGGAGCGGCTTCATAATTATTATCCACATCAGCTAAGCCCCCACCGCAGAAAAAGGTTTTGCCATCCTTATAAACACTTACCATGATAGAAGGTACGTTGAAATCCTTGCGAAGCTTTTCAATAATTTTTTCCAGTTTTTGCTCCAAGATAATCACTCCCCTGTTTAATATTCCTTTCGTTCAAATAAAAGACTTCCCGCTATAAAAAACACCGTGCCGTACCCTATTACTATAATTAGCATATGAATAAGACGAGGCGCAGCCGGGCGGGCTCCAATCCAAAGCCTGTACCAGCCGATGTATGAGGTAAATAAAAGCTCCCCAAATATTGGAAATATTATAGGCAGTATACTCATCATCAAATACAAAGCAACAAGGGACAGCATGGTTAAAGTTGCGCTGCGCCCCACCAATGCCACCAAAGCCGCAAAGGTTGCTAAAACAGCCAAAGTTGGCAAAGTTAGCATATAGGATATAAATGCTGTAAAAATTTCCGAAAGATTTAAAGGACGGCCTAATAATTGGTTTAAGACAGTGCTAATGATAAATACACATGCCAAATATATTGAAACATATGTCATTACGGCAAGCAGTTTGCCGCTGTAAAGCTTCCATCGCTCCACAGGACGGCAAAGTATAGCTTTCATAGTATGCTCCGCCCCTTCTGTTGTAATAAGGTCAGTTATACTCATAAAAATGAGAAGGGGAATTAATACTTGCAAAAAGAAAGGCAAGGCACCCATTGGGGTAGGTGCAAGGCTTATAAAAAATCCACCATGCCGACCTATAAGACCGGATAAAGCAGAGCCGATTAAAGCCCAAAGCAAGCATATAACAAGCCCTATTATGATAAATACTATATATTTTTTGCGCTTAATGAGCTTGGATAGCTCACCTGTATACGCGGCAGAAAACGCGCTCATGAAACCTCGCCTCCTCTACGGGATTTTTCAACTTCGCTTAAAAAGAATTCCTCCAAGCTTTCAAAAGAGGCAAGTATTTCGTCCATACTTTTAAGAGCCAAGAGATTGCCGCCATGGATGACGGCAGCCTTATTGGCACATTGCTGTATTTCACCTGCCAAATGAGAGGATATTAAAACAGCCGCGCCTTTATCTGACGCGGCTTTAATAACATCGCGTACATAAAGCATACCTTCAATATCAAGACCGTTTGCCGGCTCGTCCAATATAAGAAGCTTAGGTTCACTTATAAGAGCCAAAGCAAGCCCTACCCGCTGGCGCATACCAAGGCTGAATGTATGTACTTTGTCATTTTTATATAAATCCATGTCAACCATTTTTAATACTTCGCTAATACGCTCAGAACCTATGTTTTTATAAAAGCGTGCAGCTAAGCGCAGATTTTCATAAGCTGTTAAATGCTCGTACAAAGCAGGGGCTTCGATAAGTGCGCCAATATGGCTCATAGCCTCTTCATGGCGTGTTAAGGCGTCCGCTCCGCATACTTGTATAGAGCCGGCACCCGGATAGACAAGCCCTGCTATAGCCTTCATAGTTGTAGTTTTGCCTGAGCCGTTAGGTCCAAGAAGTCCAAGTACTTCACCGGGGGCTAGGGAGAAGGAAATATCCCTAACTCCCCGACCGTTTTTGTATAGCTTAGTTACGCCCTCAAGCTTAAGTATTTCCTCTGTTTTTAACTCCATGTGCCAACCCAAATTTCAAGGAGATCTTCCAGATTTATTGTATCAGGATCCAGCATTTCATACAGCTCAAGGATTTCATATAAAGTTATACCCACTTCGTCCAGTTGAATACGAAGAAGGTCTAAATCTATCCCTAATGCTTCAAGCTCCTCTATAAGAGCTTCAAAATCAGCCGAAAATGTATCAAGTTCCGGCGGCTCGCTGCCTATATTACTGCTGCTGTTGTTATTATTAAGTGAGCCGGGCCAAGTGCTGGTTATACTATCAGCATTGATGCTGCCGTCATCATTACGGATAAAATAGATTGTAAGTCCGTACCTTCTGCTAAACTCTCTTTCAAAAAAGTCACGAGTTAAAAGCTCTAACGCGCCAGGCACAGGGTTTTCGGGCACAGATGTGCCTATATCTGTATAGCGAAATACAATTGACATTTCAATCATACCAATATCACCGAATATATCCACAGTGGTAATATTAGCACCGGCATTAAGATATAAGAGGTTACCCGCAGTATCAATATCCGCTTCGCCTCTTATACTATTAAAGGTTAAGCTTTGGATAGGGATATCCATTGGATGACGATTGGCAAAATCCTCCCTTGAAGGCTCTCTGCCGTCTCTTCTTGCCCATCTTAACTCTTCTTCAATTACCATTTCAATGCCGAGCCTTACAATTTCAGGTAATTGACTGTGAGTTATTGTACCGCTTACACGGCGGACATCACCGCTTTGGCTCATATGCATATTATTTCTTAAATCCCCTACGATAAGGTCGATAAACAGCTCAATAAAGCGAACTTGAGCAGAATTACGCTCTTGACTTGTTAATCCTGTATTGCCCCAAAAATTTCTCGCCCTTGGGTTTTCATGTTGGTGTAAGCTCCTTGCGGCGTACCAGCGGGTGCCGTCATTTGCTGTAAATGTAGGGCTAATCTCCACACTGCCGGAATTAAAACGGAAGCGGTTACTCATACTTCCCGCAGAAAAACGGTTGCTATTATCATATTCCATAAAGCTGTTAGTGCCTTGTACAAATCGCATTATTTCATGCTCACGCACTTCACCGTTAAAAAGTACTGTCATTTCGCTCTCAAATGTAAAGTTTTCATAAGCAAGAGCGTTAAAGAATGCGTTTTTAAGAGTTTCATAAGGTGAGCCGTTTATTGCCGCCACAGTTAAGGCACCTGTAAGCATAACACCTGCAACAATAAGGCAAATTATGCGGGTTTTTATGTTTCGTTTCATACTTGTATCCATCCTTTCCGTATAGTTGGAAGTTTCTTGTAGTGAAATTACTTCAAAATAGTAACAGAAAAACGCAGGTGTTTTTTTGTAGATTGAGGAAACGGGTTCCTGGCATACCCGGGACGCTTGGGCGAGCAGGTTCCGGAGGAACCGACCAGCCCGAAGGTATGGCAGGGTTCTTGAGCCGCCATAGCGGGCGGTGCAACGCGCCGATGACCGCGTAAGCGGTCACTCTCCCTTTGATGATAAGATACGAAAAAATAACAAGTTTTTGTTACTGTTTTGAGGTTATTTTACTATATATAATAATATACAATAAAATAGGGCGGATAGCAATGTTCATTGGCTACTCTTCATAGTTTATTAACATTAAAAATGGAGGGTTGTATGTATGATGTCATTAAAGTTGCAGTGAAATTGAATTTTGGTCGTCGTTAGAGTTGTAATGAAATTAACTTATCTGCTCGTCATTAAGGCTGTAGCAAAATTATCATTCGCGCCGTCATTGCGAGCCAAAGGCGAAGCAATCTCATCACGCAGTACGTCTTAGATTGCGACCTCGAGCTAAAGCTCTCCTCGCAATGACGAGCAAAAATCTAATTTCGCTACAAGTCTAATGACGAAGTATAAAATAAAAAACAAAGGGTAAACAGCATCAATTCACCCTTTGTCTATACTATTGTGTTATGATAAGTATATTTTGAAATCCTTCAGCCCATAATCTCAGACGTATATCTTAGCTCCGTCTTTCAAAGTAATAGAGGCTCTAAGCTTATCTATCGGCTTTTAAAATCGATGGTATTCCTCTTTACCCCATTATCTTCTTTGCACTATCCAGCACATAACCAATATTCTCTCCACTAATCTGACGGTGAGTAACCATACGGATAAGCCCCGGATTTCTTACGCCGCAAAGTACGCCGTATTTTTCTTTCAACTCATTGCCTAAATAAACGGCGTTTTTATCGCTTTTTTCATCAAATCTTAAAAATACTATATTAGTTTGAACAGCTGAAAGGTCAATAGTTATACCTTTGATTTCGCTTAAGCCTTCAGCCAGTTTATATGCGGATTTGTGGTCTTCATCCAGCCGCTCGGTCATTTGATTTAGTGAAATTATACCGGCTGCGGCCAAAACTCCTGCTTGACGTAAGCCGCCCCCAAGCATCTTACGGACTTTTAAGGCATCTTTTATAAATTCTTTTGTGCCGCAAAGCATAGAGCCTACAGGGGAGCTTAGCCCTTTCGACAGACAGAACATTACGCTGTCAGTATATTTAACTATTTCCTTAACATCAACTCCAAGCTTTACGGCTGCGTTAAATACCCTTGCGCCGTCCATATGGAATTTAAGGTTGTAATTATCTGCAATTTTTCTGTATTCTTTTAAATAATCGATGGGATGTACTGTGCCGCCGCCAACATTATGTGTGTTTTCGATTGAAAGAATACCCGGAGTTGGGTGATGTACATCTTCTTTACGAATAGCGGCGCGTATGTCATCAGGTTCTAAAATGCAGTGATTGCGGCCTTTTATCTGGTACGGCATAAGACCTGCAACACGAGCAACACCGCCTCCTTCTAAAAGGTTAATATGACTTGCGGATTCAAGAAAAATTTCTTTGCCGGCAGGGCAGTGACACATTAAAGCAATTAAATTACCCATAGTGCCTGAAGGAACAAAAAGAGAATCCTCCATGCCAACTAACTCGGCAGCAAGCTCCTGCAATTTGTTAATAGTAGGATCCATTTTTTGTACATCATCACCGACCTCGGCTTCGTACATGGCTTTTCGCATTTCTTCCGTTGGATGGGTTACCGTGTCACTCATTAAATTAATAATTTCCGGCATAATAGACCTCCTTAGATTTCTTTTTATACAACTAGTATACCACCTAAAAACAGCATATTCAATAGGTGTTTCGTGAGGAATTTGCTAAGATTGGTCTAACTAGCTTGTTTTATAGGTATCTTAAGTGGTATACTCTAGTTATAAACATATTTTATATTGAATATATGAACACTGCTGATTTTTTAATAGACGCTGTTTTGTTCGAGGAGAAGGGTGAATCGTTAATTGTGCAATTGAAAGGATATATTATATGAATATAAAAGTTTACGGTTGTCGCGGCTCTATTGCGGCTTCTCATACTCAAGGCTCTCGTTATGGGGGCAATACATCTTGTATGCTTTTGGAATCGGGGGGACACTCTCTTATTGTGGACGCGGGGAGTGGGCTTGTTATGCTCGAAAAGGAGCTTAGAGAGGCGAATCCAGACTATCCTGGAAATTTGCCTATGCCTCCTAATATTTTAATCAGTCATCTCCACCTAGATCATATTATTGGGCTTTCTACTTTTGAACCCGCTTGGAATAAAGAGCCGGGGATGCGTGTTTTTACTTGCTCCAGGGATGATAGACCTTTGCACGAGCAAGTGTTTGGAGTGTTTAAGCCTCCCTATTGGCCCGTGACTATGCCGGAGGTTACTGCTTGTGAATGTATTCCCATAGAAGCAAATAAAGCTTTTACAATAGGTCCTTTTACTGTTACACCTTTTAATGCAAAGCATCCTGATGAGACTCTTTCTTTTCATATAACCGATGGGCATAGCAGCCTTGTGCATCTTTTAGATAGTGAGGCTGACCATTCCGATCCGGCATCATATAAGGAGCTTAGGCATTATTGTAATGGTGCCGATTTAGTTGTTTTCGATGCAGCATATTCTCCTGAAGATTACCCTAAGTACAAAGGCTGGGGGCATTCAACTGTAAAAGACGGGGTTTATCTTGCTAAAGAATGGAAGTGCAAACGTATGTTGTTTGCTCATTTTAGCCAGCGTTACTCTGATAAGGAACTGGATAGATGGAAACAATATTTTAGCGGAGACCAGTTTATACTTGCCTATGATGGAATAGAGCTGGTTATTTAGGAAAAGACTGTGCCTTTTTAGATATTTTCTTTAGGCAAATAAACTTAAAGATTGACATAGGGGCAAAAATTTGATATACTTCCTTTGGTTTGTAGCATTACGGATGTTCCGCTGTTGCCCTATTAATAATATGAACATCTATGACATAGGAGGATAAAATGAATCAAAGTATTATTAGAGAAATTGAAAAGGAACAATTAAAAAGTGAAGTGCCAAAGTTTAACATTGGTGACACAGTAAGGGTATATGCCAAAATAGTTGAAGGTGCTAAAGAAAGAGTGCAGATGTTTGAAGGCGTAGCTATTAAACGTCAAAACGGAGGTATAAATGAGACCTTTACAGTTAGAAGGCTTTCTTCCGGCATAGGTGTTGAGAAAACTTGGCTTTTACACTCTCCACGTGTAGAGAGGATTGAAGTAGTTCGCCGCGGTATCGTAAGAAGGGCTAAACTTTTCTACTTAAGAGAGCGAGTGGGCAAAGCTGCTAAGGTTAAAGAAGTTATTATGAATAAAAATAAGTAGTAAATATTAATATTAAAATTATTAACTTAAGGCGCGGCCTCGGGCAGCGCCTTTGTTGTTGTATTATAGTCAAATGCTTCTAAAACTACAACAAAAGATTATTCTTTTCTATTGTGGTTTTAGAAGGGTTTAACTAGAGGCAATGGTTTGGCTGGAGGCTTTTATGCTTAGAAAATATATAAAAAACGATAAGACCCTAAATCTTGCGGAATGGGCTTTAGCTATTATATCTGCAGTGATTATATCCTTATTTGTGCGGCAGTTTATATTCACTACAGCAGTTGTTTCAGGTCCCTCAATGGCACCTACCCTTAATAATGGGGATAGAGTAATAATTAACAGGATTGCTATGAGGCTGGAAAGCCCTGTATATGGTGACATTGTAGCATTTCCCTATCCGGCAAACCCTGATGATAAGCATATAAAGCGGGTGATAGGACTTCCTGGCGATTATATAGATGTATATGATAATCGTATTTTTATAAATGGAGAGCTTTTTCTGGATGGCTTCTCTTTAGATGGTGTGTTTTTATCAGGTGATATGACTTTCCCTCTTATAGTAGGGGAAGATGAATATTTTATGCTTGGGGATAATCGCTCAAACAGCAAGGATAGCCGTTTTGCGTCAGTTGGACTTATAAAAAGAGAAAATATGATAGGCAGGGCGTGGCTTCGGTTTATTCCGCTAAATTCGATAGGTATTGTAAGGTAGAATTGAGGTATTAGATGAATATTCAATGGTATCCTGGGCATATGGCTAAGGCCAAGCGCAAAATTTTAGAAACTATTAAGCTTGTTGATGTTGTTATAGAAATTTTAGACGCAAGAATACCATATTCCAGCCGAAATCCTGATATGGATGAGTTGGCACGGGGAAAATTCAGGATAGTTGTGTTAAATAAAGCTGATTTGGCGGATTCTGATATAAATTTGGCTTGGAAGAGCTATTTTGAAGAAAAAGGGATAAAGCCAGTCATGGCTAACTCTATTAAAGGCAGCGGGCTTGAGCGTATTTATCCGGCAGCGACTGAACTTATGGAGGAAAAAATCCAGAGGCAGAAGGCGCGTGGGCGCATATCTGTGCCTATAAGGGCGATGGTTGCAGGGATACCAAATTCAGGGAAGTCGACTTTTATAAACAAACTTCATGGCAAGAGTATAGCCAAAACAGGGGATCGTCCGGGAGTAACTAAAGCTAATCAATGGATAAAAATAAAGAAAGATTTTGAACTTTTAGATACGCCAGGTATCCTTTGGCCTAAATTTGAGGATGAAGAAGTTGGTAAAAAGCTTGCTTTTACAGGTGCTATAAGCGATGTGATTATGGATTTAGAGGGGCTTTCTATAGAGCTTATTAAGGAGCTTAGAGAAAGCTATCCTGATGTGTTAGGATTAAGGTATGGGATTGAATTTTCGGATACGGATGAAAATTATGCTATACTGGAAATGATAGGAAAATCAAGGGGTTTTCTTATGAAAGGGCAAAAAATAGACCTTAAGCGCACATCAATAATACTGCTGGATGAGTTTAGAGGCGGAACTTTAGGCAAAATATCTTTGGAGAAGCCAGACAATTAGTCAGATTGAGAAATCTGACTTTTTTTGTGGGATGGAAATTATTGACATTTTTTTTGGACTCATTGATACTATTATTATACTTAAATTTATCTAAAACAGTAAGTCTTTTGTTACTGTTTTGTTCGGATTTCAGTATAATAAAGCTTTTTAAATGGGGCGTACAAAATGGAGAATATATTGCGGGAACTTATAATAATTGATAAAAAAGCAAAGCGGATAGTAGAAGGGGCTGAAAATAACTTAGCTAATTTAGACAGTATTATACAAAGCAAGTCGGAAGAAATTTTGAATGAAGTTGATATCAATATTAGAGCTAAAATATCTCAGATGCGGACTGACAGCGAAGAATATATTAATCTTAAGAAGGCTGAAATAGATAGAATCGCAAGCACACAGCTTGCTAAAATGGAAGCTGTCCGTACCGATAATTTAGATAAGTGGCGAAGTGACATATTTAAAGTATGTACTTTTAGGGAGCTTAAGCCATGAAATGCTCTGCGCTAAAAGCAAAAATAAAAGGCATGAGTGGGAAGCTTCTATCATATGAGGATTATTTAGGTTTATGCGAATGTGGAGATATTAATGCTGTGAAGTTGAAGCTTAATTTAGATGATAGGACAAGCTTAGATAATGACTACGCTAAAATCCGGGGGTTTATAAATAATAGTAGTATCAGGATGTATTTTGAAGCCCTATTTTTGAAAAAGGAAACCTTTGATTTGCACTATTATACAAATTTATGGAAAGCTAAAAACAAGTTTTTAAAAGGTGCTAATAAAGATTTAGTTACAGCAGTAAGCGGCACAGAGATTGATATGCAAAATATCATACGTATATATAGGCTAAAAACATATTACAAGACGGCAAAAGAGGATATATATAGATATATACTCCCTATAAACTATAAAATATCTCCTGAAATGATAATGCAAATGCTAGAGGCGGGTGATGCGGCAAGTCTATTAGCCCTCATTAAAAGTACTTGTTATGGCGAATACTTTGCAGAAAAACGAGAAATTGAAGAGTCTTTTTATAAAGCCCTAAGCCTAGCATATAAGCGAGAGTGTAAAAAGCATCGAAATTCTATAATTCCTGTTATGTATTACCTTTTTAGAAAAGAGTTAGAGATAAAAAATATCATTTCAATATTTGAAGGGGTAAATTATTCTCTTATGCCACATGAGATTATGAATAAAATGCGGATAGTGTAAGAAGGTGAGTAATATATGCTTGAGAAAATGCAGTTAATATACATAATGGGTGATATAGCAGATATCGACAGGGCTATTAGGAAATATATTTCCAAATATGAGATGCAGCTTGAGTATGCCATTAAAGAAATAGGGTCTATAGATGATATGGAAAGCTGCTTAGATGAAAACCCATATACGGCACATGTTTTAAAAGCTGAAAAATTTATAAAGGATTTTGTACATAACAAAGAATCTTGGACAGAGCTTTTAGAAGAGACCGCTATAGAAATAATTGAGGATGCTTATGAATTTTTTGAGCGGCGCGGGCTGTATTTTAAAGAGCTTGAGTTTAAGAAAGCTGCCATTGAGAAATGTATAAATGATTTGGAAGCTTTTAAAAGCTTGGATGCGGATATGCCTTCCCTAAGAGATTTAAAATTCATTTTATTTAATTTTGGCAGAATGCCTGTTGTAAATTTTAAACAGTTTGAAATTTATATAAATGATCAAGAGGACATTATTTTTCAGGAAAGCAAAAGGGATAAAAACTATGTTTATGGCGTGTACTTTGTGCTGTCACATCGCAAAGATAAAATTGATGCGGCTATGAGTTCATTGAATTTTGAGAAAATTACTATACCCTTTGAATATGAAGGTCAAATCTTTCCGGACACTCCCTTAAAGGCTTATAATATGCTGCTTAAAGAGCTTGAAGAAATTGAAAAGGAGATAAGTTTCAGGCACAATGAAACTATGTATACCTTCGGGATAAACGCCAATGATGTTACAAATGCATATAAAACTTTGAAAAAAAATCAAATCTATTACGATTTGCGAAAATATGCGGCTAAAACCCCTAATGGATACTATATTTTTGCAGGTTGGGCTGCAAAACCTGAAGCATTGCGCCTGGAGTATGATATGGAGCATGATGATAAAGTGATATTTTTGAAGGAGCCTCCTGAGAACGCTAAAAGCTCAACTCCGCCAACAAGCCTTAAAAATAACGCCCTTATAAGACCTTTTGAATTTTTTGTAAAGACATATGGACTGCCTAAATATGATGAAATTGATCCAACGCCTTTTGTAGCCGTAACATACTTCCTTCTTTTTGGTATGATGTTTGGGGACTTAGGACAGGGGGCGCTTCTTTGTCTGGGCGGGTATTTCCTTTATAAGTACAAAGGGCTGGGGCTAGGCAAAATTCTTAGTTTAGTAGGGATAAGTTCTATGTTTTTTGGGTTGATGTATGGCTCTGTTTTTGGGATTGAGCATATTTTGCCTACTATTTGGCTAAAACCAGCCGAAAGCGTAAACAGTATTTTGTTTATAACTTTAGTTTGCGGTATGGTACTTATATTTATTTCCATGATTTTAAATATGGCAAATGCTATTAAACAAAATGATAAAATGAGGCTTTTCTTTGGACCTAATGGGATTGCGGGGATTGTTTTCTATGCAGGGATTATAATGGCTTTATACGATTTTATTTATGGGAGCGGTAGATTTGGCAGTTTTCTTATTGTACCATTTGTAATAATGCCTTTCGTACTTATTGCTTTGCGCCATCCTATTGAAGGGTATTTAAAAGATAGAAAATTACACATTAGCAGTGGTATGCCCCTGTTTATATTAGAAACTGTGATAGAAGCTTTTGAGATTTTGCTTACGTATTTTACAAACACAGTATCTTTTGTTAGGATAGGTGCCTTTGCCTTAAGCCATGCCGGTATGATGGGTGTAGTACTGCTTTTAGCGGAGCGGGGAAGCGGCTATAGTATCCCCATAATGGTTATCGGCAATCTTTTAGTCATATTTATGGAAGGGCTTGTAGTGGGTATACAAGCTTTGCGTATAGAGTTTTATGAGCTGTTTAGCAGATATTATGAAGGCGGCGGCAGGGAGTTTATAAGTGTCAAAGCCAAACTTGACGAAGGGAGTGCTTGAAATGATTGTGCAAATTTTAGCCATACTTTTAGTCCTTAGTATTATACTGCCTTTTGGTTTATATTTTTTAGGTGAGAAAAGTTCAGGGCGGTTTAAAAATGCCCTTATATTAAATATAGCTGCCTTTTTCGGCATAATGATTTTTGCAACGGTATTTATATTTTCTCAGCCTGTGAGAGCTAATCCGGCGGCGGTATCAAGTGATGCGGGCATGGCTTTTTTAGCGGCGGCATTGGTTACGGGGCTTTGTACTATAGGCACAGGCATAGCTACAGGTCAAGCGGCATCAGCGGCACTGGGTGCTATAAGTGAAAATGAGAAACTTATGGGTAAAGCACTTATATTTGTGGCACTTGCCGAGGGTATAGCTATATATGGATTGTTAATATCCTTTACTATATTGGGGCGGGTATAGTATGAAAATGTTTTTAATAAGCGACAATAGGGATACTTTAATAGGCATGAGACTTGCAGGAGTAGAAGGCATACAGGCAGAGGGTATTTCCGGTTTTTTGGAGGCTTGGAAAGAAGTTTTAGAAAATAAGGAAATTGGAATATTAATAATAACAGAGAAGTTATCAAATGAGCATAAAGAGTTAATAAAAGCAGTTAAAATAAGGGAAGGTTTGCCTCTTATTATCTCAATACCGGGATGCCATGGCACTAAAAAGGACAAAGATTTTATTTCCAAATATATTAAAGAAGCTATAGGAGTAAAGATTTGAACATAGAGAGAAAATTGAAAAATTTTGCCAAAATGGCAGAGGATGAGGCTTTAAAAACCCGCCAAGTACTGATTGGCGAAACTGAGCGGCATGTAAAAGACTCATTGGAAAAAACAAAAAAAGAAGCTGTGGAAGTGGCAGAAAAAGCTCTGGAGGCGGAGCTTTCCAAGCTAAAACAAATACAAAAGAGAGAAATTGTCCGCTATGAAAGTGAGGCTAGAAAAAAGCTTATAATGAGACGGGAAGAAATTTTAGAGGAGCTTAAGTATATTGTGGAAAAAGATTTACTGGAGTATGTAGAGTCCCCTGAGTATCGCGAGTGGTTATCTAAAGCTATACAAGATGAAATGAGCAAAAACCCAGCCGCAATAATATCGGAAGAAAATTGCTCCGACCTTGGGGGGTATAAGCTTATTTCAGCAAATGGCAAAAAGGTAGTTGATAATACTTTCGCTGCAAGGTTATTAGAGGCACTTGAGAATTTTCAGGGATTTACTGCCCTTGATTTTAGGTAGTGTGGACATGAGTTTGGTGTGCGCCTTTTCGAGCTTGATTTTTTCGTCAATCGAGGAATCGGCGACGACGCATACTGGAAGGAGTAAGCTAGGAGTTGATGACGAAGAGTGACGGAAAATCAGCCGAAAAGACGTGCGCCGTAACTCATGTCAACACTACCTAGATAAGGGGGCACTTTTATGAGTGGAACTATATCTGGTGTAAACGGCTCCGTTATTACGGTTAAAGATTATCGGAGCTTTGTAATGGGCGAAATGGTTAATGTAGGGACGGAAAATTTAATTGGTGAAGTAATCCGCATAGATATAGATAAAACTCTAATCCAAGTTTTTGAAAATACAGCCGGTTTAAAATGCGGCGAGACCATAAAGCCCACAGGTAAGCCCCTTGCGATAACTTTAGGACCAGGCATAATAGGAAATATTTTTGATGGAATATTAAGACCCCTTAAAGCTATTGAGGATCAGTCAGGTATATTTATTTCCCGGGGCATTAATACATCAAGTATAGATATGGATAAAAAATGGTTTGTTAAAATAATGGCTGTAAAGGGCTTTTATATTACAGAAGGTGCTGTTATAGGTGAGGTTTCTGAGAACGAGACGATAATACATAAAATAATGCTTCCGGTTGGTATTAGCGGCAAGATTATATCAGTTAAAGACAGCGGAGAGTATTCGGCAAAAGATATATTGGCAGTTATAGAAGACTCGAGTGGGACAAGGCATGAGATCACCTTAGCCCAAAGATGGTCTATTAGAGTGCCCAGACCGATTCTAGCAAGAAAGTCAATCCATAAGCCTCTCATAACCGGGCAAAGAGTGCTTGATACTATGTTTCCCATAGCTAAAGGGGGTGCCGCGGCAGTACCCGGAGGGTTTGGAACAGGGAAGACTATGACCCAGCACCAGCTTGCAAAATGGTCTGACGCTGACATAATAGTCTATATTGGCTGCGGGGAGCGGGGCAATGAGATGACAGGGGCACTAGAGGAGTTTTCCGCACTTATTGACCCGAGAAGCGGCAGACCCTTAATGGAGCGGACGGTGCTTATAGCAAACACTTCTAATATGCCTGTTGCAGCAAGGGAGGCGAGTATTTACACAGGGATTACCATTGCCGAATATTATCGTGATATGGGTTATGATGTGGCGCTTATGGCCGACTCCACCTCAAGATGGGCAGAGGCACTTAGGGAATTGTCCGGAAGACTTGAGGAACTGCCTGCGGAAGAGGGTTTTCCGGCTTACCTTACATCCCGCTTAGCAAGCTTTTATGAACGTGCCGGATGTGTCAGGAATTTAAACGAGACAGAAGGCTCGGTGACTATAATAGGGGCAGTTTCCCCTCAAGGAGGGGATTTTTCCGAGCCTGTAACGGGAAATACCAAGCGTTTTGTAAAAGCTTTCTGGGCACTTGATAAAAATTTGGCTTACGGGCGGCATTTTCCCGCTATAAACTGGCTTACAAGTTACAGTGAATATTTGGATGATTTGGCATTGTGGTATGCTGAATATGTATCCAAGGACTTTTTAGAGAATAGAGAACAGCTTATGAAAATCCTTAATCAGGAAGCGGAGCTTATGGAAATTGTAAAGCTTATAGGGGCTGATGTTTTGCCGGATAATCAAAAGCTTATACTTGAAATAGGCAAGCTTATAAGGATTGGCTTTGCCCAGCAAAATGCCTATCATCTACTTGACACTTATACAAATTTTGAAAAACAGTTTAAAATGGTGGAAACTATACTCTATCTTTATAAAAAAAGCAAAAGCCTTGTGGATAAAAATATTCCAATAAGCATAATACTGCAGGAACATATTTTCGTCGAAATTTTGTCCGTAAAATACAATATAAGCAACGAGGAAGCTTATAAGATTGATGAGTTTAAAGTGCAAATAGATGAGTTTTACATAAAAATCCTTAAGGAGGCGGCTTAATGGCTGTAGAATACTTAGGTCTTGCGGAAATTAATGGCTCCTTTGTTATTCTTGAAGGGGTGGAGGGAGTCGCTTTTGAGGAAGCAGTAACTTTTAAAGTGGGGGATAAAATAAAACAAGGGCAAGTAGTTATGATATACGCTGATCGTGCCGTTATTCAGGTATTTGAAGGGACAGAAGAGTTTTCTTTGGATAATACAAACACCAAATTTTTAGGCAAGCCTATGGAAATACGGCTATCAAGCGAGCTTTTAGGGAGAGTATTTGACGGCATAGGGCGGCCGATTGACGGACTGCCCCCTGTGTTTGCGGAGCGTGTGGCAGATATTAACGGCAAGCCTATAAACCCTGTATCAAGGGTATATCCAAGGGACTTTATACAAACAGGCATTTCAGCTATAGATGGGCTTACTACACTTATAAGAGGGCAAAAACTGCCAATCTTCACCGGAAATGGCTTGCCAAACGATAAACTTGCGGCACAGATAGTAAATCAAGCAAGCTTAGGGGAAGGTCGCAGTGAAAAATTTGTAATAGTTTTTGCCGCAATGGGGATAAAGCATGATGCAGCGGAATTTTTTAAGGGAACCTTTGAAGAAAATGGCGTTATGGACAAAGTCGTAATATTTTTAAACCTTGCAGGGGATCCGGTTATGGAGCGGATTATAACTCCTAAAGCGGCACTTACTGTATCTGAATATCTGGCTTATGAGAAAAATATGCATGTACTGACAATACTAACGGATATGACCGCTTATGCGGAGGCCCTTAGAGAAATATCTTCCGCCAAAGGCGAGATCCCCGGGAGAAAAGGCTATCCGGGATATTTATATTCAGAACTTGCAAGTATTTATGAGCGTGCCGGCATAGTGAAGGAGGGCGGGGGTTCTCATACTCTCCTTCCTATACTTACAATGCCAAATGATGATATTACTCACCCTATACCTGATTTAACAGGATATATAACAGAGGGGCAGATTGTACTTGATAGGAGCCTGCACCTTAAGGGCATTTATCCTCCTATAAGTATATTGCCATCTCTTTCAAGGCTTATGAAGGATGGTGTAGGGGAAGGGTATACGAGGGGAGACCATCCTGATCTTGCTTATCAGCTATTTTCGTCCTATGCAAGAGTTAATGATATCCGCGCTCTTGCCACTGTTATAGGAGAGGAAGAGCTTTCAGAAATTGATAAAAAATATATGAAATTTGGGCGAGCTTTTGAGGAGAGGTTTTTGAATCAAGGAGTTTTTGAAAACAGACAGATTACGGAAACTTTAAAGCTGGGCTGGGAAATACTTAGGGAACTTCCCGAGTCGGAGCTTGACAGAGTAAGTGATGAGCATCTTAGAAAGTACTATAGTTAGGTCAAGGTTGGACTCTCCTTGACCTAAGCCCCTTTAAAAATGACCAAGTAAAAGGCAAGTTTTAGTGGACGATTTTAGAGTGGCTGACTAATTATGAAGAAAAGGAGATATAGATGGACATTAAAGGGACACCTACAAAGGGAAATCTTATAGCTGCTAAAAATACATTGCGCCTCTCTGTCCAAGGATACGAGCTTATGGACAAAAAGCGTAATATTCTTATAAAAGAGATTATGAGCTTAACAGAGGAGGCTAATAAAGTTCAAGAAGAGATAGATGTGACATTTGGCGGAGCATATGAAGCACTTCAAAATGCAGTTACCCAGCTTGGTAGTGAGAGCGTGGGGCGTATAAGCTGCGAGATAGAGGTAGATGATGGGATTGCTGTTAAAATGAGAAGTGTTATGGGGACCTTGCTTCCGATGGTTATATGGGACTACAAAAGCCAAAGCACACCGCCTTTTAACCTTGGGGATACTACCTCGGCACTGGACGAGACTTATATGAAATTTAACAAAGTTAAAGAGCTTACTTTAAAACTGGCAATGATAGAAAATACAGCGTACAGGCTTGCTCTAAACATTAAAAAAACAAGTAAACGCGCCAACGCTTTAAAAAATATAACCATACCGAAATATGAAGAGATGATTAAATACATACAAAACACACTGGAAGAGCGAGAACGGGACGAATTTACGAGGCTTAAGATGGTAAAGGAGTTAAAGGTCAGGGCAAACCCACGAAAAAATAATTGCTAAGATTTGTAATCTTTGCAAACTTACCTTAAGTTCCTCGCTGAAATCCTGATTTCGGCGAAGGGCAAACCTTTCATAGGTTTGATGTAAGTTAAAGGCAAGCGGACATTGACACATTTGCAGGCTTGGGGTACAATTTCTTTAAAACCCTAGGGATGGTGGAATATGAATTTTAATATTGACAAGCTTAACAATTATATAACGGAGAAAATGGATGAATTTTGTGTGCCGAGTATATCTATAGCCGTGGTATACGGCGAGGAGGTAGTTTACAATAAGTGTTTCGGATATAAGGATTTAGAAAAACAACTGCCTCCTGATGAAAACACGGTTTATGCTATTGCGTCTTTATCAAAAGCTATGACAGCAGCTTGTGCAGGTATATTAGTGGATGAGGGCAAGTTGTCATGGGATGAGCCGGTGATTACATATTTGCCTGAATTTCGTATGTATGATGAATTTGCGACAAAGAGTGTAACCTTACGTGATATGCTTTCCCACAATACAGGTCTGCCTCGCCACGATATGTCATGGTATGGTGATGGGAGCTTAAGCACTAAGGATATTGTGGAGAGAATAGCTTATCTTAAGCCTAATAAATCCCCTAGAAGTCTATATGAATATAACAATTTTATGTTTGCTGCGGCAGGATATGTTATAGAGCGTGTTAGCGGACAATCCTGGGGGGATTTTATTAAAGAGCGGATTTTTATGCCCCTTGGAATGGACCAAAGCACCACAGTTATTGAAGGGCTTTCAGGTGCTTCAAATAAAGCATTGCCTTATAAAGGCGGCACAGTTTTTACAGAGGGCAAATCCGTACCTGAGGCAGTACTCAAAGATTATCTAAATTTTGACGGCATGGCTGCTTGCGGCACGGTAAACTCTACCATAAAAGATATGGCTAAATGGGCTTCCATGAATTTGATGAAGGGTGAATACAAAGGCAAGCGCGTGATTTCTGAGAAAAATTTGAATGAAATACATACCCCCCATACAGTTAAGCGGGGAGATGAGCTTATTCCGGAAATACCGGTACTGTGCTACGGTCTTGGGTGGAACACAAGGGTTTACCGTGGGCGTTTTAATTTAGCTCACGCAGGGGGCATTGATGGTTTTTCTACTCACTTATCTTTGCTGCCTAATGAAAATATAGGCATTGTTATTTTAACCAACCGAAGTGGTACGGCGGCACATTTTGCCGTTGCAAATACTATTAAAGACCATATACTTGGCTTGCCGGAAAAAGATTGGATGGGTTATTTAAAGGGTACTGAAGATAAAGGGATAGCAGAGATTATGAAAGATAATGAGGCAATAATCGCTGCCAGGGGCAACAATAAAAATGCCCCTCATTCTAAAAAGCTTGAAGAATATGTGGGAGTGTATGAAAATAAAGGGTATGGCAAAGCAGGCATTTCCCTTGTAAATGATAAATTATTGTTGTCCTATAATGGATTTGACAAGGAGCTTACTCATAATAATTATGATACATTTGATTTTGACCTGTCAGATGATTATATTGAAAATCGTGTAATAGCACGATTTGTCCTTGATAAAAAAGGTAATGTATCAGAGTTTCATGTGGACTTTGAAAAGGCAATGAAAGGCGAGTTGATTCAGTTTAATAAGCTGTAGGAGGAAAAAACTGTGAAAAGGACTATACCAATACTATTGATTATGGTGATGATTTTTGCGCCAATTACGATAAATGCAGCAGTATATTTTAATGACGTACCGCCTAACCATTGGGCAGCGGCTTATATAGAAGACCTTAGGGAACTTGGCATTACCAGCGGCATGGGTGATGGCAGCTTTGGTATGGGCAGGCAGATTACAAGGGCTGAATTTATTACAATGCTTGTTAATCTTATGGAGGTACCCAGGGACGCGGTGCCATCCGGCTCATTTTTAGATGTTGGCGAAGGTGCTTGGTATAGTAATCCCATAGGGGCAGCTCATAACCTTGGTTTTACGGATACTACAGGGGAGCATTTCAGACCTCACGACCCTGTAACAAGGGAAGAAATGGCTGTAATGATAATTAACTCCTTGGGCTATGCAGGGCTTGCGGGGAGGCTTACTGTTTTAGGTATGCCTTTTTCTGATGTTAGTAGAAATATGGGACATATAACCATTGCCAGGGATTTAGGAATAATCGCAGGTATCACTTCTACGGAATTTGGACCATTACAGACAGCCACAAGAGAGCAAGCAGCAGCTATGATGATGCGGATGTATAATATTTTAGGCAGGAGTGTAGCGGAAATCCATGCGTATTATGCTATTGCCGCATACAATCAAGTCCATATGGCTGCAGATATGAACTCTGTAAGCTTTGGCTGGACTTTGCTTGAAACAGATGGAGACAGGGTGTGGCTTAATACCGGTTTTGAAGGTAATAATGAGTTCAGGATACCCCAAGGCTACGAAAGCCCTTGGAATCAAGCGGCTCATGCCCGTCGGCTTCTTATGATAGCAGTACGAGAGTCCGATTCTCCTGTGATAATAAATGACGAAATACTTAGAAATGGGGCATTGGAGGCAATAGCAAATGCCATGCATTACGGACTTGAAACTCCCACAGGAGGGAGGCTTAACTTTTGCGGCATATCTCTTAACTTTGAAGCCCTAAGAGGAGAAGAGACGCGAAATAATTATACTACCTTTGTAAGGCGATTACGTGAAATGATAGGGAATAATTTGCTATATGTAACTGTACAGCCGCCTCGCCGTCCAGGGCATGTGTATTTTGATGGTTATGATTTTCGCGCAATTGGGGAAGTAGCTGATAGGGTAATACTAATGGCACATGACTACAACGCAAGATTTCTCACAGAGGCAGAAATGGCGGCAGGTATTGTAATGACGGCACTGGCACCCCTTGATGAGGTTTATTTTGCCCTTCGTGCCTTAACTGACCGAGAAACAGGTGTTGCTGATGTGTCAAGACTTATGCTGCAAATAAATTTTGCCTCTGCTCAATGGAAAATGGTAGATGGCACTGTAATAAACCCACGACCATTTACCCCAAGTTATGAGGCAATTGCAGCAAGGATAAGGGAAGGGGCTGAAATTAGATTTGACGAGAATTTATACAGCCCATTTATCACTTTTTATGACGTAAGTGATAATACAAACAATATAGTTTGGTTTGAAAATAAAAGAAGTGTGGAAGAAAAAATCAGGCTTGCAGGACTATTTAATGTGCAAAATATATCTTTGTGGAGATTGGGTATTGTACCGGATTTTGCCGATATAGATGGACTTAGGGTCTTTGATATGATAAGGGGCAGCAGATAATAACAAAATAAATATAGTGGCTTCTATACAAAATTGATACATTCAGAGTTTGCAGAGATAGTCTCGCCAAAAGATTATTTGCGCTGCATGATAAAAAAGCTAAAGTTTTAGCCCATAGTATAAATGGGAAAAATGCTCACCATCTATATCAGCGATATCAGGCATTACGCCCCAGCAGGCAAAGCCATATTTTTCAAGCAATGCAACGCTTTTAACATTACAGGCAAGTAAAATTGCGACTAAATGAGCATAGTCTATTTTCCGTGCTTCGCTTATAAGATATTCCATCATCATATTGCCAATCCCTTGTTTGTGATGGACGAAATCAATGTAATAACTTATCTCGCCTACTTTTTCAAAAGCGGCTCGACCAAAGCGGTAGAGTGAAATATAGCCATACGCAACAACTTCTCCCCTTATTTCATATACGAAAATAGGGGTTTTTATATTGTTATGCTGGTTAAACCAATTAAGTCTATTGTCAAAATCAACTAATACAGTATCTGCTGTGCAATGGCGTGCAATTATTGCTTGGTTGTAGATGTCAACTATTTTTGGTAAATCTGATTCCAATGCTTTTCTAAACATATGTTTAACACCTTTATATTTTTGAATATAAGTATAGCATACATCAGAGTATATGTATAGATTGCGTGTCGACGCTAAGGGAGAGTTCCAGCTAACATGCTAAAGGGTATTAGGCTGGAATCGGCACTAAAGTGCCGCCCGCCTAATGGCGGCTCATGCCTCCTCATTACGAGGCACAGAGAGGCATACAATAAAAATACCCCAAGGTGACCCTCAGGGTATTTATAAATACTATTACGAAATTTCAGCCTTAAGTATATCCATCATATCCAATTTCTCCCAAGGCAGGTCTAAATCATTGCGGCCAAAATGCCCGTAGGCGGCAGTTTGTTTATAAATTGGTTTTCTAAGCCCTAATTTTCTTATAATCGCCGAAGGACGCAAGTCAAAATGCTTTAATATAAGCTTCTCTATTTCCGAATCGGATATTTTGCCGCTGCCTCTTGTAGTGACATAAACGGAAACAGGTTTTGCAACGCCTATAGCATAGGCTATTTCAATCTCACACTCATGTGCAAGTCCTGCGGCAACTATATTTTTAGCTACATAGCGCGCCATATAAGCACCAGAGCGGTCAACTTTAGTTGGATCTTTGCCGGAGAAAGCACCGCCGCCATGGCGCCCAAAGCCACCATAGGAATCTACGATAATTTTACGCCCCGTAAGCCCGCAATCCCCTTTCGGACCACCTATAACAAAGCGACCGGTTGGGTTTATGAGAAACTTTGTTTCGTTATCCAAAAGATTTGCGGGTATTGCTGTTTTAATTACTTTCTCGATTATATCTTTTTCAATTTGTTCGTGAGAAATTTCCTCACAATGCTGGCTGCTTACTACAACCGCAGTCACTCTATGCGGAACATCATCAATATACTCAACACTAACCTGAGATTTACCGTCAGGGCGCAGGTAGGGGAGGGTGCCGTTTTTTCTCACTTCTGACAATTTTTTAGTAATCTGGTGACTTAAAACTATAGGCATAGGCATATATTCAGGGGTTTCGTTTATAGCATAGCCAAAAATTATCCCTTGATCCCCTGCGCCTTTATCATCAACATCAACTTGCCCTCTGGATTCAAGAGCCTGATTTACACCCATTGCAATATCAGGGCTTTGGGAATCCAGTGTAACAATAACACCACAGGAATTGCCGTCAAAGCCATATTCTGCCTTGTTATAACCAATTTCCTTAATAGTATTACGTGCAATGGATTCGATATCGGCATAACAGTCGGTAGTTATTTCACCGGCAACGATTACAAGACCCGTAGTAGCTAAAACTTCACAGGCTACACGCCCTTCAGAGTCATTTGCAAGTATAGTGTCGAGTACCGCGTCGGATATTTGGTCACATATCTTATCGGGATGCCCCTCTGTTACTGACTCAGATGTAAATATTTTTCTATTCAATTTATAGCCCTCCTTTTTCTTGTTATCTTCAATGTATACTGCTTTAACTTGTAGTACTTTACAAGTTAAAGCAGGGGGATTGCTCTGCAATCCCTTCCCAGCTCAACGAGCCGTTCGCTTAACTTCAAAATGCTTCACGCTTCGTGTGAGCATTTTGAAGTTAACTCACTATAAACACAAAAAAATCTCTTCGCACAGACGAAGAGATTTTTGAAAACTTTATCTCATTCATCTATCAGGTATATACCTGTTGGAAGTGGCACCGTTTCACATTAAATAAAGGCGATGGTTGCCGTGGCGTCATAGGACCAAATCCCTCAGCCAACTCTTGATGAAGATTTATATTGTTTTAGTAACACTATCACAGCAGATACATAAATGTCAACCACTAATACTAATTAAAGTGGGGCGAAAAGAAAATATAGCGAACTATCTCAAGTTTATGCCTTAAAAGCATTGAATCAGTAGATAAAACTCTTCTTATCAGAGATATATGTAATTTTATTTTGTATAAAGCTTTATCATTCAACATTAAACATTCCGTCTCAATTGCTCATAAATTTCTCTTGCAAGACCAAAGCCGTCGTTCTTAGCTGCTATTTCGGCAAATTGTTCGTCTAACATTTCCTGGAACAGTTTTTCCGTTTGGCTTCTTTCAAATATACCACCTGAATGATGGATGGTTGCGCGCATTTGTTTAAACATCATATTTATAAAATGGGCTTCGAATGCTCTTGCGGCTTCTTTCATCTTTGCGCTTTCGCCGGAAGCTAAAGCATTTTCAAGTTCATCTTGGAAAGAGCTGGCACGGGCATCTTCTCTGCCTATTTCAGCAGCCTGCCTGGAAAGTGATGCATTACCTAAACCTGCTATAGAGCCTAAATTAATATCCATAATAGTTTCCCCCTAATTATAATTAAGTGAAAAAACTCTATCTCCTAAGATTAGCAGCACCTTGAAGCATTTCATCAGAGGCATGAATAACTCTCGAATTTAAGTCAAAAGCCCTTTGGGTTGTTATCATATTAATCATTTCCTCGGCTACTGAAACATTAGAGCCTTCAAGATAACCTTGAACCAAATTACTTCTTTGGGCTGTATCGCCGTCGGCTTCCATAATAGCTTCACCAGAGGCAGGGGTTGCGGCAAAGAAATTGCCGCCTACAGCTTCCAAACCTTGCACATTAGAAAATTGTACAATAGCAATCTGAAAATCCAGCTCTTGAAGTTCCCCTTCAGAGTCTATATATGTAAAATTACCGTCTCTGTCAACAGATAAAGTGTTTAACCTAAAATCATCAGCCTCAGGGAAAATAATAGGTTCTTCCTCTGTACTTAAAACAGGGAAACCTTGGCTTGTAACAAGCATAAGCTCACCATCTTCGGCGACACTTATTTTGAAAGACCCGTCACGGGTGTAGCGTATTTCATCCTCAGAAATCCTAACAGCAAATAAGCCGGGTCCCTCAATAGCGAAATCCAAATTATTTTGAGTTTGAAGCAAATTACCTTGAGTGAAAAGTCTGGAAGTAGCAGCCGGACGAACACCCAAGCCAACCTGTAAATTAACAGGGCGACCACCTAAGTTAGCCGGGTCTAAATCAGCCCTTTGTAATGTTTGGTAGAGAAGACTTTTAAACTCCAATCTTTCTCTTTTAAAGGCGGTAGTATTTACATTGGAAATATTATTAGCAATAGTGTCTATATTCATTTGCATACTATTCATGCCTGAAGCAGCTGTCCATAAAGAACGCATCATAATGGTTTTCCCCCTAGTTTATCTATTTTCTACCTATATCGTTAGCCGCAAGCTGCATTGTAGTATCAATAACGGTAATCATGCGCTGGTTGGCCTCATAAGCTCTGGATATTTCAATCATTTCAACCATTTCTCTTACTATATTTACATTGGATAACTCAAGTACACCCTGCTCAACACTGCCGGTAAAAGGTACAGGGTTTGCACCGGGCAGAGCATTCCAAAGATTTGCGCCTTGATTCCTAAGCATCGCTGGATTTTCAAAATCCATTAATCTTATTGTATTTATAAGTTCACCATCTACAAAAATTTCGCCGGCTGGGGTAATACTTACCATACCGTCAGGTATAATTATAGGATTTCCATCAGCTCCGGTTACAGAAAAACCGTCCTTAGTAACCAGCATACGGTCTTGATTTAAGGTAAAAGCACCGTCTCTTGTATAGCGTTCCTGCCCGCCGGAATTTACGGCAAAAAATCCGGAACCGTTTATAGCAAGGTCAAATGTACCTCCGGTAGTGTTAAAAGAGCCTGTAGTAAAATCAGTAGACAAATCATCTACAAAAGTACCAAGGGAATATCTGCCTACAGGTACAGAGTTTCTAAAAGGAAGCCTTACAGGATCGTTTATTGATGGGTCGTTTACACGCCTTATAAATTCATCGGTAAAAGACTGGGTTATAACACGATCCCTTTTAAAGCCAGTGGTGTTTACATTAGCTATATTATTGGATATTACGTCCATGCGGTTCATTTGAGTGGTCATTCCCGTAGCGGAAGTGTAGAGACCTCGTAACATAGACTACCTCCTTATGATTTGCCTTCGCATTTTTTTACTTTCCATAGCTTTGTCACTTGTTATGTAATCAACATATTTACCTGTTCCTATTGCCACACAAGATATAGCATTATCAGCTACAATTGCGTTTATGCCTGTACGAGATTTTAAAAGTTTATCAAGACCATATATTAAACTGCCGCCGCCTGTTAGCACAATACCTCTATCAGATATATCAGCAGCAAGTTCCGGTGGTGTTTTTTCAAGAACGTTATGGATAACATTTATAATAGTTTCAACAGGTTCGTGAAGTGCCTCCTGCATTTCGTCACTTGTTACCGTAATATTTTTAGGGAGACCTGTAATTAAATTCCTGCCTCTTATTTCCATGGCTACCTTGATAGTACGATCATAAACTGTGCCTATGTTAATCTTCAAATCTTCAGCGGATCTCTCGCCTATGAGGGTATTATGCTTTCGCCTCATATAGCGTATTATAGCTTCGTCAAAATTATCGCCGGCAACTTTTATGGAAGAGCTTATAACAGCACCCCCTAATGAGATAACCGCAACATCAGTAGTACCGCCGCCGATATCCACTAACATAGAGCCTTTTGCACGAGATATGTCTATACCGGCACCAATTGCCGCTGATATAGGTTCCTCAATAATAAATACTTGCCTTGCCCCCGCCTGCATGGTTGCATCTTCAACTGCCCTGCGTTCAACCTCTGTAACGGCAGAAGGTACACAAACTGCAATACGTGGCTTTATGAAAAGAGGTTTACCGATAGATTTTTCTATAAAAGCTCTAAGCATTTTCTCGGTAATATCATAATCGGATATTACACCTTCCCTCAAAGGGCGCACAGCAACAATATTTCCAGGGGTACGCCCGAGCATACGGCGTGCGTCCTCTCCGACGGCTACTATAGTATGAGAGCTTTTTTCAATAGCCACTACAGAAGGCTCCTGGAGTACAATTCCCTGACCTTTTATGTAAACGAGTATAGAAGCGGTGCCAAGGTCAATACCCATATCGGAACCCATCATTTTAAACTTGCCAAGACCAAATATATCCCGCATCTTGTCTCCTTTATATATCGTCAAATATATCAAGAATATTGAGAAAATTTTATTAATGAATAAAAGCTGTAATTGTCGAGAAAATTAGTTCTATTCATAGGGGACTAGGCTACTAATTTGCAGTCATATTCACAGTCCTAATATATATTATACATAAAAAAAACTATTTGTAAAAGGATATTGTTGGATTTTATCGAATTTTTTCGAAAGTTTCAAGTGAATAATATAAAAAAATCCCTTGATAGCTAGAAAGCTACCAAGGGATTTGTAAAAACTTACAAAACTATACAGGCATAACCTCATCACTTGCCAAGAAGCAAGAAACAAAATGACCGGGAGATACTTCAACCAATGCTGGCTCAGAAGTTCTGCATTTTTCCATACAATCGTTGCAACGAGGCGCAAAACGGCACATATTAGGCGGCTCGATTGGAGAAGAAACCTCACCCCTAAGAAGTATACGTTCCATTTTATAATGAATATCAGGAATCGGAATAGCTGACAGAAGAGCTTTAGTATATGGATGAATTGGATTTGCAAACAACTCTTCCGCAGGTGCTTTTTCTATCATTCTACCAAGGTACATAACGCCGATATCGTCCGAAAAGTGATTAACAACAGACAAGTCGTGAGTTATGAACATATAAGTAAGACCTAAAGATGACTGAAGCTCTTTCATAAGGTTAAGCACCTGTGCCTGAATAGAAACGTCAAGTGCTGAAACAGGCTCATCGCAAACGATAAACTTTGGATTAAGGGCAAGAGCGCGTGCAACACCTATACGCTGACGCCTTCCACCATCAAGTTCATGAGGATAAGTGTTAACAAGACGCTCAGCAAGACCAACGATGCTCATAAGCTCAAGCACTCTCTCCATACGCTTGTTTTTATCTGTGATGATTTTGTTAAGTTTTAAAGGCTCGCCAATAGTTTGGGCAATGGTTTTACGAGGGTTAAGGGACGAAAATGGATCTTGGAAGATTATTTGCATATCTCTGCGTTTAAGGCGCATTTGCTCGGCATTGAGATTAGCAACATCTTGCCCCTCGAAAAGTACTTGACCGCCATTTGGCTCTAAAAGCCTAAGTATAGCACGACCTAAGGTTGATTTGCCACAACCGGATTCACCAACTATACCCAATGTTTTACCACGTTCAATTTTGAAGGAAACATCATCAACAGCATGAAGCATACCACGCCTTGTTTTGAAATATTTCTTTAAACCTTTTACCTCTAATAACGGGGCATTAGTATTAGTTTCGCTCATCGGTTGATCACCTTCCCTTCGACTATGTTTTCACTGTTATAAAGATGACATTCAACATAATGTCTTTCGTTTCTATATGTTTTTGGAGGTCTTTCTTTCGAACAGATATCTTTCGCATAATCACATCGTGGATGGAATGGACATCCTGTAGGAAGATCTCTTGGGTCAGGCATAAGCCCTTGAATAGGCTTAAGTCTGGATTGCCTGTCTTGAAGGTTAGGAAGCGAATTGAACAAACCCTCAGTATAAGGATGTCTTGTATTGTCGAAAACATCTTCCAAATCTCCGTGCTCAATAACTCTGCCGGCATATATAACTGAAACAGAATCACAAATTTCAGCCACAATACCAAGGTCGTGAGTAATCATAAGCATGGAAGTATCATATTTTTCGCGAAGTCCTTTCATCATCTCAAGAACCTGCGCTTGGATTGTAACATCAAGAGCGGTAGTTGGCTCATCAGCTATAAGAACGCTTGGACTACAGGCAAGAGCTATAGCGATAACAACACGCTGTTTCATACCGCCAGAGAATTGGTGAGGATATTCACCGCCGCGAGTACCGGGGATACCAACAAGTTCAAGCATTTCACGAGCTTTTACATAAGATTCTTCCTTAGTGAGCTGCTCGTGGCGCTCAATAACTTCCGCTATCTGGTCTTCCACTGTAAAAACAGGGTTTAAGCTTGTCATAGGATCTTGGAAAATCATGGAAACAGCTTTACCGCGAATACTTTCCATTTCTTTATCGGTTTTATCGAAGATAGTTTCGCCGTTAAGCTTAATTGCACCATCTACAATAACTCCGGGAGGGTCAGGCACAAGTCTGAGTACGGATAAGCCGGCGGTGGTTTTACCGGCCCCAGTTTCTCCAACTAAGCCAAGGGTTTTACCCTTTTCTATATATAAATCTAAGCCATTAAGTGCATGAACAGTACCTTCATGGGTACGATATTCAACAACGAGGTTCTCTATTTCTAAAGCCATCCTCCTATTATCAGAAACATTGCTCATTAACAACATACTCCTTGTCTTACCCGACATAAAATAGTCGGTTTATAGTTCGATACATATTTGCAAATAAAGCATCAAGTCTTAAGTCTTGGATCCAATGCATCTCTAAGCCCGTCCCCAAGAAGGTTTAGAGACAGTATTGTTATCATTATAGCAAGCCCCGGGAAGAAGGCAAGATAACTGTGGTCACGAATAAAGGTTCTAGCTCCTGAGAGCATAGCACCCCACTCAGGTGCCGGCGGCTGAATACCAAGACCAAGGAAACTCAACGCCGCAACAGAAAGTATCATACCTGCTACAGAGAGAGTAGCTTGAACTATAATAGGTGCTAAACAGTTAGGAAGTACGTGGCTGGTTATAATTGTGCCTGATTTTGCGCCGATAGCTTTTGCAGCCTCAACATACTCAACTTCTCTTATAGTGAGTACAGGACCGCGAACAACCCTTGCAAAAACAGGACAGCTGGATACAACCAGCGCGATAACCAGATTGACCGTATTAGGTCCTAATGCAGCAACTATAGTAATAGCAAGAAGTATACCGGGTATGGCTTGGAAAATGTCCATTATACGCATTACTACATTATCGTAGACACCTCCGAAATATCCAGCCGTTGATCCAATAGTACCGCCAACGAAAAGGGAGAATGCCACAATTGAGAAAGCAATAGAGAGAGAGGCACGAGAGCCCCAAACTACTCTTGCAAGCACATCACGACCAACATCATCAGTACCCATCCAATGCTCAGCCGAAGGCGGCTGAAGTCTGTTTTGAACATTAATTCTGATAACATCTTGTTCATAGTTAAAAAATATAGGTGCGGTTAAGGCCATTAAACAAAGCAGTACAAATATTACAAGACCTATAACAGCAGTTTTACTTTGCTTAAGTCTGCGCCAAACATCAAACCATTGATTGGTTTTTTTGAATTGACTTGGTGCAGCCGGTGCTGCAGCAGTTTTTTCACTCATAAAAGTTCCTCCTATCTGTATTGCGCCCTGATACGCGGATCAACAAAAGCGTATGCAAGGTCTACAAGAAGATTAATAACAGCAAAACACAGAACAAACATAACCATGCAACCTAAAACCATCGGATAGTCGCGGGCGGCTATACCCTGAATCATAAGGCGACCAATACCCGGCCAGGCAAAAACAGTTTCAGTTATAACGGAACCTGTAAGAAGATTACCAAGCTGAATACCGAATATTGTCAAAACAGGGATAAGAGCATTACGTATGGCATGCTTGCGGATAACTTTGCCGTTGGAGAGCCCTTTTGAGCGTGCTGTTCTAATATAATCCTGCCTGATAACCTCAAGCATAGAAGAACGGGTAGTACGAGCCATTGCTGCCATCATACCGGTACCAAGAGTTATACCGGGCAGTACAACGGAATTCCATTGATTTGCCCCAGAGGATGGGAACCATCCTAATTGTAACGAAAAGAAAAGAACCAAAAGTAAACCCAGCCAGAATACAGGCATAGAAATACCAATAAGTGCAATAAACATAGATAATCCGTCAATCCAAGTATTTTGCTTAACTGCTGATATAATACCTATAGGGAAGGCTAAAAGCAAAGAAACCGACAGAGCAGCCATACTTAGCTGTAACGTGTGTGGGAAACGCTGCATAACCTCCTGAGTAATGGATACATTATTTCTGAAAGAAGTACCAAAATCACCCATAAAAACGCCTACAATATAATTAGCATACTGAATGAGTATAGGGTCATTAAGACCGTGCATCTCACGCCATTCGTAAATAGCCTCAGGTGTTGCATCCTGACCCAAAGCAAAGGTAGCTGGGTCACCCGGTGACAAGTGCATAATCATAAAAACTATGAATGTACAGCCGGCAACAACGGGAATTAGGGCGATTAGCCTTTTAATAACATATTTCCACATATTTCCTCCTCCTTTTCTAACAGCCCATTTAAAGGGCAATTATGTAATGCCAATTTGCTGCACTTTATTAACTTACGCACGGCGTATTATTAATCCGAGCTTTTCGAAAAAGATACCACCAATTTCAATGTCAAAATTAAGAATCAAACATATAAATCCTTTTCGAAAAGCTCTCGGAACGCTTGTACAGCCGTTAATAAAGAAATAAAGATGTTTTAATCTCCTAAATCTTCTTAAATTGCCCGACCTCCCATACCTGAGAAGCCGGGCATAAGCTTAAAAACCAATAATTATAACTTTAAATTAGTCATTCCAGAACATCATGTTAAGACCAAGAGCACCGGTTGCAGGAGTTTCAGGAACTATAAGGTTCGCATTGAAAGCTTTTACAACCATAGCTTGATGAGTAGGAATAGAGAGAGTAAACTCATTGGCCATTCTGTTAATCTCAGTGTACATAGGAATCCTGAGAGCTTGATCAGGTGTAGCGAGTGCAAGGTCAATAAGGTCAGACATTTCTTGGTGAACACCACGGCTTCTGTTAGAAGCATCGATACCGTTAATATGGAATGTACCCCTTACGTAGCCTAAGAAAGTAGCAGAGTTAAAGCCACCCATACCGGCTTCGTAATCGCCGCCGATTGTTCTATCCAAAGTAGTTGCAAGGTCGTTCATTTCGATGTGCATAGTTATTCCGATATCTGCAAGGTTTGCTTGCATAACTTCACTCATACGTCTTCTCTCTTCGTTGCTGGCTATGTTGGTAAACTCAAGAGTAGCAGGGTCGATACCGTGCTCAGCAAGGAGTGCTCTAGCACCTTCAGGATCAAATCTGTTAGCACCTTCATCTGTGGAACCTTCGAAGATTACCGGAGCTTGAGACCAAACAGGTATAGAGAAGCCGTTAAAGCCTGCAAGTGACAATGCCTCTTTGTCTATAGCCATGTCAATGGCACGTCTTGCATAGATATTAGAAAATTGCGGAAGCTCATGGTTAATATACATAACATTATGAGATGTACCTGTAACCATAGATACCTCTATGCCGTCAGTACCTTGAAGTCTTGCAATGTCTTCAAAACCAACATATTGATTGTAGTCAACTTCGCCGGTTTCAAGAGCAATTGTTCTTGAAGCTGCTTCAGGAATCGTTCTCCAAATAACGCCTTCAACTCTTGCCGCTCTGTCGCGGTCGAAATATTCTAAGTGGGCGGAGCTTGTGATAGAATCACCCATTCTCCACTCTTCGAACACGAAAGGACCGGAGCCTATTGGCTGTACATTGAAATCATGACCTTGTGCTATCAAAGAAGCAGGCATAATCATATTTCCTTGATGTGTAAGGTCTGCAAAAAGCATTGCGTTAGGAGTTTCAGTATTAATTCTTACAGTAAGAGGACCGACTGCTTCATACTCTACGATACTCTCACGTGATACCCTTGCATCAGGATAGTTACGAACATAGTCAAAAGATGCAACAATATCTTCGGCAGTCATTATTTCACCATTGTGGAATAAGATACCTTCGTGAATAGTAAATTCAAACACGGTGTCACTGATAGCTTCCCAGCTTGCTACCAAATCAGGCACCGGAAGGAGCGTGAAAGAATCAGTTCTGAAAAGACCGTTAAAATGCATTACATTCATGTACGTTCCTGCCACTGCATTATGTCTTGCTGGTGCGATTGAAGGAGGTTCGTTTTGAGTAGCAACCGTGATAACTCTGCCAAGCTCAATTTCGTCCACCGGGGGAGGTGGAGGAGTTGTTGGTTCAGTTGGAGCTGTTGGTGGTGCAGTTTGCGCAGGCTGTGCTGGTTGTGTTGGCTGCGCTGGAGTACAGGCAGCAAGAACGCCAAATAGCATAACGCTTGCTAAAACCATTCCTAAAATCCTATTCCTCTTCATAATTCACCTCTTATTTTTTTAAGGAAACCCTTTAGGGAAATCCTTTTCTTAATCTATATGATCTACTTTACATTAAGTAGACAATATATTTTACAACGAGTTAACCTCCAAATGTGCCGATACGCAGTGTGCAGACATTTAGAAGTTAAATAAACGCCCCTACAGCTTATTTAGCTTACGTGGTTTTCATAAGTTAAAGCAGTCTAGTTTAGCCTCCACAATATGTACAAAAAATATTCACAATTTATTCATTATAAGTAAAGTGGAACACTATAGCTTTAAATGACTATTATTATAATGGATAATTATTACAAAATCATTACAAAATAATTAAATAAATTATTATCCGTATGAATCAACTAAAATGTGGGAAGTAAACTAAAAAAACTATACAAATAGCACAAAACCAAGCCTTCTAATCCTAAGTATCAAGGTAAATATTAATAGATTGTCTTTTGTATACATATCACCTCCAAGGTTACAATTTGTTCATAATCGATAAAGTGGGAAACTACAAAAAACAGTCCCCCATTTGAAAACAGGAGACTGTTTGTTAAAGTTAAATACTACTCAACCCAGTAAACCATATTCAAATTAAGAGCACCAGTTGCATGAGTCTCAGGAACATGAAGACCGGAATTGAAGGCTCTTATAACCATGCTCAAATGGTTAGGAATAAAACCAACATGTTCATTAGCCATTCTGGAGGCTTCTTCAAGGATGGCAATTCTTTCATTTGCATCAATTGTAGCGATAGCTTGGTCGATTAAAGCGGTAAGCTCTTCGTTTCGCATACGACTTCTATTAGGACCATCAATAGAAGCTATATGAGATGTGCTTCTAAAGAAAGTTAGTATATTACTTGCTGTAAAGCTGCCAAAAGCTGCCTCATAATTCTCAGAAGCTGTTACTGTAAGCCACCCGGCTAAGTCTATCATAGCGATAGTAACTTCGATGCCGATATCAGCAAGGTTAGACTGAACAACTTCGCCTCTGCGTCTTCCTTCTTCGTTGCTGGCTAAGATTTCAAATCTAATTGTCGATGGATCGATATTATGCTCGGCAAGGAGTGCTCTTGCGCCGTCAGGATCAAAGTCCCTTGTACCTTCAAGGGTCGATCCGGCAAATACAGTCGGCATATTAGCCCAGGTAGGGATAGCGAACCCGTCAGAGCCGGCAAGTGCCATGGCCTCTTTATCAAGTGCCATATGGATAGCACGTCTTACATACACATTGCTAAACATTTCCAAGTCATTATTCAAAAGCAAGAAATTATGAGCTGTACCTGGAATCATAACAACACTAATATCGGGATTGGCTTCCATCCTGGGAATATCAGGGAAAGGAACCTCTACAATAAAGTCAACTTCCCCGGCTTCAAGAGCAATTGTTCTTGAAGAGCCTTCAGGTATAATTCTCCAATGTATACTTTCAACTCTTGCAGCTCTCTCAGTATCAAAATAATTGTCAAAAGCTACGAAGTTCAAAAAGTCACCGTGTCTCCATTCATCAAATACAAAGGGACCGGATCCAACTGGCTCAACTGTAAAGTCATGACCTGAATTTATTAAAGCTGCAGGCATTATAAAGTTGCCTTGAAGAGTAAGGTCAAAAAAGAGCATTGCGTTAGGCGAACCTGTATCTAAGGTAAAAGTATACCTATCAACTACATCAGCACCTACAACAGAGCCGTGTGACGCAGCTGCGTAAGGGAAAGTCCTAACATAATAAATGGAAGCAACAACATCTTCAGCCGTCATTTCTTCGCCGTTGTGGAACATTATGCCTTCACGAAGAGTGAATTCAAACACAGTATCACTAAGGGGTCTCCAGCTTTCCACCAAATCGGGAACAGGTTCCAAAGTTGCGTGGTCAACTCTAAAAAGACCATTGTGGGTTAACATGTTTTTAAAGCTGCCGGCTACAGCAGTATGCCTTGCAGGGGCAACTGCAGGGGTTTCATTTTGAGTAGCTACAATTACACCTCTGCCTAACCCTTGTACGGGGGGCTGTTCCGGTTCGGCAGTACCGGGAGTGGCTACAGGCTCTTGCTGTGCGGGCTGAGCCGGTACGGCAGGATCAGGAGCAGTCGGCTGAGCCTGGGGTGTACAAGCGGCGAGAACGCCGAATAAAAAAGTGCCTGCTATTACCATACCTACAATTCTTTTCATTTTCACTATAATCACCTCTTGAATAAACTATCCCTGATGGAGTACTAATAGGATTAGTACCAAGGAAGTGCGATGCTAGAAACACATCATTTTTATTATAATGGATATTTGTTACAAAATTATTACACCAATAATCATTTGTATGAATCAACTAAAAAAATCATATTTTACAATTAAAAACATACATAACGCACAATGGAGTACTTGTAATTAAGAAAGCCTCGTTATATAATAGATCTGTTCACCAACCTTATTACGCTATCTTTTCGGCATATTTTCTATTCTGCTGTGCTAAGGCTTCCCGGCAGATATTCTGTGTAAGGTGTATGGGTCTAATGGAAATATTAAGGGGTGATGTTCATGGCTATTTACAAAAAAATCACTATTTTGATTTTTGCTGCTTTAATATCTGCAGTTTTGCTCATATCATGTACGGCAGAGACAGAGAATTATGCAGCTGATTATGCTTATATATATGAAGAAGATGAAGTGAAAGAAGAGCAGTATTATGCCACGATTCCCCAAAGAGTATTTACAGGGGAACCAATACACAGAGATAATCTGCATTTTCCGCAAGGGCGTGACAGGGAATGGGAAGAAGATATTAGACATTTTGCCACAATGGCGTTTAGGCACCATCCATTGTTAGTCGGCTACGATAATATTTCTCATATTGAAGGTATTGCAAGCAGGGATTATTCACATTTTGCTTACTCTGTGCTTTTAAAAAGAGCTGCCGCAAAAAATGGGATTTTATCAGATAATGAACTGGAAATAAACGAAGCCTTACGTAAAATTTTTCTTGATAGAGTAAATGCGCTGATTTTAAACATCCCACACCTTAATGACTTTGAAATTAAATACAGTTTATCTGAAATTGCGGCAGTTTTGGATGATTTACATACTAATATTTCGCCGGGTCTGGCAATGGCAGGAGATTTTTTCCCTGTTGAACTGCTCTTCCTTTATGACGGTATCTATTTCATTGGTGTACCGAGTGCGAGTTTAAACTTCAATATTAATGCTAAAATAGAGTTTAAAGTCGCACCTAATGAAATAAAGTACATTTTGTATGGTGAGCTTTTAGCTATAGATGGTATGCCCACCGATGAGGTTATAAGAAGGCTTGCAAGAGTATTGCCTCATGAGAACGAGTATAAATTAAGGCAATCAGGTCTGGGATTGCAGTCGTTTTTGATAATACGGCAATTGCTTAGCTATATAAATGCAGTAGATGATTCCGGTGCAGCAATATTTACAATTAGGAATAAAAACGGTGAGATAGTTGATGTGCAAATTGAGGCTATACCTATAGATGCTGCTATTAACATGCGCGACACTCAATTTATACGCCATGAATTTAGCACATTAAGGCATGGGGGAGAAATTTTTTCATATGAGTATTTTCCGGAAGATAGTATTATGTATGTTCGTATCCACAGGTTTGTCAGAAGCGAAGAGGTAATTACCGTAATGAATAAATTAAGGGAAGAACTACGGAATAGACCGCCTGATGAAAAAATAGATAAACTTATCATTGATTTAAGAGGAAATCCGGGAGGGCATACTACTTGGCCTTCTGATGCTGATTTTCCTGTTTTGGCAGAAGCAGCAGAATCTTTATATGTGATAATTGACGGGGGCTCCCTTTCCCAAAGTGTTATTGTTACCTCACATCTAATGAATCGTATGGAAAATTTGACCATAGCAGGTGAGCCTTCAGGACAAGCTGAAAACTTTTTTTTCGGCGGTAATCCCGGTCACCTGCCTAACAGTGGGCTGACATTTATGGTTTCAAGGGGGATGAATGTGCACTCAAACAGCACTGATGCTGCAATAAGACCGGATGTGTTTATTCCACTCACTATTGATGATGTTATTAACAACCGCGACCCGGTGCTGGATTTTATATGGGGGAGATAGAGGTTTTTTAAACATCGTGTCAATTCTTTTAGAGTTGAAATCATATGAAAATCAAAGCATAATAAGACCAGATAGATTTACGGCATTATTTTTTGGAGGAGACTTGTCATGGACGCAACTCTGCGAAGAGGCACAATACTTGAAGTAATTACACAAAGCAATGTACCCATAAGTGCTTCCACATTGGCTAAAAAATTGAATGTAAGCCGTCAAGTTATAGTTGGGGACATTGCGCTTTTACGCGCACAAGGGCATGAAATCGTTGCAACGGCAAGAGGTTATATGATGCCGGAATTTAGGGAGCCAAATCAGTATATTGGTAAAATTGCTTGCTGCCATAGTGCCGAAAATACCAAAGAAGAGCTGTATACAATGGTTGATTTAGGGGCAATCGTTATGGATGTAATTATTGAGCATGATTTATACGGAGAAATTACAGGTCAGCTTAACATTAAAACCTATGATGATGTAGATATTTTTATTGACAGGATAAAATCATCAGAAATTAAGTTGTTATCAGAACTGAAATCGGGAGTGCATTTACACACAATTGCTTGCCGGGATAAAGGGCATTTTGAGCAAATCAGCCATGCCTTGAGTGCAGCTGGATTTTTGATTCAAAATTAGGTATTGACATAAATAGGACTTTTTCCATATAATTTACATATGTCAAGACATATGTAAATTATATGGGAGGGATTTTTTTGCTTGGTATCAATTTATTATTCGCCGGCTTTGCTTTAACCTTAAACGGTGTCAGCTATTTAACGAAAGTAGATGACAAAGCTAAGGCTGCGGCAAACATTTTGGTTGGGGTGATTATAGCCGTCAATGCTGTTTTTCAAACGGCAATGGCTACTGACCATGTAACTTTTGGTTTTTCAGCGGCTATGTGGCTTTTTGCGCTAAATTATTTTATTATTGCAACGCATATTATAATTAAAGCTGATAGCTGGAAAGTTTTTGGTTTGTATGGTTTTTTTGCTTCGGTAGTATCATTGGTTTTTGCAGGGGATACTTTTATCAACAATGGTCCATGGGAAATGGTTTATATGTGGCTTATGTGGGCAGTATTGTGGGCACAAAGCTTTTTTGCCATAATGCCGGACATAAAAGCGGTAGATAAGTTTACCCCGCATATCTTAATAATTAACGGCATTGCAAGCACGTTTATACCCGGTTTACTTATTCTTCTCGGTATTATTCTTTAAGCAACAGTGCATAAGCATGTGTTGAAGTAATTTTTCAGAGTGGTACGAGCCTATAGTCAACACAGATGAAAATAATCAAATAAAGTTTGTCTTTTACCCACAATGCATCGTCAGCGGCTCCTAGCAGATAAGCTTTGCATATGCGTCGTCGCCGCTTCCTTGCCTTGAGGGAAAAATACGGCACTTTATTTTGATGATTTTCATCTGCGTTGACTACAAGCGAGTGTTTTGCGGTAATGATTTTTGTGTGGGTTTCGCAAAAGGAAGACTTCCGGCTAAAGCCGGAACCGAGCCTTGCGGCTCGTCCGCTATTGCGGGTCATAGTTGAAGCAAAAAGCGATAGAAAAATTAACTGAAACAGGTTATGCACCATTGACTTTAGATTTGGAGGTGTAGTATGAAAGTACTTATTGTTGTAGATATGCAAAATGATTTTATTGACGGCTCCTTGGGTACAGCGGAAGCACTCAGCATTGTTGATACAGTGGTTAGGCGTATTGAAAGCTCCCGGGGGGAGCTAATACTCTTTACAAAAGATACTCATCAAACCGATTATCTCGACACTCTTGAGGGTAAAAAACTGCCGGTTGTTCATTGTATTGAAAACACAGAAGGTTGGCAAATTAATGCAAGTATAGAAAATGCTTGGCAAAAGAACAATGACACAATCAGAATGTCCGAACTGCCTCAAAACACTTTTATAAAACCGATCTTTGGCAGTGTAGATTTGGTGGACTTTCTAAAGTCTCGTGTTTGTAAAATATCAGAAATTGAGATTTTGGGACTTTGCACTGATATATGTGTAATTTCCAATGCCATTATGATAAAAAATACAATACCTGATATTAAAATCAGCGTAAATGCTGAATGCTGTGCAGGTGTTACTCCACAAAGCCATAAAGAGGCTCTTAACATAATGAAAATGTGCCATATTGATGAAATCTAGCAAAGTTTCTCCTCATCTGTCGAAAAACTGCCTGGGTTTTCTTATGTACATTGATTATACTATAAAAATACTCCTCTCGCTGTTTTGCGAGAGGAGTATTTTTACGAAAATATTATTCAGCCCAATAAATCATATTCTTATACATAAAGCCATTTGCAGCAAGTTCAGGAACTCTAAGGTCTGCGTTGAAAGCTCTCATAGCTATATTCATATTAGTACCTAATTGGGTTGCGTGTTCATTAGCAATTCTTGAAATTTCATTGAGTATAGCCATTCTCGCCGCTTCATCAAATGTTACGAAAGCTTGGTCGATTAAATCATCAAGCTCTTGCATATTATGACGACCGCGGTTTCCTGTTTCAAGGCTTGCAGAGTGGAACATAGAGCGTGTAAAAATTGGTAAGTTAGTTGCAGTTTGACCTCTAAATGCAGACTGCCAAGCCGACTCATCCAATGTTTGACTGCCCATAGCGGCAGCATCCATCATTGTGATAGTAGCAGGAATACCGATTTCAGCAACATTAGCTTGCACAACTTCAGCCCTGCGTCTTGTTACTTCATCAGTGGCTATCATTTCAAAGCCAAGTGTTGCAGGGTCAAGACCATGCTCGGCAAGTAATGCTATCGCGCCTTCAGGATCGTGAGCTCTTGTGCCTTCAGTTGACGCGCCTGGGAAAAATGTAGGCACAGCGGCGGAAAGAGGAACACCAAATCCGTCTAAACTTACGATTAACATTGCATCTCTGTCCATAGCCATATCAACTGCATGCCTCACATGAATATTATCAAATGGGGCGCGGGTTGGGTTAAGTACAAGGTAGGAATAGGTAGCACCGGGACGTTCCATAACGGTTATTCCAGGATTACTCCTAAGCCTTTCAACATCAGGAAGAGCTACGTCTATTACATAGTCAGCTTCGCCGGCTTCTAATGCGATTGTTCTTGAAGAGCCTTCAGGGACAAATCTCCAAGTTACATATCCAACTCTTGGGAAACGGTCTTGGTCAAAATAATTTTCAAAAGCCTCAAAATGTACAAAATCACCGGCTCTCCACTCGCTGAACATAAAAGGACCTGTACCTACAGGGTCAATAGAGAAATCGTGCCCGGATTCAATCAAAGCACCTGGGAATATAAAGTTGCCTTGGTGTGCCAGTTGGTTAAAGAATGTAACATTGGCAACGCCCGTGTCAATCAAAATAGTAAGATCGTCAACAACTTCCCAACTTTCAACAGCTGATTGATTACCTCTTTGATAAGGGTATCTTCTTACATACTCTAAAGAAAGTGCAACGTCATGAGCGGTTAATATATCCCCGTTGTGGAACATAACCCCTTCATGAAGTCTCATTTCAAACAATGAGTCTGTAATAGCCGTCCAGCTTTCAACTAAATCAGGAACAGGCTCAAGAGCATATTCAGCTACCCTAAAGAGACCGTTATGAGTCATAACATTCACCCAGTGACCGACTAATTGACCGTGGTGTGCAGGGGTTACAGAATGGGTCTCTGTTGCACCGAGAACTACGATACCTCTTTGGAAACCTGCTTCTAAAGATGGTTGTGAGGTAGTATCCGTACCAGGGGGAGGTACTGTTTGCTGACCTGCAGGTGGTGTTTCAGGCTGTTGTTGCCCTGTAGGGGCAGCAGGTGTACAAGCGGCAAGAACGCCAAATAAGAAAGTGCTTGCCAATACCAAACCTAAAATTCTTTTCTTTCTCATTTAATAATCACTCCTTAATAGTGGATCACTTCTTGAAATTAATGTGTTTACTCAATTGTAATTATAATGAATACTTGTTACAAAATCTTTACATAAAACATTGTTTGTAAAAATCGACTAAAAACTCACCGCTTCATTAATGAAAATATACAAAACGCATAAATCTAATCAAGCCAATAGAACATATTTATGTTGTTGTAAGCATTTAGCCCGATTTCAGGAACTACAAGGTTTGAATTGAAAGCTCTAACTATTATATTAGTATTGGTACCAATATACCCGGCATGCTCATTAGAAAGTTTTGCGGCTTCTTCTAAAATTGCAACTCTTGCGTCCTCATCAATAGTGGCAAAAGCTTCGGTAATTAAATCGGAGAGCTCTTGATGGCGCATACGGCTTCTGTTTTGTGAATCGATAAAATCTATATGCATCATATCCCTCATAAATGAAAGCATACTGCTTGGAGTTAAGTTAGCAAAAGAAGCTTCAAAGTTGTCACCCATTGTTAAAGGCAGCCAAGCCGCAAAATCTATCATGGATATAGTGGTTGCAATCCCAATATCGGCAAGGTTAGATTGAACAACTTCACCTCTGCGCCGCTGCTCTTCATTAAAAGTAAGTATTTCAAAGCCAAGAGTGGCAGGGTCTATATTATGTTCAGCAAGTAACGCTCTTGCACCTTCCGGGTCAAACTCTCTTGTGTTTTCCATTGTTGCGCCGGGAAGCATCATAGGCATAGTCGCCCTTGTAGGAACGCCAAACCCATCTAAGCTGGCCATAAGCATTGCATCTCTATCGAGAGCCATATCAATAGCGTGCCTCACATGAATATTTTCAAATTGAGGTCGGTCATTATTAAGTATAAGATAGCTATACATTAAACCGGGACGCTGAACAACAGTAATTTCAGGGTTTGCCTCCATACGCGGGATGTCAGGGAAAGCAACATCTACAACAAAATCAACCTCTCCGGTTTCAAGGGCTATCGTTCTTGAAGCACCTTCCGGTATGATTCTCCAAGTTACATATTCGATTCTTGGAAATCTTTCAGTATCAAAATAATCCTCAAAAATTTTGAAAGTTAAAGAGTCCCCAAGCCTCCACTCATCAAAGACAAATGGGCCTGAACCGATTGGATCCACCGTAAAATCATGACCTGCATCTATCAAAGATTTTGGCATTATAAAATTTGAATGATGAGTTAAATCAAAAAGGACTTGAGCATTAGGCTCACCTGTGTCCAATATAAAAGTATACCTGTCAACAGCGCGAGCTCCTACAACACTTCTATGTATCGCTCTGTTTTCAGGATGAGTTCTAACATAGTGTATGGAAGCAACAATATCGTCAGCGGTCATTTCCTCGCCATTATGGAATAAAATCCCCTCATGTAGAGTAAATTCCCATTCCGTATCAGTAATAGCTCTCCATCCGGTAACTAAATCAGGCAAAGGTACATGAGTGTCATAGCAAAGCCTGATAATGCCGTTATGTGTAAGCATATTCTTAAACTGACCGATAAGAGTGGTATGCCTTGTAGGTGCAACTGAAGGTGTTTCAGATGCAAGTGCCATTGTAACCCCTCTGCCTATAGCTTGCCCCGGTGGAGGTATAGGAGTAGACTCAGTAGTACCGTGAGTTGGTGTTGGCGCAGCAGGAGTAGTTGCGGCACTGCCATCAGTAGCCGCAGCAGGCGGCTGGGCAGTGGTACAAGCACCAAGAATACCAATTAGCAATGTCCCTGTTAAAATTAAGCCTAAAATTCTTTTCTTTTTCATTCTTGAAGTCACCTCTCAAATGAACATATATAGTGAATTGAATTCAAAATGGACTGAAACGACTAAAGTAAGTTAATCAACCCAATAAACCAAATTCAAGAACATAGCACCGCTTGGGGCTATTTCAGGAGAAATAAGGTTTGCGTTAAAGGCACGTACTACAACATTTGTATTGGTGCCTATGAAGCCAACATCTTCATTTGCTACTCTTGAAGCTTCTTGGAGTATGGCATTTCTTGCGCTTTCATCAATTGTAGCAAGTGCTTGGTCGATTAAATCTGAAAGCTCATCGTTATTCCAGCGAGCCCTATTTGGACCGTTGATACTATCCCTGTGCATAATCGCTCTCATAAGTGCAAGCAAATTAGGCTGAGTTTGGTTAGCGAAAGTGGTTTCAAAATTATCGCCGGTTGTAAGGGTAAGCCAAGTTGCTTGATCCATCATGGTAATTGTTGCTTCAATTCCAATATCGGCAAGATTAGCCTGAGCAACTTCAGCTCTGCGTCTTTGGTCTTCGGCAAAGACAAGCATATCAAAGGAAAGATCCCCCGGGGCTATGCCCTGTTCCGCAAGCAATGCTCTTGCGCCTTCAGGATCAAAACTTCTTGTTCCTTCTTGAGAAGAGCCTGCAAACATTGGCGGCATAGTTGAGTAAACCGGCTCACCAAACCCATCTAAGCTGGCTATTACCATTGCTTCTCGATCGAATGCCATATCAATAGCACGTCTCACATAAACATTCTGGAACTGAGGGCGGTCGTTATTAAATGAGAAAAATTGCATCATATTGCCGGGACGCTGAAAAACAGTGATGTTTGGATCGGCTTCTAAGCGAGGCACATCCGGCAAGGCAACATCAACTATATAGTCAACTTCACCGGTTTCAAGTGATATGGTTCTCGAAGAGCCTTCAGGAATTATACGCCATTCCACATACTCGACTCTTGCGGCACGGTTCTCATCAAAATAGTCTTCAAATGCAGTAAATCTAAGTGAATCGCCGGAACGCCACTCTTCAAAAACAAAGGGGCCTGTGCCAACAGGGTCAACTGTAAAATCATGACCTGATGCTATTAAGGATGCAGGCAATATGTTGTTTGCGTGGCTTGTCAGGTCGAAAAACATCATGGCATTTGGCTCACCTGTGTCAAGTCTAAAAGTGTGGCGGTCAACTACTTCCCAGCCTACAATACTTAAATGATTTGCCCTTGCATAAGGGTAATTGCGTACATATTCCATTGATGCAACCACATCATAAGCTGTCAATTCTTCTCCATTGTGAAAAAGGACACCTTGAATAAGATCAAACTCAAACACTGAGTCGCTGATAGCCCTCCAGCCGGATATGAGTTCAGGCACAGGTGAAAGATCCGTATAATGCGCCCTAAAAAGTCCGTTATGGGTCAGGGCATTTTTAAATCCGGCTACCAAAGACGTATGCCTTGCCGGTACAACGGAAGGTGTTTCAATAGCTATTGCTACTGTTATGCCTCTTCCAAGTGGCGCATCTTGCGGCGGCGGTTCAGGGGGCATCTCTGCCGGCTGTGCAGGTGCTGCAGGTGCCGCTGTTCCAGTGTCAGGCGCAGGAGTTGCCGGTGGCGCAGCGGTAGGTGTACAAGCACCGATTATAAAAGCACTTGCCAGGATTAAAGCTAAAGTTTTTTTCTTCATAAAGAAATCACCTCTCTAAAATTGTTTTTATTCAACCCAATAAGCCATATTTAAGTTCATAGCACCGCTTGCGGCAATTTCAGGAACAACAAGGTTTGAATTAAACGCCCTTACAAGGACATTCATATGTAGCGGTATAAAACCTGAATGTTCGTTGGCAACTCTTGTAGCTTCCTGAGTAACGGCAAGCCTTGCAGCCGGGTCAACTGTCTGTATTGCTTCGGTTATTAAATCGGAAAGCACCTGATTGGTTATACGGCTTCTGTTTGGAGCCGGAATAGACTCTACATGCATTGTACTTCTCATAAACGAAAGCAGGTTGGCAGAAGTAAAAGCACCGAAAGCCGCGTCAGTAGTACCTGCCGCAGTCAGCCAAGTAGCGAAGTCTATCATAGTGATGGTGGTGTTTATACCAAGATCCGCAAGGTTAGCCTGAACGACCTCAGCCCTGCGCCTATGTTCCTCAGAATATACCAGCATATCAAAATCAAGAGTCGAAGGGTCTATATTATGTTCCGCAAGTAAAGCTCTTGCAGCGTCAGGGTCGAAGCTCCTTGTACCATCATGAGAGACGCCGGGAAACACAGGCGGCACACTTACAGAAACTGGAACGCCAAAACCATCAACAGCAGCCAGTACAATAGCTTCCTTGTCGATAGCCATATCAATTGCATGCCTTACATGGATATTTTCAAACATAGGAGTGGAATTATTAAGAAGTAAATAGATAAAAGTCAGCCCCGGACGCTCAAAAACAGTGATTTCAGGGTTTTCGCGCATTCTTGGAATATCAGGGAATGCAACTTCCACTATAAAATCAACTTCCCCTGTTTCCAAAGCTATAGTCCTTGAAGCACCTTCGGGTATAATCCTCCAATGAATATAGTCAACTTGAGGGAATCTATCAGCGTCAAAATAATCATCAAATCGGGTAAAAGTCAGAGAATCGCCTAAACTCCAGTCATAAAACTCAAAAGAACCGGATCCTACAGGGTTTACATTAAAATCGTTGCCCCCATCTATTAAGGATTTTGGCATGATAAGGTTAGCCTGATGAGAAAGCTCAAAAAACAGCAGGGCATTAGGCTCTCCTGTGTCTAATATAAAGGTGTAGCGGTCAACTACCTCAGCGTCAACAACAGAGCCATGGAATACCCTGGCCTCAGGATAAGTCCTTACATAGTGCATGGATGCAACAACATCCTCCGCCGTCAACTCTTCACCGTTATGGAACATAACGCCTTCATGGAGAGTAAACTCAAACAATGTGTCACTTAAAGACCGCCAGCTTGCCACAAGATCAGGAACCGGTTCAAGGTCTTCATAATTAACCCTAAAAAGACCGTTGTGGGTCAGATTGTTTTTAAAGCCGCCAATAAGAGCCGTATGCCTTGCAGGGGCAAGGGTAGGGGTTTCCGCCTGAATAGCTATGTTGAGCCCGCGCTCTATAGCTTGTTCAGGAGGCGGTAGGGGCGGCGGCACAGTACCGCCTGTTGGCGGAGGGGTAACGGCAATGCCACCGGTATCCGGTGCAGCAGCAGGTTGCTGTGTGGGGGTACAAGCGGCAAAAGTGCCGATAAGCAAAGCACTTGCAAGCACTACACCTAAAATCCTCTTCTTTTTCATGACCATAAATGAATCAACCTCCCTTTTTATTTATAAGTTTGTTGATTTGTCAGGTTTTTCAAGCAATACGGCATGAATGCAGCGTTTCTCCAACCAGTTTTGATACAGCCTTGAAGTAAATCCACTATATATAAAACACTCCCCTCTATTCAAAAGAGAATAGGAGGAGTGTGAAAATTAATTAGCCCAATAAACCATATTTAAAAACATAGAGCCGTTTGCAGCTATTTCAGGCGCAACAAGATTCGCATTAAATGCCCTGACCATCATAGTCATATTAGTGCCTAAAAATCCGGCGTATTCATTAGCTATTTTGGAAGCTTCTTCTAAAATAGCAATACGCTCCCCTGTATCAATTGTAGCAAGGGCACGGTCAATTAAATCAGACAGTTCTTGGTGGTCTTTACGCGCTCGGTTTTGAGCGTTAATATTATCCCTATGCATTATAGTTCTCATAAGAGTTTGCAAATTGCTTACCGTAAAATTAGCGAAAGATGTATCAAAAGTATCGCCTAAAGTAAAAGTTAGCCAAGCAGCAAAATCTATCATAGTAATAGTAGTAGGAATCCCAATATCCAAAAGGTTAGACTGTACAACCTCAGCGCGGCGGCGCTGTTCCTCGTTAAAAGCAAGCATATCAAAAGCAAGGCTCTCAGGGTCAATCCCTTCGCTTGCAAGCAAAGCCCTTGCCCCTTCCGGGTCAAAACTTCTTATACCCTCGTCTGACGCGCCTGCAAACATCGGCGGCATAGCATGCCAAATAGGTATCCCATACCCGTCTAAACTGGCTGTAAGCATAGCCTCCCGATCAAGTGCCATATCAATGGCGTGCCTTACATGGATATTTTGGAATATAGGACGATCGTTATTAAATATAAAGTACTGAAATGTGTTGCCGGGGCGCATAAAAACAGTAATATCCGGATTTGCCTCCAGCCTTGGTATGTCAGGGAAGGATACATCCATTATATAATCAACTTCTCCCGCTTCTAAAGCTATAGTTCTGGAAGCCCCTTCAGGGATGACCCTCCAGGTTACATATTCAATCTTAGCCCTTCGTTCAGTATCAAAATAATTATCAAAAGCCCTGAAAGTCAAGGAATCCCCATGTATCCATTCATCAAATACAAATGAACCTGAGCCTATGGGTTCCACTGTAAAGTCATGTCCCGCTTCGATCAAGCTTATAGGCATTATAAAATTCGCATGAGAACATAAGTCGAAAAACAGCCGTGCATCAGGTACTCCCGTGTCAATCCTGACAGTATATTCATCAATTACTTCCCAGTCTGCAATACTGACGTGAAAAGTGCGGGCTTCAGGGTGGGTCCTAACGTATGCAAGAGATGCCGCAACATCATGGGCGGTCAATTTATCACCGTTGTGAAAAAACACATCTTCACGCAGGGTAAATTCAAACAAAGTATCGCTTAAAGCAGTCCAGCCTGTAACAAGGTCGGGAACCGGCTCCATAGTATTATAATGGAAGCGGAAAAGCCCGTTATGGGTCATATCATTTTTATAAGAACCGATAAGTGCCGTATGGCGAGCAGGCGCAACCGAAGGGGTCTCGGCGTTAAGGGCAAGTATAATACCTCTGCCAAGTCCGGTTTCTTGCTGAGTTGCTTCAGAAGTGTCTGCAGCAGGCGCAGGCTGTGTATCTTGTGAAGTAGTTGTTTGTGTGACGTTTGGATTGTTAGGGGCAGCCCCGCAAGCTCCCAAAGCGGCTATTAATAAAATACCTGCTAATACTAAACTTAAAGCCTTTTTCTTTTTCATATAAAGTATCTCACTTTCTTAAGCTAAGGCAAGATTAAAATCTACTCTGCCCAATGCATCATATTCATAAACATAAAACCATTTGCTGCAAGCTCAGGAACTGTGAGGGTTGAGTTAAAAGCCCTGATAACCGTATTCATATTAGTGCCTATAAACCCTATATGCTCATTAGCCATTCTTGAGGCTTCGTGAAGTATTGCATTTCTTGCCCCTTCATCAACAGTGGAGAAAGCTTCCTCAATTAAGCCGGAAAGTTCTTCATTACGCATACGGCTCCTGTTTTGTGTATCAATAAAATCTATAGTCATTAAATTTCTCATAAAACCGACTAAATTATTTGCTGTAAAATTAGCGAAAGATGCTTCGAAGTTATCGCCTAAAGTTAATGTTAGCCAAGCAGAAAAATCAATCATAGTAATTGTGGTAGGAATGCCAATATCTGCAAGGTTTGCTTGGGCAACTTCAGCCCTGCGTCTTTGTGCTTCATCAAAGGCGAGCATATCAAAGGCAAGGGTCCTTGGGTCTATATTATTCTCGGCTAATAAAGCACGAGCTCCGGCAGGGTCAAACTGCCTTGTGCCTTCTTGTGACGAACCCTCAAACATAGGCGGCATAGTTGACCAGACAGAAACACCAAAGTCATTTAAACTGGCACTAAGCATTGCATCTCTATTAAGAGCCATATCAATGGCGCGCCTTACATAAATATTTTCAAACTGCGGGCGGTCATTGTTCATTATAAAATAACTAAAGGTTGCCCCGGGGCGTTCCATAACGGTAATATTAGGATTTGATTGAAGCCGTGGAATATCAGGAAAAGCAACATCAACTATATAATCAACTTCGCCGGTTTCTAAAGCTATAGTTCTCGAAGCCCCTTCAGGCATAATTCTCCAATGGACATATTCAATCATGGGTGCGCGGCTTCTGTCAAAATAATGAGCAAAAGCTGAAAAATCCAATGAATCGCCTCTCGTCCAGTTTTCAAAAACAAACGGACCTGAGCCGATTGGTGCAAGTGCAAAATTATGCCCTGACTCTATCAAAGATCTGGGCATTATAAAATTACCATGATGAGCTAAATCATTAAAGAGCATTGCGGTAGGCGTCCCGGTATCAATTAAAATAGTATGCCTGTCGATTACTTCCCAGCTGTCAATACTTAAATGTACCGCTGTTTGATAAGGGAAAGTCCTTACATACTCAAGAGACGCGGCTACGTCATATGCGGTCAACTCTTGCCCATTGTGGAAACGTATGCCTTCGTGGAGTACAAACTCAAATTCAGTGTCACTTAAAGCAGCCCAGTCTCTTACCAAATCAGGAACAGGGGTAAGATCATTATCATGCACTCTAAAAAGACCGTTATGGGTCATAATATTTTTAAAATGCCCAACCAATGCCGTATGCCTTGCCGGTGCAACAGAAGGCGTTTCGGTCATACTTGCAATTATAACGCCGGTTCTGGGTTCTTGTACTGCTTCCTCCTCAGGTTCATCTTCCGGCTCGGGAGCTTGTGGCATAGGCGGAGGAGGCGGGGCAGCAATATCTGCCTGAGTTTGCGGAGGCGGTTGATAAACAAGAGCAGCAACTACAAGACTACATGCCAATAAAGTGCATACCAGAATAATAGCTATAATTTTATTTGTTTTCATAGTTAAATCCCCCCTTTTGTTTACAAGGAAGTATTTTTCATATCCGTACTTAACAACAATTAATATTATAACGAATACTTATTACAAAACTATTACACCAACTATCATTTGTATGAATTGACTAAAAAAGATAAATATTAATAAACATCTCAAGCGAATTGCATAAAAAAAGCCCTGTCCAAGCAACGGGCAGGGCTTTTTTACGTCATTTACTGTTTTAGAAGAATTTAAGTATAATTAATTAGTCCAGTAAACTCTGTTTAAGAACATAAATCCATTAGGACCTATTTCAGGAGCAACAAGGTCTGAGTTAAAAGCTCTTATGAGGACATTCATATTTAGAGGAATATTCCCTAAATGAGCGTTGGCTAAAGATGATGCTTCATAGATTATGGCAATTCTTTCCGCTTCGTCGATTGTAGCGATAGCTCTGTCAATCAATGCATCAAGCTCAGGGTTGCTTATACGGCTGCCGTTTTGCGCGCCTATCGAAGATGTGTGCATTGTGCCTCTCATATGCGCCATAATGTTCCCTGGAGTAAACGAGCCAAAAGATGCTTCAAGAAGACCTTGCTGAGATAAGCTCAAAGATGTTGCTGTGTCAACTTGAGTAATTGTGGTTGGGATACCGATATCGGCAAAATTAGCTTGGGCAACCTCAGCTCTGCGCCTTGCTTCTTCTGAAGTAACAGTCATTTCAAAGCCGATAGTTGCAGGGTCAATACCATGCTCTGCTAAGAGTGCACTTGCGCCCTCAGGGTCGAAGCTAACTTCATTCGCCCCAGACGAGCCGGGGAACAGAGGAGGAGTAGTTCTCCAAATAGCTTCTCCAAATCCATCGAAACCGGCAATTACAAGAGCTTCTTTATCAATAGCCATATTAAGAGCATGTCTTACATGGATATTGTTAAAAGGTTCTATTTCGTTATTAAGACCTATGGAATGGAGGGTGAGTCCCGGGCGTTGGAAGACAGTAACGTTAGGATCTGCCATAAGCCTTGGGATATCAGGACCTGGAACATCAACTATATAGTCAATTTCGCCTGTTTCCAAAGCGATTGTTCTCGAAGCACCTTCAGGTATAATTCTCCAAGTTATATAAGGAATATGGGCACTGCGCTCAGTGTCAAAGTAATTATCATTACGCACAAAGTGAAGTTGATTACCATGCTCCCAATGATCAAAAACAAAGGGACCTGTTCCTACAGGGTTGGCTGTAAAGTCATGACCTGATTCAATCAACGACCTTGGCTGAGCCCAATTTCCATGGTGGGCTAAGTCGAAGATTAACAAAGCGTTAGGTTCACCTGTGTCGATTAAAAGGGTGTGATCATCGATAGCTTCGGCGTGATAAATACTGCCGTGTACTGTAATTGCATATGGGAAGCTTCTTGCAAAGGCAAAAGACTCAACAAAGTCATGAGCAGTAAGCTCATCGCCGTTATGGAACATGATGCCCGGAATAATATCAAACTCAAATTGCGTGTCACTAATGGCTCTCCAATCTGAAATTACATCAGGAGTTGGATTAACATTGTAATCAAGTCTGAACAGACCATTGTGGGTTAAAGTGTGCTTAAAATGCCCGACTAACGAGGTATGTCTCGCAGGCGCAATTGAAGGTGTCTCCTGTTGACCTGCCATGATTAGACCACGCTGCTCTACATCAGGCGTTGCTTGAGCAGCAGGTGCATCAGGAGTTGCGGGTGTATCAGGAGTTGCAGGTGTAGCGGTTTCACCGGTACCTGCGGTTGGCGGTCCTTGTTGTGCGGGAGTACAAGCCGCAAGAACGCCCATTAACATAACGCCAGCAAGTATAAGACCTAAAATCCTATTCTTTTTCATTAAAATCACCTCTAATTTAAAGTAAGTATTGTTTTGTAAAAAGATAAAGCTTATAGCAATATCTCTTAGTTATTATAATGGATATTTATTACAAAACTATTACGCGATATATTATTTGTGCGAATTGCCTAAAAATTCAAGTGGATTAATTGTAAATCCATACAAAATTCCCCGACTTTACTCACTATAAAACTCATAAATTACTCAGCCCAATAAGCCATGTTTATATGAAGCATAAACGCAACTGCGGAAACCTCAGGAACGACAAGATTAGAATTGAAAGCCCTTACAAGGACATTTGTGTTAGTAGGGATAAATCCCACATGCTGATTTGCCACTCTTGAAACATCCTCAATAATAGCTACTCTCTCGGCGGCATTAATAGTAGCGACAGCTTGGAAAATCAAATCAGAAAGCTCATCATTTCTAATACGGCTTCTGTTTGGAGCCGGGATGGAATCTATATGCATAGTGCTTCGTATAAACATCAGCACATTACTTGCGGTGAAAGTACCGTATGCGGCTTCAAAGTTTCCATCACGGGTGATATCAAGCCAAGTAGCGGAATCCGTCATAGAAATAGTGGTAGGAATACCAATATCAGCAAGGTTAGCCTGGGCAACCTCGGCTCTGCGGCGCTGCTCTTCTGTAGTGGTAGTCATTTCAAAAGCTAAAGATGCAGGGTCGATGCCGTGTTCGGCAAGTAAAGCTCTTGCGCCTTCGGGGTCAAAATGACCGGCACCATCGTCAATAGCCCCTGCAAATACAGGAGGAATTGCTTGCCAAGTAGCAGTTCCCATGCCTTCTAAGCTGGCAATAAGCATCGCTTCCTTGTCTAATGCCATATCAATCGCCCTTCTTGCGTGTATATTGTTAAATTGCGGCAAGTCGTTTTGAAGAAGCAGGTAGCTAAACATTGTACTTGGATGTTCAACAACGGTGATTGCAGGGTTTGCCTGCATACGCCCAAGGTCAGGGAGTGCCACATCAACTAAAAAATCAACTTCCTGATTTTCAAGAGCTAAAGTCCTTGAAGTGCCTTCAGGTATAAAACGCCAATGGATATATTCAAAATTGCCTGACCTTTCAGGGTCGAAATAGTTATCAAAGAGGGTAAATGTCATGGAATCGCCGAATCTCCACTCTTCAAACACAAAAGGACCGGATCCTACAGGGTCTTCTTGGAAATCATGACCTGCATCTATCAAAGACCGTGGCATTATAAAATTAGTTTGATGAGCAAGCTCATAAAAAAGCATTGCGTTAGGCTCCCCTGTGTCAATTAAAACAGTGTATCTGTCAATAACTTCCGCACTTACAACAGAGCCATGGAAGGGCGCAGCTATAGGGTATGTACGCACATAGTAAACAGAAGCAACTACATCATAAGCGGTAATTTCATCTCCGTTATGGAAAAACATACCTTCTCTAAGCCTAAACTCAAACAAAGTGTCAGAAAGTGCCGTCCAACTTTCCACCAAATCAGGAATAGGCTCAAGTGTATCATGAGTCAGTCTGAAAAGCCCATTGTGGGTTAAGCAATTTTTAAAATGACCTGTTGTTGCAGTATGCCTTGCAGGTGCAACCGAAGGCGTTTCAGACTGGATAGCAATTGTGAGACCGCGACCTACTTCCCCTGTAGGCGGTGGTGCAGGCGCGTCACCGGGCTGTGGTGGAGGTGTGGTAGCGGTGGTACCTGTTGCGGTAGTGTCACTTGCCCCTTGAGGCGGCGGCGCCGGAGTACAAGCAGCAAGGACGCCAATTAACAGAGCTCCTGCTAAAATCAAACTTAAAAAATTATTTTTTTTCATAAATAGATCACCTCTTATATTAGAGCCTGTATTCAATAGCTCTCACAAGTCTTTCCGGCTGATTTTAAGCCACTTTACATCAGTGCTTTAACCGGTATAAAGTCAGGCTCGGAAACTCATGCAACCCGTTATTGAATACAGGTTCTTAATTAAAGCATTACTCAGCCCAATAAGCTACGTTTAAACTCATAAAGCCGGCGGCAGAGAGCTCAGGAAGTACAAAATCTGAATTGAAAGCTCTGGCAAGTATCGCCTGGTGCATAGGAATTTTGCCTACATGCTCATTAGCGACTCTTGAGGCTTCTTCAAGTACGGCAGTCCTTGCGTCCGTATCAATTGTAGCGATAGCCAAGTCTATTAAATCACTAAGCTCCTGATTATATATACGACCTCTATTTTGTGCATCTATAAAGTCTATATGGCTTGTGGCTCTTAAAAATTGAATTAGGTTGAATGCTATAAAATTGCCCAAACCTGCTTCATAATTGCCAAACTGTGTTAAATTCAAATAAGTTGCATGATCTACCATAGCGATAGTAACGGTAATGCCAATGTCTGCAAGGTTAGCTTGAATAACTTCGCCCCTGCGCCTTGCTTCTTCACTTGAGGCAAGTATTTCCATGTTTATGTTTGCAGGGTCAACACCTTCCCGTGCCAACAGCTCCCGTGCGTAGTCCGGGTCAAAATGCCTTGCGCCTACAGCTGATGAACCTAAAAATACCGGCGGGGTATTTTGCCAAAGAGGAATGCCAAATCCGTCCACACTTGCAAGTACTGCCGCTTCTTTATCGATAGCCATGTCAATAGCCATTCTTACATAGCGGTTGTCAAAGTAAGGAAGATCGTTATTAACTATCAAGAAGTTAAACGCGGTGCCGGTAATCATGTGAACCTCAATATCAGGATTTGCTTCCAGCCTTGCAATATCAGGGAAAGGAACATCAATTATGAAGTCAATCTCGCCTGCTTCAAGGGCTATTGTTCTCGAAGCACCTTCCGGTATAATTCTCCAATGAGTGTATGCCAGCTGGGGCATACGTTCCTGATTAAAGTAATTATCAAAGCGTACAAAATTCAGGAAATCGCCGGAGCTCCATTCATCAAAAATGAAGGGACCATTGCCTACAGGGTCGGCAGTAAAATCATGACCTGCATCTATTAATGACCTGGGCATTGTGGCGTTTGCTTGATGAGCTAAATCGTTAAGGAGCATAGCGTTTGGAGTGCCCGTATCTATCCTTAAGGTGTACCTGTCAACTACTTCAGCGTTGTAAATACTGGCATGCTGAGCCCTGGAGTAAGGGTAATTCTGGACATAAAACAGGGAAGCCACAACATCATAAGCAGTCACTTCTTCACCATTATGGAACATAATGCCCGGGAGAATCGTAAATTCAAACAATGTGTCGCTTATTGCCGTCCAACTCTCCACCATATCGGGAACAGGCTCTAAAGTCTCAGTATCGACTCTGAAGAGGTAGCTGTGGGTCAACTCATTCATAAAAGCTGGGATTAAGGCACCGTGTCTCGCTGGGGCGATAGCACCCGGCTCGGTTCCCGTGGCTAAACGGAGACCTCTAAGGGGAGCCTCTGATGTCGCTTGAGCTGCTGGCACCTGCTCCGTGGGAGCGGCTTGTCCCGTTGCAGCTGGTGCAGGCTGTGCTGGCTGTGCAGGCGGCGGCGTAGGAGTACAAGCAGCTAAAACCCCTGCCAATAAAGCACTTGCTAATACTAAACTGATAATTCTACTTTTTTTCATAACAGTTACCTCTCATATATAAAATATTTTAATTACCTAGTTTATAATACGTCCTGACCTGGGGGTCAAGATAAGTCCGGGCAATGTCTACAACTATATTTATTATAGCATAGAAAAAGATAAACATAAACAAGCAGCCTAAAACCATAGGGTAATCGCGGGCGGCGATGCCTTGAGTCATAAGACGGCCAATGCCAGGCCATGCGAATATATTTTCGGCTAAAATAATGCTTGTAATAAAGGCACCCAGATGTGTACTAAACCCTGTCAAAATAGGGAGAAAAGCGTTGTGGATAGCATATTTACGCATAACATTACTCTTAGTCAAACCTTTGGCTTGTGCCATTTTAATATAGTCTTGCTTCATAACCTCAAGTATGGAGGAGCGGGTAGTGCGTATCATTGCTCCGAGCATACCTGCACCTAGTGTGATACCGGGTAGTATGAATGAGGGCCAGTCTCTTCCCGGCGACCAAGGGTGCCATCTACCAAGCCAAAATAAATAAAGCACCAAAATCAAACCCAACCAAAACACAGGTATAGAAATCCCAATCAAAGCAACAAACATACTTGCATTGTCAATCCAAGTGTTTTTCTTAACAGCAGCTAAAATGCCTATAGGTAAAGCCAAAATCAAAGCAGCCGATAACGCCACCAAGCCTAACCGTATAGTATGTGGAAAACGCGCCATAATCTCCCCCGAAACATCCACATTATTTCTAAATGAAGTACCAAAATCTCCCCACCAAAAAACCATTGCAACATATCTTGCATACTGGATTAGCACAGGGTCATTAAGTCCGCGGCTTTCGTTCCATTCCCAAATAGCCTCAGGGCTTGCATCTTCCCCTAAGGCAAAAGCTGCAGGGTCACTTGGAGATAAATGCAAAACCATAAAAACTATAAACATAGTTCCAAGCAAAATAGGAATCAGACCGATAAACCTTCTGACAACATATTTCCACATAGGGTTTCATCCCTTTTCTAATATTCAAAAACTAAATATTGCCCGATCCTCAAATAAGAAGACCGGGCAGATATTATAAAATTGCACTTAAATTAATTATTCCAGCTCATCATGTTGATATTGAGACCACCGGCAGAAGAGAGCTCAGGAACATTAAGGTTCGCGTTAAAAGCTCTAACATTCATAGTCATATGAGTAGGAATGTGTCCGGTATGCTCATTAGCAACTCTTGAGATTTGCTCGTAAATCGGAAGCCTTGCTTGTGAGTCAATTGTAGCAAGAGCTTGATCAATCAAATCAGAAAGTTCTTGGTTACGGATACGGCTTCTGTTAGATCCGTCAATATTGTTGATATGAAGAACACCTCTTGCATATCCAAGGAAAGAAGCAGAGTTGAAACCACCGAAGCCGGTTTCATAGTCGCCGTCAGTTGTCCTTGATAAAGTAGTAGCAAGGTCGTTCATTTCGATTGTTACAGGGATGCCGATTTCAGCAAGGTTAGCTTGGAATACTTCACCTGCACGTCTTCTCTCTTCGTTAGAAGCAATGATGCTAAAGCCTAAAGTTCCAGGGTCTACGCCTAATTCCGCAAGTAAAGCGGCTGCGCCTTCTGGATCAAAGCTGTAAGTGCCTTCATCAGTCGCACCTGGGAATACCATAGGTACTTGTGCCCAAACCGGGAATGCAAAACCTTCAAAACCAACGATAGCCACTGCTTCTTTATCAATAGCCATACCCATAGCTCTCCTTACTTGCGGGTCAGAGAATTGAGGAAGGTCGTTGTTCATCAAAAGCTTGTTGTGACCTACTCCTGGGAAAGTTGCAACTGTAATATCAGGATGCGCCTCAAGCCTTGCAACGTCAGGAAGAGCAACATAGATACTAAAGTGACCTTCACCTGTTTCAAGAGCTATAGTTCTTGAAGAACCTTCAGGTATAATTCTCCAAGTTGCATACTCAACTCTTGCAGCTCTGTCACGGTTAAAATGGTTTTCAAAATTTGTAAAGTGAAGCGAGTCGCCGGTTCTCCACTCTTCAAACACGAATGGACCGGTACCAACTGGAAGATCATTGAAATCATGTCCTTGAGCTATCAAAGAAGCAGGCATAATATGATTGCTTGAGTGAGTTAAGTCAAGGAAGAATAATGCATTTGGTTCAACTGTGTCAATTCTTACAGTAAGATCATCAATGGCTTCAAAGTATACGATAGATTCACGAGAAGCTCTCGCATCAGGATAATTTCTAACATATTCAAAAGAAGCTATTACATCATGTGCTGTAAGTATTTCGCCGTTGTGGAATTCTACACCTTCATGAAGGGTAAATTCAAATACAGTGTCAGAAATAGCTACCCAGCTTGCTACCAAGTCTTCAACAGGTTGAAGAGTTTCAGAATGGATTCTGAAAAGGGCGTTATGAGTCATTGAATTCATATAGCCGCCGGCAACAGCATTATGTCTGCCTGGTGCAACTACGGGAGGCTCGTCACGAGTGACAACTATAATACCTGGTTGAAGACCTGTTTCTTCAACGGTAGGCGGTGTAGCATCTGCTGGTGGTTGAACGATTTGCTGTTGTGGCTGCTCTGGTGGTTGAGCCGGTGGTTGCGTTGGTGGTTGTGTACAAGCCGCAAGAATCATAATACTTGCTAACGCTAAAGCTAATAATCCTTTTCTTTTCATTTAAAATCACCTCTTAAGATGTTATTTTTATTTATATTAGCCGCTGCAGTAAATTAAGCGGGCAATATACTTCCAAAAACTTGCTTTGCAAGAAGATGAAGATTAACATTAATTAACATTCACGTTTCTATCATATGTAAAGGGGAGTAAAAAAGATTACAGCAACAGTATAACTGACATTTATTACAAAACAATTACAAAACAATAAAGCGGTCACTTTTTGTGCAAATCGCCTTAAAAAACTTAAATTGGAGCGATTATTAATCGCAAAACGCACAAAATCAATAAAACACTTGAAGCTTTTTGAAAGCCCCAAGTGTTTTAATAATACTAATCACGCCAATACATCATATTTACATGAAGTTCACCGGCACCACCGGTTTCAGGAACTCCAAGGTTTGCGCTAAATGCCCTTGCAATCAAAGCCTGGAAAAGCGGAACCATACCGGTATATGAATTAGCGAGGCTGGTAGCTTCCCCAATAACAGCAAGTCTTGCGGATTCATCAACTGTAGTGATGGCACGGTCTACTAAATCACTAAGTTCTTGATTGTCTATACGGTTTCTATTAAGTCCGCCGATATTATCTCTATGCAGCATCGCAAACATATAAGTTAATAGACTTGCAGAGGTAAAGTTTGCGATAGACGTTTCATAATCACCCTCAGTAGTCAATTGGAAGAAAGTTGCAAAGTCAGTTTGAGTTATAGTAACCTCAATGCCTACATCAGCAAGATTTGCTTGTATAACCTCAGCCATACGCCTTCTTGCATCATTAGAAACTATAATATCAAAAGCCATAGTACCCGGTTCTACCCCGGCTTCGGCCAGTAAAGCTCTTGCACCATCAGGGTCAAATGTATTTTCGTTTGCGAAGGATACACCTGCAAAGTTTATAGGCACCTGATTCCAAATAGGAGTGGCAAGCCCGTCCATACCTACTATAACAACCGATTCTTTATCGATAGCCATATCAAGGGCTCTTCTTATGTTAATGTCAGCAAACATTGGAAGCTCGTTATTAAGAAGCAGATGGTTGTGCTGGGTACTCATTCCCAAATGAACGTGAATATCAGGATGCTCCTGCATTCTTGGCACATCTGGCGCGGCAACTTCAACAATATAGTGAATTTCGCCCATTTCCAGCGCGATAGTTCTGGAAGTGCCTTCAGGAATAATTCTCCAAGTTACATCTCTGATTAGTGGTGCACGTTCGGTATCGAAATATCCGTCAAAAGCTGTGAATTGTAAGAAATCACCTGTTCTCCACTCTTCAAAAACATAAGGACCGGTGCCGATTGGAAGTGCTGTAAAATCATGACCTGCCTCTATCAAAGACCTAGGAAGAACAAAATTGCCGTGATTAGTTAAATCCACAAAAAGCAGGGCGTTTGGCTCTCCTGTATCCAATCTGATCGTGTGAGTATCAACTACTTCCCAGCCAGCAACACTACCTTGAAAAGCCATTGCATAAGGGTAAGTCCTAAGATACTCGAAAGAAGCGGCAACGTCATAAGCAGTCATTTCATCGCCGTTGTGAAAAAGTACGCCTTGGTGCAAAGTAAACTCCCACACGGAGTCGGTGATAGACCTGTAGCTTTCTACCAAATCGGGGATAATGTCCAAGCTCTCATAATGCTGTCTGAAAAGACCATTATGGGTCATAGCATTCATAAAACTTCCTGCAAGGGTGCCATGCCTTCCGGGGGAGATTGTGCCGGCTTCATTTTCAGTTGCGATAATGATGTAATCTCTTGCGCCGCCCTCTGTGGCCGGAGGTGCGGCAGGGGTTGTATCGCCCGGTGTCGGCACTGCTGGAGTAGCTGCCTGTGTACCTTCAGCTGGAGCCGTTGCTTGTTGCTGAGCTGGGGTGCAAGCCCCGAGAGTGCCTATTACAAAAGCACTTGCCAATATCAAGCTTAAAATCCTATTCTTTTTCATAAATCACCTCTTAGAAAATTTTTATATAATCTATCTTAGGTATTGCTTATACAAGTATAACGGATACTTATTACAAAACCGTTAAATTAGGTGTTTTACTGAAATGTTACAAAACAATTACGATGAGGGTTTTTGGAGTATATTGGTAAAAATAATTAATAAAAAGCAACTTGTCACAACAAAACAGTACATATTGCACAATGGTGAAAGCTGACGGCAAGATAATCTCTAAAAATCATACAATCATCGCAAATATTTTTGTGTAAAAATATATTTCAAATCAAGTAATATATTTAATCAGGTCAAATTCAAAACAATTAAGATTTCTTAATATTTTTCTTTGCGACTTCAATATTAATTTTTGTGCCTTTGATTTTACTGTTTTTCATTTTTTTGATGATGCTTTTTGCGTAAGCTTCCGGAACATCTACAAATGTAAAATCATCATATATATCAATATTACCTATATCTCTGCCCGGAGTACCTGATTCATTTGCGATAGCTCCTAAAATATCCTTAGAGCGAACCTTGTGCTTTTTCCCTACATTTATGAACAAGCGGACTATTTTAGAACCCTTGGTTTTATTGCCTTTGCCATGAGACTTGGTTTCTTTTTCAAAGGAGTAGCTTTCGTCAAAATCTCCGGCAGTCTCTTTCATACTATCTGCGAGGTTGATTTTTATCAAAGCTGCCGCTACATCCATAGAAGTTAAATCATGCTCTGCTACAATACCTTCTACAAGGTCTATATATTTATCAAGTCCCGCATCCCTTACGGTTTTTATGATTTCAACCGTAAACTGCTTGCGCTTAATTTCTCTAATATCATCCAGCGTCGGCAAAGACTTGCGTATTATTTTTGCCCCTGTATGGCGCATTATATCCCTAAGTTTGTAAATTTCTCTCCCTGCTATAAAGGTAAAAGCCCTTCCGGTTTTACCGGCGCGTCCGGTTCTCCCTATTCTATGAACATAGTACTCCTCGTCAAGAGGTAAATCGAAGTTAAAAACTATGCCGATATCATTAACATCAATCCCCCTTGCCGCAACATCAGTTGCAACAAGTATTTCCAAGGTGCGGTTGCGGAATTTTTTCATAACCATATCACGCTGTGCCTGTTTAAGGTCCCCATGGAGGCTTTCGGCGAAATAACCCCGTTCCTGCAAGGCTTCAACAACTTGATCCACTCTTCTTTTAGTATTGCAAAACACCAACGAAAGCTCAGAACCGGATATATCTATTATACGGCAAAGGGCTTCAAGCTTATCCTTTTCACGCACCTCATAATACGCCTGATAAATACTTGGAACCGTAACCAATTCCTTCGGTGTAACCCTTATATGTGCCGCGTTTTTTTGATATGTTTTAGTAAGCTCCAATATAGCCTTTGGCATTGTGGCGGAAAACATAACGGTTTGACGATTGTCAGGAGTTTTTTTAAGTATGGTTTCAATATCCTCACGAAAGCCCATATCAAGCATTTCGTCCGCCTCATCAAGTATAACCATTTTCATGGCATCCAACTTCAAAGTGTTTCTGCGCATATGATCCATAACTCTGCCTGGAGTGCCTACAACAATTTGCACACCTTTTTTTAGAGCCAATATTTGCCTCTCAATTGACTGCCCGCCGTATATGGGCAGCACTTTCAAGTCATCACGGTATTTAAGTAGTTTTCTAAGCTCCTCACTTACTTGCATTGCAAGTTCTCTCGTAGGGCAGAGTATGATACTTTGCAGCCGCCTGTCAGACGGGTCAAGGAGTTCTATACAAGGGATGCCGAAAGCGGCAGTTTTTCCCGTACCCGTTTGGGACTGGCCTAAAAGGTCTCTTCCGCTTAAAATCAGTTCTATAGAGCGGGACTGTATAGGGGTTGCCTCTTTGTAACCAAGGTCTTTTATGGCTTTAAGAGTAGGAGCGGTTAGATTCATTTCTTCAAATTTCAAATTAATCATTAATAATTCCTTTCGTAATGCAAATAAGCATTGCATAAATCTAATGTTTTCTGTAATATACTTTACATGATAAAAACACAGGCATAATTTTTATGTTAAAGCACTCAACTTTATATTATATCAAATTTTAATGCCATAGGCAAGGAGAATTATTTTATGACAGTTTTTCAAGCAATTATATTAGGCATAATTCAAGGGATGACGGAGTTTTTACCCGTTTCAAGCTCAGGTCATTTAGCTATTGTACAAGGGTTGTTCGGGCTTGATAAATACAGCCTTATATCCTTTGATGTACTTGTACATTTGGGCACTTTAATCCCTGTTGTAATAGTATTTTGGGAGGAGATATTTAAGCTCGTCAAAAATCCTTTTCAGAAAATGACTGTGCTTTTGATTATCGGAACTCTTCCTGCAGTTGTGTGGGTACTTATTTTAGGTGATTCCATAGATATGCTGTTTAGCGGCGGGCTGATTTTAGCAGGGGCTTATGTGGTGACAGGAATATTGCTGTGGGCTTCCGATAAATTCCCGGAAGGACGCAAAACCGAAAAGAAAATAACTCCTTTCGACGCATTGTTCGTTGGTATTGTACAAATGGTTGCAATAATTCCGGGAATATCCCGCTCAGGAAGTACAATAACAGCCTCCCTTTTCCGAGGGCTTGACAAAAAGACAGCGGCATCCTTCTCGTTTTTGCTGTCAATACCTGCAATATTAGGTGCTTTTGTACTCCATTATAACGATATTGTATATATTTTAAGCGGTACGGAATCGGCACACTCAATAGGGCTTGCCGCAGGTTTTGCAGGGTTTTTAGCCGCGATGATAAGCGGCTATATAGCAATAAGGTTCATGCTTAAGCTTATTAGGCAGCGAAATCTTAAAGTGTTTTCTTATTATGTATTTGCACTGGCTATTTTCCTTGTGATTGACCATTTTGTGCTTGGGGTAGTGTTTTAGTAAACATAGGAGGAATTGTTAATGGTTGCAAACTACAAAGAAATTCTTTATGATAACGAATGGCTGGAAACGGAGAGGCTTATTTTAAGAAAATCTAAAAAAAGTGACGCATCGGACATATTTGAATATGCCAGCGATGAGGAAACAGTTAAATATCTGGCTTGGGAAGGTGCTAAAACAGAAGACGAGGCTTTGAACGGAATAATAAACTATCATTGGGCAAATCCGGGTAATTGGGCGATAGAGCTAAAAGAGAATCAAAAATGTATCGGCAGCATTGGTATTACTGTGGTAGATTCCGAAAATGAAAAAACTGAATTTGGATATGTCTTGAATCGTAGTTATTGGAACAAAGGTTATGCAAGTGAAGCATTAAGTGCTGTATTGAAACTATGCTTTGAAAAGCTTGAGCTAAACCGGGTCGAAGCAATTCATTACGTTGGAAACGAAGGTTCAGGAAAAGTTATGGAAAAATGCGGGATGAAATTTGAGGGGATTAGCAAACAAGGAAAAAAAGTTAAAGGTATTTTCCGCGATATTGTTCATTACGGCATAATTAAAGAACATTGGCACTCTAAAAGGAGCTTGTATGAGCAAAATAACAGATAGAATTTTAACTGAATTAGGCGATAAAGAGCTGATAGAGAAACTATTAGCCTTGCCGAAATCTGACCTAAATTCTTTGATGTTAGAAGTTTTTAAGGAACAAGCAAAGGATATTAACCCTGCTGATGTTTTGAAGGCATTTCAAACAAATAGATTTTCGCTTCCCAGTGAAATAGACCCCATAGACTATCATATCTGTGAGGCGGAATTATTGTCCTTAGCACGAAAATTAGAAATCGAAGCAGTTTTATTGTCACCATCAGCACCTTTGGGAAGCTGTTCAGCCTTTGGATGTGTTAATCAAAACAATATTATATCTGCATCAAGAGGAGTTGAAATCCTTCCGGATCCTACAAATATGTTAGCTATCATAATTGCACAAAAGCTAAAAAATGAAGAAGCCGATAATCATAATCAACTGCATTTTTGTACAACTGCAAGAGTGCAAAGGGCTAATCCGATTCCAAAGGCGAAAGGGTTTTATTCTCACTTTGGTATATTTTGTATTGTTTCAACAGGCAAAGACAGAGGCTCATACATATGTGAAAATGCTTTGTTTGTAAAGCAATTACATTACTATAGAAAACTCCTTATAGAAAGATATAACGCAAGGCTTTCGGTTGTTTTAAGAAAAAGAAGTGGTTATATTGACAGTGACGGCTTTTTTAATAAAATGACGGAGTTAGTAAAGATTGAACTTCCTGATGTTCCAATTTCATTTGACTTGGAGCATGAGGATAATAATTATTATAAGGGCATCAATTTCAAGCTTTATATGGAGAAAGAAAATGAAAAAATCGAAATAGGTGACGGCGGGTTTGTTGATTGGATCAGCAAAATGACTAATAGGAAAAAGGAGCGTTGCCTGATTAGTGGAATTGGCTTGGACAGATTGCTGTTATTATAGTAAAAAAACGAGCCGGATACCATTTAACTGGTATCCGGTTCTCTTTTTATGTATTTTTTGAGATGTGGACCGCCTCATACCCTGCAATCCTGCCGCTATTTATGGCAAAGCCCATAGTATTTCCGGGCAGATGGAAGCAATAACTGTCACCAAATATATTGCAAGCATCCGTCCCGCAGGAGTATAGACCGGGGATTTTACTGCCGCAGTCTCTCAGTACTTCCATTTTATCGTTAACTTGTACACCGCCCAAAGTCCCAAGTGCTGACGGATAATGCTTTGATGCATATAGCTTGCCGCCTTTAAATGGCTTGATATATTTATGCTTTTTGAAAAACTGTAAGTCTCCAATGGTAGAAAACTTGTTATACTCATCAATGGTCTTTTTCATATTGCAAAGGTTTATTCCTGTCATTTCGCACAGTTCCTCTAAGGTATCTGCTGCAAAAAGATTATCACCAAGGTCAAGGTAACTTTCAAACTCACTTTTCCATTTTTCATAAAGATTATCATCGTCATATTTTCCGGCATAATCAAGCCCATGGGCGAAATATAACTCAAGTATACTATCATCTGCAATAGTAAAGGCAACACGTTCTTTTTGCCGTGAAATGGCGTTCCCTGTAAAAACAGGGTTAATCATTACTTCCTCATTAATAAACCTCTGTCCGTCAATATTAACCATAAGCCCTGGCTGGCGCATGATTTCGCTTAATGTCTTATGGTTAGCTCCAAATCCGGGAGCGGAATAAATAAGCTCAAGTACAGTGCCGGTCTTAACAGCTCCAATACCCCACATCATAGAAAGCCCATCTCCACTGGTGCCGGGCACTCTTATTGAATGCAAATCCTTGCCCCATTCGTAGCCTGTGCGTTCTTTTATCATTTGCGGGTTATCTCCAAAACCGCCGGTTGCGACTATTACAGAGCGGCATTTCAACTGTTCATTTTTGCCGGTTTCATTGGTTATTTCAACCCCTGTTACATGGTCGTTTTCTATGAGTATTTGACTTCCAACAGTATTGTAGCGGATTTGCACTCCCAGTTCCTCTGCGCGCTTAGTCATTGCCGTAAATATATGTTTCCCAGCCCCGCCCACAGGCGAATCGCTGCCTTCGACCTTCGGAATATGCCAAGTTTGTTTGGAACTTGGGAAGATTTTGAACGCGCCTAAAAAGCTCACACCCATGCTCTCCACCCAATCCACCGTATTAGCAGACATATTAATATAGCGGCTGACAAGCCTTGCGTCAACTTGCCAATGAGTGTATTCCATAAGAAAATTAAAGGCATCCTCAGCACTAAGATCTACCAATTGTTTTTTTTGGTACTTAGACTCCACGGCGAAAAAGCCCATGCCCATTTTTGCTGCCCCTCCGGCTGCCGCGCTTTTTTCAATGAGTATAACTTTACCGCCTCTTTCCGCCGCTGCGACTGCCGCTGACAAGCCTGAAGCACCGCCTCCTAAAATAACTATATCTGCATCCATTTTACACCTCCTTAGGTATAATTCGCCCGCCGGCTCGTATGCCCCAAACCTTTCCGTCTTTATCTTTTAATAAAATCAAATCCATAGTGGCATAAGGTTTCTGTACAATAAATATATCTTTTCTTACAGGGCGCAAATTAAGTTCCGCGCCGCTGAATTTAAGGGTTAGCTTATCATTTTCATATAAAATTTCATAAGTTTGCCCTTCGCCGGAAATATATTTACCTGTTGCGGATTTTATTGCCGTATCATCCAAAGTCATATCCACAAACGGGCTTTCATACACTCCAGGGTCTTTACCCATTGCAAGCTTCATAGCCGCATCAGCCATAGAAGCAGCAGGAAACTCGGAAGTATTGCAAAATACAATCACGCCGCATTCAAGCTCCGGCGACCACTGGAACATATTAGCAACTCCGGTAAGGCTGCCACCATGACCTATAACTGTAATATCATCCATAAATTTTGTGGATAAGCCATAGCCGTAGTATTGCTGAAATCTATAAAGCTGCCGTGGTTTTTGCATCTCTTTGATATAGTAGCTTCCCAATATCTCTTTGCCATTTTTCTCTCTTCCTTCATTAAAATATATACGAGTGTATTTTTTTAAATCATTTATGGTTGATTTTATGGCACCGCCTCCCATAAGGACAAAAGCATTATCATAGAAATCTTTGCTCCATTCAAGCTTTCCATCACGATTAATATATAGCTGTGTGGAGTTTTCATCTTTTGCAGGATTTTCAAATTCAAGACTTGAACGGGTCATGTCAAGAGGTTTTAAAATATTTTCGTTTATATACTCAGAGAAAGTTTTGCATCCTCCAAACCTGCGGACTATATCAGAAATAAGCCCGTAACTGTCGTTAGAGTAGCTCATAAGCTCTCCCGGGCGGCCGATAAGTTTCGCTCTATTATCAAGGCGGCTTGCGATTATTTTAATACCTTCCTCTGCAAGGGCTTCGTTATAGGCAATATCATTGTCAAATTTATCCCAAATACCAATCTCCTTTGCCACATCCCTTGCCAGTACCCTTTTCTCCGGAAAAAATCCTCCGGAATGGCTCATTAAATGTTTAAGCTTAAGCCCTTTTTGGTTTTTGCCTCTAAACTCAGGTATGTAGTCGGAAACGAGTCCATCTAAATTCACAACACCCTTTTCGACAAGCTGCAATAAAGCAAGGCAGGTAAAGGATTTGGATATAGACGCCATACCGAATATAGTATCCTCGTTAATTTCTAATTTGTTATCAGTATCTCTGTAACCAAAAAAATTTTCATAATATGTATCGTCTTTACCGAATATTGATACGGCGATGCCTTGGGCACCGTAAGCGTTCATTGCGCTTTCTATAAGCTTTTCAAACTCTTTAACGTAGCTTTTATCTAAATTTATCATAACAGACCCCCTTTTTACACCAATACTACCATATAAAAGCCGCCCTGTACAGGCGGCTAATGCGTTTCCCACATTTAATTAAAAGGCTGGTTATAAAAGCATTTCAAGAGCTTTTTCGACGAGAGGGGTCAAGAAAGCTATGCTTTTATGTATATCGGCTTTGCTTACTCGCCAAGGGTCGGTCAAAACGTGGTATACGCACTATATTATATGTGCAAATAACCGGAACTATGCTATAGACATTCTACATGAAAACACTAAAGCTAAAGCTTGCCTTATTCCGCAACTTGGGCGTCGCTAAAAAGTCTTGCGTACCTTTGGGTACGCGCGATTTCTAGCTCCTTGATTTGCGAAAAAATTCTTCGCTTTATCTGTTAGTCTTTTCATGTAGCATGTCTATAATTGCCAACCTGTAACAGAATAATCAAGACATTCATACAATGAATATATGTAAATAAGGCTTTTAGTCAGCGAGAGGGGTTGGCTAAAGGCTTGTATGGCTTGCTTACTCGGAGGTGGATTAATTGGGCGAATATCATATTAAAGGCGGACAACGCCTAAGTGGACAGCTTAGTATATATGGAGCTAAAAATGCTGTCTTGCCTATGCTTGCAGCGGTTGTACTTAACAAAGGAATAAGTGTAATTCATAATTGCCCCAGGATTTCAGATACATTTATGGTTATCAAAATACTAAAGGCTATCGGTGCAGATGTTAAAATGGAAGGTACGACAATAACAATCGACTCAACAGGGGCGGATAATTACGAGGTTCCGGAAAAATATGTGAGAGAAATGCGCTCATCTATAATATTTTTAGGCAGTGTCCTTGGAAGGTTTGGGCAGGTAAAGATTTCTTATCCCGGAGGCTGCGAGTTAGGGGCTAGACCAATTGATTTGCACCTTAAAGGCATACGGCAGCTTGGTGCTAATATAGTGGAGGAGGGGGGCTTTATAGTCGCCGAAGCCGCAAAACTTAAAGGGGCGCGGATTGACTTAGATTTCCCAAGTGTAGGCGCCACCGAAAATATTATGCTTGCAGCCGTTTTAGCCGAAGGGCGGACAATAATTTCAAATGCCGCAAAAGAGCCTGAAATAGTTGATATGCAAAACTTTTTATGTGCAATGGGGGCAAAAGTTTCAGGTGCCGGGAAGGATACTATAGTAATTGATGGTGTTAAAAACCTTCACGACGTGGAATATACAGTTATGCCGGATCGTATAGTAGCAGGGACTTACCTTACTGCCGCGGCAATAACTGGAGGAGAATTACTTCTTACAAATGTTAGTCCGAGTCATCTCCATCCTATAACTTCAAAGCTCGCAGAAACAGGCTGTGAGATAAAAACAGAAAAGACAAGGGTATATCTAAAGGCACCGAAAGAGCTTAAGCCAATTGAGCGGCTTCGTACACACCCTCATCCGGGTTTTCCCACAGATATGCAGCCCCAGCTCATGGCTCTTTTATCTACCGCAAAGGGCATGAGTATAGTGGAGGAGACAGTATTCGAGTCACGCAACAAACATATATCGGAGCTTATACGTATGGGGGCAAATATAGTACTCCTACAGGACGGTATGACATCGGTGGTAACAGGTGTAAAAAAACTCCAAGGGGCAAATGTTATATGCAGGGATTTAAGAGGAGGGGCAGCCCTTATACTTGCAGGGCTTGCGGCAGAAGGAAAGACGGTGGTTACCAATTCGGTGTTTGTTGAACGAGGTTATGTGGATATAGAGGAAGATTTAAGGATAATCGGGGCGGATATTTGCTATGTAAAGTGATAATTGATTTTGTAGGGACGCCATATATGGCGTCCACTTTTCCAATCAAATAAAACGCTTTTTGTTGCTCCTAAGTACTCTGCTAATTCTTTTTGCTGCACTCCATTTTCTTTTGCGATTTTAAAAACTCTCTCATACAAAATTAATTTGCCTCCCTTGCAATTCGCAACTTGTGAACTACAATGACCCTGTAGTCTAATGCAATTAATGGATTATACATCTATGATACCTAGCTTTTCGATTGTTTTAGGAATTGCGTCCAGTTTTATTGTCGGTCATTTTATCATATACACTGTCAAGCTCATCGGAAATCATATTGCCAATGTTAGAGAAAACAGAATCAATAGCCTTGATAAATGAGATGAGGCAATATGTAGCAAGGATAAAATTTATCGAACTGAAAATTAGCCTAAGATTGACATTATTTTGCGCTTCCTCAAAAACAACAAGAGCGTAAGAATACCATCCAACGTTAAAAGCCGAAATAGAGGCTGCAATAAAGAGGAAGTACATCCAGCGTTTTAAAATGCTCAACCTTTTCATTGTGCTAAGACCTGTTCTGGCAGCTTTAGCAAGAATCCTAAAGCCGTTAGCAACTATGAAAACGGCTAATCCGCCAAAGAATGTTTGAATAAATCCATCTGATGTTATCAGTTCTACCAACAACGCAACCCCCTATACACCTTGCACAAATGCAAGGTGTGTTTTTGTGGAAATCTTTTCATTATTTAATCACAGCGGCTTTAGTGATTTTTTGAAGCCCTAACATACATAAATGCTCCTGATAAAGTTTTACGCTGGCAATTCGCTTTTTGCTTCAAATCTTATCTGTGGGTCTATAAAGGCGTTTGTAACGTCAATGATAAAGTTAAATACGGCGGAGAGCAGGATTAAAATAATTATACTGCCAAATATCATAGATATTGTATGTGAGAGATGACCGCCAAGTATAGACTGAAGCAGAAGCAGTCCCAAACCATTCCATCTAAAAATGACTTCAACTAAAATAATACCTGTAATAAAATTGCCAAGCTGTGCTTTAAATGCAGGGATTATTAGTATAAATATATTATGAATAATATGGCGGCATATAACTTTGCCGTAAGTAATACCCCTAGCACGAGCCCCTTGCATATAACCTTGCTTAATGATTTCAAGCATTAAATGGCGGACTTCCTGAGCTATTGCTGTACCGATACCGAAGCTTAAAACCATGGCAGGCAGCCAAACAGAAGGATTTACGAAATAAATATTAAAACCCGGAATAAGATTTGAGGAAAAAAGCATAATCACAAGCAAAGCCAGTAAGAAAACAGGTGTAGATTTGCCTATGTAGATAATAAATTTGATAAATTGGTCAATCCAAGTATTTTTCTTAATTGCGGCTAAAATGCCTAAAGGAAATGCTGCTGTTAGTGAAATAAGTACGGTTATAGTAAAAAGCAGGAGAGTGTTGAGTATTTGCGGTGTAAAAGTTTCAAATTCAAGAGCCCCCCATTGAAATGGAAAGTAAATAGCTCCTTCAATGAAAAAATGCCTAAGAAATCTACCATACTGAATAAGAAAGGAGTCAAAATAACCGAGTTCATCAAAACGAAAACAAGTATAGCAGCTATTGCCGTGTATCGAGAAATCTTGCCATACTACAGTTTGTCCTAGTGTTAGGTGATGCGGTTTAGAGTCGCCCACTAAATAGAAATACACCGCAAAAACTATAAAAATTGTACCAAAAACAAAAAAAATCAATGTCAAAAGCTTTACAAAAATGTACTTTATCAAATTAAGATGTTTTGACATATCCTTACCTCCTTTTTAAGGGCACAACCATATAACCGAAATATCATTCATATATTACAAATATTTCAATTACAACTCCTCTATCTCTATTCCTAAATACTCACCTATCAAACGTCTGTGGCAGTTCTCCTCGGCAGTCTCATAGCACAGCAAAAGTAAAGGCTTGCTGCCGTTATCCACATAAACTTTTTCCAACTCAGCAAGGGCTTTCCCTTTATCCAATACCTCCAATATCTCACTCTTATACCGCGGCTCAAAGGCAGCCCAATCCTCTAAAGGATGACATTCCTTAAGCATTGCAGCGGTGGGTCCGTAAGTGTCAGACATATCCACAGGGCTATAATCACTCACAAACCATTCCGGCGGCTCTTTGCGGGAAACCCGCACAAAGGTATACCCATTCTTGTCCAGTTTAGGCACATTATCATAATAACTTGAAAAAACTTTCATTTAAAATACCTCCTTAAATAATTTTTATGAAAAATGATTATATATCTGCGAAGAACATAAACATGGCAATAATAATTAGGACTACAGCGAAAAGTCCTCGGCTAAACAGTGCAAGTTCGGTTGGCTCAACATTATTTTTAAATGACCATTTATATTTTAATTGCATGAGTTGGCGATTAAAGATGAGCATCAAAACACCCATGATAGCAAGTATTAAGGCAAAAAGTCGCATGTACAACCTCCTTTAGACATTGGTGCTTTAAAAATCCAGCCCATAAATACGCCTTGCGTTATCCGCAAAAACCTTTTCATGATGCTCTTTTGGTATAACTTTTGATACAAACTCAATATAATCCTCTAAATTAGCAAGAGGCCAGTCCGTACCAAACATTAACCGCTCATAATCTCTCAAATAATCAAGCCATGTGCGAAGCTGCTCAACATAGCCTTCTTTTTCCTTGAAAAAAGCGTCCATATCTAATTTCCCCACAAGAAAACCGGATAAATCCGCTGAAATATTAGGGTTTTTATCCATAACCGCTGCCGCATCCGCAAACCAAGGGTTTCCAAAATGGCACATAACAAAATGAATCCTGGGAAAAGACGATGCAACATCGTCTAGAGTTAAAGGATGGGCATATTTAAGCTTTCCCATATTTGAGGCAGTTTCCCCTGTGTGGATCGCCACCGGCTTATTATAATGTTCGCAAAGTTCATAAACAGGATGATATATTTCATCGGAAACATAGCGGTGGACATAGCCTGCGTAAAGCTTAACGCCTACACAGGTTTTGCATTTTAAATTTTGTTCAACTAAATCATAAGTTGCCTTAATATCTTTCTCCCACTCGGTGGAGGTATCAAGCCCAACACAGTATCGCATAAATTCAGGGTAAACGCCATGGGCGGCAACCTCAAGTGAGCGGTTGCCCATTACAACGGCACCTTTAAGCCCTAAACGCTCGTATTCCTTACGCAAATGGGGAACAGAGTTCTCATGACCGGCTCTATTTGCCATGATTTCCGCGCGTTCTCCGGTAAAGTAATGAATGTGGGCATCAATAATTTGCATAGCATCCTCCATTTTCTCATACAATTATGCCAAAAAAACTTAAATATTTAAGACATATTAACATAAATATCCAAACTTGACAAGATAGCATACTGGCAAATTGACCTAAATTTTGAAAAAAATTAAAAATTATTTGAAATGTATCCAAAAAACAGGTATACTTTTCTGAAAGTGAAGATAAAAACTAAACTATAAGGGAGGTCTAGCCATGAAGCCTGAATATTTTGTGGAAATTGCCAGGACTTTGGCGGACAAACCCGGAGTGAAAAAAAATGACTTAATAGAGGAGATGAAAGACCAAAAAACTCCGGCATTGGACGCATTAAATGAATGTTTAGCTACAGGTTTGTTGGAAGAGGAAATTTCGGGGGAGCTTGTGCTAAGTGAGAAAGGGCAAGCTTATCTCGATAAATTTAAGGTTAAAAATGCTGTGATTTTAGCCGCTGAGGTTGGTTCACGCTACATCCAAATGGCAGTTGAAACCCCTAAGGGTTTATTGGAAATGTACGGCAAGCCTATAATTGAGCGGCATATTGAGCAGCTTATTGAGAAAGGTATTACGGATATTGTAATCGTAACAGGCTATAAAAAGGAAAAGTTTGAATATTTAAAAGCAAGATATGGAGTGCGGCTTGTATATAACCCTGCTTATGCCGTTAAAAACAGCCTTGCAAGCCTGTACCGTGTTATGCCGTATTTAAACAGTACATATGTTCTGTTGCCGGATACATGGATTGAGGAAAATATTTTTAATACTCATGAAGCCCGCAGTTGGCACTCCTGCTTGTATTTTGACGGATCTACCGATGATTGGTGTGTTAGTGCTTCGAAAGATGATAGGATTAAGTCTATTGAAACCGGTGGGCGTGACACAAGGGTAATGATGGGACCAGCGTATTTTTCGCCGGCGTTTTCAGCTAAGTTTAAAAGGCTTGTGGTGGATTACTATTACCGGTCCGGGACGGAAACTTATTATTGGGAGCATGTGTTAAAGGAGAATTTGGACACGCTGCCTATATATATGAATAAGCAATCAGGTAATGTTTATGGTTTTGAAAGTTTGAAGGAACTTAGCCTGTTTGAGCTTAGCGGCAAATTAGATGATAAAATTAAAGATATTGTATCTGTGGCTTGCAATGTGCCAAGGGATAAAGTTGAGGATATTACCCCAATAAAAGAGGGTATGACTAATAACTCCTTTATATTCTCCTATGAAGGCAGAAAGTATATTGTTCGCACTCCGGGTGAGGGCACGGATATGCTTATTGACAGGAAAAAAGAATATGATGTCTATCAAGCCATAAACCCGCTTATAATAAGCGATGATATAGTATATATTGATCCTGAAACAGGGATAAAAATTACTAAATATTTTGATAACGCTAGAAACTGTAATCCTTCAAATTTTTCCGGTGTGGCTTTGTGTATGAAAAAGCTTAGGGAATTTCATGAGGCGAATGTAGAAGCTGCACATACCTTTGATATATTTGAGCGGCTTGAGTTTTATGAGAGCTTGTGGGGCGGAGCAGATTCTTATTACTATAATTATAAAGAAACAAAAGCCAATATTATGGGGATGAAAGGGTATATCGACTCTGTACCCAAGGTTTGGACTTTGTGTCATATTGACTCTGTTCCTGATAACTTTTTGTTTATAAGAAATGAAGGTAAAAGAGAAATCCGCTTAATCGACTGGGAATATGCAGGTATGCAGGATGGGCATATTGATATAGCTATGTTTGCCATATATTCAGGGTATAACAGAAAGCAAATTGATAAGCTCATTGACTCCTATTTTGTGGAGGGGTGCCCGGCTGCAATAAGAGTTAAAATGTATGCCTATGTTGCCGTATGCGGGCTTTTATGGAGTAATTGGTGTGAATATAAGCGCCGGATGGGTGTGGAATTTGGTGAATATACATTGCGTCAATACCGCTACGCCCGTGATTTTTATAAAATTTTCAATGCTGAATACGAAAAGATAAAGGGTGATGTGAAATGAATACAAAATTTCAGCTAGACTGGCTTGCAATGATTGTACCTCTTTTAGGGGTAATATGCTTAGGTGCTTTATTTCTTATAATGCCGGAGCAATCTCTTTATGTACTTAGTTCTATCAGAGGATTTTTAGGAGACGATTTTGGTATATATTATATTTTAATGGGTTTGTTTGCCTTTGGTGCTACTATGTATATAGCCTTTTCAAGATTTGGGCAAATTAAGCTTGGGGGGAAAGACGAAAAGCCGGAGTATGGTCCTTTTACATGGGGCTCTATGGTTTTTACGGCAACAATGGCAGCGGATATTCTTTTTTTCTCCCTTCATGAATGGGCATTATATGCGGCTGAACCACGTATAGCAGCCCTTGGGGATGTACAGGTTTGGGCATCTACATTTCCGCTGTTCCACTGGGGTCCTATTGCTTGGAGCTTTTATATCGTTCTTGCGGCATCCTTTGCTTTTATGCTCCATGTAAGGCATCGTAAAAAACAAAAATTTTCGGAAGCTTGCCGCCCTTTACTTGGTAAAAAAGTTGACGGACCACTTGGTAAAATTATTGACATAGTTGCAATTTTTGCACTTATTGCAGGTACTGCAACTACTTTTTCCTTGGCAACGCCTCTCCTAAGTGCAGCCCTTGCCCATGTTACAGGGATAAATGTTACAAATGTTCTCACCATAGGCATACTAATAGTAATAGCTATAGTATATACAATTGCTGTTTTAGGTGGTATGGTAGGTATTTCCAAACTTGCTAAAATTTCTGTTTATATATTCTTCGCCATGCTGTTTTACTTCCTGTTTTTAGGGGGCGAAACTATGTATATCCTTGAAACAGGCGTATCGGCAATAGGTAATTTAGCTCAAAACTTCATCGGGCTTACTACTTGGACTGACCCGCTGCGCGTAGACTCTTTTCCACAGCATTGGACGATTTTCTACTGGGCATACTGGATGGCTTGGTGTGTTGCAACGCCATTTTTTATAGGTATGATAAGTAAAGGGAGAACCCTTAAAAATACCATCTTAGGCGCATACTTCTGGGGGCTTGCAGGTACATTTACTTCCTTTATAATCCTCGGCAACTACGGTCTTGCTCAGCAAATGATACATGGAGTTGACTCTATTGGCGCAATTTACGCAGGGGTTGACAGTGCTGTTGTAATAATTGGGATATTTGAGACCTTGCCGCTTCCGGCACTGGCTCTTATACTCCTGGTTATAAATATGATTATATTTTACTCTTCAACCTTTGACGCTCTTACCATGGTTGTTTCCCGCTATTCTTACAAAGAGCTTACTACGGATGATATGCCAAGTAAAAAAGTACGCACTTATTGGGCGTTGTTGTTTATACTGTTTCCAATTGCCCTTATTTTCTCTGAAGGGACTTTGTATAATCTTCAATCTGTTGCTATCATTGCGGCTTTCCCGATAGGGATTATTATCCTAATGATTGTATTTAGCTTCTTTAAAGATGCCAGTTTGTATCTTAAGGAGAAGCAGGGAAGTGGCAAAGGAGAGTAGGCAGGGTAGAGATACTATTATACTGCAATCAAAAACAGCAGATAAGCTTATGTCTTTATGCTTATCTGCTGTTTTGATTAAAATTAAAGTTTGTAATTAATACCGGCATCTTTCAAAATCGAATTTGCCATGTGGCGCGATTTAATTTTACCATCTACCGTAACTTTTGTTTTTGAGTCAGGGTTATACCATATATCGTGGTCACCTTTGCCGTGCCTATGAAAATGAAATCCATTTTATTTTAGAGCTTTACGAACTTTCTTTTCATACTCAGCCATTTGCGACCAGCCTATCAACTCTGGTAACACTATACTCTAAAGAAATATCATTGTCTTTTTCATCTAAAAAATCAGGCAATGCAATACGAACCTTTTCACATAAAGCGTCAAATGACCCATGCTCTAAATAAAATCCCGGAACATCTTTACTGGATGCAACCCAAACATAAGCTTCACTGTCCCACATGAAGTTTACTTTATATGTTTTAGACATTAAAACCCCTCCACATACTCCTAATATTATAGTAAGTATACTACATCAAAACCCTTTTATCAAAGCCTTTTGCCATTGTATCAATCCGCAATAGTCTCAACACAATAACCGGCATGACCGCAGCTGGTACAAGTCAGCCATCTTGCTTTAGGGGTGCCGCTGGTAAATAAAATCTTTATAAAAGCTGGCTTAAACACCGAATTGCACTCGGCGCAAATAAATGCCGCATCTTTGAAATGATTTTTTGCCAATAACACCCAAAATGGGATTGCAATAATAAAACACAGTACAAAAGGAAGCCAAGGACCTCCAAATATCCACCAAGCCAACAAGGAATATTGAGGTATAGAGAATATACATGCCTGAATTACCAACTTCCTGAACTTTTTACGCACTTTCTTGTTTTTTTCCATCATATGCTCTATGTCAATGATTGAATTTACCGGAATAGCGGTTTTATCGCGGATACTTTCCTTAATAGCCTCAATGGCTTCAAGCTGTTTTTGCCGCTCAATTATTTCATCACCTATCTGCTTTACCTGCTCCTCAAGGAGTATTGATAAAACTTTGCCTGGGGATTCGCTTTCTAAAATACCCTTAATTAAGTCAAGAGAAAGCCCAATAACTTTTAGCGTGCAGATAAGCCGGAGCTTACTTAAATCATCATCAGTGTATAATCGTCTGCCTCCCTCCGTCAAATCGCTTGGATGCAGCAGCCCCTTAGTATCGTAAAACTGAATGGTCCTAACCGAAACATTACATAGTTTTGCCATTTCTCCGGTTGTGTATTTTGACATAGATATCACCTCCTGTACGCTACACTACATCATTACGCAGCGTAATGAGCAATAGGTTACGTAAGGGGATTTTTTATATTTATATAACTCCTGATTCCAACAGCCTAAAAGTCTTTAAATCGCAATCAATTTCAGCCATAATACCATAAGGAAAAATACACATAGGTGCCGTATGCCCAAAGTTTAAATTATAAAATATAGGCAAATCAGGGCGGTTGCATTCTTTTCCGACTACCTGTAAAAGCACTTGTTTATATTCCTTGTAATATTTTTCATTATAGGGCTTTCCAAATATAATGCCGCTGATACGTTTAATTATACCCTGTGCGGCCATGCCCCTTAAAATATATTTTATATAATTAGGCTGCGGCTCTTCTTCCGAAGTTTCAAGAAAAAGTATAATATCATCCCACTCTTCCATAACAGGCCATATTTTTGTGCCTATTATCATAGGAAATACATCAATGCAGCCACCTAAAAGCCTTCCTTTCGCAATCCCTGACCCTTGCAAAAGCTCATAACCTCTGTCATCTTTTATCACTTTTCTCTCTATTTTGATGTTTTCTGGATTTGTCCATTCCAAATACTCACAAGTCCATACAGGGCTTGGTTTTATATCAAGCTCAGCTGTTGGCTCAAAAAGCACCTTTTGCACATAATTTTTTGTATACTCATGCATTTTAACATTTTCCGCAAACTCCCCAAGAATAGAAGGACCATGAAATGAGGTAAGCCCCGCCTTATACATCATAAAGTGGTTAAGCGTAGTGTCCGAGTAGCCCATAAATATCTTAGGGTTATTTTTAATCACATCAAAATCAATATAGTCCAAAAGCCGTATTGTATCATCACCGCCAATCATACAAAAAATCCCTTTTATACTTTTATCCTTAAACGCGTCCATTAAATCATCAGCACGGGCTTTTGGGTTGTTGTCTAAATATTCAATTCCCTTAAGGGCGTTTGGCATTGTAATCACATTTAAGCTAAATTCCTCTTCCAACCGCTTTTTGCCTATTTTGTAGCGGTATAAAAACGCCGCTTCTCCTCCAAGCCCTGAGGAAAGAGAAACAATTGCAACCGTATCATTTTTCATTAATTTTGCCGGTTTTAACATAATAAATCTTCCTCCTTACTAGGGCTTGGGGCACTCAAGGTTCGACTCTCCTGACCTAACCATTTGCCGTAAAAGCAAAACAGCCGCTTCTCTATCAACCTTGGATAAAACCCCTAACGCTGCCATAATATAGTTTTTATCAATATGATAACTTAAATCTGTGGCTTTAGGAAGCAAAAACTCTCCTGTAATATTATTTATCCCCATAGATTTTTCCAATATTTTCCAGCCATGCTTAAGGCGGGTTAAAACACCGCCGGTGCCGATAATATGACGCACACAGGACAAATCCTTGCCTTCTGCAATACTTATACGCCCGGCAGGACCATAGAGGTGCTTGGTTTTGCCTGCATGACGTTTTATTGAAGTTATTCCCGCAATTTCAGCGAGGCGGGTTATAAGTGCGATTTCATTATCATTGCTGGGAACGCCGCTGTATTTTTTTAAAATCAAGCGGCTGTCAAAGCCAAGTTCCTTATTAAGTACATCCCAAACCGCTATTTCAGCCAAGTTTTCCGCATTAAGAAAAACCCCTAAATCTCCCTCTACGGTGCGTTTTGCAAAAGGTTCCGGTGTTATGCTTATTCGAGCGATTTCCGGCGAACCGGCGGTCACAGCGTGAACATCCGTAGTTGCCCCGCCAATATCCAGCACTAAAAGATCACCGATTTCCTCATGTAAAAGCAAAGCTGCTTCCATAACAGCCCCGGGAGTAGGCATAACAGAGCCTTTAACCATCTCACGCACTTTACTCATACCTGGCGCGGATACAATATGCTCCTCAAACACATCTTGAATAACCTGTCGTGCCGATTCGATGCAAAGCTCGTCGATACGGGGATATACATTGTCTACAATATATAATTTGTTAGGGCTGCCTTCGAATATATCTCTTATTTCATCCCTACAAGTAATATTACCTGCGTAAATTACAGGCGCAATAAGCCCAAGCTCTCTAATAAGCAGGGCATTTTTAACTGCTGTGGTGCGCTCGCCATAATCCACTCCTCCGGCGATTAAAATGATGTTAGGGTTTATCCCCTTAAGCTCCGCAAGGTCTGATTGGTTCATCGCGCCACAGGTAATTTGTCGTATAACCGCACCTGCACCCAAAGCTGCTTCTTTTGCAGCTTTTGCTGTCATATCAGGCACAAGCCCATGTACCGTCATCCGAAGCCCGCCGGCCGCGCTGGATGCAGCCAGTATTTGCCCGTATGTAAGCTTGGCGTCTAAGCTCTCCTCTAAATCCTTTATAGCATCTTTTAGACCAGGCAAAACATCACCTTTAAAAGCTGTGGTAAGGGCATATCCTTGCCCAACAAGCCTTGGCTTATCACTGTTAAGCCCGCTAAAAGCGTTTACTGTGGTTGTAGTGCTTCCTATTTCGGCTATTAATACATCAACTGTAATACTACTTGGCATATAATCTCCTATACCTATATTTTTCCATCACTTAAAAGAGGTTCGTACATCATAATTGCATGATTTTCGACGACAAACTCATCGTCAAGCAAAATATTATCCAAATCAAAAACTTTCCTGAAAATAGTATTATGCCTTGTATAACCACCCCAAAATTCAGGCTTAATAATATGCTCTTTTTCATATACATCATAGATACGTGAGGGAGGTACATCCGACATCCATGCTCCCTTTAAATGAGTATCCGTAATTTCCAAAACAAGCTGAAACCCTTGGTTTGTATTATTTCTTATCATTAGATCCCCATAATTATAAAAACAAGTAGCACCGCTGCCGAAAGGCTGAGTCCTATCAGAGTCAGGGAAAACATCATAGCCGTGGCGGTGCCGCTCTATCACAGTCAAGGGCGTGTGCAAGCTCAACCAATATATTAAATTGGACAGCTGACACAGCCCACCCCCTACACCTGGGCTAAATGTGCCGTTTTTAAGAACCATCCCTTTAAGATAGCCCTTTCTTATTGTTGGCACTCCGATAAGACGCCAATAAGAAAATACCTCTCCGGGGTATATAGTTACCATATGAACTTTTGGCACAGCAATTTTTAAATTCGTTATTTTATTATACTGAAGCTCCATATCAACATCTTTTAAATTCCTAAGCAGAGGGGTAGCGTGGGTGAAATGCTCGTAAAGCAAATCTTCCGCTCTCCTGTGAGCAAATTTTATGTCGCCAAATACCCAATAAAGCCACCTTTTGGAGGAAAAATATATCTGCCCCAATTTCAATCTAAGTAAACCTCGCTTTATTGGTTTTGGAGTCATTTTATGCATCAATCACAGCACCCTTTCAGTCGTTTAATTACAAAGTCAGCCACATGAACACCTTTTGTACCCCGCCCGAAGCCTGCGTCAACTCCTGCGGCAACAGCCAGTTCATGAACAACTTGAGTACCGCCGCAAATAATTAAAATTTTATCCCGCACTCCTTTTTCAATAGCGGTTTCATGGATTTTTTTCATGTTTTTATAATGGATGTCATCGTGGCTTATGATGGTGGAGGCAAGGATTACATCCGCGTCAATCTCTATAGCCGCATCAACAAGCTTTTCCACAGAAACACTTGTGCCAAGGACGGTAGCTTGTATGCCGTACTTTTCGATACCGCCGTGTTTTATATCGATAATCTCCCTAAGCCCTACGGAATGTTCATCATTGCCAACGGTGGCTGCTACGACTTTAATAGGTCTATTTTTTACAAATGCAGTGATTTCCTCTTCGGCTAAGGGTTCCTCCACTTGGGGTATGACTAAATTGTCCAAATTTATATCAAAAGCCACTTTACCCTTTAGCTCAATCCGCATGCCTTCGGAGGGGTGCATAATCTCACGGCTGATAACTTCCACATCTGCCAAGTTCATACCCTTGCCAATTTCAATTGCCGCATATTCAGCGGTACGCTTGTCTGTGGGTAAAAACAATGTAACCATTACGGTGCCGTCTGCAAGCCATTCCATTTCCGGTTTTATGAGGTTATTATTTCTATAGTTGGAATTGCTGCTCATACGCATATTAACATTATCTGTATCATCCAGCTCGTCAATATATATAATTTTATCCGGCTGCTCAAAAGTACAGCCCCCAATAAGGCTTGCAGGGTCATTTGCGGCATTTGGGTCATACTGTGCCACATTATTATAGCCGTAATGAGCACTAACAGGGGCAAAATAGCTCTCATGACGAGGCACAACGGAGCCTGCGCCTACACCCCCCTCTATCTCACGGCGGATACCATCTCCATTTCGCTCAGGATACATACCGGAATCCACGAAAAAGCCATTTTGTACGGCATTAAAATACCCAACTTCCGCAATTTCTTCTAAAAAGAGGACAGCACGCTCTTTAAGCTCTCTTGCTTTATCCCTCAAAAATCCTGTATCTTTAAGCCCGACAAGCTCCATAAACCCGTCAAGCCCTGCATATACTTGCTTTGCCGTGTCCACCGCTTCGATATTATATATATGCCAAGGGACATTGCGCCCTTCATCCGGTGTAATGGTTGACTGAATATCCGCACCTGTAAGCTTGGATATAAGCAAGTTAAGCACGTGGGTTACTGTGGCTTCCCTTGCGGAGCTTTCGATGTACTTAGTATTCATCTGTGCCCGCATACGATAATCGCAGAACAACTCTCTAAGTGCCACGGCATAAGGCAAATCAAGTGTCAGTGCCGGCGCAGGAGGGCTTGTAGTAGGTACGGTTGAGAGACATATATTTTCCGGATTAATCCCTATTCCCCGGGAAAACATGCAGTTTATAGCATGCTGTGCCATAAGCTCCGGCATAACTTTCCAGGCCTTTGAGGCAGTTGCATTGGCGTTATGAGCCCCGTCAATTTGTGCCATATTGCTGTATGCAATGATTTTCTTGGACTCGCAAGCATCCACAAAAGAGCGGGTCATATTAATCCCGCGGTAAAGTATATTGTACTGCGGGTCTTGGTGGGCACCGTTTACCCCCTCCTCTGCAAACATAACTGCAATCTCAGGTCCCGCAACGCCGGAAATATAGGAATGATAATTAATAGCTCGCCCAACCTCATCTTCAATCATATCAAGAGCTTTACGCTGTGCCCTGACTTGCTTTCTTGTAATAGGTACACCACCTACCCCTTGTGGGGTACCTTCTATAAGCCCGTCAAAATGAGACTGTCCGGCAGTTCTTATAACCATCATATGATCTGCGCCGTGGAGTGCAGCCATACGCATACGGCGTATATCGTCTTCAAAACGCCCGGAGGCAATCTCCGTGGTTATAACAGGCATAGGCTGAGGGTCAATATCACCAAAATATTTTGCGGCAGGCAGGGGGGCGGAGTTATTAAGATTTATAGAGGCATCTTTATACCGGAAATCGCCGATTTTCCCGCCGTCAAAAGGCTTGCGCCAAACCCATCCTTTGCGCCTTGGTCTGTATTTGTCTAAATCCTGCAAAATTCCCTCTATGTCGATTTTTTGGTCGATAGATAAGGCTTTTTCAGGCTTTGGAGAGTATTCTTCTCCGGACATCCTTTCTTTTTCCGGCTTTAAAGTCAAAGCCTTAGGCATTTCGTCCAAATCCTCCCAGCCGCACCCTTCCATAAGCATTAATCCGGCTTCACGGATACTTAAGCCTTTAATAAGGGCAAGGCGATAAACCATATGCCCGGCACCTTTTGGAAGAAGACCTTTGTCCATACATTTATCTGCAATATTTTTGGCTTCCAAGGAGGAAAAACCCATACGCAAAAGGACAGACCGCTCCACAGACGGTGTTGTATTATTATACCCAATCTCCAAAAGAGGGGCGGTTATGTCTTTTGAGAGCTGCCAAAAAAGACTTTTAAGTTCTTCATCAGTTAAATTTTCCAAATGTTTTCTGCGATTTGTAAAATCGTCTATACGTTCCATAGTTAATACACTTCTTTCTTAATAATATAATTATATTATAGCCTAAGCTGACTCGACTTTTCATTTTGAAAAGTCTCGTTGCACCTGTATGTTGAAACTTGCTTTGACTCGATTTTGCAAGCAAAGTCTCGTTGAACCTGTATGTAGAAACGTTGCGCCAAGGCTCAACGTTTCTTTTTATGTTCATATTATATCATGTCAGGCTGGAGCATTAAAGCCTCATTTACAATTTTGACAAAGTGGGGCTATACGAAATTCGGATATTGCTAAATTTGGACAGCTATGTTACAATCACCTAGTTCGAGAAATATAGTCGTTCAACTTAATAAAAGCTCTTAAGTTGAACCAAGCCACATCGTTTCACTCTATCTCAAATGAATTTATTTATTTGAGATATTTAGAAGTTGATTCACTATATTATTAATTATAAGGCAGGTACAGCTGTGTTTGGAATTGTTTTTGGTTTATTAGGCGGGCTTGCAGTATTTGTTTTTGGATTAAAAGCCATGAGTGAAGGTTTGCAAAATATGGCAGGCAAAAAAACTCATGCAGTTATGAGTGCGCTAACCTCCGTACCTGTTATTGGGGTTTTGGTTGGCGCGCTTATTACAATTGTTACCCAAAGCTCAACATTGGTTACGGTTATGGTAGTAAGCTTTGTGAATACCTCTTTACTAAATTTAAAACAGGCGATATCTGTTATTATGGGCGCGAATATAGGTACAACTCTTACCGCCCAGCTTGTTGCATTTAGAATTACTGACGCATGGCCCTTCCTTGCGGCAGTTGGTTTTAGTGCTTATTTTTTCGCAAAAGGCAAAATGATAAAAAACTCAGGTTATGTCACCTTTGCTTTAGGTATGCTTCTTTTAGGGATGATGCTTATGAGTAATGCCATGGTGCCTCTTCGACATGACCCTGTATTTGCGCGATTAATGCTTACTTTAAGTGATAACCGGGTTTTAGCAGTCCTTGCAGGGGCTGTGTTTACAGCCTTAATTCAAAGCTCTACAGCGGCAACAGGGGTTATAGTAGCTATGACTATGCAGGATTTGATACCTTTCCAAGCGGCATTACCGTTGGTTTTGGGTACTAATATCGGCACTACGGTTACGGCTGTTTTTGCCTCAATCGGCGGCACTTTATCTTCGAAACGGGCTGCAATGGCTCATGTGCTTTTTAACGCCTTTGGGGTCGTGCTGTTTTTAATATTTTTAACTCAATATAAAAGCCTTATATTGGCAATTTCCCCTTATAACGATGTTCCGCGCCAGGTGGCAAACGCCCATACATTGTTTAGTATAATCAATGCAATAATTTTCCTGCCATTTGTCAATCAGTTTGCAAAACTATTGATGCGTATAATTCCGGGGGAGGATGCGCCGGCATTACAAGGTGCTGTTTATTTAGAGGCGCGTATGATTAGCACACCTAATGTAGCTATAAATCTGGCACAAAAAGAACTGCTTCGCATGGCAGACCTAGCAGGGCAAAACGCAAGGCTCGCAGTGGAAGGCTTTTTAGAGCGTGATGAGAAAAAGCTTGCACAAGTAAAAACGCAGGAAGATATAGTGGACGGCTTGGAGAAAGAGCTTATGCACTATCTTGCCTTAGTTGCTCAATATCCTATGAGTGATGAGCTGTCTGTGCGCCACAGCGGACTTTTACACGCAGCTAATGATATTGAGAGGGTAAGCGATCATGCCGATAATATTGTGGATTTAGTCCAAATAGCTATTGAGGATGATGTAAGCTTTTCTGAGGAAGCCATTGAAGAAATAAAAGATATGTATAAGCTGGTTGTAGAAGTTTATGACACAGCAATACAATCAGTTAAGAATAATGATGCTGTATTAGCGGCTAAAGTTGCGGAAATTGAGGCGCAAATCGATGCCAAAGAAGAAGAACTTCGAGCTTCTCATATCAGGCGCCTTAGAGAAGGGCGATGTTCAGCGTCAGCAGGCGTGATTTTCTTGGATATTATTATTAATTTCGAACGTATTGGGGATCATTCCAATAATATTTCCCACGTGCCTTTGGGTAAGTTATAAATTACAAAGTGCGGTATAAAAAGCCGCACTCAGGCTGAAGACAAAGTCTTTAGCCTGTCGTTAAAATGGCAAAGCCATTTTAACGAGGTACTTAAGGTATGAATCCGCCTGCAAGGTTTTGCTTCGCAACCCCCTGCGGCTGGTCGTCCGCTACGCGGACTGCTCGCCCAAGCG